>Ga0307423_1000465_pt1 | contig 27224 bp, 28 predicted proteins | sample SalMarWE160310MG_FD_202154 | JGI IMG/M metagenome (GOLD analysis project Ga0307423, IMG submission 202154) | Salt marsh sediment microbial communities from the Plum Island Ecosystem LTER, Massachusetts, United States - WE1603-10 | ecosystem: Environmental > Aquatic > Marine > Intertidal zone >... | reverse complement strand
ACTTTGGCGGGCGATAAGTGAAACCCAGTTGTCATGAGGAAGGTTAAGTTCGGCCGTTTCTTCAATAGTGATGATTTTGCTTCCAGGCTTGATCAGGCAGGCTAATGTGTTTAGAGCGGTGGTTTTGCCTGCTGCTGTTCCGCCTAGAACCATTATTGAAGACCTGTTTTCGAGGCACATCCAGAAGTAGGCGGCCATTTCTTCTGAGAACGTTCCTATGTTGATTAGGTCTATGATTGAGTAGGGGTCTTCTCTGAATTTTCTGATGGTGAAGGCTGTTCCGAACGGGGTGATTTCTCGTCTGTAGGCTACTGCGAGCCTGTGTTTGCCTGGGAGAGACGCGTCGACTATTGGGAAGGCGGTGCTGACGTGTTTTCCAGCCATGTGTACTAGTTTGACGACGGTGTTGTCGAGAACTTCGTCGTTTGGGAATTCGAGGTTTGTTTCGATGCTTTCGTAGTTTCGGTGCCATACATAAACTGGCTTTAATACTCCGTCGCATGAAATGTCTTCTATGTTCGGGTCCCGCATTAGCGGGTCGATTCTGCCGAAGCCGACGAGGTCTCTTTCGGCGTGGTAAAGGATTTTGTACCATGAGACATCTGGAAGCCAGCCTAAGCTGATTCGGTACTTGTCAACTATTTTTTTGGCTTCTTCTGCGAAGAACTTGCGTGGATCGAGAATTTCTTCTTTTGGCGATTCGATTTCGGCGAGTAATATTTCTAGTATGCGGTCGTAGACGCCTTTTTCAAGTGGGTCTAGTTGAAGTTCGTCTAAAATGTATTGGTGTTCGCCGGTTTTCGGGTTTTGAACGATTACGACGTGTGAGAAGGGTTCGTATAGCGGGTATTTTTCGATGACTTTCAGTCCTTTTGGTATTGGTTTGGGTGGTGGTGGAGGAATGGGTAGTTGTTGCTCTTTTTTCTTGAAGCGGATGTTTATTTTGATTTTTTTGAGACCGCCGAGGGACGGTTTTAGGCGTAGCTTTGGCATTACTGGTTCTCCGTTAGTGTACTTTGACATCACAGTCTATTAAATATTACGTCTCAATAGATAATATTGGAGACATGTTAAACACAAATACATATCCGAAATTAGAAATCACAGCGCGAAGCCAAAAAAACGCTTAAAAGCAAAAAACAAAAAAAGCAGCCCTTACAGCCAACGCAGGAAAGGATTAACACGCTTCTCTTCGCCTATCGTTGAAAAACCACCATGCCCTGGATACACAACGTACTCGTCAGGAAGGCGCATCAATTTCTCTAATGAAAACCGCATGTCACGCTCAGAGCCGCCTTGAAAATCTGTTCTGCCAATGCCTCCAGCAAACAGAGTATCACCGGTAAAAACGAGGTTGTCTCCCACAAGAGATATACTTCCAAGTGAATGCCCAGGCGTATGCATAACCCGTAAAATCATCCGCCCAAACTTCAGCAACTTCTTGTCTTCAAGCAGAACGTTAGCAGGTGAAATTTCCTCGCCCAAGCCTTCAAGACAAGGGGCGTCGTACGGGTGGATGCAAATGGGTACGCCATATTTTCTTTTCAGAATTTTATCTCCGTGAATGTGGTCCGAATGCCCATGTGTGTTGACTATGAACTTTACTTTCAAGTTGTTTGCATCAACGTAACGTATGATTTGCTCTGCTTCGTTAGAAGTGTCAAATCCTGGGTCAATTATGATGGCTTCTTTTGTTTCGGGACAGTTCGCAACGTAACAGTTGGTTGACAGCATTCCAACATTGAAAGCTTGAATCTGCATGGAGCCTCAACTTTTGGATTGTGGTCAAGGTAAATAAATTGTTTGCATGGCTTTCAGGGAACAACTTGTTAAAAACGGCGCGATCTGATGGCCAAGCAGCGTAGCAGGGGTCACCGACAATAGGCAATACACTTTTCTACTGCTCCATATTCTGTAATACAAAAACAATCAGGAAAATTACGCTATGAGTGAGCTTCCAAGTGACGCCGTTAATACTCAGGATTTTCAGCAGTCGGATTTTGAAAGAATAATGCCGTTAGTCGCCGCTGAGTTTCAAATTGAAGAGGCTCTGATGGATCAAGGGACGCCCACGTATTATCTTGTGTGGCCTCAAGAGACTAAGCAGGCTTTTCTTAGACTGCTGAAGCGTCTGGAAGAAATGGGGTTAATTGCTTATCTTCGCAAAGTAGACGGGCGAATAGTTCTGACGGTGGTTCCGAAGCCGCCTGTGAAACCTAGTAACCCAAGAACGAATGTGATTTTGCTAGTAGCCACAATAGCCACCACTTTCGTCACTGGCTACATAGGTTTTCCAGAAACAGGCATTAACCCATTTATAACCGGAGCAATCTTCTCGGCAGCCATATTGTTGGTCCTTGGAATCCACGAAATGGGTCACAAGATAACTGCGAACAAAAAGAAGATAGATGCCACTTCACCATATTTTATTCCAGGACCGCCGCCGCTTGGAACTTTGGGCGCAGTGATCATGCAGAAGTCTTTGCCGCCTAACAGGGACGCATTGTTTGATGTGGGCGCTAACGGCCCTGTCGCAGGCTTCGTGATTGCCTTGCTCTGTAGCGCCGTTGGGATGACGTTGCTGATTCCGACGACTATGCCGGCTGAGGGTGGCGGTTTGAACTTAATTCCCGTAAGCTGGCTGCTGTTACTGCCTGCGCTGTCAAGTTTAAACTTGATTCCATCGTTAACGGGAACAAACAACGGGTGGGCTTTGCATCCCTTACTCTGGGCTGGATGGGCGGGCATGGTCGTTACGATGCTTAATTTACTGCCTGCTGCGATGCTTGATGGCGGTCACGTGGCAAGATCAACTCTTGCAGGGGATAAACCTCGGCTGGTTTTGACGTTTGCTTCAGTGGCTCTTTTGCTATTCACAGGCACCGAATTTGTTATCATGGCGTTTCTGATAGTGTTCATGGCTATGTTTAAGCATCCGGGTCCACTGGATGACGTGTCCAGCTTGTCGAGAAAAAGGAAACTTTTAACTGCTGTTCTGGTTGCTGTTTTCATATTGTCGTTTCCGATAAGAGTTTAAGGGTAATCTGTATTTGTGTTGAACAGTTAAACAATAAGGTTTATTACATTTAATTTATCTTGCAGATAATGAATCAAAACCCGAAATGTTGATAGAGGCAGAAATAAACGTGAAGGGTATAATCGTGGTGGCTTTCTTTTCGCTTTTCGCAGCAGCCTCATTGTTGATTCCCGTTCCGATGTTTCCAGGCAGCTGGTTCGTTGGGTTAATGGGTCAAGGAGCCTTAGAGTACATGAGCGTGCTAAGTGCATTGTTTAACGGCTTGTTCTACGGCGTTATTTTGTGGACTGTTTTCACCGCTTTAAGTCGGAAACTCAGTGAATAAAAAGTTGTGCGTTGCTATCTGGTTGTTAAACCTTCGATGGCTTGCTGAAAACCAGTGAGCTTAATGTGGCTACTGCATTCGCTGCACATTATTACGAGTTCCACAAGTTCATCGTTGACTACCTTTGTATCCACGATTTTGTAGACTTGTTCCGATTCATCTTCAGGAGATATCACGGTTCCGCATTTTGGGCATGGGAATGAGCCATCTCCGTCAATCTGCGTGAGGTCTATCGTGTAAGGCACGCGGTTTTTGGACATGCTTTTCTTCATCATGTTTTTTCACATCTTGAGCTTTCTTGATAGCAGTTACTAATTAACGATTATGAATCACTAATCAGTAAACCACGTACATTTAAGATTTATCAACATCCACTTGTCACCATTCAAAGCTTTCAGGTGATATGTAGTCGCCAAAGCGCTCCTTGGCCTCAACCAGACGCTGACGCTGCTGATCCAGTATCTCAAAAAGCTCTGCTGGCGTATCAGAAACGTTTTCCTGATAGAAGCGTTGTACACGTTCAATTTTTGCCAAGTTTTCAGGGACACGAATGGTAAACTGTTTCACATAGTCTTCCTTGGAGTAATCTTTACCCAACACTCGTTTGAAGAGTTTTTTCAAATCCTCGTATTTTGGTAGAAAACCGGTAGGAGCCCTTATCGCCCCAGCTTCGCCGTGAACACGCAGTTCCATCCACTTTATCCATACATGTTTGTCCTGAGGAGAGTTCAAAAACTTGCCGTTGCCCCTTTCCCTCAGGAAGTAGTTTACACCGAAGACAAGCGGCACTTTCTTAAGCTTCCTTCCAAACTCCAAGTTGTTACAGACGTTTTGACCTAACGGAATGGAGATAAAGTCCTGAGTGCTCATCATATTTATCTCTGGAACACCTTCTTTACCGATTGTTGCAAAGGTTGTTTCAGTCTCCAAAGAAGCACCGTAAGCGATGATTCCGTGCTCCCAATCAAAGCTCTGCTGCACAGGCACGTATGCCCTAGCGTCTCGGCCACCATACAGTATACCGCTCAGCTCCACGCCCATCGGGTTGTCCAATTCAGGGTCACAGTTCTCCAGTGCCTTAAGTGCCACAGCGTAACGGGCGTTTTTGTGTGCAGCTGGAATTTCTTTGCCGTTCTCATCCTTCTTTCCTTCATGCCATTCTCCTGAAAAGTTGACACCTTCTTTAGGAAGTTCACTACCCATGCCCAGCCAGTACGGTTTGCCTTCATTAACCAGCACGTTAGAGAAGATTACTTCGCCTATGCTGTTAAGCACCTTGTAAATTAACGCGTCGTCATCAGGGTTGACGTCTTGGATTATGCCGAATATGCCAGATTCAACGTTCACGGCGCGGGCAACTGAACCGATGTCGCGAATATACGCAATATCGTCTCCAACTATGGTTTCTCCAGGAAGCATGGCAGTTGATGTCTTGCCGCAAGCGCTGGGAAAAGCTCCAGAAAAGTAGGTTTTACGGCCGCCTGGACCGTGTACACCCATAATCATCATGTGTTCAGCCAGCCACCCCTCATAGTTAGCCTGTCGTATGGCTAGGCGGAAGGCAAGTTTTTTGAAGCCCACCGAGTTCCCTGCGTACTGGGTGTTGGCGCTGTAGATCGTGCTGTCCATGTAATCGATGTATATGCATTTCTTGCCGTATTCTGCGCTGGTCATATTCGCAGTTAATTTGCCTGTGGAGTGCACGACGCGCAGAAATTCCCTGTTTGGTTCTGATTGGCGGAACACTTCATAGCCAGTCCTGTAAAGCAGGTCTTCTGAGTGAGCCACGTACCATGAGTCGGTGCATTGCAAGCCGAGAATTGTGAACACTGAGTTAGGAGGCCCCAGGGAGATGAAGCGTACAATCATTGTGCGGTCTTTCATTGAATCTCTTAGCAGCCCTTTTGCTTCCACGAGCCCTTCTTGCCGGTCGATTTGGTTTAGGGCTTTGCTGAAGGAAACGCCTCTGGGCACGAGGTATTTAGTGGCTTGTCGGTCTCGGCCTTGGTCGTGTATGCCGTCGAAGTGGACGGTGTGGCCTTCCAGCTTCAAAACGGTTTCTTCTTCGGTGGCGATTGCTTGTTGCCTAACGTGCGCTATGTCTTCGGCGGAGTCGCTGCATATGAAAATTTTCTCGCAGTTACACATGTCACTGGATTTGGCGATGAACTCGTATACTTTATGATTTTTTATGGCGCAGAGTTTCTCATAGCATTTTTCGCTCATTTTCGGGCGTAATGCTTCAAGGTAACCATTCATCTTTTCATCACAAAGCTTTACAGTTCGTTAACGGTTCCGGGGACTCTTGGGAACGGTTGGGTCTCTGCTATGTGTTTGACGCCGCTTATCCAGCCTACCAAGCGTTCCATGCCTATTCCTCCGCCAGCCGTGGGCTTCAGCCTTCCTTCCTTCGCTAGCTTCAGCACTAACGCGTAGTTTTCTTTGGTGATTTGGTCCCGTTCAATTTTCTTAAGAATCTTTGCGTATTCCCATTCTCGTTTGGCGCCAGATAGCACTTCTCCGTATTTAGGCAGAAACAGGTCGTAGTTGTCCCATTTGCCTGTTTTAAAGTCTTCGAAGTCGTAGAATTCACGGGGTATGTTTGTAACCCACACGGGTTCTCGGGTTTCCTCTGATATGCCTTCTTCCCAGTCTGCGCCGTACTTGGCTTCTAACTCCTGCCGATCAATAACCTTAAAGGGCCTCTTGGGGGAAATCAACGTATCGCACCTGCAGAGGAAAGTTAACTCGTCTTTCATGTCGCGTTTCAAGCTTGTCACCAAGCCGCAGATGGCGTCTTCAACCAGGGTCATAACGTCTTTTGAGGATGCGTCTCTTGCTTCGAAGTCCAACTGGGTGAACTCGTAGATGTGTTTGCCTGTTTTTGCGCGTTCGGCTTTTTCTATGCGGATGTTAGGTGACAGTATGAACAGTTTCGGATAGGCAAAGGAAGCGGCGATTAGCTTGTGAATTATCATGCTTGCTGTGGTGCGGACGGTTTTTCCATAAATGTCCACCTCGATGCGTTTTTCGATGGAGGCGCCTGGGTCAGGCCACAGGGGGTCGGTTGATTGTGAAAGTGCTACGGGCAGCAGCCACTGGAAGCCGCTGTCCACAAACTTTGAAGTGAGATTCTTCAGAGTGTAGGTCATTACTTTGCCTATGTAGGCTTTTCTTTTGATTTCGCTTTCTGAAAGCTTGTCTAAGGGTTTTGGAATTTCGGTTAATGGTATGCTTTCTTGAGCTAATGCTTGTTTACTTTCCAAGGGTTTCAACTCGAATTTCAGTTTAGATACAATACGCGAGCTACGTAATAAATTTTTTATAAAAAATTTCATAAATTTTACAAAAACTATAAGCTTTTATACTGTACAATTGTAATAATTACAATTATGACGGTAAAACTCGACGAGAAAGACATTGCCATACTATCGTTGATACAGGAGAACAGCAAACTCACCGCAAGGCAGATTGCCCAACGAATAGACGCGCCGATAACGACTGTTTTCGCGAAGACAAAGCGCATGGAAGAACTCGGCGTAATACGGCAGTACAGGGCGATTTTGGCTCCTGAAACGCTTGACGCGGGTACGGCGGCGTTTGTTCTGGCGTCTGTTTCTTACAGGGCAAAGGCGGGTGAAGCCGCGATTTCGCAGAGGACGGTGGCGGAGGAAATCGCCAAGTTTCCTGAAGTTCAAGAAGTGTACATCATCACGGGTGACTGGGACTTGCTTGTGAAGCTTAGGGCTGAAAGCGTGGACGCGGTGGGTAAGTTTGTGGTGGATAAGCTCAGGCTCATTAGTGGGCTTGAGAAGACGCTGACTTGTATGGTTTTTGAAACGGTGAAGGAGACAACGAAGATACGGTTGCCGCTGAAGAAAAAAGGGTGAAAACTCAGCTCAGGTTGATGTGGAGCTTGAATAATACAGCAAAGGCAGCGCCAGAAGCACCGTGTTCTTTCCCTTCCGCGTTAAAGCGTACTCAACTCTCAAAGGTGGTCCAGCGTCAACTTTTCGTGTTATGTAACCGTGTTTCGCCAGTGTTTTAAGCTTGTCCGACAGCGTGCGTGAGTTAACACCTAATATTTTTTTAATTTCGCCGAAGCCCGCGATGGTCTTCAGCAGAAGCGTGTAGAGGATTTCAAGGCTCCATTTTTGGAAGACAATGTTAAAGTTTTCCTCGAAACTTTTCAGGTCCTCTTTCAGCTCTTGAGGCGTTATCTCTTGTTTTTGCATTATTTGGTTAAGCGTGTCTTCTACGCCCTTGAGAGTTTGCTCCAAGCGGGCTTCTACTAGTTTGCGGAACTCGGCGCTAAGCGGAAGTTTCGTGCTCATGTGCGTTACACTCGGTGTGGATTAGCTCACTTCATAATTTATAAGGGTTTACTTATACAACAAGGTATAGAAAGTATAGTGAACTTTCACGGAGGAAAAACACTTGGAAAAGTTTGACGCCGTAGTTGTTGGCGCTGGAACAGCAGGCTGCTTAACCGCGAAAACCCTGGCGGAGGCAGGCTTGAAAGTTTGCTTGGTTGAAAAGAAGAAGAGAGAAGAGGTCGGCGAGAAGGTTTGCGGCGACGCGCTTGGCGAGCATCACTTGAAAACGCTGGGTTTGGAGAAGCCGCAGGGCGGAGAATTGGAGAAGCGGATTGAAGGCATCAGGATTTTCTCGCCTGACGAGAACACCATTTTCACCATTGCTCATGAGGATTTTGTGGGTTACATGTTGAACAGGCGGCTGTTTGGCCAGTGGCTGCTGAAAAAAGCGGTTGACAGCGGCGCCACGCTCATGGATTCCACCTGGTTTCTGGAACCCGTGTTTGAGAAAGGCTTTGTTGCGGGGATTACAGTGAAAAACGGGAAGGGCGAGACCATGCGGCTGAGCAGCAAGGTTGTGGTGGACGCCAGCGGCTTCAACGGCGTTGTCAGGCACAGGCTTCCTGCGGAGATGGGCATCGAACGGGACATCGCGAATGAGGATGTGGAAGCTTGTTACCGTGAGATACGGGAGCTTAAGCAGGAGAGCGAAAACACCAAGTACTGTGACATTTACCTGAACCAACAGGTGACGCCTGGAGGCTACACATGGGTTTTCCCGAAAAGCGGCACCAACGTCAACGCGGGCTTAGGCATCTGCATGCGCGGCGACTTCCCCAACCCGAAAAAGCAGTTTTACGATCACATTTTAACTAAGCCCGTTTTCGAGGGGTCGGTTCTTGTGAAAGGCGGCGCGTGGTTTGACCCGACCCGCAGACCCTTGGATAACATGGTTGGGAACGGCGTGGTGCTCACGGGCGACGCCGCGAGTTTGGTTAACCCGATTCACGGCGGCGGCATTGGACCTTCAATGCTGAGCGGTTTCTACGCGGGAAAAACAATCGCGGCGGCGCTGGAGAAAGGCGAACCCACCAAGGAGGCGCTTTGGCCTTACAACAAGATGTACATGGAATCTTACGGGAAGAAGCAGGCGAGCCTTGACGTGTTCCGCATGTTGCTGATTAAGAGCAGTGACGCGGACTTGAATTATGGGATGGGTTGCAAGCTGCTCACGGAGGATGACGTGTTGAAGGCGGGTTTGGGCGATGATTTCCACTTGAACATCGGTGAAACCGCAAGGCGAGTGTTCAGGGGCATAAAGCGCGTGCGTTTCCTCAATAAGCTTCGGCTGACGGTTAAGATGATGAGGCAGGTTCAAGCGCACTATGACACTTATCCTGAAACGCCGGAAAACTTTGAGCATTGGCGGCTGCAGACAGTGAGCCTTATTGAAGATGCAAGGGACAAACTCGTCGAAAGCAACTAAATGCCTTAACTAACCCTTATGTTTTTGGGAGGAACCCGCGTTAAGCCAAAACGCTTGGTCAAGTGTTGAAATCAGCATGTTGCCGACAAGGCAGGATAATTCACCAGTTCAGCTTCTTGCGCAACGCCTTTATGGTGCCTGAAACCGCCAAAACATGAACCGCCGCTTCCGCCCCCGCCAAAGACCTCATCGAAGCCAACGAAGCCCTAACCATGTTAACGGTGACAAGAGAAGTGCGAAGAATGGCGGTTTTCCGCTCCACATCGTAATCAATCAGCGTTAAGCCTGTGAGGCTTGCACCGTACTCGCCGTAAAGCTTCACCACGGCGTCCCAAACCGCGTACATGAACTCTTTCCTGCTGGCTGCCCCGTCAGAGTCAATCTGCAACGCCAAGTAACGCCGTTTCGCCCTCTTCAACAGTCCTTCCCTTCCCTAACCACGCGTATCCCAGGAGCCACAAACCCGGAACCAAGCTTCTCCCGGTTACGCTTAACAATCGCACAGGGGTTTTGTGAAACCGCATCCAACGCGAAATCCTCATCTAAACCGAAGAGAAACGCCAAAGCAGCCATCTCACGCGGCTTCCGCAAAAGCATCTCCACAGCAACACCGCTCGACACCACAATCGACACACGAGATTTCACGGCGACCTCAGCTTCCCGCCGCAAGCAGGAAAGCAGCCTAACCCTCGCAGGACCCTCCAAAACAAGCAGAGGCTTCACATCAACTTCCAAAGCCGCCAAACTATTGCTCGCCAACTCGGCTTCAGCCCTGTCGAAGAATCTGCGGCGGAAATCCAGCAAAGGAAAACTTATGAGGTCAACGCGGCGGTCCTTGGCTGCCTGTCGCGCAACCTGCTTGTTCTCGCACGCAACGCCAATCACCTCGAATTTTCGCCTCAGCCGCCGAAGCTGAACCATAAGGTCGTTGGGGGTTCGCGGTCGCAAGTCTACGCGCGAAGCAAAATCCACGTCAGCCTCTCTGCAGGTTTCCCGCAGCTTCGCCACTTCCTCCCGCCGCGTTTCGGGGGCAAGCGGCACGGCGATTAAGCGGTAGCCTAGTTTTGCCGCCTTGTTTATGAGGCGCGATGTTCCGGCAGAGTCTTTCACGTTCAGGCGCAGGTGTAAATCCGCGAAATCTCGTTTCATGGCAGCAACCCTGCGTTTCTGCATATTGCCACTATCTCGGTGGCGGTTTTGTTTTTGAAGTGGATCTTGAAGTGTATGGGGTCGTTCTGTGAAAACCTGAACTCGCCAGCGTAGGCGGATTGCTTGTCAAACCTTAGGTAAAGGTTACGTTTTTCCAGATGCAACTTCAGGTCGCGGTCTAGCGTTTCCTTATCCAGCGAGGTTAAGCCAGCCCCGATTTTCTCGAGAACGGCGGGCAGCGCCTGTTTGTCCATAAGTTTGGTTTGGAAAAGTATTATGGGGTTTCCATGATGTCCTGTTAACATGGTTTTTTGGAAAATGATGCTTTCGCTTAGTTCTTCCGGCAGCACGTTGCGGACTGCGGTTAAGACTTTTTCAGGGTCTTCAGTGGCGTGGGCAAACACTCGAATGTCAATGTAGCCTATGGGCGGTTTAGAAGACACGAAGGCACCGCGTTCTGTTAAGGCGTGTTTCACTTTTTAGCTTTTTTCTCGGGTTGCGCCTTCGGCTCAGGCTTCGGTTTGGGTTTAGCTTCAGCTTTTTTCTTTTCCGAGTAGGCTTTTAACGCTTTCACGTTTTGGTCGTGCGCGGTTCTTCTTCGAATGTCAACGGGGATTTCCAGCTTTTTTGCTTCCGCCTTGTTTAAGCCTGCTTTTTTGAGTTCTTCAAGGCTGAAGCCTTTGCCGCTTCGCTGTTTTCCACTGGGCGTCAGGATTTCGGGTTTTATATGGTGCATACTACTTGGCTCCTCGGCGTTTGCTAGGTCTCACTTTCTCTGCGCCTCTGCCTCTCTTGTGTAAGCTCCGCACCCTTTTACCTGCACTAGTTAAGCTTCTATAAACGCGCCGGTGATGCTGCTTCTCCGTGATCCAGTTCACGTCCTTGTCGGTTTTTATCACAGGGTGATTTGGGTCCACGAGAAGCACTTCAAACCATTTGTGGCGTCCGTCTTCACCCACCCAGTAGCTGTTCAGAACCTCCAGGTTCGGGAATTTCTTGGCTGTGCGTTCCTCGCCGATTAGCCTGAGGTTTTTGGCGGGTTTAAACTTGGCGACCCCCATGCGTTTCGGTCTGCGTCCCGCTTTGGGCCGTTTCTTTCGCAAGCCACCTCTTCTGACGCGGACACGGGCGATGACGAAGCCTTGTTTGGCTTTGTAACCGAGTTTTCTGGCGCGGTCAAGGCGCGTAGGCTTTTCCACGCGGACAACGGTTCGCTGCTTTCGCCATCCGATTAGCCTCTGCGTCATAAGCTCGTCCACGTAGGACTTCTCCGGTTTAGACCATGCTTCAGCTATGTACTTGTATGCCATCTTTCTTTTTTCACCTCACATCTTACGTTTGCGGTTCAGCCCGTTAAGGGCCACATCCCAACGGACACAGATGGTCCGCCTGCAATTCTAATTGTTAGCGCCACGCTTAAAAATAAACCTTTCCCGAAACTCTAGTGCATGGAATAGTTTATAGTCACGTGTTTCAAGGAACTGCAGGAGCGCTGGTTTCTGCATGCTATTGGGCGGTTTTTGCGTCAATGCGGACCTACCCCTCTATAGTTCCTGCAATGAATCTCTATTAGGATCCAAATAGGCGGCAAATATGACGGGTTGTCTGTGCCTCGGTTAATAACCGTCTTATCTGCAGCGTCGGAGAGCTACGGGTAACATCTTCGGGTGGTCCTCGGAAACGGAATCGCATCAATAACGTTCTCCAAGTCAAGCATCCAAGCCAACAACCTTTCCAAGCCCATGCCGAAACCCACATGCGGCACCGTACCGTACCGCCGAAGGTCCAAGTACCAATCGTAATCCTTTTCGTTCAAGCCCATGTCCCGTATCCTTTTAATCAGCACGGTCTTATCTTCTTCTCTGGCGCCGCCCGTGGAAACCTCGCCGATTCTCGGAACCAACATGTCCACGGACAAGGCAACGTCGGGGCGGTCAGGCTGGGTCTTGCAGTAAAACGCCTTGATAGCCGCAGGATAATCATACACAAAAAACGGTTTGCCGAACTCGTCCGCCAAAATCTTCTCGTCCTCGTAGCCGAAGTCGTCACCCCACTTGAGCTTGCCGCCTTTCTTGCGGAGAACCTTCACCGCCTCAGAGTACGTCATTTTCGGAAAAGGCGTCTTAACCGCAGCCAGCTTGCTGACGTCGGCGCCTAACTCGTCAAGTTCCCGTTTGCACTTGTCAACGGTTTGACGACAAACATGCGCCATAAGCTCCTCTTCAAACTTCATCAGGTCGTTTATGTCGGCGAAGGGCCATTCGCCTTCGATGTGCCAGTACTCCGTCAGGTGCCTGATGGTCCTGCTTTTTTCAGCGCGAAACGACGGCGCGATGCAATAGACTTTCTCCAAGGAGTAGATGAGGATTTCAAGGTAAAGCTGGCTGCTCTGCGTCAAATACAGGTTCTGGTCGAAGTACTTCACGCCGAAAAGGGTGGAGCCGCCCTCAACAGCGCAGGAGATGAACATGGGCGGGGAAACCTCGGTGAAATCTTTGCTTTTAAAGAAGTCGCGGGCGAACTCCAACACGTCGGCTCGGAGTTTCATCACCAAGTTCATTCGGCGGCTTCGCAGCCACAAGTGGCGCACGTCACGGATGAACTGTTCGCTCTGGTCTTTGGTTATGGGGAAAAGCTCCGCCAAGCCTATTATGCCTATGTTTTCGGCGGCGATTTCGTAGCCTCCTGGCGCGCGAGTGTCGGGTTTGGCTGTGCCCTCCAGCGTCAGGGAAGATTCGATGGTTAACCGTTCCGCCTCGCTCCAGGCGGGGCTGCCTTTTTTGACGGTGCACTGGATGAAACCCGTGGAGTCGCGCACCAGCAGGAAAATCAGGGCTTTTCCTTCGCGTTTGCGGTAAACCCAGCCGCGTACGGTTACTTTCTGGTTCTCGTGGCAGCCGTCAAGGACCTCGCGAATCTTTACCAAAGCCATCATGCATCAACTTCTCTCTACTATTGTTTTCAAACCTAAATGCCTATCGATTAAATTTCCTTCACTGCGGGTTCGGAAACCTTCAACGCAACGAGCAAGGCGAAGGGCAAAGCCGCGGCAGCCAGCAAGAGGAAGGGCAGTTGAGGCGACACGAACGCGTAAAGAAACCCTACCACCAGCTGCAGCAAAGCCTGGGAGAGGTACATAAAAAATTGGATGCAGCCTGTGGCCGTGCCTCTGAGTTTTCGGGGAATCATGTCGCCCATCAGCACCTGATAGCTGTTTTGCTGCAGCATGTTGCCCAACCCGTAAAAGAAGAACGCCAGCAGAAGCATGTTGAAGTCGGCGTGGACGAAGAGAACCATGCCTGGAATGTACAGCATGTAACCCAGAATCAGGAAGCGTTTCCTGCCGAACATGTCCATGCTTAGTCCCGCTAAGATTCCGGGGACCGCGATGGTGACGTACATGAAAGCCATGACAAGCGCCCACTGCGACTCGGTTATGCTTAGAACCTCGGTGGCGTAAACCACAAAGTACGTGTAGCACGCTACCACAATTCCGTTTATGCTCATGCTTGCCAAGAAAAGGTAGAACGAAGACCGTGAAAGCTTGCTCCAAACCTTCATGCTTTCCTTCACGGACTTCGGAAACTCCCGCAGCGCTTCCAAAATTTTAGGGCGGTCCCCAGCATCGTTGGGCGGCAAAGTCTCCTTCAGCTTCAGCCTTAAAGTTGCGGTAGCGAAGTAAGCCACCAAAACGATAGTGTAGGCTACGCGCATGCCTAAGTCGAGATTAAACCTTAAAATCAGGTACTGCGCGATAAGCGGCGCGGGCAAAAGCACGAGGCTGGTGATAACTGACTGGAGGCTGTAGCCTGTGCCTCTGTTTTCAGGCGGCAGCGAATCAATAACCATGGCCATGAGGGCTGGTCCGTAGATGGCGCACACGCTTTGCACTATCGAGCCTAACATTATGAAGGGCCAGGAAGGGGCGAAAATGAAGAAGAAGGTGCCGAACGCCAAGCCGTAGGTCATGGTGGCTACGAGCCATCTTCTGCCGTGCTTGTCCGCTAAGTAGCCGCCTGGAAGCTGCACGAGGGCGATGGCGACGGAGCCTGCGAAGCCGATTATGGACAGTAGGAACGCGTCGGCGCCTAGGCTGAGGTAGTAGAGGCTGGCGTAGGTTTGTGGAATCGGGCCTGCGGAGTACATTATCACCCAGCTTAGGGTTAAGATTAAGAAGTTGCCTCGGAGGATGCCGGATTTGCCGCGGAAAAGCGAAGACAGGTTCATTGTTCAAAAGCAATCGGAGAATCCATTATTTATAATTGACAGTTAAGCAGGGGGTTTGCAAAGGTGGATGGGGGGTTGTTGCCCCGCAATTCTTAAATCGCCCTTGGTCGGAGCTATAGCTGATTGCGGATGCCAACCCGTTCAGAAGGCGACTCTAAGCTTAGAGTTCTAAAGTTTTCTGCCGTTGCCATAGCAAGCGTGGTGCTGATAGAAGTCGTTTTGGGGTTAGTTGTTGACAGCTTAGCCATTCTCAGCGACGGCTTGCACGCGTTGCTTGACGTTTTTTCGACGATTATGCTTTTTGTGGCGACACGGGCTTCGCTTAAGCCGCCCGACGAGGAGCACATGTACGGCCATGAGAAGTTTGAAGCCATAGGCGGATTGATAGCCGGAATAATCCTCGTCGGCGTTGCCATCTTGATTTTCTATGAAGCCGCGGTCAGGCTTATCGGCGGCGTTCAGGTTAGGGAGGGCTTTGAGCTGGCGGGCTTCTTCGCCATCGGCTACACGTTATGCATAGACGTTTTCAGGGTCACCATATTCAAGGCTGCGGGACACAGCCAAAGCACCTCGGTTAAAGCAGGGTTCTACGACGCCATCTCAGACCTCGGCTCAACCATCATAGCGCTCATAGGATTCGGGTTGGCAACCTTGGGCTTTTACTATGGCGATTCTATCGCGTCGATTTTCCTCGGGTTCATGCTCATCTTTCTAAGCGTCAGGCTGGCACGGGATAGCATTATGGAACTCAGCGACACCGCTTCACAGGACATGGTGCAGGACATCAGAAAACAAATCGTCGCGCATGAAGGAGTCATGGAAAACAGGAACTTGCGCGTGAGAAAGGCAGGCGCCAAGACATTCGTTGAAACCACCGTGCAGGTGTCAAGCAACATGAGCCTGGATGACGCGCACGCTTTGGCATCAAAAATCGAGGCGGACCTGAAAACGGCGTTTGGGAACGTTGACGCAACCATCCATATAGAGCCTTCGGAAAAAGAGCATCGAGTGGAGCGGCTTGTGGAAAAGCTGGCGACGGTTGAAGGCGTCAGAGAAGTGCATGATGTGTCCACGGTCTACGCAAGCGGCAAACTGTACATCACGCTGCACGCGTACGTGGATCCGAAGCTGTCGGTGGAGGAGGCTCATGAAATCGCCGAGAAAATCGAAGCCAGAATGCACGCGAGCATAAAGCAGCTTGAGAACGTGACGGTGCATGTGGAGCCACATGGCGCTGAAATCCGCAAGGCGGAGATTGATGAGGATGAACTTAAATGCGTAATTGATGAGTTGGCGAGGAAAGTGAAGACCAGTTTGCGGTTGAAGAGAACGGTGACGTACTCGGCTGAGGGGAAACGGTACATAAACGTGGATTGCTGCTTCACGCGGCATGTGCCGTTGACTGAGGCGCATGAGATTGCGTCGCAGGTGGAGAAGGAGATTGCGGAGTATTTTGCGGGCGCGGTGGTTACGGTTCACATAGAACCAGAATGCGAATAAAAAAGAAAGAAAAAGTATGTCAACAAAATTGGAAAATAAAAAAGGAAAAAAGGGTTGTTAACGGAGATTCACGTCTGCTATGAACGCCAGCGTGTCTACGCTGTTAAGTTGCACTTTCGCGTTGGACACGGTGTAAAGCGTGTTACCGATGTACAGTGCCCTTTCAACCTGTTGATTGTAGTCTAATCCGTAGTTTGTGGCGTTTTCCGCATGCGTTACTGTTCCTTCCAACGTGAAGCCGCTTGTAGTCGCTTTGAACACAAATGCGCCTTGCCAGAACCCTGATGTCGTAGCCCAACTGAAGATTGGCTCTTTGCCGCTTGGGTTAACCACGCCAAACTGAGTCAACGAAATCGGCAACACCAACAATTGCTTGCCTTTATCGAACAGAAACGCATGAGGATCATACAGCGCTTGCGAGTCAGCGTAATCAGCCTCTACAACGTACTTCGCAACTTCCTTAGGCGCATTAACGTTTGAAACGTCGAAGAGCGAAAGCTTCACCGTGCCGTTCTCCTTGCCCAAGCCAATCACATGGTTCTCATCGAAAGGATGCAAGTAGCTTGAGTATCCCGGAATCTTCAGTTCCCCCGCAACCTTAGGTTCAGCCGCATTGCTCAAGTCAATCACGAAAAACGGATCCACCTGCCTAAACGTAACGATGTAGCCTTTGTCACCCATGAACCTAACAGAGTAAATACTTTCGCCCTCCGCCAAGTTTTCCAGCTTCCCCACCGTCGACAGGTTCATGTTCAGCACGTAAACGTTGTTCATCTGCGTGGTTTTCTGCAAAGTCGTGGCTATCCTGAAATTCCCGTTGTACTCATCCATGGAATACTGGTTAAGAACGGTTCCTGGAACGCTGCCTTTAGCTTCAAAAGTCAAAGCGCTGCCCTCCACGCTTACCCTGTAGATTGAGGTGTACTGTCCCTCCTCGCTGAAAGTCGGGTAAGTCACGTAAATGTTGCCTGAGGAAACGTACATTCTGCTGGCTCCACCCATCAGAACCGTCATGTTCGTAAGCTCCTGCCCATTGTCCATCACGTTCAAGCCGATGAAAGTGGTGTAAGTGAAATAGTTATTTGCAATGTCAGCGTAGCTTGCTGTGTCTGAATAATAGATTTTTGAAGGCGCAACCTCAGAAACTCCTGAGTCCGCGTAAACCATCGGCAAAGGCAACACGTCATTTTCATAAACATAAGCTGGTTGACTAACCACCGCATACACGTAGTCCCCTATCATTCTGCTGTTAAAGTAGCTACCACTCAAAGTAAAGTTGCTCGCCAACACAGGATGAACTTTATCGGAAACATCATAAACATCCACGAAGGTCTCAACGTTATTATCGAAATACCGATAAACCGAAATCGCACCGTTACCCCCAGCATACACAGGTGCTCCCAAATAAACAATGTCACCGTAATGGCTTCCAACAATAACCAGTCTGCTACCGTCCTGACTCAGGTACATGCCTGCCAAGTACGTGTTATTCTCCAACGCGATTTCCGCAACAACTCGAGAATCCTGAGGATCAGCCTTCACAACGTAAACGTAACGTTGATTGCTTGAATAATCGTCCGACGCAACATAGAGATAGCTACCGTCAGTCTTAACAATGTCTGCCTCGTCAACCCCAGCAACCTGAATATTCGTGGTTGAATACGAATCACTCTGAGTAGATTCTGCCGCTGGCAAAGGAGGTTCCACAGTGTACGAACCCGCATCTCGCGAGTTACCTCCTAAAACCTTGGAATCCAATGGTCCCCCAACATAACTGGACGCGCCGTGAGTATTCGCAACCAGATAATCTTTAAGTTCCGCTTCGCCAGCAAACGTCTTCATTCCTGAAACAGGCGGATTCGTAAATGGCGTTAAGCCTGGTGTAGAACCGAAAACAAATATTAACGAAACCAAAATAACTGCGGACAGCACTGCAGCCATGCCGTAAACACGCGTTTTTTTCTTCACTTCTTTCTGAACCACACTATTCACCTACCATAACCATAGACGCCAACCAATATTATCCTAAGCAATAGAACATCTTGTTCCAGTTTTTAGAACGGCCGCATAGTCCACACGCGATAAGCCTCATACCAGAAAATCGCGCAGACGATGGCACCGAACACGACAATAAACAGGTTCTCACGGGTGAAAAAATCCTGCACCAGAAACAGCAGGTAAGCCGCGTAGAAAACGGTGGAGAAAAGCGCGTAGAAAAAATATCTTGGAAACAGCAGTTTCCCCAACTTCACGTAGTGGCGAAGCACACCAATTTTCACCTCACCCACCAACACGTAATGACCGCCGATTTCCTGCTTCTCAACCAACCCCAACTCACGCAGTTGCTCAAGATGATGGTTCGCCACGCTTGGACTGCTGAAGTGCAAGGCACGCTGGACTTCCCGCACGCTCATCGGCTTTCCCGTCTTAAGCAGGAACCAGTAGACTTTCCATGCTTTGCCTCGAAGCTCGTATTCAAGCTTGGTTTCGTCGACCGTGTTCAATGGGCATGCCGCCTTGCAGGTAATTAGTGCTTAATAAGAGCTTATAAGTCCAATTGTTAGAACATAGGTTCATATAACTCCGGTCGGATTTCTTAAGTGTAATAAAGAGCATATTGAAAAATAACTCAATCCCCAAAGAGTCTGAAGCTTTTATGACGGTTTTTGAAAGCAATGTGTTGAGATAAAATTACTTATCTCAGGAAAAACACGGAAATAATCATGAGAAAGTTAGTTTCAAGTCGATGGCTCATGCAAGTTTTCATCTAAAATCACCAATCTTAACAGGCGTTTCATTTTTTGGAACGGTTTTTCCGCCATGTCCCTTAATTGACGTGACGCCAATGTTGAAATTACATCTGAGAGGATGAAAAAAATGAATGTGACTAAGAAAATTGTTTCGGCGGCTTTGCTTATGTGCTTAGTGATGATATCTGTTGGTTCAGTAGCAGCTATTAACGGAAATCAAAACGGAGACTTAGACCGAGAACAGCTGAAAGACGGAAGCTGCTACGAATGTTTTGATCCGGTAGCGGATAAGCAGCAGGATAGGCTTCAAGACCAGACGCGAAGTCAGTTGAAAGACGACAGTTGCTGCGAGTGCGTTGAGCCAGTCGCGACTCAGCAGCAAGATACGCTTCGAGAACAGACAAAAGAGCAGCTGAAAGATGGCAACTGTGATGAAAGCGTTAATCCAGTTGCAGATAAACAACAGGACATGCTTCAGGAGCAGACGAAAGAACGACTAAGAGACGGAAGCTGCTGCGACTGCACAGGCAAAATATAACCATATGAAAAACGGTAGCACGGCGCTACAAAAAAACAAGGAACAGCAAAACCGTCACACCTACTAACCCCTTTTTTGTTTAACATGCGTCTTCAAAAAAAGCAAGCATTATCTCAATTGGAGTTGCCTAAGGGATTCAGGGGCTTTGCTGCCTCAAAAGCTGTTCGTGCGGCAAAAAAGTATTCGTTAGCAATAACTTGGGATGACAAGGCAGGTCAGACGGTTGCCAACTCATGACTTTTCTTTCTAAACAACTTACTAAAATTTGAGTTAACAGGCAAAGAAGCATCATCGATAAATGTTACTTCTACGCTCTGCACACTTTCTAACTTTTTGACTTTATTCACTAACGTTCTGATGCTGTTTAGGTCTGTCACTGGAGCAATGGCTAATATGTCGAAAGCTCCAAGAATTTCAGTTACCACCATGATGTTACTTATTTTTTCGAGAGCTGCTATAGTCACCGATTTGCCTTCGCTTGGAGAATTAGTTATCATCAAGAGGACTTTACCTTGATACCCAAGTTTTGAGAGGTCAATCGACACAACACATTTTGCAATTATTCCTTCTTTCTTCATTTTTTCGTATCGCTTGCCAACCGTGAAAGGAGAGCAGCCCGATTTCTTTGCGATTCTCGAAAAAGGCGTTTGAGCATCTTTTAGTAGCTCTTCAAGTATGAGATAGTCAAGTTTGTCCATAATCGTCATTTCCTTTAGGTCGTAGGTCGATGTTTTCATACACCATCTGTGGAAAAGAGGTCCATATGTTGATTTCGACCTTTATTACCCCGTCGAGCTTCTTCATTGAATAAGCTATCCTGTCTAGTTCAGCGATGCTTTCCGCATGAACCAATGCGCATATATCGTATTTTCCGAAGCTTGATGACATTTCAACTGCGTTTGTTTTCTCCTCTATTAACTTGATCACTTCTTCTTGGTTGCCATTTAAATTGACGCCGATTGTTGCTACGATGGGTAATTCAAGAGCGGCTAAGTTGGAGAAAAGTACGGCTCCTGTTATTATCCCTAAACTTTTCATTCGTTTAATTCGATTTAAAGCAGAAACAGAAGATATGCCACAATCTTTTGCAATACTTTTCAGTTTTGCACGCGCGTCTCTTATTAATGCTCGAAGAATTTTGCTATCAATTTCGTCAATTTCTACTGTTTGGTTCAATCCGCGTTCACTTATTAGTTTGCTGCAATAACTGAGCTTTTAAACTTTAGGGTGTATACATTTCAGCGTTATTATTTAAAAAAATTAGTTAAAAAGCGCAATTTAGCTAATAAAATAATCTCGAGTACCCATTAATTGAAAAAATTTAAATATTATCACCAAAAGATAACACCCTTCATAAAATTAAAGGAGAAAAAGAAGTGAAAACTAAAAACAATAAAACATTAACTGCAACAACGCTGTTTCTGATGATAGCTATGGTCAGTTCACTGATGGCTTACCTGCCAACCGTCAACGCCGGCGAAATTCCCACATATGCGTTTCTAGCCGCGGCTCCAAATCCCATAGGAGTTAATCAGGAAGTAGTTATAACTTTCTGGCTTAACGAGTTTCCACCCACAGCAAGTGGTTCTTCAGGAGACAGATGGGAAAATTTCAAATTGGAAATCACGGCGCCTAATGGAAACAAAGATGTGTTGGGACCATATGAGTCAGATCCAGTAGGATCTAGATACATTACATTCACTCCCGACCAAGTAGGTACTTACTACTTGAAGTTTACCTTTCCAGGTCAACAAATAACAGGTTTACGCTACGGACAGCCTATTGATAACACATATTTGCCCAGTGAAAGTCGCGTTCTAGAACTCGTTGTACAAGAAGACCCGATACCTTCATGGCAAGATACACCAATCCCCACCAATGAATACTGGAGCCGACCGATAAACTCAGAGAACCGAAACTGGTATTCCATTGCAGGAAGTTGGCTGCTAAAGGGTTATGACACAAGCAAAGTCTATTCAGCACAAGGCTTCAATCCATACACTACAGCACCAAACACCGCCCATATAGTATGGACAAAGGAAATGGCCTTCGGAGGAGTAGTCGGAGGACCAATGGACGGCAACGTAGCATACTACACAGGAATGTCATATGAAGGCAAATGGAACCCGCCGATAATCATGCAGGGAAGACTCTACTACAACTTGCCCCTCGCTAACAGCCCCAGTGGAGGTCAATTCGCCTGTGTAGACATACGCACAGGAGAGACGCTGTGGACAAAAACAGGAACCTTAAGCCTCGGTCAAATATACGACTATGAATCACCCAACGAGCACGGCGCACAAGCATACCTCTGGAGTTGCCCCGCAAGCTTCTTCGGCCCACCACAAAACTGGACAATGTACGATGCATTCACAGGGGAGGAACTGCTTAAATTCTACAACACCCAGAACCCAACCTTCACCATGTCAGATAAGGGAGACTTGATAGGCTATGTTCTGAATGGAATGGGCAACTGGCTCTGTAAATGGAACTCTAGCAAAGCCATTCCAACAGTGGGGACAAGTGGACCCAACGCGTGGAGTTGGAGTCCGCGCAAAGGCGCAGAACTCGATTGGGCAGCAGGAATCGAATGGAACGCAACAGTGCCAGATCTGCCTGGATCACAAAGCATCAACAGAGTTGATGATGAAGTGGTATGGGCAAGTTCATTCTTGATGAGCGAAGTTCCACCAGTTACAGTAGATGTAGCCTATGACGTAAGCGACGAAGGACAAGGAAGACAACTGTGGACAGCAAATCGAACAGACATGATTGATCCAGGTCAATTTGCGGGCGGTATAGGACCTCTAGGTGAAGGAGTCTACGCAGTGTATTCAAAAGAAAAACTGGAATGGTACGGCTACGACGTTCAAACTGGCAAACGGATATGGGGTCCAACTGAACGCTATGACAACGACTGGGCCATGTACGTGGCAGTTCTCGGAGGCGAACCACTCATAGCTTACGGCAAAATGTATGCACAAGGATTCGACGGATGCATCCACTGCTTTGACATAAGCAACGGAACTGAACTGTGGACGTATTACGATGGAAGCGCAGGTTTCGAAACTCCATACGGCACATATCCATTCTACGGAGGACCCACGGTAGCCGACGGAAAAGTCTACTCAACCAACGGCGAGCACTCTCCCGGTTCCCCGTTATGGAGGGGAGAAGCGATACACTGCGTCAACGCAGAAACAGGGCAAGGCATCTGGAACATATCAGGCTGGTTCCAAGGTCCAGTTGTCGCAGATGGCTACCTAATGTCTCTCAACGGCGCTGACAATCGCATCTACTGCTTCGGCAAAGGCCAAACAGCCACCACAGTCACGGCATCTCCAAAGGTTTCGACATATGGAGACAGCGTGTTGGTTGAAGGGACAGTAATGGACCTGTCACCAGGCGCTGAAGGTGTCCCTGCAATAGCTGACGAATACATGAGTGAGTGGATGGAATACGTACACATGCAGAAATCATTGCCTGCAGACGCGAAGGGCGTGGAAGTCATTTTGGAGACACTTGACCCTAACGGCAACTTTTACGAGATCGGCAATGCTACAAGCGACGCAAACGGAATGTTCAGCTACGCATTCAAACCTGAAGTTCCAGGACTATACACCATAACCGCCAGATTCGCAGGATCCGAATCCTACTTCAGTTCAGTCGCAGAAACAGCCATAAACGTTGATGAAGCCCCACAGGCTACGCCGACACCGACTCCTCCAGCACCGTCAATGGCTGACACATACTTCGTTCCAGGCACGATAGGCGTAATCATTGCAGTCATAGCAGTCGGGCTAGTAATGGTGCTGATGCTGCGTAAAAGGTAAGCAAACAGCAAAAAACCAAGCAATCTTCCCCCATTTTTTTCGGGGTCACACACATAAAAAGGAGAAAAGACAAGGGCTGAAAGGGCTCTGCAAAAACTTAACGTAACAGCGGCGTTGGTAATCGCATTATTCTCCTTAAATTTCTGTCGCGCAGAGCCCCAGCAAACCCAAAAGAAGTGTTACTTAGTTTTACCCCAAACAAGAGACGCTTCAAATCGTAACCTACACCGCTGAATGCCCATGACCTGCAGAAGGATATTTAATTTTAGAATTAAATACTAAAACCGTTAATCTTGAAAAGCAAAAAGGGTAACTTTGAAGTGTGGCGGAATGAACCTTTCTAAGAAGCGATTGAGTTATGACTTGCTAGAAAAGGATCTTGCTTTAGATTAAGCGGTTCGTAAAACAAAATCGGTTCATCCTCGATTGCTATTATCTGCCTATTATAGAGGCAGTTGAAGGAATTTTCAAAGTCTGTTGTGGGCATTGCAGAACTCCGTTTTCAACTATGAAATTTTTCTTCTAAACAATAAAATGCTTGTGCCTAAGCTTAGCACGCCCACGATGAGTATGGCAATCAGAGCATATTCTATTTTTTGCCAAACAAAACCGTTGATGATGAGTGATTGAAACGCCTCGGCGATATATGTGAAAGGATTGACCTGAGCTACTTGCTGCACCCAACTTGGCAATAAACCGATCGGCATTACTGATGCAGAGAGGAATAGCAACGGAAAAGTAGTTAGCAATCCCACAGAAAGAGTGGTCTCCGCGTTCTTTGTATTCAGAGCTACAAACAAGGATATGCCTGACCAAGCAATTCCAAATAAGGCAGCTAATAAGAAAATTATTAACACTCCGATAATGCCGGAAGCTATGTTTACTCCCAAAGCCAAGCCGATAACCAATATTATGGCAACTTGGATGACCGTGGTCAGTGCGTTGCTGAATAGTCTGCCGAACAGTATGGAGGATTTGTTGATTGGCGCCACCCTCATTTTGTCCATGAAACCGCTGTCAAAATCGTTAACCAACCCGATACCAGCGTTAAGCGCCGAAGAAGCTATAGTTTGAATTATGACAGCAGCAGTAAAGAACGTAATGTAACTACTAGTTCCTGTAAGCAGCTGGAAGGTCGGGATGTTACCTATTGCTGAGAAGGCTTGTGTAAAAAGCAGGAACCACACTAGCGGCTGAATAAGGTTGAAAAAGATCAGAATCGGTTGACGTAGCAGTTTCTTGTTCCAACGATTAAAAATAGCTATGACTTCCGATAGCATTTCCATCAATCCCTTCTCCTCCTTCTCCCCCGTATGCCTACTGCTTCTTTACGTTCCACCACGTTTAGGGTTTTTCCAGTCAGTTTAAGAAATACTTCGTCAAGCGTAGGCACTGAGAGATTAAGTTGTTCCACATCGACGTTTGCTCCGTCCAATGCTCTTACCACTTGTGTGACCAGCGCAGAACCGTTCTTGGTCATTATTTCCAAGCCGTTTACAGAGACCGAACTGTCTCCGCATTGACCTACCGCTTCCATTCCTGGTAGCTTGGATAGTATCTCTTTGGCTTTCTCGCAGCCAGCGAGATCATCTGGTTTGAAACGAAGCGTGATCTTGTCTGCGCCTACCCTCGCCTTGAGCTCGGCGGGTGTTCCCTCTGCCACAATCTTGCCTTGATCAACAATGCATAACCTGTTAGATAGGCGATCCGCCTCTTCCATGTACTGTGTTGTTAGAAAGATTGTCATTCCCTGACGATTCAATTTGCCTATATATTCCCAAACGTCTTGCCTGCTCTGGGGATCTAACCCAGTTGTCGGTTCATCCAGAAACAATATTTTAGGGTCTGAGACAAGAGAAGAAGCTAAGTCTAGGCGTTTTCGCATTCCACCGGAAAATGTTTTCAATCGTCGGTCGGCGGCCTCTGCAAGTCGGACAGTTTGCAGTAGCTCGTTTACTTTGGCTTTTGCTTTCTCTTTGGGAATGTGGTGAAAACTGCATTGTAACATGAGGTTTTCACGTGCGGTTAGGTCGTCATCTACTCCCACTTCCTGAGAGGAATAACCGATTATGCGCCTCACTTTTTCCTGGTCAGCGTCGATGTCTAATCCGTCGATTGTGGCTTTTCCAGAGCTTTTTTCCAGCAATGTCGTGAGTATTTTGATGGTAGTGCTTTTGCCAGCGCCGTTGGGACCCAAGAAGCCGAATATTTCTCCTTTCTTGACCGTGAACGATATCCCGTCTACTGCAATAATGTCTTTTCCGTAAGTTTTGTGCAGGTTTTCAACTACGACTATGTCGTCCATGTTATCATCCGCCATGCCAGTACTTAAAAAATGGAAAATATAGTGTTTTTGCCTAACTCTACTTTGGCAACAACACCTTATCGATCACGTGGATTACACCATTATCCGCAACCACATCAGCCTTAACAACATTTGCATCATTGATTTTCGGGTTCATGTGAAGATGCCATTTGGACGCGTCAATCTTGACTTCTTGACCTTGAACAGTCTTCGCAGTCTTAAGTTTGACTACATCTGCAGCCATTACTTTTCCTGAAACGACATGATAAGTCAAAACTGATTTTAACTTCGGAATGTCTTTAAGGAGCCCTTCAACTGTGCCTTTTGGCAATTTCGCAAAAGCCTCGTCATTAGGCGCGAAAACCGTGAATGGACCCTTGCCCTTCAGCGTATCTACTAATTCAGCTGCTTTGACAGCTGTGACAAGAGTTTTGAAAGAACCCGCCGCAACCGCTGTGTCAACTATATCCGCCATAAAATTTCACCTCCGTTTAATCATCTAGGTTTGTGTCCTATCGAATTTAATTATATGTGACTGCATACTTACAACAACAATTTTTTGTGTTGTTTATAAAATCGCGAACGTGTGCTAGGTATTTGTGCATATCAGTATTAGGGGCTGCTTGCAGTGATTCCAAAAAGCTAACTCGTAACGACATACTCTCTCTACGGACGGAAGAACTAACTGAGGTATTAGAAATGAAAGCGGATGATGTGCAAAGAATGAAGTTGGTTTCATTAGGACTAAGATTCGCAACCCCAGATAAAAAATCTGAGAGCCGTGTTTCCAGGCAAAGGAGAAAAAGGGCTTAGCAAAAGCTTAGTTCGTAGAACTAGTTACTTTCGATTGAATGGTGAATGGTTACGGGCCACATAGTTATAACCCTGAATTAATTCAGATCATTGTAATATTTCGAGCATAGAGTGAGTTATTCAATGCCGTTATTACTTTTTATCTGATATTTCTTTATGACAAGAGTTGGAGAGAGAATTACTTATCTCAGGAAAAACACGGAAATAAACATGAGATAAAAGAAGATAAATGCGCGTTGTAAATTAAGCGGAGTTAAAAATTCAGCTAATATTCACGCGCTTTTTCAATCGAAGTTTCTGCGATTGTTTGACTGTTTTTCCGTGACAAGCGCATGTTAGATAATTAAATATATATGCAAAAAGAGGCTAAATTGAGGAGATTGACCTTTTAGCTATCATTGTTTTTTCATTGTGGTAGAAATGAAAAAATGCATCTGCCTATGCCTGCAATTTGTATGGAATCAGGGAACTTTAATGAAAAAACAGGTGTAAAAGCAACGAGAAAGGATAATGTTGTAGGTGAAAGCCCTGAAGGATTCAAGTAGTTAGTCTTATTTTTGTGGAAGAGGCTCGTATTTGGAAGCTTTACTTTTTCATTTTGGAGTGCAAATGAAAATGCCTAAATGGAAAATAGGCTCGGTAGCCAAACAGAGACTCTAAGGATTACAGCATCAACTGAGAGCTAAGTTTACGAATTACCGATTGCCAATCATCTTCCCAACTCGTTAGGCAAATGGATGACATGTCACCAAATCTCTACAAGTTCAAATGAGACAAGTCCACTTCTACTTTTGTATTTTATGGACAGGTCATGTATACCATGTACACTCTAAAGTTGACTTGTCAACTTTCTGTGCTTGACAGGTCATAGCTCATCATGCAGCTTTGATGCGCGCGTTTGGGATTAAATTTTAATCTTTTTCTCTCTCGTACCCCTACGTGTGT
>Ga0307423_1000464_pt1 | contig 27245 bp, 26 predicted proteins | sample SalMarWE160310MG_FD_202154 | JGI IMG/M metagenome (GOLD analysis project Ga0307423, IMG submission 202154) | Salt marsh sediment microbial communities from the Plum Island Ecosystem LTER, Massachusetts, United States - WE1603-10 | ecosystem: Environmental > Aquatic > Marine > Intertidal zone >... | reverse complement strand
CGAGGAGGGCGCCCCCCCAGACAAGGTGGCGGCTTTGCAGACCATGGAACGCCAGGTGATCTTGGGCGCCCAGCGGGTGATCGCCATCAGCTCTCCCCTGGCCCTGGCCTTGGAGGAGTTTGGCGCGGCCACTCCAGTGGCGCTGGCTCCTTCCGGGGTGGACGAGTGTTTTTTCGAGGTGGACGGTGACAATCGCCGATACGACCTGGCCGCCTACGCCGGCGGCCTGGGTCCTTGGAAGGGGGTTGACCTTTTACTAGAGGCCGCGGCCCAAGTGCCGGAGCTTAAGCTGGAGGCGCTGGGTGGGCGGGAAGGCGGTGCGGATTGGCAGAGGCTTAAGGGGCTGGCCGATAGGCTGGCTTTGGGCGGGCGTCTTAAGATGCGACCCCGCGCCGGCCAAGACGCGGTGCGCGAGTTATTGTCCAGGGCCGGCATCGCGGTGTGGCCGGGCACCGGCCGCCAGCGCATCGCGGCCGAGTTCACCAGCCCCTTGAAGCTCTTCGAATACCTGGCCGCCGGCTGCGCGGTGATCGCGCCGCGGGTGCCGGCGGCCGAGAGCGTGTTGAGCCATGGTGAGAACGCGCTTTTGTTCGAGCCGGATGACGCCGGGTCCCTGGCCGGGGTTTTGCGTCGGTTGCTGGGCTCCCCGCAGGAGGCTAAAGCCCTGGGCCGTGCGGGCAGGGAACTGGCCCGGGGCTATACTTGGCGGGCCAGGGCGGAGGTCATCAAGCGAGTCATGGCGGAGGCGAGCGCATGAGATGGGCGCTCTACAACCTGACCAGCACCACCCAAAGCGGTGGCGTGGAGACCTCCTCCTGGAACCTGGCCCGGGAGCTTAAGGCCCGCGGCCATGAGGTGACGGTGGTAGGCGGCCAAAGCACCCGGCGCTTGCCAGAGGAGGCCAAGGGCCTGAAGGTGGTCTCCTTCCCCTTCCGGCCCCGGGAGACCTTCCCCAACCTGGGCTCCCGCGCGCGCAAGCTCCTGGAGCGCCTGAGCCTGGCCAATAGGGCGGTGCCATTTTTGCGCGCCAACAGCGACCGCCTGCTGATCTTCAAACCCTATGACCTGGGGTCGGCCCTATGGGCGGCCCGTGGCCGGGGCATAAAGGTGGGGTTTATGGCCGGCGGCAGCGAGTTTTATCCCGGCTATGCCGCCCTGGCCAAAAGGCTGGATTATTTCGCCGCGGTGAGCCGCTTCACCGCCGGGCAGATACAAAAGGCCACCGGGCTTCTGCCAAAGGTCAATCACCTGGGCGTGGATTCTTCGAACTTCCGGCCTTTACAGCCGGATTGGGAATTGGCCCGCTTTTGGGGGATCACGCCGGGCGACGAGGTAATGGTCAGCGCGGTGCGCCTGGTGCCTTTAAAGGGCATGCAGGACGCCTTGGCCGCCCTGGCGCTTTTGGCTCCTTCCCGCCCCCGGCTCAAGCTGGCCGTAGCCGGCGAAGGGGCTTATGCCGAGGAGTTGACCCGGCAGGCCAATGAGCAAGGCCTGGCCGACCGCCTGATCCTGGCCGGTTTCCTGCCGCAGTCCCGTCTGGCCAATTTCTATTCCCTTGGCCAAGTGGCGGTGTTTCCCAGCCAGGGCGAGGAAGCCCTGGGCCTGAGCGCGGCCGAGGCCATGGCCTGCGGCCTTGCGGTGGTGGCCAGCGACTTGGGCGGCCTGCCCGAGGTGGTGAGCCCTGAAGCAGGGGTGCTCACGCCGCCCAAGAATCCGGAGGCCTTGGCCAAGGCCGTGGCCGCCCTGTTGGACGACGAGTCCGGCCGCCAGGCCATGGGCCGGGCGGGACGGGCCTGGGTGGAGGCCGAGTTCTCCTGGCAAGCCTGCGCGGAGCGCCTGGAGGCGGGCCTTACGGACGCCAAGGGGGAGGGGGCCTAAGGTGTCGCTGCTATCGGCTGTATACAACCTGGCCCTATTGGGGCGGCTTAAGGACGACTCCGGCCCCTTTGATCCCAGCCAGGTGAAAAAGATATTAGTGGTGCGCAACGACAACATCGGCGATGTGATCTGCACCACCCCCATGCTGGATGCCCTGCGCGCCGCCTTTCCCCGGGCCTATATCGCGGCCCTGGTCTGCACGCTGGCCCAGGAGGCCATCGAGGGCCACCGCGCTCTGGATAGGCTGTGGGCCTATCCCAAGGCCAAGCACGGCCAATATGGCAAGCTGGAGTCCCTAAGGCGGCTGGGAGCGGTGCTGGGGGAGATACGGCGCGAGCGTTTTGACCTGGTATTGGCCCCCCGCGCCCAGTTCTCCACCTCCCAGGCCTGGCTGGTTTATGCCAGCCGGGGGCGCTGGCGAGTGGGGCCGGAGGCGCGCGGCAAGCGCAAACGCTGGGATTTCTATTATAATATGCCCACAAGTTGGCCGCCGCGCGACATGCACGAGGTTGAGCGCTGTTTTCATTTGCTAAAGCACATCCGGGTTGACAGCCCGGACAAAAGGCTATATCTGAAAGTGCCGGCCCCGGCTGAGGCCAAGGTGGATGCTTTTTGGCAATCCCACGGCCTGGACCTGGACCCGGGGCCGCTGGTGCTCAACATCACCCGCTGGGCCTACCGGGAGGGGCGGAATTGGCCGGATGAGCGCTACCGGGAGCTCTTGCAGGCCTTGGCCAGCCGTTCCGAAGGTTTGGTGGTGACCCACGCCCCCGGCGACGGCGATTGGGTGGCTGGCCTCTTGGCGGGCATCGAGCCCAGGCCGCCGGTTTTCTGGTCCCGGAGCCTCAAGGAGTTTTGCGCTCTGGTGGCCAAGGCCCGGGTGTTCATCACGCCCGAGGGGGGCCCCATGCACCTGGGCGCGGCCATGGGCCGGCCCCTGGTGGTTATCTGGGCGCGGGCCTCCAGGGCGGTGTGGACTCCCTGGGGGGTGCCCAGCCGGCTCATCGGAGGCGAGGGCAGGGCCGAAGAGGTGCAGGCGGCCGAGGTGCTGGAGGCCTTGCAGGACATATTGCAGGAAATGCCCCAAGGGGGCCGGTCCGAAAGAGAAGAGGCATGAACCAATCCATTGACATAGAGCGCCTGCGCCAGGCGGTGGGCAAGTTCTCCCAGGCCAAGATCCTGGTGCTGGGCGATGTCATGCTGGACCGCTTCATCTGGGGCGCGGTGCGCCGCATCTCTCCGGAGGCCCCGGTGCCGGTGGTTGAGGTGGAGAGCGAAACCTACATGCTGGGCGGGGCGGCCAACGTGCTGCACAACCTCATCGCCCTGGGCGGCCATGCCCAGATCTGCGGATTGGTGGGCGACGATGAGCCCGGCCGGCAGGTGCGGGAGCTCTTGGAAGACCTGGAAGTGCCGGACGACGGCCTGGTGAAGAGCGACCAGCGCCCCACCACGGTGAAAACCAGGGTGGTGGCCCAAAGCCAACAGGTGGTTCGGGTGGATCGGGAGAACCGGCAGCCGGCCGACCCCAAGGAAACCACCGCCATCCTGGCTTATCTGGAAAACAAACTGCCCCTGGTGGATGCGGTGATCATCAGCGATTACGCCAAGGGCTTGATAACCCGCAAGGTGACCAGCCGCCTCAAGCACCTGGCCTCGGCCCATGGCAAGCTGTGGGCCGTGGATCCCAAGGTGCCCAACATGGCTTTCTATGCCGGCGCCACCATCGTGACGCCGAATCACTTGGAGGCGGCGGCGGCGGCGGGCGTCCATACCGATAACCCTGACTATGTGCGCTTGGCTGGTGAGAAGCTGCGCGAGAAATATGACTTTCAAAACGTGTTGGTGACCCAGGGCGAGCGGGGCATGACGCTTTTCGGCGAGTTCGGGGCAAGCCATATACCAACCACCGCCAAGCGGGTCTTTGACGTGACCGGCGCCGGGGATACCGTGATCAGCACCCTAACCTTGGGCATGGTGGCCGGCCTGGAGCCGGTGGAGGCCGCGCTATTGGCCAATTTCGCCGCCGGCGTGGTAGTGGGCGAGGTGGGCACTTCCGCCGTCACCGCCGGCCGCCTGGTCCAAGCCTTGGAAGTGGTCGCCAGCCTGCCGGCCAGAGGAAACTAGAGCATGCAGAAATACCTAATCACCGGGGGCGCCGGCTTTATCGGCTCCCACCTGGCCGAAACCCTCATTAAGCGCGGCGAAGAAGTGGTGGTGCTGGACAATTTAAGCACCGGCAAGCGCGCGAACCTTACACCCGCCGAGAACGGCCCGGGACGGCTCACCTTTCTGGAAGCCGACATGCGTGACATGGAAGTGTGCCGCCAAGCCATGGCAGGCGTGGATTTTGTGCTGCATCAGGCGGCGCGGCCCAGCGTGCAGCGCTCGGTGGAAGACCCCATGCTTTCCCACGACGTTAACGTAAACGGCGGGCTGAATATCCTCATCGCCGCCAAGGACGCTGGCGTAAAGCGGGTGGTGGCCGCTTCCAGCTCCTCGGTCTACGGCGACCGCCAGCCCGCCGACGCGCCCAAGCAGGAAGACATGGACCCGCGGCCCATGAGCCCCTATGCCGCCAACAAGGTGGCTCTGGAATACTATTACCGCGTGTTCCATAAGGTGTACGGCTTGGAGACGGTGGCGCTGCGCTATTTCAACGTGTTCGGCCCGCGCCAGGACCCTCTTTCGGCCTATGCCGCCGTGATTCCCCGCTTCATGTTCGCGCTCTTGGACGGTAAGCGGCCCACCGTGTTCGGCGACGGCAAGCAAAGCCGGGACTTCACCTATATCGACAACGTGGTGGCCGCCAATTTGGCCGCCTGCACGGCGCCCGGCGCGGCCGGCCAGGCCTTTAACGTGGCCTCGGGTTCCTCCCAGAGCCTCTTGCGTCTTTTGGAGCTCTTGGCAAAGCTCACCGGCAAAAAGGCGGACCCCGAATTCGGTCCGCCCCGCACCGGCGATGTGCGCTTCAGCTTGGCCGACCTCAGCCGGGCCCGGCAGGTGCTGGGCTATGAGGTGGCGGTGGATTTTGAAGAGGGCTTGGCCCGTCTGGTGGATCTGGCCCTGCAAGGGAAGTATTTACCTTAATGAACGCAATTTTGGCCAAACAGACCGGGGGCCTCGCACTAGGGGGAGGCTTATGGTTTAGGCTGGCCAGAATTTTTATTTTAGTGCTCATCGTCATCATGCCCATGGAGGCCATCACCGCCGCCAGGGAGATGGCCATGGTGGGCGCGGCCTTGTTCCTGTTCTTGCACTTGTGGCAGAGCGGCGATCGCGAGTTTCGGCCCACGGTTCTTCTCTGGCCGTGGGTGCTCTACGTGCTGTTCGCGGCTTTAAGCCTCATGAGCGCGGTGGACCCGGCCTATTCCCTAAAGGAGTTTCGAGCCGAGGTGCTGAAGGGCCTTCTGCTTTTCTACACCGGGGTTCATTTCATCCGGTACGAAGAGCATATCAAGCAGGTTTGGGGGGCCATCTTGGTCGGCGCCGGACTGATGGGCTTTTTCGCGCTGTTATTCTTTTTCAGCCAGGGAGGCAGCCTGCTGCACCATTACCAGCGGGCCGGCTCGCTGCATAACGGCTATGGCAGCTTTGGCACCTATTTGGTCACGATTTGGCCCTTCGTCTTGTTGGGGGCCAAGGCCTTTGATTCGCCCCGTTTGCGGCCGCTTTGGCTGGGGCTCATCGGCGTCAACGCCTTTGCCGGCTATATCACCTTCAGCCGGGCCACTTGGTTGGGCATGCTGTTGGAGCTGGGGCTATGCCTGGTTATCATGTCGCGCCGTCGTTTGCGCGCGGCTTTGCTGGGCGGCCTGGTCTGCCTGGCCTTGCTGGCCGGGATTTTTTGCCTGGTGCCCGGCGCGCGCCACGGCGAGCGATGGAACCAGCTTTTAAAAGATCCCGCCAAGGTGGGCGGCACCACCGGCGACCTGCTGGCGGTTTGGGGTCATTCCTTGGGGCAGATAGCCGGGCATCCCTTCACCGGCATAGGATTGGGGCGGCATAGCTTTTCCAAGGCGTTTCCCGAGTTCCGCGCAACCCACCAGCCCTTGTTGTGGCATTCCCATAACATGTTCATCGAGCTGGCTTTACAAATGGGCGTGCAGGGGCTCCTGGCCGTGCTTTGGGCCTTTGCCGCTCTGGTGGCGGTGCTGTGGCCCCACGCTCCGCCTGCCAAGGACGATACGGCTGGTCTGTTCGGGGCCGCCGCCGCGCTTATGGTGGTGGGGTTCAGCGTACGCAATTTCACGGACGTCTTCTTTGTGGACGATACGGGTTTTTTGCTCTGGCTGTTGGCCGGATTGGCCTTGGGCGCCCGCTGGTGGAGTAAGCACCGGGACGGCGATCCCCTTCACAAGGAACTGAATCCTGCCGGATAAAAACCCGTGGACGCTTTTTGGCATCCGCTGATACACTAAGCCCGCAAACACCTCTGTGTATATAATGGAGCTGCGATAAACGATGAATATTTGTGTTGTTGGAGTGGGATACGTGGGATTGGTGACCGGGACCTGCTTTGCCGAGCTGGGCCTGAACGTCACCTGCGTGGATAACGACGCCGCCAAGATCAAAATGCTCAAAGACGGCAAGGTTCCCATATACGAGCCCGGCCTGGAGGAGATGATCAAAAAGAATTCCGGCGAAGGACGCCTGACTTTCACCAGCGATCTCCGGGAGGGCGTGTCCAACGCCTTGGCCGTGTTCATTGCGGTGGGCACTCCGCAGGGCGACGACGGAGCGGCTGATCTGCAATACGTGTGGGAGGTGGCGCGCTCCATCGGCGAGACCATGGAAGACTACAAGGTGGTGGTGACCAAGAGCACGGTGCCGGTGGGCACCGGCCAAAAGGTGGCGGCGCTCATCCGGGAGCATCAGAAGCGGCCCATTCCTTTCGACGTGACCTCCAACCCCGAATTTTTGCGCGAGGGTTCGGCCATAGAGGATTTCATGCGGCCCAACCGGGTGGTGGTGGGGGCCGACAGCGATCAGGCCAAGGCCATCATGAAGGACCTGTACTCGCCGCTGTACCTTCTGGAGACGCCCTTTGTGATTACCAACGTGGAAACCGCGGAGATGATCAAGTACGCCTCCAACGCCTTTCTGGCCACCAAGATCAGCTTTATCAACGAAATGGCCAATATCTGCGAACTGGTCGGCGCGGACGTGAACGTGGTGGCCAAGGGCATGGGGTTGGACCGGCGCATCGGTTCCAAGTTTCTGCACGCGGGCCCCGGCTACGGCGGCTCATGTTTCCCCAAGGACACCGCCGCCATCGCCCGTCTGGCCAAGGAACAGGGCTACACCTTCCAGATCGTGGAAGCGGTGATGGAAGTCAACCGCTGCCAGCGCCTGGTCATGGTGGACAAGATCAAGGCCGCCCTGGGCGGGGATGTGAAGGGCAAGGTCCTGGCCTGTTTGGGGCTCACCTTCAAACCCAACACCGATGACATGCGGGATTCCCCGTCTTTAGTGATCCTGCCCGAGCTGATGCAGGCCGGAGCCACAGTGCGCGCCTTCGATCCGGCGGGCGTCACCATGGCGCGGCCCATGCTGCCCAAGGAAGTGATCTATTGCGATAATTCCTATCATGCCTGCCAGGGAGCCGACGCCCTGGTGCTCATGACCGAATGGAACCAGTTCCGCAATTTGGACTGGGCGCGGGTGCAAGAGGCTATGCGGGGCAAGGTGGTGGTGGATTTGCGCAATGTTTACCAGCCGGCCCGCATGAACGAGTTGGGTCTTTCCTACTATAGCGTGGGACGGCCATCCTAGAGCCGGACCCGGAAGGGCGCTAGGTTTGCCCAAGGCCGCTGCCAAAAGCCCGCCGCCGCCATTCATGCTGGTGGTAAGCCTCTTGGCCAAGGAGGAAGCGGCGCGCAGCCTTGCGGTGGAAGGCCTGGCCAAACGCTTCGGCCCCTTGTGTTATCTTTCCGGGCCCATACCGTTTCCAGCGGAATATTACCGGGAGGAAATGGGCGGCCCCTTGACCCGGCGGGTGGCGGCGTTTTTAGAATTGGTGCAAAATTACAGGTTGGCTGAAATTAAGGCCGCTTGCATGGAGATGGAGGCGGAACTGGCGGCAGGGGGAGGCCGGCAGGTGAACGTCGACCCGGGCCTCTTAAGCGCCGACGCCCTGATCTTGGCCACCCATAAGCACAGCGGCCACCGCATCACCCTGGCGCCGGGCATTCATGCCGAGATCACCTTGTGGTATCATCACGGGGCGTTTCATCCCCTGCCCTGGACCTATCCTGATTTCGCCGGGGACGAGCTTAAAAATCAACTGGCCGTGCTGCGCCGCCGTTACCAATGGCAACTGGCCCAGCCTGCGCCGCCTGGAGGAGAGTCTTGCTGAAATCGATGACTGGCTTCGGCCGGGGACAGGCCCCGGCCCGCGACGGCGCCTGGCTGGTGGAACTGCGTTGTGTGAATTCGCGTTTCCTGGATTCCCATTTCCGCCTGCCTCACGGCTTGGCCGGCTTGGAAGAGCGCATCAAGAAACTCTTGGCCAGCCGCCTCACCCGGGGCAGGATCAACATCGCGGTGAAGGCCACCGGCGCGGTGGAGGTGCCGCCCAAGCTTTTGCTGAATAAACCCTTGGTCCACGAGTACCGCCGGGTTCTGGATGAACTGAAGGCCGAACTGGGCATGACAAGCGAGCCGGGCCTGGGGCCTTTCCTAAGCAACCGCGACCTGATTCTGGTGGAGGAGGCCTCGCCCGATATGGAACAGCTTTGGGCCGAGTTGGCGCCGGCGCTCAACCAGGCCCTGGACGAGGTGGACGTCATGCGCGCCGCCGAGGGCGCCAACTTGGCCCAGGATCTTGCCGAGCGCCTGGAACTCCTGGACCGGCTTTTTTCCGAGGCTGCGGCCCAGGCTCCCCAGGTGGTGGAGAACTACCGCAACAAGCTCAAGGACCGCATCGCCCAACTGCTGGCCGACACCGAACCCGACCCTCAGCGCCTGGCCCTGGAGGTCGCCATTTTGGCCGATAAATGCGATGTGACCGAAGAGGCGGTGCGCGCCCAGAGCCATCTGGTGCAGTTCCGCGAAGCCCTGCAGGCCACCGAGCCGGTGGGCCGCAAGCTGGATTTCCTGCTGCAGGAGCTGAACCGCGAGGCCAACACCATGACCTCCAAGCTGCCCGACGCCAAGGCCAGTCAGCTTTGCGTTGATATCAAGACCGAGTTGGAACGCCTGCGCGAGCAGGTGCAGAATATAGAGTAGGCCAAGGGGGCGAGGAATAAGTAATAGCCGGGCGCGTCTTTGGCCGCAAGGCGAAGGGGGCGCATTTCAGGGATTTCTCTGGGGCGAGGTGATTGAGAAAAAATGCCTGGCAAGCTGTTGAACCTGGGATTCGGCAACTCGGTGGTGGCCCGCCGGGTGCTGGCCATCGTTAACCCTTCCAGCGCGCCCATGAAGCGCCTGCGCGAGGAGGCCCGCGAGGCGGGCCGTTTGCTCGACGCCACCCAGGGCCGCCGCACCCGCTCCATCATCATCACCGATTCGGGCCACGTGGTGCTCTCAGCCATCCAGGCCGAGACCATGTCCCAGCGTTTCGAGCAAACCAGATTCGAGGATCAGCTTGTTTCCACCGAGCCGGACGAGGAGGTCGCCGAATGAGCCAAGGCCAGTTGTTCGTGTTGTCCGGGCCGCCGGGAGCGGGCAAGAGCACGGTGCGCGAGGCGCTTTTGGCCAAACGCCCCTCCATGGTTTATTCGGTGAGCTTCACCTCGCGCCAGCCCAGGCAAGGGGAGCGGGATGGGGTGGATTATCGCTTCGTAAGCCGCGATGATTTTTGGAAGAGCCATCAGCAAGGGGAGTTCGCCGAGTACAACGAGATATTCGGCAATTTCTACGGCACCTCGCGCAAGGTGCTGCAAGAAGCCCTGGCCGAGGGCAAGGAACTGCTTTTGGATATCGACGTTGATGGAGCTGCAAATTTGAAAATGCGGTTTCCCGACGGCGTATTCATTTTTCTGGCCCCGCCTTCGCGGGAAGAACTGGAAAAGCGTTTGCGCGGCCGCGGCACCGAGAGCGAGGACCAGGTCCAGGAACGCCTGGCCAGGGTGGCTTATGAGCTTGGCGCGGCCCGGGGCTATGATTATTTGATCTTCAATGACAAGCTGGATGAGACCGTGGAAGGGCTGCTTTCCATAATCAAGGCAGAGCAGTTCCATACTCGCTTAACGGCTAATGACCTTCTAAAGAGGTTCGAGTTCTAGACAGCCTGCAGCCGCTGCCGGACTATCTCGAATAAAAGCACGCCCGCGGCCACCGCCGCGTTGAGGCTCTCCACTCCGCCTGCTAAAGGCAGGCTGGCTTGCAGGTCGCAGGATTTCAAGAGCCGGTCGCCAACCCCCTTGTGCTCGCCGCCCAAAACCAAGACCAGGGGCAGGTTCAAATCAAGCTCCCAGGGCGCAGGCGCGCCCCGGGTGGCCGCGGCCAAAGCCCAGAGGCCGGCCTCTTTAAGCTCCTCCAGGGCTTGGGTCAGATTGACCACCCGCGCCACGGGCAGAAAGCTCAAGGCCCCGGCCGCGGTCTTGGCCGCCGCCGGGGTGAGCCCGCAGGCCCGGTCCTTGGGCACCACCAGGCCTTGGGCCCCGGCCGCTGCGGCGCTGCGGATCACCGCGCCCAGGTTGTGCGGGTCCTGGATATGATCCGCCAGCACCACCAGGCCGGCGTTGCCGGCTTCTTGAGCGCGGCCGATGATCTCCGCCAACTCCACATAGCCGCCGGCGGCCAGGCGCAGAGCCACGCCTTGATGGCTGGCTCCCTGGCTCAGCTCGTTCATAAAGCGGGCGTCCACCCGGCGCACCTTGACCCCGGCCGTGCGCGCCGCTTCCATGAGCTTGCGCAGCGGCCCCGACTTTTCGCCGCCGCTGATTAAAAGCTCTTGGGCGCGTTCCGGGCTTTGCTGCAGCGCCTCCAATACCGCGTGGCGGCCCACAATAAAATCTGCGACGTCTTTGGCCAAATCAGCCTCCCCTTGCTGAAGGCATATTTACCACATCCGTCGGCAGCGATCATAGGACAACCAATGTCTATAGATATGGTAGGCAAAAGAAAAGTGCGCAAGGGGCTTGCCAGGCGGCACAAGGGGAGGCGTATACTGATTTTAGTGTCAGAAAAACGTAATGCAGAGGAATCTCGATTCCACTGGGTTTGGCTGCTACCGGATTTCTCGATGAACTGTTGCAGCGGGCTGTCGCGCCGCTAGATAAAGCTCATGTGACCGAGGCTGACAATTCTCCCGTCCCGGTTTTTGGGCCCGGGCGATCCACGATCAGAACGGCTTTTGATTGGGCGCCCGGAGATGTGGGAAGCCTTGGGCTGCCAGGAACCTCCCATCGCCCCGCTCAGGCCGGGTGTCGCTTCCGGCGGCGCGTTGCCGGATGATGCCGACAGGAGGAGGGGGAGCATAAGCAAGTTTGGGGGGGGTGATTCGAAAGGCCGTATGTCAATAAAGACATACGGCCATTGGTGTTTCTTAGCCATTACCGTGGGGAATCGTCGCGCCGTTTGACCGGGCCTGGCAGGCCGCCGCAAACGGCGCGGTTTTAATAAAAGGAGGAGAAGGTATGGAGATAACCAGGCGTGAGTTCTTAAAATGGTCTGGAGCCGCCGGGGTTGCGGGCGCCGCCATGTGCCTGGGCCTCGACCTCAGGCCGGTGACCGCCTATGCGGCCCAGTTGGGCATCCTGACCGCCAAAGTGACCACCACCATCTGTCCCTACTGCGCGGTTGGTTGCGGGCTCATAGTGCACACCAACCAGAAAACGGGCAAGATCATCAACACCGAGGGCGACCCGGATCACCCCATCAATCAGGGCGCCTTGTGCGCCAAGGGCGCGGGTCTCTACCAGATGGCGGTAAACCCCAACCGCATGACCAAGGTGCTCTACCGGGCGCCTAATAGCGACCGCTGGCAGGCCAAGAGCTGGGAGTGGGCGCTCAGTGAGATCGCCAAAAGGGTGCAAAAGACCCGCGACGCCTCGTTCACCGCCAAAAACGCCAAAGGCCAGGTGGTGAACCGCACCACGGCCATCGCCCATGTGGGCTCTGCCGCCCTGGACAACGAGGAATGCTGGGTGCTGCAGGCCATCATGCGCGCCCTGGGCTTGGTCTATATCGAACACCAGGCCCGCATATGACACAGCGCCACGGTAGCGGCTCTGGCAGAGTCGTTCGGACGCGGCGCCATGACCAACCACTGGATCGATATCCAGCACTCCGACTGCATTTTGGTGATGGGCTCCAATGCGGCGGAGAACCATCCCATCTCTTTCAAGTGGGTGACCAAGGCGATGGAAAACGGCGCCACGCTCATCAGCGTGGACCCGCGCTTCACCCGCACTTCGGCCAAGGCCCACATCTACACCGCTCTGCGCTCGGGCACGGACATCGCGTTCTTGGGCGGCATGATGAACTACATCATAAAGAACAAGAAATACTTCGAGCCCTATATGGCCAACTACACCAACGCCAGTTTTATCGTAGGCCCCAAATATTCTTTTGCCGACGGCCTGTTCAGCGGCTATGACGCCAAGAAGCATAAGTACGACAAGAGCTTTTGGGCCTTTGCCAAGGATGAGAAGGGAGTGCCCAAGCGCGACCTGACCATGAAGGACCCACGCTGTGTGTTTCAGCTCATGAAGAAGTTTTATTCGCGCTATACGCCGGAGAAGGTCTCTGCGGTGACCGGCACGCCGGTGGCCGACCTCATGAAGGTCTACGAGGCCTATGCCGCCACTGGCGCCCGCGACAAAACCGGCACCATCATGTATGCCATGGGCTGGACCCAGCATACGGTGGGTGTGCAGAACATACGCATGATGGCCATGATCCAGCTGGTGCTGGGCAATATGGGCCGTCCCGGCGGCGGGGTCAACGCGCTACGGGGCGAGAGCAACGTGCAGGGTTCCACCGACCACTGCCTGCTGTTCCACATCTGGCCGGGCTATCTGGGCACGCCCAGGGCGTCGCTACCCACCCTGGCCGCGTATAACAAAAAGAACACGCCCAAATCCAATGATCCGCTATCGGCCAACTGGTGGCAGAACAAGCCCAAGTACATGGCCAGCTTCCTGAAGTCCATGTTCGGGGACAAGGGGGACAAGGCCAATGACTTTGGCTATACCTGGATGCCGAAAATCGACGACGGGGTGACCTACACCTGGCTGGACATCTTTGACGAGATGTACAAGGGCACGATAAAGGGATTCTTTGCCTGGGGCCAAAACCCGGCCTGCTCCGGGGCCAACTCCAACAAGACCCGCCAGGCCATGGCCAAGCTGGACTGGCTGGTGAACGTGAACATCTTCGACAATGAGACCGCCGAATTCTGGAAGGGCCCGGGCATGAACCCCAAGGCCATCAAGACCGAGGTGTTTTTCCTGCCCTGCGCGGTGAGCGTGGAAAAGGAGGGTTCAATCACCAACTCGGGCCGCTGGATGCAGTGGCGCTATAAAGCGGCCAACCCTCCTATGGGAACCAAGCCCGACGGCGAGATCATGGTGGAGCTGTTCGACAAGATCCGCGCCCTCTATGCAAAAGGCGGGAAGTTCCCGGAGCCCATCCGCAACCTGCGCTGGGACTATGCAGCGGGGGGCAAGTTCGATGCGCACGCGGTGGCCAAGCTCATCAACGGCTACTTTGAGAAGGATGCGGAGGTCAAGGGCAAGAAGTACAAGAAGGGTGACCTGGTGCCTTCCTTCGCCTTCCTCTCGGCCGATGGCGCCACATCCTCGGGCAACTGGCTCTATTGCCAGTCCTACAACCAAAGCGGCAACAACGCCGCCCGCCGCGACTTGAAGGACCCCACCGGCATGGGACTCTATCCCGCCTGGTCCTGGTGCTGGCCGGTGAACCGCCGGATCCTCTACAACCGGGCCAGCGTGGACCTCATGGGCAAGCCCTGGTCGCCCAACAAGAACATCCTGGAGTGGAAGGACGGCAAATGGGTGGGCGATGTGCCCGACGGCGGTTGGCCGCCCATGGATGTGAACCCGGCCAAGACCAAGCGGCCTTTCATCATGAAGCCCGACGGCGTGGGCTCGGTGTTCGGGCCGGGCCGGGCGGACGGTCCCTTCCCGGAGCACTACGAGCCGCTGGAGTGCCCGGTGGATAAGAACCTCTTCTCCAGCCAGCGGATGAACCCGGTGGCGCCGGTATATTCCACTAAAGCCGATCCCCACTTCACCTGCGATCCCCGCTTCCCCTTTGTGGGCACCACCTACCGGGTGACCGAGCATTGGCAGACCGGAGTGCTCACCCGCTGGCAACCCTGGCTCCTGGAATGCGAGCCGCAGCTCTTCGTGGAGATGAGCCTGGAGCTGGCCAAGCTGAGGGGCATCAAAAACGGCGAACTCTGCGTGGTGTCCTCGGCCCGGGGCCAGGTGGAAGCCAAGGCAATCGTCACCGGCCGCTTCCGGCCCATGGAGGTGCAGGGCGCGGTTGTTCACGAGGTGGGCCTGCCCTGGTGTTACGGCTGGGTGCATCCCAAGGACGGCGGCGACTCGGCCAACCTGCTGACGCCCTCCACCGGCGATCCCAATACCAGAATACCGGAGACCAAGGCCTTCATGGTCAACGTGGTCAGGAAAGGGGGTGCGTAAGCCATGGCTGGAAAATTCTTTTTGATAGACACCACCCGCTGCACCGCCTGCCGGGGTTGCCAAGTGGCCTGCCAGGAATGGAACAAGCTGCCGGCCACCAAAACCCAGCAGACCGGCAGCCATCAGAACCCGCCGAACTGGAACGCGGTCACCTACCGGGTGGTCCGTTTCGCCGAGCATCCGGCCCAGAAGAACTACATGAACTGGCTATTCTTCAGCGACGCCTGCCGTCATTGCCTGAACCCGCCGTGCAAGCAGGAGGCCGACACCATGGTGAAGAACGCCATTGTGATCGACAAAAACGGCGCGGTGCTCTACACCAAAAAGACCAAGAAGCTGGTCAAGAACTATCAGCAGATCAAGGACGCCTGCCCTTGGTCGGTTCCCCAACTGGATAAGAAGAAGGGGATTCTGACCAAGTGCCACATGTGCGCGGACCGGGTGAGCGCGGGGCTTTTGCCGGCTTGCGCCAAAGCCTGCCCCACCGGAGCGCTCAACTTCGGCGACGAGGCCGATATCAAGAAGCTGGCCGGCGAACGCCTGGCCGAAGCCAAGAAGCGCTTCGGCGACGGCGCTCAAATCCTGGACAGCGCGGATGTGCGGGCCTGGTATCTGGTGGTGGAGGATTTGGCCAAGTATTACAAGTCAGCCTGATATACAATGCGGGGGTCCGGCCGGCGGGCCGGGCCCTCGTATCATTTAGGCCAAGCCATGTCACAGGATTAAGGAAAACGATTTGCCCGACCAGAAGACTGATCCCCAGGCAATTAAGTCCAAGTTGGAGGTGCTGATTCAGCGCAACCCGGCTTATAAGGAAATGTGCGATTTCGTGGGCGGTCTGCTGCTCATGACCATGGGCCCGGACCTTGACGGAGCCTCGCTGGACATCGCGCCCCAGATCGATGCTGCGCGATTTACCGAAGGCCAGCCGCTTCTGAACCGTGAGACTTTAGAATTGGACTGGTCCAGGACCTGGGACCTGGCCGAGCGTCTGGCGCTGGCGGTGGAAGAGAGGCCGGCCGGGGCCGGCACCGGGCAGGTGACGGCCAACCTGCGGGCCCAGGCCAAGGGAGGGGCGGGCCTTTTGCGGGCGGTGCTCACTTCCGATTACCAGGCCCTGGAGCAGGCGGCCCATGAGCAAGGCTCCCAAATGCAGGCGGTGGGCCTGGTCATGCGCCTGGCGCTTAGGCCCCAGATGCTGATGGCGGCCGAGACCGCCCGGCAAAAACACGCTATCAACGGATGGTCCTGCGGGCATTGCCCGGTGTGCGGCTCCGCGCCCAGCTTGGCCGAGCTAAGCGGCCCGGACGGCAAGCGAGCCCTGCACTGCGCCCTGTGCGAGACCAGCTGGCCCTATCCCCGCTTAAAGTGCCCCTTCTGCGAAAAGCAGGAACCTGGGGCCATCAGCTATATAAAGGCCGAAAAAGAAGAAGGTCTGCAGGCGGAGCTCTGCGCCGGTTGCGGGCAGTACATCAAAACCCTGGACCTGAGGCTTTTGTCCGGTCCGCTGATCCCGCCTTTGGACGACGCCGCTACTTGGCACCTGGACCTCATCGCCCAGAGGCACGGCTCGAAGCAAGATTAATAAGAAATTTGCCGCGGCGTTTAGTGGCTGGTGACGGATGACCTAGCGCGCGCCGAAGATGGCGGTGCCCACCCGGACCAGGGTGGCTCCCTCGGCGATGGCCGCCTCGAAATCACCGCTCATGCCCATGGAAAGCTCAGCCATGCTCTGGTCGGGAAGATCGCGGGCCAGACGCCGGGCCGCTTGGCGCAGGGCCGCGAAATAAGGCCGGGCCCGCTCCGGCTCATCGAAAAATGGCGGCATAGTCATGAGGCCCAAGAGTTTGAGGCCGGGGAGGTTGGCCACGGCCTGGGCCAGGGCCGGAGCCTCGGCTTCGCTGCAGCCCGCCTTTTGCGGCTCCTGGCCCACGTTCACCTGCAGGAGCACGCCCATGGCCTTGCCCTGCTCCACGGCGTGGCGGGAAAGGGCCCCGGCGATTTTAACGCGGTCCACGGTCTGCACCACGTCGAATAATTCCACCGCCACCTTGGCCTTGTTGCTTTGCAGATGGCCGATGAAATGCCAGGCCGGCCCCGGGCCCACCTCGGGAATCTTGGCTTGGGATTCCTGGATGTAGTTCTCGCCAAAAAGAGTCTGACCGGCGTTCAAGGCCTCGCGCACCGCGGCCGCGGGCTTGGTTTTGGACACCGCCACCAGGCGTACCTCATGGGGATCCCGGCCCGCGGCTATGGCGGCGTCATTTATGCGCCGGCGCACGGCTTCCAGGTTTTCGGACAGGCTCATGGCGTCCCTCTTCCTTTAATGCAGCCCGGGCGGGGCTGTAGGTATGGTCTCGATCACGCCGCGCTTTAGCAGAAGCACCACGCAGGCGGCCAGCGGCAGGCCCACCACGTTGGTGTAGGAGCCGCTCACCGCTTCCACCAGGGCCGCGCCCGCACCCTGCACCGCGTAGGCCCCGGCCTTGTCGCGGGGCTCGCCAGAGGCCACGTAAGCCTCAATCTCGTTGGCGCTGAGGTTGCGGAAGCGCACCCTGGTCTCCGCCAGGCCCGATTCAGCCTGGCCGCCGTTGCGCAGGCAATAGCCGGTCACCACCCGGTGCTCGCGGCCCGAGAGGAAACGCAGCATCTCCCTGGCCTGGGCGTCGTTCTCCGGTTTGCCCAGGATGCGGCCGTCGGCGGTGACCAGGGTGTCGGCGGCCAACACCGCCGCCCCGGGCTGCATGGCGCTTATGGCGGCGGCCTTCAGCTGGGCCAAGCGCTGCGCCGCCGCTCCCGCGTCCTCGCCGGGCAGGATGGCTTCGTCGATCTGGGCCGGCGCCATGTCGAAATGCAGACCCAAACGGCCCAGCATCTCCAGGCGGCGGGGCGAGGCCGAGGCCAGGACCAGGCGTTTGCCTTCCTTAACACGGTACATGCCTAGGCTCCTCCCGGCAGGCCAAAGACCCGCCGCGAATTGGCCGTGGTGACCGCGGCCACCTGGGCCGGCTCCTGGCTCAATATCTGGGCCAGCCCCTGGCAGGTGTAGGTCAGGTAAGCCGGCTCGTTGGGCTTGCCCCGCTTGGCCTGGGGCGCCAGGAAGGGGCAGTCGGTCTCCAGCATGATGCTGCTCAAGGGGACCGTCCTCGCCACCTCTACCAGTGTAGCGTTTTTGGGATAGGTGATGGGCCCGTCGATGCCCAGGGCAAAGCCCAGGTCCAGAAACTCCTTGGCCAGGGCCGCGTCCCCGGAAAAGCAGTGCACCACCCCGCCCACCCGGCCCGCGTCCTGCTCCTTGACCAAGGCCAGGACCTCTTCATGGGCGTCGCGGTCATGGATCACCAGCGGCAGATTCAGCTTGAGGGCCAGTTCGATCTGGCGGGCGAAGGCCTCGCGCTGCAGGGGCCGGGGAGAACGGTCGCGGAAATAGTCCAACCCGCATTCCCCCCAGGCCACCGCGCCCTGTTGGGCCAGGCTTTCCAACTGGGACCACACGGCCTCGCTGGCCTGGGCCGCGTCGTGGGGATGCAGGCCCACGGTGTAGAACACGTCGTCATGCTGGGCTGCGAAACCGGCGGCCTTTTGCGAGGTGGCGAGATCGATGCCGATGGTCACCACCTGGACCACTCCGGCGGCGCGGGCGCGCTCCAGGGCGGCCTCGGGGTCTTTCAGCAAATCCAAGTGGGCGTGGCTGTCCAGCAATGTGAGATTATGCTCAGGCAAAACAGATCAACTCCGCAAAAAGCGCTAGGCTGTAAAAGCGCTCAGTTTTGATATTCGCCCGGGGCGAAAACGCGCTCGCCGCCGAACACCCGGCACAGGCTGGCGGTCCGGGCCAAATCCGGGTCAAGCACGTCCAGTAGAGCCACGTCCAGGCCCGCGCCCCAAGCCGCGGCCAGAAACGGGGCTGCCGCGAAATCGGCCCGGGCTCCGGCGGTGCTGGTGGTCAGGTTGGAGAGCGCCAGCAGGGTGCGCGGGGCCGGGTCGAAAACATGGGGTGCGGCCCTGAGGAACTGGATCACCGCCTTGGCGTGGGCTTCGCCGTCGGCCAAGGCCAGCGGCATGACCATGGGATCCAGAATGAGCCGGGGTCCCATTATGCCCTGGCGGGCGGCTTCTTCCACGATAAGCGCGGCCAGGCCCAGGCGCTCCTCGACGCTCACCGGCACCGTGGCGGTCATGGTGGCGGCCACCACCTCCAAACCGTACATGGCGGCCAGCTCCAGCACCGGCTTAAGGCGCTCCGGCTGGGCGGTGGCCATGTTCAGGATGGGCGGCCGGGAGCAAAAGCTAAGCCCCAAGGAAAGGGTGTCCGCGTCCGGGGCGTCCAGCATGAGCGTAAGCCCGCAGGCCGCCTCGGCGGTCTCCACCGCAAAGCGCCACACCTCGGCCCGGCGGGAGGCGGGCACAAAACCGGGGTTTAAATCCAGCCAGTGAGCTCCGGCCTCTTGGCAGCGGCGGCATAGCGCGGCCAGGCTTTCGGCGTCGCGTTCACTAAGGGCCTTGGCCACGCTGGGCCTTGCGGCGCTTAAGTTGTCGGCGGCTTTTATCATGGCCGTGAGTCTAACCCTATCCCTCGGCGCTGGCAAGCCGCCTGGAGAGTCCTGGCTTGACAGGAAGGAGCGCACCTGGGTTAATTGTGGGTGCATTAACCATTAAAGGACGCAGCATGGATAACCGCCAGGACGCTCTACTTTCTATACGCCGCCGCTTGGAAGAGGAGGAGGAGGCCAGGCTATCGCCTTACGCCTGCCCCAGCGTGCGGGCTATCCGGCGCCGGCCCGATCCGGCGGCCGAAAGCGGTCACCGTCTGGCTTTCGCCCTGGACGCGGACCGGGTGCTGCACTCCCTGGCCTATACCCGCTATATTGACAAGACCCAGGTCTTCAGCCTCATGGACAACGACCACATCACCCACCGGGTGCTGCACGTGCAGCTGGTGAGCAAGATCGGCCGCACCATCGGCCGGCTTTTGGGCTTGAACGAGGACTTGATCGAGGCCATGGCCCTGGCCCACGACATCGGCCACCCGCCCTTTGGCCACGATGGCGAGACCTTCCTAAGCCGCAAATGCGTTGAGCACGGCCTGGGCCCCTACCTGCATAATCTCCAATCGGTGCATTTTTTGGAAAAAGTGGAAAAGGGCGGGCGCGGTCTGAACCTGTCCCTGCAGGTCCTGGATGGAGTGATGTGTCACGACGGCGAGGTGCATACCGCTAGGCTTAAGCCACAGCCCGACAAGACCTTTGAACAGCTCGACCGGGAGCTATCGGCCAAGCAGGCCGAGCCTAGGCTTCCGCTCACGCCCATGACCCTTGAGGGCTGCGTGGTGCGCATCTGCGACACGGTGGCCTATATAGGGCGCGATTTGGAGGACGCCATCGCTGTGGGGCTTATAAGGCGCGAGAATCTGCCGGACAAGGTGCGGGAGGTGCTGGGCGACACCAACGGCACCATCGTTTACCGTCTGGTGGAAGACTTGGTGATGCAGTCTGCCGGCACGCCCTCCGTGGGTTTCAGCGCAGCGGTGGGGCAGGCCTTGGGCGAGCTCAAGCGTTACAATCTGGAAAATATTTACCTGGACCCGCGCATCAAGAGCCAGCACGCCAAGATCGAAAAAGCCTTTGACCTGCTGTTCGAGCATTATCTTGAAGATTGTGAAAAGGGACGTGAGGAAAGTCCTATTTTTTGCGAATTTTTAAAAAACTTATCGCCGAAATACAAAAAAAACAACCCTCCGGCGGCGCTGGTTCGCGATTTTTTAGCCGGTATGACCGATGAATACTTCCTGCGCCGCTATAAAGACCTGACCTGGCCATACCGCCTACCTTCCCGATTAGACTGAGCGTTCGCTCGTTAAGCCTAAATAGTGGAATATGTTTTTTTGTAGGGCATGAGCTATCTTTCACAATATCTGGCATTTTAAGTACTTGCCGACATTAACCCTTGACAATAAGCAGGCCGGTTAGCTACAAAATTCCTAGCAGGAAAGTCTTTAAAATCCTTGCCAACCCCAAAAAGGCCTAAAAAAATTAGTTGTATTGTCATGAGACTTGCTCAGTGTGCGTTCAAAGGTCCCAAGCGGACTTGGGCCTGTGATTGTGCTCGGCAGTGCTAGGGAGGGGTGATGTCCGCCAAGATTACGCATGTCGAAAAATCGGCAAGGTCCGAGAGCCCCGAGCAGCCTCTTCTGCAAGTTGAGGATCTGCATCTCAGGTTTGGCGGCTTAAACGCGCTCTCCGGCGTGAGCTTCAACATCAAAAGGGGAGACATCCAGGCGATCATCGGTCCCAACGGCGCTGGCAAGACCTGCATACTCAACTGCATCTGCCGGTTCTACGAGCCCTATAGGGGCCGCGTGATTTTTGAAGGAAAAGACATTTCCAAGGTGGCCACCCACCGGGTGGCGGCGTTGGGTATCGCCCGCAGCTTCCAAAATATCGAGTTGTTCAAGGGCATGACCGTATTGGACAACATCAAGCTTGGCCGCCATGTTCATATGCGCAGCGGCTTTTTCAGCGGCGGCATATACCTGGGCAAGGCCAAGCAGGAGGAGATCAGGGTCCGCACCGAAATCGAGGAGCAGATCATCGACCTCTTGGAGATCGAAGCCATCCGTAAGCAAGTTGTGGGCACCTTGCCCTACGGACTGCAAAAACGGGTGGAGTTGGCCCGGGCGCTGGCCATGAAGCCCAAGCTTCTCTTGCTGGATGAACCCATGGCCGGCATGAACCTGGAAGAGACCGAGGACATGGCCCGCTTCATCTTGGATGTGAACGACGAATGGGGCGTGACCGTGGTTCTCATCGAGCATGACATGGGCGTGGTCATGGACATCAGCAACCGGGTTGTGGTCCTGGATTTCGGCACGAAAATCGCCGAGGGAACCCCTAAGGAAGTTAGTGTCAATCCTCACGTCGTAGAGGCGTACCTGGGGGCTGATGACGCCGCCCATTCCAAGCTGGGGTTGTAGTAGCAGTCACGCCACCCTCCGCTTTTAAGGAGCCGCACTGTGCGCTTGACCTATCTGAAAGCCGAAGAACCTGGAGTTGACATCGCGGGCGCTACCATGCCGTCCCTGTTAAGGCGCAATGCTCAAAAATGGGGCCATGGCAAGGTGGCTCTGCGGGAAAAGGAATTCGGCATCTGGCAGGATGTCACCTGGCAGACCTATTACGACCACGTCAAGTATCTCGCCCTGGGCTTGGCGGCCCTGGGCTTTAAGGACGACGATGCCCTGGCCATCATCGGCGACAACCGTCCGGAATGGGTGTACGCCGAACTGGCCGCCCAAGCGCTCAAGGGCCAGCCGCTGGGAATCTATCAGGATTCCATCTTGACCGAGGTGGCCTATGTGATCGACCACTCGGAAGCCAAATTCGTGGTGGCCGAGGACCAGGAGCAGGCCGACAAGGTCCTGGACATGAAAGAAGAATTGCCCCGGGTCAAGAAGATCATCTACACCGATCCCAAGGGCATGCGCCATTACGACGACCCGCTTTTGATTTTTTTGCCGGATGTGGAGGAACTGGGCCGGGGGTTCGAGAAGAAGAATCCGGGCTATTTCGAGAAATCCATCGACCGTCTGAAGGAAAGCGACATCGCGCTGGTGGCCTACACCTCGGGCACCACCGGCAAGCCCAAAGGCTCGCTTTTGAGCCATGCCAACATGCTCAAGATGGCCCTGAATCTATCGCAGGTGGACCCCAAGCACGAAGACGACGAGTTCGTTTCTTTCCTGCCGCTCCCCTGGATAGGCGAGCAGATGATGAGCGTGTCCACCGCGCTGGCCATCGGCTTTACGGTCAACTTCCCCGAAGAGCCCGAAACCGCCATGCAGGATCTCTATGAGATCGGCCCCAACGTGGTTTTCAGCCCGCCCCGGGTGTGGGAGCAGCAGGCCCGCTCGGTTATCGTGAAGCATATGGACGCGAGCTGGTTCAAACGTTTCGTTTACCGGCTGTGCATGCCCATCGGCTATCAGATGGCGGATTTCCATTTTGAGAAAAAGGAGCCGCCGCTGGGCTGGAAGATCATGTACTCCCTCAGCTATGCGTTCCTGTTCCGGGCTCTCAAGGACCGCCTGGGCTTCAGCCGCATCCGCAGCGCCTCCACCGGCGGCGCCGCCCTGGGGCCCGACGTGTTCCGCTTCTTCCATGCCTGCGGCGTTAATTTGAAGCAGATCTACGGGCAGACCGAGATCAGCGGCATCTCGTGCATCCACCGGGCCGACAACGTGGACTTCAACTCGGTGGGCCAGCCCATCCCCGAGACCGAGGTGGAGATATTCGAGCCCGACCCCGAGGGCACCGGCGAGATCATCAGCCGTTCGCCGGCCTTGTTCGATGGATATCTGAAGAACGACGAAGCCACCAAGGAAACCATCATCGACGGGTGGCTGCATTCCGGCGACGCGGGCTATGTCACCGACGGCGGCCAGCTGGTCTGCATCGACCGCGTGAAGGATTTGATGCAGCTCACCTCGGGCGCGCGATTCTCGCCCATGTTCATTGAGAACAAGCTCAAGTTCTGCCCCTATATCGTAGAGGCCTGCGTGCTGGGTCATAAGCGCGGCTATGTAAGCGGCATAATCTGCATTGACTTCAAGCACACCGGCAAATGGGCCGAGGAGCACCGCATCGGCTACACCACCTACACCGACCTGGCCAGCAAGCCGGAGGTCTACGACCTGATTGAAAAGGAAATGGTGCGGGTGAACCGGGCCTTGCCCGAAGGCGCCCGGGTAAACAAATTCCTGCTGCTTTACAAGGAGTTCGACCCGGACGACGGCGAGCTGACCCGCACCCGTAAATTAAGGCGCCGGTTCATAGCCGAGCGCTACGCCAAGGAGATAGAAGCGCTCTACACCGACGCCGATGAAGTGCACGTCGAGAGCGAGATACAATATCAGGACGGAAAAACCGCCACCATCATTACCGATCTTCACATACGCAAGATGAAGCCGCTCGACCAGTATGAACTGGAGACGGAGCGCAAGTGGTGGCAGTTCTGGAAACCGGTGCATTAATAGACCAATGCCCGGCGGGCTGGCGGGCCTAGGGAGGTGCCAGTCAGCCACTAACGCCGGGCGGAGGTCGTTTAGCGTATAGTACTTCAAGGCATGAGGGACGGCGCCTTTAGGGCCGTCCGCCAGACACCGCGGGAGAGAGGGCGCATGCAGGAGTTAATGCAGCTGATCGTAACCGGTCTGGTGATCGGCTCGGTTTATGCCCTGGTGGCAATGGGCTTTGCCCTCATCTACAAATCCACCAGCATCATCAACTTCGCCCAGGGGGAGTTCGTGCTGGTGGGCGGATATGTTTGTCTTTGGCTCTACACCGACATGCACCTGCCCATATTGGTGGCCTTTTCAATTTCCATGGTCATCGCCGTGCTAATGGGCGTCCTGCTGGAGAGGCTTATCTTAAGGCCCATGATAGGCGAGCCCATCATCAGCGTCATCATGGTCACCATCGCCTTGGCCACGGTGCTTAAAGCCCTGGTCACCATCCTCTGGTCGACCCAGATCAAGGTGTTCAGCCCGCCCATCTTCAGCCAAAAGGCCTTGGAGTTCGGCTCGGTCCGGGTCTCGGAGGTCTATCTGTGGACCGTGGCCTTCGCCTTTTTGTTCCTGGCCATCTTTGCGGCGTTCTTCAAGTTCACAAGGGTGGGCATCTCCATGCGCGCGGTGGCCAACGATCAGCAAGTGGCCCAGAGCATGGGCATCAGCGTTAAAAAGGTCTTCGCCATAAGCTGGTCCATTGGAGCCTTGGTCTCGGCGGTGGGCGGCATCTTGGTGGGCAACATTAACGGAGTCAATATCACGCTCAGCGACTTCGGCCTCAAGGTGTTCCCGGCCGTGATCCTGGGCGGGTTGGATTCCATCGGCGGCGCCATTATCGGCGGGCTCACCATCGGCATCTTGGAGAACATAATGGGCTCCTACTTGGATGTATATCTCGGGGGCGGCGTCAAGGAGATAGCCCCCTTCATTGTGCTGATCGTAATCCTGATGATCAAGCCATACGGTCTATTCGGCATCAAGGAAATCGAGCGGGTCTAGCCTAGAGGGAGAAACGATATGCCCTGCGGACTATTTTTCTCAAAATATGAGAAAGACGACGCCATATTCAAGACCGTGTGGCTGAAGTGCTGGATGGTGATCCTCTTATTGTTTCTGTTCACCTATCCACTTTATGCCCAGACGGTGAGCGAAGCCGTCGGCATGAACACCCTCAATATATTCAACCTTATTTTCATCTATATTGTGGGGGCCCACGGCCTTAATCTTCTGACCGGCTACACCGGGCAGATATCCCTGGGGCACGGCGCCTTCATGGGCGTGGGCGCCTACACCGCCGGCATCCTGGCCAATATGGGCGTGCCGTTTTGGGCGGCGCTGCCGGCCGCCGGACTCATGGCCGCGGCCGTGGGCATGATCTTCGGCATCCCTTCCTTGCGGCTGAAGGGCCTGTATCTGGCCATCGCCACCATGGCGGCCCAGTTCATCCTGATCTACGCCATGCGCAACTGGGATTCCCTGACCGGGGGCTCCAGCGGGCTCATCGTGGAGCCGGCCAGCCTTTTCGGCTTGGAGTTCAGCAACGATTTCAATTTCTACTACCTCGGCCTCGCGTTCGCTATCGGCGCCACCATGTACCTTAAGAACCTGACCCGCACCCGCACCGGCCGCGCCTTCGTGGCGGTGCGCGACCGCTATCTGGCCGCCGAGGTGATCGGGGTCAATCTTTTCAAGTACCGCATCCTTTCTTTTGGCATCAGCTCTTTCATGGTCGGAATCTCGGGCGGGTTGTGGGCTTTTTATATTACAATCATAAGCGACGAACACTTCACCATGTGGCTTTCAGTGCAATACCTGGCCATGGTCATCGTGGGCGGCCTGGGATATGTGCTGGGCTCGATTTTCGGGGTGGTCTTCATGGTGGTGCTGCCAGAGTTGCTGAGGCTCCCCACCGAGGCCTTGAGCTCGGTGTTTCCCAACATCTCAGGCATCTTCGCCTCGCTGCGCGAGTTGGTGTTCGGCCTGGTGGTGATTCTATTCCTGATTTTCGAGCCCGATGGAATGGCTGCGCGCTGGCACACCATTAGGGCATACTGGAAGTTGTGGCCATTTTCGTATTAGCTTTTTAGCGCCGGGTTTTTATATCCCGGTGATTCAGCGCGGAATAATCAGTAATTGCCCTGCCTGGTAACCGGCGAAAGGAGGAGGCAAAACCTAAAGACGGGCGGGACATGAAGTTTGCAAAGGGCGAGTGGCTGCCTGCCATGCCCAAGGGAGGATACACATGGAAAGGGAGAGGTCTATGAAACGGACTTTTGTGATTGCGGCCACCGTCATGGCTCTGTGCCTGGCCCTGGCCCCCGCAGCGTTGGCTGCTGATATCAAGGTTGGCGGTATCTTCGACCAGACCGGGCCCACCGGCGCGGTTGGCGCGGACTATCAAAAAGGCGCGGTTGCCGCCACCGCATATTGGAACAAAAAGGGTGGCGTGGACGGCATGAAGTTGGATCTTATTTCCAACGACTACGCCTACAAGATTCCCGAGGCCGTGTCCCTGTACAAGAAGTACAAGGACGTGGACAAGGTCTTCGTGATTCAGGGCTGGGGCACCGGCGACACCAACGCCCTGCGCCCCCTGGTCAACAAGGACAAGATCGTCTTCTTCAGCGCCAGCTATGACGGCAACCTCACCAACCCCAAGAAGACCCCTTTCAACTTCTTCATCGGTACTTCCTATAGCACCGCCATCCGCCTGGCTTTGATCTACGCCAAGGAGAACGGCGCCAAGAAGGTGGTCTTCATCTATCCCGACCACCCCTATGGCAAGAACCCCATCCCGGCGGGCAAGGACTACGCCAAGGTGCTGGGGCTCCAGGTCGGGCCTGACGAGATCGTGGGCTTAAGGGCCATCGACGCCACCAGCCAGCTTCTTCATATGAAGAATTTCGACCCCGACTTCGCCTGGATCGGCGGCACCACCCCCTCCACCGCGGTTATCATCAAGGACGCGGCCAAGCTGGGCCTGCGCACCAAGTTCATGATCAACTGCTGGGGCTATGACGAGAACCTGCCCAAGCTGGCCGGCAAGGCGGCCGATGGCCGCGCCTTTGGCATGATGCCGGTGGCGCCCTTTGGGGCCGATGTGCCCGGCATGAAGGCAGTGGTGGCTTCTGCCGGCGGCAAGAACTACACCCTGCACTATGTCAAGTCCTGGGTGTCCACGATGGTCATGGTCGAGGGCTTGAAGATCGCCAAGAAGGCCGGCAAGCTGAACGGCCCGGGCCTCAAGGCCGCTTTGGAGACCTTGAAGGACTTCAACACCCAGGGGCTCACCGCGCCCATCACCTACACTCCCACCGATCACCGGCCCAATACCTCTATGGCTATTGGCGGTGTGAAGGATGGCAAGCTTTACATAGTGAAGCACGTGAAGTTCCCCAGGGAAGCTAAGTACATCGGTTGGTAGCAATCATTACCGGGTGGAAGCGGCGCTAAGTCGGCGCCGCTTCCACCTGCACCCTAAGCCAAGGGACTTTTTATGCCGCTTCTATCGGTGAACAACATCGAAGTGATCTATGACGACGTCATTTTGGTGCTTAAAGGCATGTCCTTAAGCGTTGAGCAGGGGCAGATCGTGGCCGTGTTGGGTGCCAACGGCGCCGGGAAGACCACTACGCTCAAGGCGATCAGCGGGCTTCTCAAGACTGAGGAGGGCGAGGTCACCG
>Ga0307423_1000463_pt1 | contig 27297 bp, 21 predicted proteins | sample SalMarWE160310MG_FD_202154 | JGI IMG/M metagenome (GOLD analysis project Ga0307423, IMG submission 202154) | Salt marsh sediment microbial communities from the Plum Island Ecosystem LTER, Massachusetts, United States - WE1603-10 | ecosystem: Environmental > Aquatic > Marine > Intertidal zone >... | reverse complement strand
TAACAGGGAATATATAATTCCCAAACCAACACTCTTTTTTTCAGTAATGAGTTTAGGATTTAAGTTGAAGTTTATTTCCTGCGGATTTTGCTCTGTTTGTTTTATTGTTGTTTTTAATTCTTGCAATGATTTGAGGTCATTCGTTTGCGAAAAACTAACCTGGGTCAGAAACAGTAGTATGAGGGAAATAATCTTCATTTTTTTTAATTTAATTTTAGTCTTCTGCAGGGACTAAATCAATTGATTTTTTTGTGGACGATATAACAGCTTTGCAAATATCATTATTAGCTTCGACAATACGAATAGGGCTTAATTTACCTGTTATGGTATTATCAAATTTTGCTTGGACCCTAATATAATTTGATGTAAAGCCTTGCATAAATCCATTGTGGTCAGCATTTTCAAATAACACAATCTGCCCGGTGCCGAACATTTCTGAGTAAAACTCCCTTCTTTTTTTATCACTCAAAATGCGAAGGAGATTATTTCTTCTTTTTCTTTCCTGAAAATCAACCTTGCCCGAAAGTGAAATCGCTTTTGTATCCGGTCTTTCAGAATAAGTAAAAACGTGAAGGTAAGAAACAGGAAGGTCTCTAAGAAAATTATGAGTATGAATAAAATCCTCTTCTGATTCTCCCGGAAATCCGACAATCACATCAACTCCAATTCCAGCATCAGGAATTTTGTTTTTAACTTTGTAAATCAACTCTTCATAATCAGGCGTTGTATATCTTCTTTGCATTGCTTTTAAGATTCGTGGACTTCCGCTTTGCAACGGAATATGAAAATGTTTACAAAGCTTATCCGACTCAGCAACAAGTTCAATGATTTCATCTGATAAAAGATTAGGCTCGATTGAACTCACTCTTATTCTGAACTCGCCATCAACCTTAATTAATTCATAAAGCAAATTAAAAAGATTAGCATTGATATTCTTGCCGTAATCACCAACATTCACACCAGTAAGGATAACTTCTTTATATCCATCATTAAGTAATTTTTTAAACTCATTTACTACCTTCTCTGTTTCCAAACTTCTGCTTGCACCACGTGCGAGTGGAATTGTACAAAAAGAACATGTGTAATCGCAGCCATCCTGAATTTTAAGAAAAGCACGTGTTCTGCTGTCAGCTTCACTTGAACGGGCTAACCCAAACTCAATAAGGTTCTCTGTCGGAGTAACAGAAACACAAGTAGTTTCTCTTTTACTAAAATTATCAATCAAAGAAAAAAGCTTGAACTTCTCGTTACTTCCTAAAACAAAATCCACACCTTCAATCCTTGCGATTTCTTCCGGACGGAGTTGCGCATAACAACCTGTTACAATAATAAAAGCTTGTGGATTTTGACGAAGTGCTCTTCTAATTACCTGGCGGCATTCCCGTTCGGCTGATTCTGTTACTGAACACGTATTTAAAACATACACGTCTGCTGCTTCTTCTAAAGCCGCCAACTTAAATCCTCTTTCAAGAAACTGGTTGCTAATAGAAGAAGTTTCTGAGTAATTCAGTTTGCAGCCAAGTGTATGTAATGCGACAGTTCTATCCATATAGGGTATTTAAAAGAAAAGCGGGATAATTCCCGCCTTTCAAATTTATTGCAAATGAATTATTGAGGTTCATCCTTCTTCTTAGGTTCGGGATTTTCGTGAACCTCAAATATTGGAAATTCGGATGAATCTATTGCACCAGTTTCAGCGCTTTTAATGCTTTCAATTGACACTTTATCGAGTTTATGCTTATTCAGGTAATCCTCAATTTCGTTATCATTCTTATCTTTTAGTGCAGCAATCGTGCTTAATACTATCTTTTTATTAGTCTTGTCGAATTCGATAACTTTTACAGGAATTACATCGTCAACCGGAAAATGAGTTGCAAAATTTTTCAGCTTTGAAGTTGATAACTGATTTGCTGGTACAAATCCATCGACGCCTTCCGGTAACTCGGCAATAAGTCCTTTCTCGATAATCCGAACAACTTTTCCTTCGGTTATAGTTCCGATAGAAAATTTCTGTTCGAAAGTATCCCAGGGATTTTCCATAATTTGTTTATGACCAAGAGAAATTTTTCTTGAATCAACATCAACACCAAGTACTGTCACTTCAAGTGATTCACCTTTTTTTACAACCTCGCCGGGGTGACGTATTTTTTTCGTCCACGAGAGATCGGAAATATGGACGAGACCATCAACACCGGGCTCAAGCTCAACGAATACACCGAAGTTGGTAAGATTTCGTGCAATACCTGTATGCCGTGAACCAACAGGATACTTTATCATTAGTGTTTGCCACGGATCTGGTTCGAGCTGCTTGATTCCAAGTGATATTTTTTTCTCTTCCTTATCAAGACTAAGAATGACGGCTTCAATTATCTGTCCCATCGCAACAACCTGAGATGGGTGTTTAATATGTTGTGTCCAGCTCATTTCTGAATTATGAATTAGACCTTCTATACCTTTTTCTATTTCAATAAATGCACCGTAGTCGGTAAGTGATACAACTCTTCCTGATACTTTGTCACCGATTTTATATTTCTCTTCAATATTTTCCCAAGGGTGAGGAAGTAGTTTCTTAAGGCTAAGGGAAATTCGCTTTTTAGCTTCATCAAAATCGGTAACGACTATCTTTAAAGTTTCATCGAGTTTAACAATTTCACTGGGGTGATTTATTCTTCCCCAGCTTAGGTCAGTAATATGTATCAATCCGTCAACGCCGCCGAGATCAACAAAGACTCCAAAATCTGTTATAGCTTTTACTACACCTTCGAGAATTTGTCCTCTTTCAAGGCTTTCTAGAATGGCTTTTCTTTGATCGGAGATTTCTTCCTCAATAAGAACTTTGTGAGATACTACAACGTTTTCTGTCGGGATGTTTACTTTTACTACTTTGAAGTCCATAGTTTGTCCCACGAGTGCATCAAAATCTCTAATTGGTCTGATATCTATTTGAGAACCGGGAAGAAATGCTTCCATTCCAATAAGGTCAACAACCATACCTCCCTTAATTCTTTTAATAATTTTGCCCTGGATTATATCACCAGTTTCGTGTGCACTTAAAACCTTTTGCCAGATTCTTAAAAAGTCTGCTCTGGCTTTGCTAAGAACCAGGTTTCCTTCCTGATCCTCGACGCTTTCCAGTACAACTTCAACTTCTTGCCCAACCTGTAACTGATCTTCTTCGCTGAATTCACTTCTTGGAATTGTTCCTTCAGATTTAAATCCAACATCGATTATTACATTATCATCCTGAATTCTTACAAGTCTTCCTTTAACAAGTTCACCTTGTTTAACATCTCTAAAAGATTCTGTGTATAAATTTGCGAGCTTTTCAAATTCTTCTTGTGTGTAATCGGATGTGTCGAATTTGTTTTTGGCTTTCTCGAAATCTTCTAAAACATTGGTTGTCTTTTCTTGCACATCAGCAGTCATTTATCCTCCTGAATTAATTGAATATCTTTCTGTTAAAAAACCGGAAAACAGAATAGATATTTTATTTGATTTATTTAACATATTTATTTAACCGGTTTTTTTTTAATACTTAATTGAATATTCTTTTTCAGCGCTACTTTTTTTACTTCTTTTATTATCAAAGTAACCTGCTCAGCGATTGTTATGTCCGTTGTATCGATAGCTACCGCATCAGGTGCTTTGGTTAATGGGCTATCTTTTCTACTGGAATCTATCTTATCTCTGTTAGATAAGTTATTTTTAATATCTTTAACAATAACTTCGGAGCCGTTTTGAAAATACTCCTTCGCCCGGCGATCAGCTCTGGTATCGATCGAAGCTGTTAAGAATATTTTAACATCAGCGTTAGGAAAGACCACAGTCCCAATATCTCTGCCTTCCATAACGACTCCCGAACCTTTTTCTCCAATTTCTCTTTGTTTTTCTACAAGTAATTTTCTTACTGCACTTATTTTACTAACATCGCTTACATGCGTGTTTACATCACTTGATCGTATTTCTTTAGATACATCCTGGTCATTAAGCATTACAACTAAATTTTCGTTATTATACTTAAGCTCAATTTTACTTTTCCTTGCCAATTCCAAAATTCGCGATTCATCTTTTAATGCTTCATTTTCCAAAGCAAGGTAAGTTATCGCTCGGTACATTGCACCAGTATCAATATAAAGATAACCAAGTTTTTTTGCGATAAGCTTAGCCGATGTGCTTTTACCGGAACCGGCAGGACCATCAATTGCAATGATAAGTCCTTTTGACATAGACTACAAAAATATTTATTCTTAAACTAAAATCAAAGAAATCGGAAGAGGGAGAATTCAGTAGGAAATAAAGTTAATGACATCAAAAGCCTTGTTTTAAGCAATTTTTTCACCATCTAATTCGTTCAGAATAATTTCTTCGTATGGATCACCGCTGACTTTAGTCTCTACTTTGATTTTTTTTGCTGATGTCTTTTTGGGATGAGAGATTGACTGAGTATTATCCAGTATGAAATTGAACCTGTGCCCAAAGAAATCTTCAGATTTTTTACTCAAATACTTATCATTAATTCTGAAAGTATTAGCATCTTCTTCATTAGCAGTTGTAAAATGTAAATTGTTATTACTCATTGAAACTAGATTGAAATTCATTAGTGCCGGTGCAAGTGTTAGACCTTTTTCCCGGCTGATTGACTCAACAAATGATTCCCATTTTTTTACTATTTCATTAAAATCAAAGTTTGATTCTACGATGGGATTTTCCGAAGGGCTAACTAATTTACTAGTTAATTTATTTTGCTTTGTTTCGAAAGTGTTTTGCGATTTTACAATTTTATCTACTTTTTTTTTAGTCGGTTCTGTTGGTTTGTAAAATCCAGTCTTCGGCTCACTTAATTTATCATCATCAACATTAATAGAATCCGTTTCAGATATTAATTCAGAAATAGTTTTTGTGCTCTCAAGAGCAATTAGATGACTCAGAATTATTTCAATTTTAAGTTTTTGATTTTGTGAATATCGAAGTTCCTGCTGAGACTTATTCAGAAAGTTGAGGAGTCTTAAAAGATCACTTTCTGAAAACTCACCTTTGTATTCAAGGTACCGGTTTTTGTAGATATCAGCGGTTTCAATAGTATTAGTTGAACCGGTAATTACTGCTGACAAAATATTTCTGAGGTGCTCTATTAATCCTTCAAGAAAGTCACCAAAATCCCAGCCGTTCTCATATATTTTTTCAGACGATTGGAAAACAACTTTATAATCTTTTTCCAGCACCGCATCTGACAGATTAAAATATATCTCCTCGTCAATGAGATTTAACATTTGTGTTACCAGCTCAGCATCAATTTTCCCTTGCGAAAATGCAACCACTTGATCAAAATAACTCTCGGCATCTCTTAGCGCTCCATCAGCCTTTTTTGCGATGATAGTTAAAGTTTTATCATCGATCTTTATTTTTTCTTCGTTGGCTATCATCTTCAGGGTTTCTTTTATTTTATCGAGCTGTATTCTTCTGAAATCGTAACGCTGGCATCTTGAAATTATTGTCAGCGGAACTTTATGAACGTCAGTGGTTGCAAAAATAAAGATTACATGTTCCGGTGGTTCCTCCAATGTTTTTAGAAAAGCATTGAAAGATTCTTTAGTTAGCATATGTACTTCATCAATTATATACACCTTATACTTTCCATGTGTAGGAGCATATTTTACAGATTCTCTTAAAGTTCTGATCTCATCAATGCCCCTGTTTGATGCACCGTCTATTTCTATTATATCAATCGATTGTGAATTCTGAATCGAGAGACACATTTCACATTCGTTACAAGGTTCTGAATTTTTTCGGTTTGTGCAATTAAGAGTTTTCGCGAGTATCCTCGCGGTTGTAGTTTTACCTACACCTCTCGGACCGGTGAAGAGATATGCGTGTGCGATTCGATTTTCTTTAATTGCATTTTTCAAAGTGCTGGTTATATGTTCCTGTCCAACAACATCCTCAAATCGTTGTGGTCGCCATTTTCTTGCTGTTACAATAAAATCACTCATTTTAATTTCTTATGTTGATTGTTTGAAGGGAAGATTTCCTCACTCAGAAATTTACAAATTTCTTCTAAATATTTTTTATCTGTTTCACCGAACGAATTCAAAGCATAACTATCCAGATCAAGTACACCAAATAAATTATCACTTTTCATAATTGGGATGACGATTTCAGATCTCGATCCACTATCGCAAGCAATATGCCCAGGATATTTATCAACATCTGGAACTATTATTGTTTCTCTATTCTCTGCTGCTGTGCCACACACACCTTTTCCCATTTCAATTCTTGTGCAAGCTACTTTACCCTGGAATGGACCGAGGTAAAGTTTATCCCCATCAAAGAGATAGAAACCAACCCAATTAGCTTTATCAAAAACATCTTTAATCGCAGCCGTGCAGTTTGATAAGTTGGAAATCAGGTTATCATTTTTAGTTAGAAGTGATTTTAATTGTGAGGATAATAAACGGTACCTTTCTTCTTCTGCAAGATGCTTTTCAATCCTAATCTCCTCCATTAAAGTCCTTTTTTATACGTTATCACTTTTTTGTTTTTTTCTTACCTGATTTTTTCGATTTTAAATCTTCGAATACATAAGGAATAGCCTGTTCTGCTTTTTCAATTGATCTAATATTTATTCCACTCTTAACTTTGTCCGATATTTCTTTAAGATCGATTTCATTTTCTTTGGGTATGAGCACAGTTTTTATGTTGTTTCTTTTTGCTGCGAGAAGTTTTTCGGTTAAACCACCTATCGCTAAAATTGAGCCTGTGAGAGTTATCTCTCCTGTCATTGCCACATTGTTTGAAGCAGGACGTCCACTCACAGCCGAAAGCATTGCCATTGCCATCGCGATTCCCGCAGAAGGTCCGTCTTTAGGAATTGCGCCTTCCGGAAGATGAATATGTATTTCTTTGCCTTTAAAGAAATCGGGATTGAGACCGAGCTTTTTTGCTGAAGCTCTTAAATAACTTAGTGCAGCTTGTGCTGATTCTTTCATTACATTACCAAGCTGACCAGTTAAGTTCAGTTTTCCTGCTCCATTCATAATTGTTACGTCAACGGATAATAGTTCACCGCCGGTGCTTGTCCAAGCCAGACCAGTAACACTTCCAACTTTGTTTGCTTTAGTGTGCCGCTGGTGTCTGAATCTTGGAGTTTTAAGAAACTCTTCAACCAGCTCTTCAGTAATTATATGCTTTTTATTTTTCTTACCTTTATTACGGGATGACTCTTTCACAACTATTTCTTTCGCCAGCTTTCTAAGAATTGATGCAATTTCCCTTTCAAGATTTCTAACGCCAGCTTCTCTTGTATATTCACTGATGATTTTCTTAATCGCACCTTCACCAAACTCGACTCTTTTGTTCTCAAGACCGTGAGCTTTTAACTGTTTTGGAACGAGATGTCTTTTTGCTATTTCAAGTTTATCGAATTCCAGATAACCCGGTAGTTCAATTATTTCCATTCTATCCTGCAAAGGCAAGGGAATATTATAACGAATATTTGCAGTTGTAATGAACATAACCTGCTGAAGGTTATAATCGACTTCAAGATAATGGTCGTTAAAGGTATGATTTTGCTCAGGGTCAAGAACTTCAAGCATTGCAGAGGACGGGTCTCCACGAAAATCCATACTCATTTTATCAATTTCATCAAGTAGAATAACAGGATTAATTGTTCCAGCTCTTTTCATTGATTGAACAATTTTGCCCGGCATCGAACCGATGTAAGTTCTCCTGTGTCCTCTAATTTCAGCTTCGTCACGAACTCCGCCAAGACTAATCCTGACAAAATTCCTTCCCAGTGCACGGGCGATTGATTTACCCAATGAGGTTTTACCAACCCCCGGAGGTCCGACAAAACATAAAATCTGTCCCTTCATTTGCTTAACTAAATTTAGTACAGCAATGTGCTCTATAATTCTTTCCTTCGGTTTCTCTAAACCGAAATGATCTTCATCAAGTATTTTCTGAACATGCTTAACATTTAAATTATCTTTTGATTTTTTACTCCATGGTACTCCCACCAGCCAATCCAAATAATTTCTTATAACAGTGGACTCAGGAGACATTGCAGGGGTTTTCTTTAACTTTGTAAATTCTTCGAGTGCTTTATTTTCAACCTCTTTCGGCATCTTAGCTTTTTTAATCTGCTCTCTGATCTTTGCAAATTCCGGTGAAGCATCTTCATCTTCACCAAGTTCATCCTGTAATATTTTTATCTGTTCCTGTATTATAAATTTGCGCTGTGTCTTTGCAATATTCTCCTGAACTTTATTATCAATTTCTTTTTCAATTCTCAGAATATCTATTTCCGAGTTAAGGATTTTTATTACCTCAAGATATTGCTCTTTAAGAGTGAATTTTTCAAGAATGGATTGTTTTACGTCAATTGATTGGTTGATGTTAGCAGCGGCATAAAAAAGTTTTCTATCGGGTTCTTCAATATTGTCGAAAGCAGTAATCGTATCTTTTGGAATATTCTTACTAATCTTTACGTAATCCTTGAACAACTGAGTCATCTGTCTTAACATTGCATTCATTTCGTGATCATGATCAAGAGTCGGAATAATGATTTCTATTTTGGCTTCGAAGAAATCCTTGTTGTCGGTAAACTCTTTTATTCTTGCCTGAAATAATCCATCGACTAAAATTTTCATAAGTCCATTTGGCAGTTTTAAGATTTGTACTATTTTGGCAATCGTGCCCTCCGGATAAAGATCCTTTGCTGATGGATCTTCAATAGCTGATTTTTTTTGAGTTGATAAGAAAATGTATTTCGTATTTTCCGCTGCAAAGTTTGCTGCTCTTATTGACTGTTCTCTGCCTACAAGAACCGGAAAGATCATATACGGAAAAATTACTATGTCTCTGAGCGGCAGTATTGGCAGTTTTTCAGGTATGCTGTCAACAATTGAATTAATTTCGGATGGTTTAATTTCTAATTTTTCTAAATTTTGCAAAAATTTTCTCCTTTATTAAACATATATTCAAGGCGAAATATATCAATTTCGCATCCTGCTATCAAGGAATGATTCAGGGTTCTCTGGGGTAATATTTACTCCTTTTTATTTTTAGATACTAATAAAAGAAGCAATTAATTTTATATTTGAAATAAAAAACAGATTGATTAATGATTGAAGACATAATTAAAATATCTAGGGAGGCTGGTGAGTTGATAAGAGATAACTTCGGTAAAGCTCATGCTATTGAATTCAAGACCAACGAGCTTAACCTTGTTACGGAAACGGATAAAGCCTCTGAGAAACTTATAACAGACTTCATAAGAAAAAAATATCCGTCGCATGGAATTCTTGCTGAAGAGGGTAGTGAATTAAATAAATCTGCGGAATACCTTTGGGTTATCGATCCACTTGACGGAACAACAAACTTTGCACACGGTCTTCCTATTTTTTCTGTTTCTATTGGATTGCAGAAGAAAGGTGAAACAATTGCGGGTGTGGTTTACGATGTGAACAGAGATTTTATTTACTCTGCTGAAAAGAACAGCGGTAGTTTTGCAAATGGAAGAAGGATCAACGTAAACAAAAATAAAAATCTCGGTCATAGTATGCTTGTTACGGGTTTCCCTTACGATGTAAAAGAGAACCCGGATAAATGTTATGAAAGATTCATTGAATTTTTAAAACATGCACGAGCAATTAGAAGGCTCGGTTCTGCAGCTATAGATTTCTGCTATATTGCGAATGGTGTGTTTGATGGTTTTTGGGAAGTCTCTCTTCACCCCTGGGATATTTGTGCAGGTAAATTGATTGTCGAAGAGGCAGGAGGTCTGGTTACAGATTTTGATGGAAATAAAATTGATATTTACTCAAAGAGAATTTTATGTTCTAATGAAAGCATCCATCAAAAGATGATGAATGTTTTGAATAGTGTTTAGTTTTTCTCCATTCCACTATAATACATTTGCTCGATCAGATAATTATACTTCTCCTCAACAACCTTTCTTTTAATTTTTAGGCTAGGTGTAATTTCACCTGTTTCAATTGTGAAAGGTTGATCGAGCAGTGCAAACTTTCTCACACGTTCATAATTTGCAAGCTTCTTTTGGAGCTTTGACATATCATCTTCAATCAATTTATAAATCTTTTCGTTGCCGGTAAGTTCGGATTCGTCAGTGTAGGAAATTTTATGAGCATCAGCATATTCTTTTAATGCTTCATAGTCAGGCACAATAAGTGCACTCAAAAATGTTCGTCTGTCTCCAATAAGCACAAATTGATCAATATACTTACTTGTTAGAAAAATGTTCTCAATAGGAGTTGGCGCAATATATTTTCCAGCACTGGTTTTAAATAAATGTTTTTTTCTGTCTGTAATCATCAAAAATCCATCCGAGTCAAAAACACCAATATCTCCGGTATGCAGCCAACCATTAATAACAGTTTCTTCAGTTTCCTTTTTCTTTTTATAATATCCTTTCATAATGTTTGGACCGCGAGCGAGTATTTCTCCATCTGAAGCTATTTTTATTTCAACGCCGGGTAAAGGTTTGCCTACAGTGCCAAATTTGTAATCATCCGGTCGGTTGCCAGCTATTACAGGCGAAGATTCTGTTAAACCGTAACCTTCAACAATCTGTATTCCAACTGCTTCAAAAAATTCTCCAAGTTCTTTTGATAAAGCCGCACCTCCGGAAATAAAAAATCTTAATCTGCCTCCTGTTCGCTCACGTAATTTTTTAAACACTAGTTTATCTGCAATTTTGTGTTTGGCAGAAAGTGTTAAAGGAATAGATCCCTTCTTTTTAGCAGCAACGAATTGTTTACCCATTTCTAGCGCCCAATAGAAGATTTTTTGTTTTGTTACTGATTGGCTTTCAACATTCTTTATTATACGTGATTGAATTCTTTCAAAAAGCCGCGGTACAGAAGTCATTAAAGTCGGTTTTGCTTCAATAAGATTTGTTGCAACTTTTTCAATGCTCTCAGCATAATAAATTGTAGAACCAGCGGCGAATGCAGTATAATAACCTGCCATCCGTTCAAAAATATGACATAGAGGAAGGAATGATAGAAAAATATCATCCTTCGTGATTGGATAAATTTCTAAAGCTGCATTAACATTTGAGATAATATTTTTGTGAGTTAGCATTACTCCTTTAGGTTCTCCTGTAGTACCGGAAGTATAGATGATTGTGCAGATATCGTTCTCTTTAATTTCTCCGGATGTTTTTTTGAGCAGATCAGGATTACTTTTTTTGCGGTCTTTTCCTTTTTCCTGAACCTGCTTAAAAGTAAGAATATTTGTCTTGCCATCTCCATCTTCTTGTTCATTAAAAATAATTATCTGTTTAAGGTGCTTACAATTCTTAATTATTTTCAAAACTTTATTTAATTGGAAGCCGGTTGATACAAGAATTGCTTTTGATTCGGAATCGTTAAGTATATATTCAATTGAATCAGAAGTTAGAGAAGGATATAAAGGAACATTTATTATTCCCAACATTTGCATTGCGAAATCTGCATAAACCCATTCTGGCCGGTTCTCTGAAATAAGTGCTACAGAATCGTTTTTCTTTAAACCCAATTCTACTAAACCATAAGCAAATAAGTCCGTTTCATCTTTTAGTTCCTTATAGGAAATTCCTTTATAAACATCATTAACTTTTCGCTGAATTACATGTCCACCTTTTTTAATTCCATAATCTTCAGTTAGAAATCGGTATAGTTCAGGAATTGTATTGAATGCTTTCAATAGTGCCATTGTTGATACTCCGACTTATTTTCGACAGGATAGCAATGAAATTAAGTTTAGCGTGAAGTATTTACTTCTCGCTTCTCGTCCCTCTAAATTAGTTGCGTTTAAAATAATACCAGAAGATTTAAATGCAAAGCTTTAATTACTATAAACTTAAGGTAGAAAATGCTGTTGTTACTATTAGTTTAAATTGATTCTCAAAGTCAAAACAGGTAATTTTAGTGTTAAAATTTTTCAAATTTGAGGATACAAATGTCAAACGCATATTTCAAAGTCCCGCAACCGATAAATGAACCAGTAAAAACATATAAACCAGGCAGCCCGGAAAGAGAAGAATTGAAGAAAAAATTAGCAGAATTAAAATCTAAGCAGATTGAAGTCCCATTAATCATTGGTGGCGATGAGGTAAAAACTGGTAATACCGAAAAAATGGTAATACCGCATAATCATAGCCACATTCTTGGTGTATATCATAAAGCAGGTAAAAAAGAAGTTGATATGGCTGTAGAAGCAGCACTTGAAGCACGCAAAGAATGGGCTGAGATGCCCTGGGAACACAGGGTCTCAGTTTTTCTTAAGATTGCTGATTTGCTAGCAGGTCCGTGGCGTTCCACGATAAATGGTGCTACGATGCTTGGGCAATCCAAGGTTGTTCACCAGGCAGAAATTGATGCTGCTGCTGAGCTTGTTGACTTCTACAGGTATAATTGTTATTTCATGGCAGAGTTGATGAAAGAACAACCATATTCTCCTTATGGAATGTGGAACCGATCAGAGTACAGACCACTGGAAGGTTATATTTTTGCAGTTACTCCTTTTAACTTCACTTCTATTGCAGGAAATCTTCCAACCGCACCTGCAATTGTTGGTAATGTAAGCTTGTGGAAGCCAGCATCAAGTGCAGTTTATTCAGCATATTATCTAATGAAATTATTTGAGGAAGCGGGTTTACCAAAAGGAGTAATTAATTTTGTCCCCGGTTCCGGCGGACAGGTTGGAACACCAGCAATGACAAATCCGCATCTTGCAGGTGTTCATTTTACAGGCTCAACAAGTGTTTTTCAGAATATGTGGAAAGTAATTTCCGACAATCTTAAAAATATGAAATATTATCCGCGAATTGTTGGAGAAACCGGAGGTAAGGATTTTATTTTCGCTCATAATTCAACAGACGTTGATGCTCTTGTTGTTGGTGCATTACGTGGTGCATTTGAGTATCAGGGTCAGAAATGCTCTGCAGCTTCAAGAATGTATATCCCGAAATCATTATGGAAAGAGTTTAAAGAAAAATATGTGGCTGAAATAGGAAAAATAAAAATGGGTGACGTTGAAGACTTCACAAACTTTATGTCGGCAGTAATAGATAAAGCCGCTTTTGAATCAATAACTGACTACATCAAATATGCAAAGAGTTCTAATAAAGCTGAGATTATAACAGGCGGAAACTTTGATGATTCAAAGGGTTATTTTATTGAGCCGACCACGATTGTAACTACTAATCCGAAATTCAAAACAATGGAAGAGGAAATCTTCGGTCCTGTTTTAACAATGTATGTATATGATGATAACAAATTTGATGAAGCGCTAACGTTATTAGATGAAACTTCTCCTTATGCATTAACAGGTGCAATCTGGGGACAGGATAGAAAAGCGATAATTAAGATGTCGGACCGGTTAAGAAATGCGGCAGGCAACTTCTATATAAATGACAAACCGACTGCGGCAGTAGTTGGTCAGCAGCCGTTTGGCGGAGGGAGAGCTTCAGGCACTAATGATAAAGCAGGTAGTGCAATGAATTTGATGAGATGGATGACTGCAAGAACAATTAAAGAAACTTTCGATCCGCCTAAAGACTGGCGTTATCCATTTATGAATGAAAACGGTTAATAAAAATATTTACGTCATCCTGAGCTTGTCGAAGGATGATTATCGTTTTAATATCTTATGGTCACACTTCGACAAGCTCAGTGTGACAAACCCTTTACTAAAAATAATAAAGGAAAGTAAATGAAAATTCACGAATATCAGGCTAAAGAAACCTTAAGAAAATTCAGTGTACCAGTGCAGGATGGAATTGCGATAAAAGACATCAGCGAATTCGATAATGCTGTCAGCCAGCTACAGCAAAAAGGTATAAACCAGTTTGTTGTTAAATCACAGATTCACGCTGGTGGAAGAGGAAAGGGTAAATTGTATAATCCATCTGATCGAAACCAACTCATTCTTGAGGGTGGGGTAAAGTTTACTACCTCAGTTGAAAAAGCAAAAGAGTATGCTAAGAAAATTTTAGGAAATTTGCTGGTTACTCATCAAACTGGACCGGAAGGGAAAATTGTGAAAACTCTTTTCATTACAGAAGGACTGGATTATAAGAAAGAATTGTATTTAGGAATTCTTCTTGATCGTGCAGTTTCTAAGAATGTAATTATGGTTTCTACGGAAGGCGGAGTTGAAATAGAAAAAGTTGCTGCAGAAACTCCTGAAAAAATTATAAAAGAATGGGTCGATCCTGCGGTTGGCTTGCAACCTTACCAGGCACGCAGACTAGCTTTCGCCTTAGGTTTGGAAGGAAATGCTTTTAAAAGTTTTATTCCTTTTATCAGATCACTTTACAAAGCCTACGAGCAGACTGATGCCTCATTACTTGAAATAAATCCGCTCGTCATCACAAATGATGATAAGGTTGTTGCGCTAGACGCTAAAATGAATTTTGATGACAATGCGCTTTACCGCCATCCTGAAATTGCAGCATATCGCGATTTTGATGAAGAAGCCGCTCTCGAAATCGAAGCATCGAAGTATAACCTTAATTACATAAAGCTTGATGGCAATGTTGGATGTATGGTTAATGGTGCAGGTTTAGCAATGGCCACAATGGACATAATTAAACTTGCGGGTGGTGAACCTGCAAATTTCCTTGATGTAGGTGGAGGAGCTAACAAGGAAACAGTTGCGAGTGGTTTTAAAATCATTCTTTCAGACCGGAATGTTAAAGCAATCTTAATAAACATTTTCGGTGGGATTGTAAGATGCGATCGTGTTGCACAGGGCGTAATTGATGCGGCAAAAGAAATGCGTATTACAGTACCCATTGTTGTACGATTGGAAGGTACTAATGCTAAAGAAGCCGGAGAATTGCTACGTAAATCAGGGCTCAATTTTGAGGTTGCAGAATCGTTTAATGATGCAGCGAAAAAAGTGACGGCCGTATTAAAGAATTAGTTCGTTTTTACCTAAAACTTTTTAGCCCTGTTTATTCAGGGCTTTTTTTGTGCCCGATATTTGCTGTAATAAAAATTTAGCAATCTGTCAATTGAAACGGTTCTTGTTTTTAGTTTTTTTTAGTAATAGATTTTTTATGGAATTTTAAATTAAAAGGGAATAAATGAGCTTTTTTAATGATGAATTTGATTTTGACGGAACGACTGATAACGAGGAAGATAACCTGAGGGATGAAATTGAGGAATGCAAAAACCTGATTGATAATGGCGCTGTGTATGGATTTCTTGACAAATTCGATGACGTCATTCAGGCTTGTCTTGATAATGATTATAACGATGACGGACTTTATCTCATTAGCGCTCTCTTAGAAATCGCACCTTATAATTCAGAATACTGGATAAAAAAAGGATTATTCCTCAACGCCCTGGGAAAATTTAACGAATCGATTGAATGTTATAACAAAGCTTTATCTTTAAATCCCGGTGATTCGGAAGCGCTTGTAGACCGGTCAATTGCGGAAGAAAACATTGGTCTATATACACAGGCTAAAGATTCGTTGAACAATGCCCTCACCAAAGATCCAAATAATGAGGATGCGATATATAGTCTTGGGATTTTACACCAACGAAATCAAGAATTCGAAGAAGCGATAAAGTTTTTTAAGAAAGTAATTCATTTAAATCCTGAATACTCCGAAGCATATTATGAGATTGGTTTTTGTTTCGAAAATCTACACGAATACTCTGCTGCCCTCGCTGCTTATGATAAATTTCTTGAATTAGAACCATATAATCCAAACGGCTGGTATAACCGGGGAGTAATTCTTTCCAAGATGAACAAATATGAGCAGGCGATTAACAGTTACGATCTTGCAGTATCTATAAGAGAAGATTTTGCAAGTGGCTGGTTTAATAAAGGAAACATTCTCGCTGAGTTAGAAAGATTTCCTGAAGCTCTCGAAAGTTTTAGAAGAGCATACGAGCTAGATTCCGGTGATGAAACTACTTGTTTTAATATCGGAAATTTGTATGAAGAGCTTGGTGATATTAAAAATGCATTGCGATTTTATTCCGAAGCAATAAAAAATAATGATACTTACTACGAGGCTTATCTTGCGAGGGGATACTGCTACGATGCTTCAGGAAAATATCAGCATGCATTAAGAGATTTCAACAAAGCGGTTACCCTGGCCCGTGATAGTGCAGAAGCTTGGTACGCAAAAGCTGATCTTGAATATTCACTCGGAAGATTGAAAGAAGCGGTTGGAAGCTATATCCACGCTTTAAAAATAAGTCCTGCAAATTACGACATCTGGTTTACTTTAGCTGAAACGTATATAGAGCTTGGTGAGTGGCTAAGTGCACTTGAAGCTTTTGATAAGTGCATTATGCTGAAAGAAAATGATGCTAAAGCGATTTATGAAAAAGCAAAAGTGAATTTTATTCTCAGCAGAACTGAAGAAGCACTTCAGTGCCTGAAACTTGCCTTTGAGCTTGATCCGAACATTCAAAAAGAATTTACCAACGATTACCCGGAGATTAAATCTTCCAAATTATTTAAAAAACTTTTGGGCGAAAATTAAACCGGATATCAATATAATTTTAATTAAGAAAATTAAATTCTAATACTTATTCACAGAGAGTTTAGTGAGAGATCCCTTTTTTGCAAATACTGAATTGATAGGTCTCATCGGGCATCCGATAAAACATTCCTATTCACCATACATACAGAATTATGCATTGGAAGAAATGGGTATAGATTGTATCTACCTGGCATTCGATGTCGTTTCTGAAAACCTAAGGAGTTCTGTTAACAGTGTTCTTACCCTTGGCTTGAAAGGGTTAAACGTTACTCTGCCTCATAAAGAAAAGATTATCAAATACCTGGATGAACTTTCCGAAGAAGCATCGATCATTGGTGCAGTTAATACAGTTGTAAACGATCACGGAAAGCTGATTGGTTATAACACAGATGCGAATGGTGTACTTGAAACTTTACTTCCGTTCAAAGATAAAATTTCCGGAACAAAAGTAACTGTTATTGGGGCAGGAGGGAGCGCACGCGCAGTTATTTACACATTGCTTCGTTATTTCAAACCGGAGGAAATAAATATCATCAATAGAACCCACCAAAGGGCAGACACACTGATGAATTATTTCAGCTTAAAAATGCGATATGATTCATTTCGTACATTTGAGCTTTTTCCGCCCGATAATGTCGAGACCTTAAAGAATTCCCGTTTAATTATTAATTCAACTACAATCGGAATGTTTCCGGATGTTGAAGATACGATTACAGATATTGAGGACTCATTTAATGAGGACCAGATTGTATTTGACTTAATCTACAACCCAACCAAAACAAAACTTCTTCGGATGGCAGAAGAGCAGGGAGCAAAAGTTGTTGGCGGAATGACTATGCTTATATCCCAGGCTGCCAAATCTTTTCAACTCTGGACTGAGGTTGAAATGCCTGTAGTTGAAATTACTAAAAAGCTTGAAGAATACATTGCAAAGAACTTGACGTAATTAATATTCAGATATAAATTTTTACTGTTAATAATGTAGTTTGATTTATTGCTGAACATTCATTACGTTTGTTCAAAACAAAGTTGGATTATGAATAAAAGTCTGATACTATTTGTTTTAATATTAGTTTCTTTTTCTACCATTGGCCAGGTACGTATAAAAAGTTCATCACCTTTTATATCTGGTGTGGCTGGTGCAGCAAAAGTTAATTTCTCAGGGAATAACGATCAAAGTCCTTTGTCATTTGTTTTTGGTGGAAGTTTTGGTATTCCGGTTCCCTTCGTAAAAAATCTTTATCTCTATGCAAGAACCTCTTATACTTCTCAATCAAATTTTCAATCTTACTACAACTCATCTTACCTGAATAATCAAATAAATCTATCGGAAGGTTTTACTGAGGTCAACTCATCTTTCAGTCAATTAATCCTGAATGGAGGATTACTTTATAATTTTATTTTATCTGATGAATTTACTCTTGGCATAAATGGCGGTTTAACTTATATGATTGTCAATCAGGAAGCCAAGCTGAAGTACGGTAGAGTAATATCGAGCATTGACAATGAAAGAATATGGGGTGCATTCGGTGGGATAATTGCAGAGAAACGTTGGGAGGAAAGCAATTTTGCGACTTTTGCCGAAGCTCAATACAACTACGCTGAAAGTGATGCTTTTTACAGACCAGGTGCTTTAAGTGCTATGAATTATACTTTTGGTGTGCGGTATTATTTTGCCAGAAGGTAAATCCCTTCTCAATTCCTTAAATAGAATTAAGAACTTTATTTTGAATTAGAGGCCGTTCTTGTTGAAACAATTTTTTCAAGTTCTCTGGCATGTTCGATAATCTCTTTTGATTCCTGACCGCTAAGTGCAAGTCTTTCACCGTTAACTATTTTATCATAAGCAATTATATCTCCATCCGGATCAACCATCATCTCAAGATTCATATACTTTTTATCAGGCATATAGCTCAACTCCTTGCCGATATAGTATAACATATTACCGTCTTTAAAGTAGTACCGGTTGAATGAGTCGCCGGATTGCCTGAATCTGTAATCTTCGTTAATAAAAATTAACTTCGAGTTATGAAAATAGGCCCGGAAATTTGAATATGCCTTTGCGGAACCCCAGTTGAAATGTTCTTCAGCATCTGGATTGTACAGCAAAGAATCAATTTCTTTTTTTATCTCTTTTATACCTTGTTCAGTATATTCTTTTCTTCCACAGGACAAAAGAACAAGAATTATAGGTAGAATTACAATAAGTGAATATTTTTTCATAAATCAATAAAAATAAAAAGCCACGGAAAATCCGTGGCTCAAAGATAAAAATTTAAACTATTTTTTTCTTAATTCATCTCTTATTTCAGCAAGCAAAACTTCTGACTTAGTTGGAGCTGGTGGGGCAGCGGGTTTTTCTTCCTCTTTTTTCTTTAGGCTGTTTATTGCTTTTACAATGAGGAATATTACAAACCCAATAATTATAAAGTCAATAACTGAATTTATAAAAACACCATATTTTAAAAGGACTGGCTCAACACCTTCTGAACCTGCTTTTAAAGTAAGTGCAAGGTTGGAGAAATCAACCCCGCCCAATAGCAATCCTATTGGGGGCATTATAACATCGCTAACAAATGAGGAAACAATTTTACCGAAGGCAATACCGATAATTATAGCAACTGCCAAATCGATTACATTGCCCCGCATGATAAATTGTTTAAATTCCTGAAGTATTTTCATAGAGTACCTCCGATTTCTTTAAGTAATTTGATATTAGATTTATTAGAAGAAGTACTCAAAAATACTTGATTAAAAAACAAAACCAAAGGATAGAGAATAATCAGGACCAATGTACTTTATTAATGTTTTAATAGAATCTGATGAACGGACTGAATGGTGGATGTATCTCCCGGATAACATATGCTATCTTCATCTAAGATGATATTTAATCCTGAAACTAATTATCCAGCAATCTTCTGTGATAATTGATTTGTCCGAGGTGATAATTCAGATGTGTTGCCAGATGGATCAGAAAATATTCTGTGGTCATTTCATAACCAAAGACATTTATAGGGAATTTTTCACTGAGTTGTTCTTCTTTTAAATTATTTAAAGTTTGTTCAACAACTTTTGTTGTTAACTCTATTTCCTCAATCAGTTCTTTCGCCGGCACATTTTTTCTAATGAATTCCTCATCACGTTTTCTTATGTAACCTGAATTACCGAGCGTTGCTCCGATAAAATGCTGAAGGTTACCGCAGAGATGCAGACAGAGATTTCCTGCTGAATTTTTTACATCGCCTGAAATTTTCCACAAGTTCTTTTCGTCTTTGTAGGAAGAAATTTCTGTTTTCAGTTTTTCAAGATCACGCTGAAAAAGTTTATCAAGTGTTTTAATCATTTTCCCTCATTAGTTTTTATTATCCAGCTTTTAAATCCATCATTAAATATTTCCTTTTGAACAGCAAATTTATAAAATCCGTTTTCCTTGGGAACTGCTCTCATACTAACACTGAACCCACTTACGTAGTTTGCAATTAAATTATTTGTGAAAAGATTATAGACCGCAGCCTCGTTGTCGTTTACTCTAATTAAATATTTTTCTCCATAATAGTTCTTATCGGGATATAGCTCATTAAATTTTTTACTGACATATCCTTCTTCTCTTTCAGGGGTTAAAATTAAAATATCGTCGTTTATTTCAAATTGATAAAGTTCACAATTTTCTTTTATTGTACAATTCGAATCTTTAGCAATTGTGTTAAAATCATCATCCGAAAAATCTATTTTGATTATCTGAGCATTTGTGTAATTATTTACGAAAGCATTCCAACTTACTTCAGAAGGGAGTTCATCCTGATTTATACTTGAACCGATGATATTTTCAGAACTGTATTTCCGGTAGAGCTTCAGGTAATTTTCAATTCCAATTTCATTAATCAGAAAAAAATTGTACAAACCGCTGAGCGGATAGCTCATCGAAACATCATACGTTTTGTATTCATCTGCGTTAGAAAGCTGGTTAATTTTCAATAATCCAGATTGTTCAAGAAATTTCCCGAGATTCAGAATTATTCCTGGTTCGGAACCACCCCTTCCACCGAGAGCGACAGCAAAACCTTCCTGCAGAAAAGGATGTGTATATAATGGAAGCTTTTTAAGCTTGAAGTTTATTAGAATATGAAGCAGCTCATGGTAATGACAGTTATAAGTAGTAATTATGTAATCGTAAGCAAGGTTTCCTATTCCTCGTGCTTTGTAGCCAGTTAACTTTTCAATTTCATCTTCGTCTCTGCAAAGGATGTAGATTAATTTTTTTCTTTTCAGAAGTTCTTTTTCTTCATCTGTAAATTTTAATAAAGAAAAAATTCCATTTACAAAATTCTCTAGTTTATCAACACAGTATTGATTAAAGTATTTCGGTTCACTTACGTAGAAAATAAAATGTTCGCTTTCAATTTTCTGCCAATCCCTGTAATAGAAATAAGGAGGTGAAACAAGATATTCATTTTTAAAATAATATTGTGTTTTATAATTCTTTGCGGGCACTTCAAAATACAGTATTGAATACTGTTTTTCTATCTTCTCAATGTTTATTTTATATTCATCTTTTCTGTTATTAATTTCATTTAGAATTTCTTCAGGTATTTCGTATGAGATAAGAAATTTGTTCTTTATTCCTTCATAAATAATTCCGAGTCTTTTTGATAATGTCAACTCTTCATCGAGGACAAATTTTTCAAGAGAGTCGTTGTTGTTTATCATTGCTTCGATAAACTGTGACGCTCTTCCATCGGTTAGAGATTGTGTAAAAAAGGTTTGTGTTAATAAGAAAATAAAGAAAAATATTAAGTTTGTCTTCATTTTTGTTTGAACTATATAGGAACATAGAATACGAAAGATTTGAACTATGTTTCTTATGTGTCTATGTGGTTAAAATTAGAGTTTATTGATTGTTTCTTCTAATACTTTATTAAACAAATCCGGTTTTTCAAGCATAGGGAAATGTCCAACACCTTTCATTATTTTCAGATCAAAATCTTTAATATGTCTTTTTGCTGCTTCTATGTTGGTTGGGAATTTATCTGAATTAATAAATCGAACCGGTATGTTTATTTTATCAAAGTTAGCAGCCTCATTAAATTTAAAAAGACTTCTGAATGAAGCCAGAGCAACATTTGGCGGCGCTGAGGACATATCTTCAGCAATCTCCGTTATAAGAGTGCTATCAGCATTTTCAGGGAACATCCCTTTCACGAATTCTTTCGTTGTGGTAACAAAATCTTTTTCAAATGCCTTATAAAATTTATCTAATTCTTCCTGAGTGTATTTTTGTTCGATATCCTGAAAGGTGTCAATAGTTATAAGTGCTTTAACTTTATTTCCGAGTAACTGAGCGGCTGCTAATACAACCGGGCCACCCATTGAATGCCCTATTAAAATAATTTTATCAAGCTTCTCATTATCAATTACTGCTTTTACGTCTTTAGCATAATTTTCAATTGTCCAATCAACTCTACCCAATCCCGATTCACCGTGACCGGCAAGATCAATTGCAATAACTTTATAGTTTTTACTAAAGTAATCAATTTGACCTGCCCAGTAGCTTTTATCACAGCTCCAGCAATGAACAAAGACAAGTGTCGGTTCTCCGGCACCTGCTTTTTCATAAACAATTGGTTCTTTATCAAAAGAAAATACGGTGTCTTTCTGAATATCTGTTGCGGTAATCTGCGCAATTAACGTTATCGAACAGAATAGAAATAAATACAAAGATCGTTTTAAATTTTTCATAATCTGACAACCTAATATTATTTAAGTTTATTTTTTCTCAACTCAACAGATGCAGTCAATTTTTTAGAACTTCTGTTCCCTGAACAGTTGCTATCATCCACTTTCCTTTTACTTTAAGACAGACTTCAAGTTTTTTCACCTTGATTTCTGCAGGTTTTTCTTTGCTCGTTGTTTTTACCAGATAGGTGACAGTACGGTTAACAATTGCACAATCATTCGAAATTTTAATATTCCAATCTTTGCTTGATTCATCTTTAATCTCACGGGTTCTACTCTGCGGTTTGCAAAGAGAGGTTATAAAAGATTTTTTATAGAAGGTCTGACCATTTGGTATTGAACCAATGAAATCATCGGTTAAAATCTTGTTTAGTGAAATTGAATCTTTTTTAGTAATGGCATTGTCAAATTGAATTATTAGGCTTATTACATTATCCTTTTCGGTTGTTTTTTGTGTGTTAATTGGAATGACTGACAAAAGTATCGCAGCCATTAAAAGTAATTCTTTCATTATCTCCTCTGAATTGTATTATCTAAAATAAAATTAAAAATCCTTGCATTATATATAAGGAATTTTGCAATAGTTTAAAGGGGGAATTTATTTTGTACGGAAGGGGGAAAAAATTGATAATAAGTATTCTTACTAAATCACTATAAAAAAAGACGGGTCATCGACCCGTCTCTACAATAAATAATTTATACTTTCAACCTCACCGGTCCAGCTTTCTTAACTTCTTCCGCAGTACCATCAGTAAAGAGTTTAAAGTTTTCTACAAACCTGGCTGCTAGAGCATCGTACTTTTTCCAGTATTCATCTTTGTTTCCCCAACTATTGGAAGGCTCGAGCACATCTTCAGGAACTTCGGGGCAGGAGAGAGGCACTTCAAATCCAAACAGCTTATCTTTTCTGTATTCTACTTTATCCAGCTTGCCGTCGAGTGCTGCATTTAAAAGATTTCTTGTATGACGAATGCTAATTCGTTTTCCAACTCCGAATCTTCCGCCAACCCAACCGGTGTTAACCAGCCAAACATTGGCTTTGTGCTTCAGCATTCTTTCTTTCAACATTTGAGAATACTCGTACGGATGTCGAACCATAAACGGCGCACCAAAGCAAGCAGAGAAAGTTATCTGTGGTTCAATTCCTAAACCGATTTCCGTTCCAGCAATCTTTGAAGTATAACCACTAATAAAATGATACTGCGCTTGTTCAGGACTTAGTCTTGCAATAGGCGGCATAACACCCGAAGCGTCGCAGGTTAGGAAAATGATATTTTTTGGATGAGAATGAACATATCCTTCGGAAACAATATTTGGGATAAATTCAATCGGGTAAGAACAGCGTGTGTTTTCAGTTATTATATCATCCTCAAGATCGATATATCTGCTAACTGGATCGAACACAACATTTTCCAGGATAGTACCGAACCTTCTTGTTGTAGCGTAGATTTCAGGTTCAGCTTCGGCAGAAAGACGAATCACTTTTGCATAACATCCACCTTCAAAATTGAAAACACCATTACCGCTCCAGCCATGCTCATCATCACCAATAAGCAACCTGTTTGGATCTGCTGAAAGAGTTGTTTTACCTGTTCCACTTAATCCGAAAAACAATGCAACATCACCCTTCTTTCCGACATTTGCTGAACAGTGCATAGGAAGTACATCCTGAAATGTTAATAAAAAGTTAAGCACTGTAAATACTGATTTTTTTACCTCTCCACCATAAAGTGAATTAGCTATGATTGCTGTTCTTTCAGCAAAATTTAAAACGATTGCTGTTTGAGTCCTTGTACCATCAATTGCAGGATCAACTTTGAATCCGGATAAAGTTAGTATCGTGAATTCGGGGACAAAGTTTTTAAGCTCATCACGGTCTTCCGTTGTAATAAACATATTTCTTGCAAACAGACTTATCCATGCTTTATCGGTAATAACTCTAACTTTCATTCTGTAATCAGGATCAGCTCCTGCATAAACGTCTTGCACAAATAATTCTTCACCTTGGCAGAAGGCTTTTGCTCTTGCCATAAGTGCAGAAAATTTTTCCTGACTAAATGGACGGTTGTAAACACCCCACCAGATTTTATCCTTTGTACCTTCTTCCTCTACGATAAATTTATCAGCTGCAGCACGTGCAGTGTGAGGTTTAGTGTTAACGAGTAAGGGCCCGCCTTTGGTGACTTTCCCCTCATTTCTAAAAACAGCTTCTTCGTATAAAGCTTCGTCGGGAAGATTCCAGAAGACACGGTCAAGATCAGTGAAGCCCTGATTTTTCAATCTGAAATCAGAAGCAAGATCCATTGCCTGTTTTATTGCCGGTGTATCAAATTCTAAATATTTCATGACCAATCCCTCACTAATTTTCTGTCGCCAATATAGAGTTCGTTAGGTGAGTTAAGATCAAGTGCCCATTTCATTCTTTCTATTCCATCTTGAATATCTTTGATTGAACCGCAATAACTTAATCTTAAATAACCTTCTAGTCCGAATTCAGCACCCGGAACCGTAAGTACCTGAACCTTATTGATTAAGAATGCGGAAAGTTGATTTGAACTTTTATTATAAACACTAAAATCAGCGAAGCAATAAAATGTCCCATCCGGTTTCGTTACTTTAACTCCTTCAAATGAATGTAATAAATCAACCATTACATTTCGGTTGTTTTCCAGAGTTACTCTCAACGATTCAACGCTTGACTGGATTCCGTTAAGTGCGCCAACTGCAGCTTTCTGTAGAAGAACCGAGGGACCGGAAGTCTGATGCCCCTGAATATTACTCATTGCTTCAATAACTTTTTTATTGCCAACTGCCCAACCAATTCTGAAGCCCGTCATAGCATACTGCTTTGATACACCGTTAATAATAATGAGTTTAGAATTCTCATCAAATTTCTTTGCATACTTGTATGGGTTGATGATTTTTCTGCCGTCAAAAATTAAGCGATGATAAATGTCATCCATTATTAACCAGATATCTTTCTTTTCGCAATACTGAACTACATCCGAAATAAATTCTTCAGAGTACATTGCGCCGGTTGGATTATTTGGGCTGTTAATGATAACTGCTTTTGTATAGGAACCAACCCGGTCTTCAATGTCTTTTAATCTTGGGTAGAATGTACCATCTTCAGGTAACGCAGGAACGGGTATTGCACCAATCAATCTCGCCATATCTGGATAGCTAACCCAGTATGGTGCTGGAAAAATTACTTCTTCCTGTGGATTGAGGATTGCCATCAATGCAACCATCAATGCTTGCTTAGCGCCACCGGAAGCAATTATATGTTGTGGAGTAACTTTTCTATTATAAAATTCTTCTGTGTATCTAATAATTGCTTGTTTCAAAGCAGGAATACCATCAGCAGGTGCGTAACGCACTTCACCTGTATTAACGTGTGAAACCGTTGCCATTATTGCTTCCATTGGAACCCTGGTTTTTGGCTCTCCTCCACCCAGGTGAATAACAGGATCACCTTTCTCCTTTAAGATTGCAAACTTTTCGTTAAGTGCAAGAGTAGGGGAGGGCTTTATTGATTTAGCGATAAGACTTAAACTCATATTTCAGCCCTGTAGTTTGATGATAGATTAATCGTAAAATTTTGTAAGTGAAAATTATTCGTACTACCAACCATAAGCAAGCAATTTTGGCGATTTTAGGGTAATTGATGCCTCTTCTAACAAGATTAAATAAAATATTATAAATGAGTATTATTTTTAACAAATCAGCTCACTTCCACTTGCTTATTTAAAATTTAAAATGCAAATTAAGCCTGACATTGTTCTCTGTATCTTTATTCTGGATTGCAGCAGAGCTTGATCACCGTACATACTACTTTCATCACTCTTGCGTCTTTCCATTTCATACAGGGCTAGTAACCTATCTGTTAAATATTTAAGTCAAAAAATAGGAGGGCACCTAAAAGATTTAATAAACTAATTTTAATTTTCTCTTTAACTACAATATTATTCACTAAAAAATTTTAGGAGTATGTCTATGAAAAAATTTCTAACTCTTTGGCTTTTTTGTCTGATCATCGTACCATTTATTTATTCTCAGGGTAATGGTATAGACATCTGGACCACGACTACTGAATCTATTGGTCGTGTGTACGGAATGGCAGTTGATGAAAGCAACCCAAGTACAATGTACGCGTGCGGGTTGGATCAGGGTGTCTGGAAAACCACCAACAGTGGCGCAAACTGGACGCAAATAAATAATGGACTTTTGAATATTCAAGTTCAGGCAATTGCAGTTTCTAAAAGTAATTCTCAGATTCTCTATGCAGGTACCAATTATGGAACAAATGAAGGTGTTTACAAATCTACCGATGGAGGAAGTTCGTGGACAAATATGAGTAATGGTATAGCCGAACCAGCTGGTGGTATTGGTATCCAAGCTCTCATAGTTCACCCTAATGATGCAAATATCGCCTGGTGTGCGGTATTCAGCGGTGTTGCTGATGCTGTAAACGGATTATATAAAACTACAGATGGTGGAGCTAATTGGTTCCCGATAGTAAACGGTATAGGGGCAATTAAAAACTTTTTGTGCTTCGCAATGTCGCCGACCGATCCAAATACAATTTATGCAGGATCTTCTTTTTCAGTTGCAACTTCAACAGGTCCTTCTGCTATCTATAAAAGTACTGATGGGGGAGCAAACTGGGTTTTATCAAGCAACGGACTGCCTACCGATCCAACTGAGATAAATCCAGTAAGAACGTTAAATGTTAGTAGTTCAAATGCAAATGTAGTCACTGCAGGTTTGTTCGTGAATACTGTAACATTGTTAGGTGGGTTTTATATTTCTACTGATGCTGGTGCAAGTTGGGTACAGAAAAATAACGGCTTGCCGATTGTACAGGGTAAGCTTATTCGATCAGCAGCAATTAGACCTGGATTTGACAATCAATTTTATTTGGGATTAGACGGTACCTCACCAATCGGTGTTTACGGTACTACAGATGGTGGAGATAACTGGTTCGATTTCAATGGTGGAACTTTGTTGAATACTTATACTATTAGAGCACTTGTTTTTAATCCTACAGG
>Ga0307423_1000461_pt1 | contig 27394 bp, 23 predicted proteins | sample SalMarWE160310MG_FD_202154 | JGI IMG/M metagenome (GOLD analysis project Ga0307423, IMG submission 202154) | Salt marsh sediment microbial communities from the Plum Island Ecosystem LTER, Massachusetts, United States - WE1603-10 | ecosystem: Environmental > Aquatic > Marine > Intertidal zone >... | reverse complement strand
TCGCTACCGGTGCGGGAGACGGTGAAGCTGGCGGTGCCGACAGCCTCGCTGAACGTTGCATCACTGATCGAAATCGTCGGCGGGCCGTCGTTGTCGGTGATCGTGATCGTGATCTGGTTGTTAGGACTTGTTGTCTCAGTGCCCGGCGTCGGGGTTACGAGGTTAAGGACTATCGTCTCGCCGTCGTCGTCGATATTGTCGTCAGTGATTGTGATGGTCACGTTCTTCGTCGATGGCACATCATTCATCGCCCAATTCAACGTAGTGGGTGATGTGAATGTGAAGTCGCTGCCGTTCGTCGCCGTGCTCAACCCGTCGAGCGCAACATCGATCGACGTAGCCTGGAGGAGGTTGCCCTCTGTGGCAGTCAGGGTCACTGGAACGTCGATAGAGACGCCGCCTTCAGATATCGAGTCCGTCGGACCCGCAAAAGTGAAGTTCTCATTGGTCGCCTTCGCCGCGGGCGCGCGAACACCAATAGCGAACAGTGACGTGACCAGCGACATCACCGCCAGCAAGATCAGTCGCCGGTTGTTTAGTGATACGTGGAATGCGCTCATCTGTCTGCTTCTCCTCCGAATGAATCCCTGCCGCGGATATGCCACGACAGGCTAGCGGCCGGCAATCCCTAGGTCACCCGGTACTTGCCCGGTGTAGGAATGCCGCCATCTGCTCTCTGGTCACTGATTGATACGGGCAGAACATCGTGTTGGCCGGCGGGTTGCACCCTTTGGTGATCCCCGCTGCGGCCAGTTTGGCAATGTCCGCCTCAAACACCGAATTGTTGTCATCTACAAATGTGTTGCCTCCGCCATCATCGGTCAGGTGGTAGGCCCTCACCAGGAATGCCGCCATCTGCTCCCGGGTGACACGATTGTCGGGGCAATACATGTCGTTGGCGGGTGGGTTGCACCCCTTGGTGATTCCCGCCGCAGCCAGTTTGGCAATGTCCGCCTCGAATACCGATCCGTCGTCGTCGAGGAAGCCGTTGCCCCCGCCGTCATCGGTGAGGCCAAGCGTCCGCACCAGGAACGCTGCCATTTCCCCCCTGGTGACGGTGTCGGTAGGGCAGAAGTAATTGTTGGTCGGCGGATTGCAGCCCTTGGTGATCTCGGCATCGGACAGCCACACGATGTCGTTGATGAATGGGCTGCCGCCGATATCTCTGAAGGGCAGGCCATCGGTCGGATCGGTGATGGCGACCACGAAACCGTCGCCATCCCGGCCGACTACATCGATCACTATGCCTTCGAGGGTGATGCTCTCGCCAACCTGGAGGACGTGTCCCACCCCGTTCGGGCTGGGGGGCTCTTGGTATTGATCACGGAAGATGCCGGGACACAAGCCGTTGAAGCCGCCGGTGTCACAGTCGTGGTCGATCTTGTACACCTCGACCCCTTCCCATTCGGTGGGGATCGGGTCATATGTGCCGGAGGTGCGGGCACCGAGCGAGTAGAAGACGCCTTCTTGTGTCGTGGGGACGATGAGCATCTGGGTTCCCGTTGCGTCAAAGGGTTGCAGCGATATCTGCTGCGAAGCTCCTCCGGCGATGACAACATCGCCTGGCTCGATCCAGCCTGCCTGGTAGCGATTGAACGCCGCCGTCCCGTAGGGCAGCGGCTCGGTGTAACCGTCCGGTGTCAGATTGCCGCTCATCAGGTCTATCGGGTTGTCGTACTCGTCACCCTGGCCCGAGTTCGAGTGCGGCCAGTGGATGGTATGGCCGATTTCGTGGGTGGCCACCGATCCGAAACCGGACAATGCATACGCACCCACCACCGCGTATCGCCCGCTCTCAGGGAACTTGTCCTCGATCCACGGACAGTCAACATCGGGACCGGAGCACACCAGGCCTGGAGACGCATAGCCACCACCGGTCACGGAGTCGATGACGATCAGCCCTTCGGGATTGCCGATGGTGGGGATGGTCCCGGCCCCCAGATCATTGATGCAGTTCGGGTCGGTACTGGTGCCACCAGGTGAGTAACTGATTGTGTAGCGCCCACCGGACACGGCGTCGAAGTAGTCCACGGTCGCCGCCTCGAGATCGGCGATCGCCTGGCCCATGCTGTAGCCGGTGTTTCCACACAGCCACACTTCCCAGTGGTCGGTATCCAGCGAGTAGCGCTGCACGAAGGGGAGCTTGGGGACCAGACCCAGCGGGTCACCGTCGAGGACACCCGCGGTGCTGTCAACCTGGACGCCGTCTGGTGTGGCGACGATCCCCGCTTCCCAGTCGTCGCTGGGGAGAAGACGGTCGGTGTTGGCGGCGCCTGCCGGGAAGATCGGGGTCGCGGGCAACACGAGAAGCAGAGTTGCTGCAAGCCGCTTCCACCGACGCATCACGACGTCCTTTCCAATCAGGGACGCCTTCGATGCCTTGGCCCCCCGCAACATAAAAACCATAGCGAACCCGGGCAGATAAGAACAGACGGCGATTTCTATACTCGCCGGGTGTTTCTCAGCAAAGATCCCCGGGTTTTCGTCGTTCTGCTCAACTACCGGAACCCGGCGGACACGCTGGCTTGCATGGCATCGCTGCGATCCAGCACCACCCGCGACATCCATCCGATCGTTGTCGACAACGCATCCGGCAATGGCGACGCCCGGCAATTGTCTGCATCGCTCGGGCCGGGAGTGCCCATGCTCGAGACGGGCGAGAACCTCGGATACGCCGGCGGCAACAACGTCGGGATCCGGTATGCGCTGGAACGGGACGCCGACTTCATATGGATTCTCAACCCCGACACCGAGGTCGAACCGGGCACGCTGCGGGGCTTGCTGACCACGATGACGCTTCGGCCCGACGCCGGGTTCGTCGGTTCGCTCAACCTGTTCGGCAATTCGGAACCCCCGACCATCCAGTTCGCCGGGGGCCGTATCGACTGGGACGGCGGCGCAATTGCCGAGAGCATCGGCCGGGGCAAGCCTCTCACCTCACGTCCGCAGCGGGACCCGTATGAGGTGGACTATGTGGCGGGGACGAGCATGCTGGTTCGTCGTCGGGTCTTTGCCGATGTCGGGCTGTTGCCCGAGCAATACTTCCTCTACTTCGAGGAGACCGATTTCCAGGTGACCGCAGCGACTCAACACAGCTGGAAAAGCGTTATCAACCCGCTGGCGAGGGTCTGGCACCACCAGGCATCTGCCAGCCGCCTGCCTGCGCCGTACTACACCTACTACTACATCCGGGGGCGGATCCTGTTTGCTCACAAGTTCACCGATTGCAGCGACGAGAGGATCGTCGCCGGGCTCAACGGATTCATCGAGGGATGGCGCGCCCGGGTATCCGAGCGTGCCCCGGAAAGGCTCGATACCTACAACCAGCTGGTGTCCTGGGCGCTCGACGATGGGAGGGCCGGGGTGACCGGTCCGAGAGCAAGCGTTGACGCTATGAGCAGTCCCGGTGAGTGAGATGGCCGACTACGAGTACAGCTTCGACCCGGATGAGCAGAACAACACCGCGGCAAGCGTCTACCGCCTGGCGCGTTCCGGCGGGCGTCGCGTTCTCGACCTGGGCTCCGGGCCCGGGATTGTCGCCTCCTACCTCGCAACACACGACGCCAAGGAGGTGACGTGCGTTGACAACTCGCCCGATGCGCTGGCGGCAGCCGGGGGACGGGGTGCGGGGCGGCTGGTCGCCGCCGATCTCACCGACCCGGGTTGGGCTGACGCGGTGGCGGGGGAGAGCTTCGACGTCATCGTCATGGCCGACGTTCTGGAACATCTCATCGACCCCGGCTCGCTGCTGGCCACGATCGATGAGCAGGGCTTGCTCGCCGACGACGGCTATCTTGTCGTCTCGATCCCGAACGCCGCCCACGAAGCGGTGCTGGCCGAGTTGATCAACGGTCGGTTCACCTATCAGGACACCGGCCTGCTGGACTCCACCCATTTGCGGTTCTTTACCCTGGGCAGTCTTCGGGAGTTGCTGGAGCGGTCGGGTTTCGTCATCACCCGGATCGAGCGGACGCGGCGCACCGCCGAGCAGACTTCGCTTGCCATCCACGACGTGGCGTTACCCGCGGAGTTGCGAGACAGGATTCTGGAGGCATCTCCCGAAGCGCAGACGTATCAGTTCATCGTCCGGGCGGAGCCGGCTGATGCCGCCGGCGCAATCGCCGATCTGCGGGAGAGGCTCACCATCGCCGAGGCGCGGCTGGCCGAGCGGGCGCAGGTATCGGCCCGTGACATCAACGCCGAACTGGCGACCGCAAAAAGAGAGGCAGAAGCCCGGATCACCGACCTCGAGGCCGACATTGCTGCGGCCCGGCGAGACAGAGCGGTGCTGGAGCAGCGGCTGGCTGAGCTGCAACGGGCCCTTGCCCGTGAGCAGCAGCTCACGGCTACCGACCGGAAGCGGTATGAAAGGGCGCTGGCTGAGGCAAAGCGGCATACCGCAGGTGAGTCGCTGGAACAGGCGGGGCGCAAGATCAAACGCCTGGAGAAGGAACTCGCCGATGTGTACAGGTCACGTACCTGGAAAGTGGGCCGGACCGCCTGGTCGGCCGTTCACGCGCCCGCACGGTTGGTGCAGCGGGCGAGATCGGTCCCGGCATCGGGGGAGGGTGCCCCGGTTCCGGAGCCCGTGGCGAAGGCTCCGGGGTCATATGCCCTGGTCGAGGACATGACCATGCGGGAAAAATACGCGGAAGCCGTGGGACGCCGGGGGTTCACCGGCGAGCGACGTGGTGTGGCCGTCGCCATCTCCACCGACGACCTCGATGCGGGACGCGGCGACCTATACACGGCGGTCGGCCTCGGCCGGTATCTCGAGGAGGTTGGGTTCGAGGTTGTCTACTTGCCGCAGGATCGCTGGTACGACGTGCCGCCGGGCGCCGAGATCTATGTCGCCATGTTGGAGACGGTCGATATCACCCGGCTGCCCGGGAGCCTCACCACCATCGCCTGGATACGCAACCAGACCGACGTATGGGTCGGGCAACCGTGGCTGGCGCTATACCACCTGGTCCTGGCGTCCTCGCAGCCGTCGCTCGATGCGATCTCTCGTGTCTACCCGGGCCGGGCCGCGCTGTTGCCGATAGGCGTCGACACCGAGCTTTTCTCCCAGCAAGCTGTGCCTGAAGACCGGTGGGGCGTGATCTCGACTGTGAACCAATGGGGGAGAGAGCGCGAGGTATTCGCATATCTGAAGGAGAAGGAGCCGGATTTCCCGCTGGCTGTGTACGGACAAAAGCGGGGGATGGCGCCGGAGCTCGAGGCCTATGGGCACGGCCCGGTGTCGTTCTTCAGTCTCCCGTCGCTGTACAACCAGGCCAGGATCGTTCTCGACGACTTCAACCACGCGACTGCCGGATACGGCAATGTCAATTCGCGGTTGTTTGAGGCAGCCGCGTGTGGAGCGCAGGTGCTCACCAACCGGGCAATCGGCCTCGAGGATCTTGGCCTCGGTGACGTCGGAGTGTTTTCGTCGGCCCGGGAGCTGTTCGAGCTTGTCGGTCGGGGTCTGGAATCGGCCGACGCTGCAGCAACGGCTGAGTCGGTGCGGCAGGTGGTAATCGACAGGCACAGCTACCGGCGGCGGGCCGGGCAGTTCAAGACCCTTGTCGAGGGCATCAACGACCAGGCGCCAATGGATGATGGTGTTGTGGTCGGCTACTACCCGGACTATCGGGACAACCCGTACACCGAGATGATGTGGGCGCAGCTCCGCAAGCGGCGCAGCATCACGATCCCCGTGGGCAATGAGCTCAGTTTCACAGCGAGCATCCGGGCAGCCGAGCACAGACGCACCGTGTTTCATCTCAACTGGACGGCGCCGATCCTCGGTGGTGCTGCCGATGAGCGCGACCGGCTGGTGCGACACCGCAGGTTTGTCGAAGCGCTCGATGAGATGCACGCCAACGGCATCCCATCGATCTGGACCGTACACAACGTACTGCCACACGAAAGCGCCGACCGGGAGTTGGAGGCACGGCTACGCCAGGAGATCGCGGACCGGGTCGACATTATCCACGTGATGTGCGAGGAGACGGTGGCGGCGTGCGCCGGGTGGTTCGAGATTCCGCAGAGCAAGGTAAGGGTGATTCCACACCCGGGCTACATCGATGTGTACCCGAACCTGATCGATCGGGAAACGGCTCGCACCATGTTGGGGTTGCGGCCGGAGGACTTCGTCTACCTGCACTTCGGGCAGATCCGGCCGTACAAAGGCATCGACCGGTTGCTCGATGCCTTCGATCAGGTAGCACGGGTGGACCCGGATGCTCGACTGTTGCTTGTTGGCAAGCCGGGACGTTTTGAGGGCGTCCGCCAGATCACCGGCCAGGCGCGGGCAAACCCGAAGATCATCAGCAACTTCAACCCGATCCCGGACGCCGACATCCAGCTCTATATGAACGCTGCCGACGTGGTTGTGCTCCCGCACCAGACCGCGCTCAACAGCGGTGCCCTACTGCTCGCCTACTCGTTTGCCCGCCCCGTTGTGGCGGCGGTGACGGGTTGCCTGGCGGGCCAGATTGACGACAACACCGGCGTCCCGTTTGACTGGACCGACCGCCCCCTGGCGCTGCAAAACGCCATGCTCGCCGCTAGACATCTCGGCCAGGAGCACGGTGCTGCAGCCTACGCACGAGCCGTAGAGTCCCACTACCTGAAGATCAGCAAGCGCTTCGCTGCGGTGGTCGACGAGCTCCTGGGGAACTAGACGCCAAAAAGCGTTTGAATCAGAGCAAAGTTCTATATACACTAGAATAATATAGACTTTGCAGATTCCGAGAAAGGCGAAGACGTGAGGCGATTCATCTCATTGCTTGCGCTGTGCTGTCTGGCCGTGTCATGTGCAGACTCCGCGACTTCGGAGACCTCCACGACTTCGGAGACCTCCACAACCACCACCTCATCCACGCTGGCGACTACTACGACCCCGGCGACGGTTCCCGTCGAGACCACGACGACCACCGAGGAACCAACCTCGACCGCGGCGCCTGTCACGGGCACTTCGAGGGAAGTTGCCTTCACTTCGGGGGACCTCGAGCTGTCCGGCACGCTGCGCCTCCCCGCAAGAGAGAACGCTCCCGGCGTCGTCCTCATACACGGGAGCGGTCCGAATTCCCGTGATGAAGTGATTAGCGGTCAGCTCAACATGGGCTTCGGCTTCGAGATCCCGATCTTCTCCGAACTGGGTGACGCACTGCAACAAGCCGGATTTGCGGTGCTCACGTATGACAAGCGGACGTGCGGTCCCTTCAACGGATGTGCCGACAACGGGTATCCGTTGCCCGGCGACGATCTGGTGATCGGTGACTTCATTGCGGACGTCGAGGCTGCGGTTGCCTTCCTGCGGGAACAACCTGAAATCGATCCTTCTCGCATCTCTGTGGCGGGTCATAGCCAGGGTGCCGAATTCATCACGGTTCTGTTGCAGGCCGATCCGCAACTGGCCAGCGGGGTCATGCTTGCCGGTCCCTATCGGCCTATTGATCAGATCATGGAATACCAATACACATCGTCGGTCGACCTGCTGGAGTCTCTCGGCATGACCGAGGATCAGGCGATAGCCGCCCCCGGGATGTCCGACCTTAAGACCACCCTGGACGGTTTGCAGCAGACCCGGGACGGGGGCGATGAAGCGGTCGCCGGTGTGTCTGCAGCCTTCTGGAAGAGCTGGTTCGATCTCGGCGATGCCAAGCTGGCTGTGGTTCCAGATCTCACGCAGCCGGTCCTCATTCTGGATGGCAGCTACGACTGGAACGTGCCACCGGTCGAGGCGGAATCGTGGGATCAGCTGTTCACCGAATCCGGGGCGCAGCACACCACGGTGATTCTCGACTGTGTCACGCATGCACTCAACTGCGTGTCGGAGACCGATATCACCGCGCTCTCCGCCGACGACATCGGCAGCCACGTCGACGATGGAGTGATCGGAGCGCTCGTCGATTTCCTGTCGCAGTAGCAGCGGTCGTCGACTCACCAGAGAGCGTGCATCAGCCCACTGTCACGACCCGGTAGTCGACCTCACCGGCGAAATACATCGTTCCGCCCTGGCCGACGTAGTACGCGGCGCGGGGGGAATCGGGGTTGAGTTTGGCGGTGGTGTCGTTGTAGGCGACTTCGGCTGATTCGGTGCCGGGGGCAAGTTCGACCACGACGTATGAGTCCTGATCCGATGCGGCCAGCTCCAGGCGTTCTCCGGTCGTCCTGGTGGCCGTCTCAACCGGGTCGAACTCGTCGGCGAATCCGGCAACGAACTCTGCGGCCAGGTCGGGGCCTGTGATGATGTCCTGGAGCGAACGCTGCACCGATACGTGGATGATCGTGTCCGCCTTCTCGAGGTCACTCCACATGTGGCCGGCCGCCGGGTTGGTCTCGTGGATGAAGGCGGCATCCTGGAAATATGGCGCCAGCATCGGGGTGAGTGCCCAGCCGTACGAGTCGTGCATCACCAGTGTGTGGCCTGCGATCACCGGGTCTGTTGAGGCGAAGTCCACCGATACGGCCTCCTCGTACTCGTTGCCTGCAGCGGTCAACAGCTTCCGCTCGTTCCGAGTGTGATCGCCCGGCAGCACCGCTTCCTGCTCCACAGTCGCTTCATTCGACGGGAGACCAAGCAGCACCGTTAGGTCGCCCTCCTGGTCGACGGTGTCGAGTCGCTGCACCGCCGCGGCATCCCAGCCGCCGGGCATCAGACGATTCACCAGTGCCTTTGCCATCACGCCGGCGCCCTCGTTGGTCCAGTGGGTGTCGAGCCGGAAGTAGATCGGGAGCTCGTCGGCGCGGGCGACCCGCATCTCGTCCCATACCGTCACCAGGTTGTCGGGACCATCGAGCGCACTCAGCGCAGCGGCGTTCTCGTCGACGCACGTGTCGAGCCCGTCGGGCAGAAAGTCGGGGACGATCGTCGCTTTGTCCGGGGCGACCGCCACGATCAGGTGTCTGCCGGTGGCGTCGACGACTCGTGTGGCCCGGTCGACCACATCTACAAAGTCAGCGACGTCGTCTGCCGAGAGGCAGGGTCTCGTCAACGAGTCGGTGTAGTAGAGCCATCCGTTGGTGCCGATGGTGACCTCTTCATTGGGGTTGTCGCCAAGGGCCACCTCAGTCCATGCCGCAGCGGCGACCGCAGTCGGGGCGATGATCAGCGAATCCTCGAGGTACCTATCGAGACGGGGAGTCACCTCTCGCTCGAGGATGCCTGCAAGGGTGATCTCGGGAAGTGGTGTCGGTGGTCGATTCTGGTTTGGCTCTGGTCTGAGACCAACCGCGAACGCGATCACCGGGACGGAGACAAGCAGGACAAACACCACGGTCAGCAGACGGGCCTCGAGCCTGCTCATTGCGTCCTCCTGCCGCTGGGCTGGGAGACAACCACGATACCGCCGGCTTCGCCGTCGGCCCCCCTACCCCCGGGCTGCGCCCGGTGGTACCTTCCCCCCGCAAGCGGGGGGACTGACGATGTTTCTGTGGCTCGTTTCATTCTCATCAGAACTGGTAGTAGAGGAAGGGGCTGAAGGAGCCGCTGGCGACGATGATCATTATGTAGGGGAGAGCGACCGCCACCTCGGCAATGCGCAGTGTGGTGCCCCTTACGCCTCGCCAGCCGGTCACCAGTAGGCCACCGACGACGTTGCCCGGCAGGAACACTGACGCTGCGCCAAGCGCCATGGCGATGAGCGCACGGGTGTCGAGGGCATTTGTGATCGCCTCGGGGGTGACGCCGCCGGCGCTCAACATCGCCCCGAGGTAGCTGAAGGCGTGGCCGGCGGTGGGGCTGCGGAACATCACCCAGCCGACCATCACCGCCAGCAGCGTGATCGCCCGTCGCAGCGGCACAAGCGAAGCACCCTCGCCGACGGGGCGTTGACCGGTGAGCCGCTCGCCCACCAGCCAGGCACCGTGGTAGACACCCCAGAGCAGGAACGTCCAGTCGGCACCGTGCCAGATGCCGACCAGCACAAAAACGATCCACAGGTTCGCCATGGTCCTACCCGGGTTCCGCCGGGAGCCCCCCAGCGGGATGTACAGGTAGTCACGGAACCAGTTGGACAAGGTGATGTGCCAGCGGCGCCAGAAGTCGGTGATCGACACGGCCGAGTAGGGGCGGCGGAAGTTCTCCGGGAACGTGAAGCCGAACATCGACCCGAGCCCTATGGCCATGTCGGAGTAACCGCTGAAATCGAAGTAGATCTGGATGGTGTAGGCGGCAATACCCAGCCAGGCACCCACCAGGCCGAGTCCACCCGGATCGGTGCGGAAGGCTGCATCGGCGATGGGCGCCACCGAATCGGCGATCAACACCTTCTTGCCAAGACCATGGGAGAAGCGGGCAGCGCCGAGGGCGAAGGTCTCGATGTTGACGACGCGGCTGTGGAGTTGGTCGGAGATCTCGTGAAAACGGACGATCGGTCCCGCCACCAGCTGCGGGAACAGCGTTACATACAGTGCGAAATCGAGAGGATTGCGGAGATGCTCGACCCGGCCCCGGGACACATCGATGGTGTACGACATCGATTGGAAGGTGAAGAATGAGATTCCTATCGGCAACACCACCGAGTCCCAGGCGATGTTGCCGAACCCGAGCGAGTTGATCTGCTCGATGAAGAAGTTGGCGTACTTGAAGTAGCTGAGCAGCCCCAGGTTCACCACCACCGAGCCGACGACGCCGAGCCGGACCAGTGCCCGGCTGCCGTTGTGAATCCCCGCGGAGACGACCCAGCCCATGGCATAGTCGACCGCGGTTGAGATGATCAACAGCGACACCAGGGCACCGCCGCCCCAGGTGTAGAAGACCAGCGAGGACAAGAGCAGCCAGGCATTTCGCAGCCGGCTACCCAACAGGTAGTACCCGCCGAGACAGATCGGGAGGAAGAAGAAAAGGAATGTGACTGAAGAGAAGACCATCGTTGGCACGGAGATTACGCGTTGATCGGCGACTTTCAGCGGAATCGGCCTTCGGGCGAGGTGGCCTTGCCGATTACCGGAAGTGGGACCTGCCTTCTCCCCGGCCAGGTGTTGTTTCGGATTTGGACCGGTCTGTCAGGGGCACCCGGAGGCGCAGGGGGTATCGGTGTCGCACTTGTACACACGGCGCAATGTCGATGCCTGCTCGCCGTCCCCGCTATTCGGTGCTCGAGACTGAGAGCATCACCAAGATGCCCGAGTGGCGCGCCGAGCTGGCCTGGATCGTGGCCGACCTGGTGGGCAGGGCTTAGCCGGGTGCCGGCTACGCCGCGGCCCATCGCGAATAGCCGTCATTGGGGACCCATTCTGGGTAGGGTCGGCGGCTCTTCCGCGATAGCGGCCCGGGTCGGGAGATGCCAACGCTATTCTCGCCGCCGTCATGCAATATCATCTTTCGCACCTAAGCGCGCTCGAAGCAGAAGGCGTTCATATCATCAGGGAAGCCGTTGCCGAGGGCGAGCGCCCGGTCCTACTGTTTTCCGGTGGCAAGGACTCGGCAGTGCTCCTATGGCTGGCGATGAAGGCCTTCTACCCGGCCCGTCTCCCGTTCCCGGTGATGCACGTCGACACCGGGCACAACTTCTCCGAAGTTATCGAGTTCAGGGATCGCGCTCTCGCTGAGGTCGGGGCCGAACTGATAGTGGCATCGGTTCAGGAGGCAATCGATCAGGGTCGAGTCCAGGAGCAAACCGGTCACCATGCCAGCCGCAACCGGCTCCAGACTGAGCCTCTGTTGCGAGCGATCACCGACAGCAAGTTCGACGTTGTCTTCGGCGGCGCCCGCCGCGACGAGGAGAAAGCACGCGCCAAGGAGCGTGTGTTCTCATTCCGAGACGAGTTCGGTCAATGGGATCCGAAGAATCAACGGCCTGAGTTGTGGAATCTCTACAACGGCCGGTATCGCCCCGGCGAGCATATGCGTGTCTTCCCCATCTCGAACTGGACTGAGATGGACATCTGGCAGTACATCGAGCGTGAGGGAATCGAACTGCCGTCGATCTACTTCTCCCATCAACGCAAAGTCTTCGAACGGGATGGGATGCTGATGGCGGTCTCCCCATACATCGAGCAGTACGACCATGAGGAAGCGTTCGAAGGAACCGTCCGTTTTCGTACTGTCGGCGACATGTCATGTACCGGAGCGTTCCCGTCGACGGCGAGCTCGGTGGCCGAGATAATCGCCGAGGTCTCAGCGACGAGGATCACCGAACGCGGCGCCAGCCGGGCCGACGACCGCACCGCCGAGGCGGCGATGGAAGACCGCAAGCGGGAGGGCTACTTCTAATGTCAATGGAACTCGTCCGACTCGCCACAACCGGATCTGTCGACGACGGCAAGAGCACGCTCATCGGGCGGATGCTCTACGACACCAAACAGATATTCCAGGACCAACTCGAAGCGATCGAGCTGGCCAGCAAGAGCCGGGGCAGCGACTATGTCGACCTGGCACTGCTGACCGACGGCCTCAGGGCGGAACGCGAGCAGGGGATCACCATTGACGTGGCGTACCGCTACTTCGCCACCCCGAAGCGAAAATTCGTTCTTGCGGACACGCCCGGGCACATCCAATACACCCGCAACATGGTCACCGGCGCTTCCACCGCAGACATCGCATTGATCCTGGTGGATGCCCGTGCTGGAGTCCTCGAGCAAACCCGGCGCCACTCATTCCTCGCCTCGCTGCTGCGGGTGCCGCACCTGGTGCTGTGTGTCAACAAGATGGATCTCGTTGATTACTCCGAGGAGAGGTACAACGAGATAGTCGAAGAGTTCACCGAGTTCGCCACCCGGCTGGATATCCATGATCTCCGCTTCATCCCCGTGTCTGCTCTCGTGGGCGACAACGTCGTGGAAGAGTCCGAGAACACCCCCTGGTACACCGGCCCATCGGTGCTGCACCTGCTCGAGGAGATCTATGTAGCGTCCGACCGGAACATGATCGACGTCCGCTTTCCGGTGCAGTATGTGATCCGTCCTCACACGATGGAGCACCATGATTACCGCGGCTATGCCGGTCAGGTGATCGGTGGTGTGCTCAAACCGGGTGACGACGTGATGGTGTTGCCGTCTGGCTTCGAGAGCAAGATCGCCTCGATTGACACCTATGACGGTCCCGTGGACGAGGCAGCGCCACCGATGTCGGTGACTATTCGTCTCGAAGACGATATTGACATCTCGCGCGGAGACATGATCTGCCGCCCCCATAACAAGCCCGAGGTTGGCCAGGACATCGATGCGATGATTTGTTGGATGGCCGATCAGGCAGAGCTCAGACCTGGCAACAAGTACGCCATCAAGCACACAACCCGGTGGGCACGTACGCTGATCTCCGATCTGCAATACCGTCTCGACATCAATACGTTGCATCGTGATGAGTCGGCCAACAGCCTCGCCCTCAATGAGATCGGCCGGGTTCGGCTGCGTACCACCCAGCCGCTGTTCTACGACGAGTACAGGCGCAACCGGGAGACAGGGTCGTTCATCCTCGTCGATGAGGCCACCAACGCCACGGTCGGTGCCGGGATGATCACCGGCCCTGCGCAATGACCGAGAACGTCACCTGGCACCCCGGTGCGGTGGGTCGTGAGCAGCGGTCGGCGGTTACGGGAGGACCGGGGATGACAATCTGGCTGACGGGTCTCTCCGGCAGCGGGAAGTCGACGGTTGCCGGCCTGGTCGAGGAGCGTCTCGTTAAGTCGCGGATCGCCGCCTACACCCTCGACGGTGACAACGTCCGGCACGGGCTCAACGCCGATCTTGGCTTCAGCACTGAGGATCGCGCCGAGAACGTGCGCCGGGTGGGCGAGGTGGCCCGTCTGATGGCCGACGCCGGTCTGGTGATTCTGGTGCCGGTGATCAGCCCGTATCGGTCTGATCGGGATGCGGTCCGGCAGGCACACGAGGACGCGGGCTTGCCTTTTGCCGAGGTGCATGTGGCCACACCGCTCGAAGAGTGTGAGATCCGTGATCCGAAGGGCCTATATGTCAAAGCCAGGGCAGGAGAGATCACGGGCTTCACCGGCATCGATGATCCGTATGAGGAGCCCCTCCGGCCGGAGGCGAGGATCGGGCAGGGCGAGCCGCTGGACGAGTCTGTTGCCCGGGTTCTCGATCTCATCGCGTGGCTGGCCGAAGGCAAACCCGAGTAGGCAAGGCGCTATCTAGGCCTCCGGCTCGAGCAGTCCTTTGATGATCGTTGCATGTTCCATGTGTATCAACTCTGTCGCCTCTCCGACCGATCGACTGGTCACATCCGGATCAACTATGCGCCGTCTCTCAGACGCCCAGCTTCGCTAACACCGCGTTGATTGCCCGGGAGCTGGTCAACACGAAGAAGTGCACCGACGGAGCATCGGATTCGAGGAGCTCCCGGACTTGTTCGACGGCCCAGGCGACGCCGATGTCCCGGGCGTGCTCGGGCGCCGACTCGACCTCGTTGGCCAGCGCAGTCGGGATCTCGCAGTGGAAGGTCCGGGGGATGGACGTCAGCTGGCGGGCGTTTGTGAGGATCTTTAGACCGGGGATGATGGGCACGTCGATGCCCTGATTCCGGCACTCGTCGACGAATGCGAAGTAGTGCCGGTTGTCGAAGAACATCTGGGTGACGATGTACTCGGCACCGGCCTCCACCTTCTGTTTCACCCGCTTGACGTCCGCCATCAGGTTCGGTGCCTCGACGTGTTTCTCGGGGTACCCGGCCGCCCCGACGCAGAACTCCGTTGGGGAAGCCTCCGTGAGGTCCTCGAGGAAGCGGCCATGGTTCATTGCGGTGATCTGGCCGATGAGGTCGCTCGCATAGTGGTTGCGGGTCCGGCCCCCGTCGAGCGGTTTCTGATGTCCCTGCGAGTCGCCCCGGATCGCGAGGATGTTGTCGATGCCGAGGTAGTGCAGCTCGATGAGGAAATCCTCGGTCTCCTCCCGAGTGAAGCCTTCACAAAGGACGTGAGGGACGGCATCGACGTTGAGCTTGTTCTGGATGAGGGCACAGATGCCGAGGGTGCCGGGTCGCTTCCGCGTCACCCGGCGGTGGAGCCCGTTTGGCGTGTCGACGTAGATGATCTCGGCGGCATGGCTCGTGATGTCGATAAACGGTGGCCGGTGCTTGGCGAGGTCCTCGATCAAGCTGAGCAGGCTGGCGAGATCACCGCCCCGTTCGGGGGGAATGATCTCGAAGCTGATCAGCGGCCCGGTGGCATTCGCGAGGTGTTCGGTGACCTTCATCGACGCTCAGTCCTCGCGACGCTGCCGGGCGTGGCTCGGCGTAGGCGACGAATGGGGGAGTGGTCAATCATGCGGCTGTGATTCCTTTGGCGCTTGCTGTGTCGCAGGTCGCCTACCCTAAGCGCTTGCTGGACCGTCAGCGTGATTCGCAGGGATCAACGTCTCGTCCCCGAAGGAGTTCTACGTCAATGCGTCGCCGTCGCTTCACCTCTGAATCCGTCTCAATGGGGCACCCGGACAAGGTCGCCGACCGCATCAGCGACTCCGTGCTCGACTACGCGCTCGGTTTCGACCCGCGCGCCAGGGTGGCGTGCGAGACGTTCATCACCGGTGGGCTCCTCGTCATCGGTGGCGAGATCCGGGCCCTCGAGCTTCCCGCTGATCTCGATGTCCAGATCGCCCGGAGCGCTCGTGACACGATCCGCCGTATCGGCTACTCGGGTCCGGGAACCGGGTTCGACCCGGATGGCGCCGAAGTTCGTGTGGTCATTCAAGAACAGTCGGGCGATATTGCCCGTGGCGTCGACGGCGGTGGGGTGCTCGGCGCAGGCGACCAGGGCCTCATGTTCGGGTACGCCTCGAACGAGACCGACGAGTTGATGCCGCTGCCGATCGTCCTTGCCCATCGCCTCGTCGCTCAACAGGCTGCAGTGCGCCAAGCGGGCACTGTCGAGGGTCTCCGGCCAGACGCGAAGGCGCAGATCACGACCACGTGGGGTGACGGTGGGCCGAAGCGGGTCGAGTCGGTGCTTCTGTCGACGCAGCACCATCCGATGTGGAACGATCGCCAAGGCGACCTCCGCGACCTCGTCGTCGAGCACGTGATCAAGCCGGCGATGGGTGAGCGGTGGAACGACGACGTAACGGTGTTGTTCAACCCCACCGGCCGGTTCGAGGTTGGTGGCCCCGAAGGCGATACCGGGTTGACCGGACGTAAGATCATTGTCGACACCTACGGCGGGTGGGCCCATCATGGCGGTGGTGCCTTCTCCGGTAAGGACTGCTCGAAGGTCGACCGGTCGGCGTCGTACATGGCCCGTTACGTGGCAAAGAACGTCGTCGCTGCCGACCTTGCCGACGAGTGTGAGCTCATGTTGTCGTATGCGATCGGCGTTGCCGACCCGACGGCCGTCTCAATCGACTGTCACGGCACCGAACGTGTCGACGAGACGGCAATCGAAGACGCCGTCATGGAGGTATTCGATCTGACGCCTGGTGGGATCATCGACCAACTCGATCTCGCCCATCCGATCTTCGAACCGACCGCCTACCACGGGCACTTCGGGCGCCAACCCGACGAAGCCGGGCCGGGCACCTTCACCTGGGAACGCACCGATCGCATCGACGACCTGAAGTCAGCAGCAGGCGCCTAGACCTACGCCCCTTGTCTACGACGGTCGACAGCCTTGGTGTGGCGCCTGGCCGCGTGTGTTTGCCGACCTTTAGGCGTCAGACGGTTGTGAGCGGTCATTACGCGACCGGCGGTCGGGGGTCTAGAACCTGACGCCTTGGTGTCGTACGGTGGCCGGATGGGTAGCAAGGTCACACAGGCGGGGTATCACCTCGGTCGGGAGCCGGGGAACAAGGGCAACACGTATGAACAGATGGCCGCCTTCATGCATCGTCTCGCAGTGAACCGCGTCGTCGATGCCGGAACGGTTCAAGGCATGTCGGCTGCTGATCTGGAGGGTGTGCCGGGTCCGGTAGGTCCGGCAGGCGCTGACGGAGACACGATCACCCTCTACAAGGTCGAGGCATCGACCATAGCCGGGACAACTAGATGGTGGGTTCCCACTGAAAACGTCCGTACTCATTTGCGATGCGTTCCCGGCTCTTCGGGCCCTTCGCCACTGTGAGCAATGCTCATGGTCATATTCCTGAGTGTGGGTTATCGGACCAGCAGTGGCTAAGTTTGTCGGATGCAGCGGAAGAATGCAGGCTCACGAGCGCGTGACAATCGAGGAACCACCGCGATCGTCGGGGCGACCGCTGTGTCCGTTTTCGCGGTGTTGGCATTCCAAGCCATCGGCAGCAGACAGCTCGGCCCCGACTATTTCGCCCCAATCGCGGTGCTGTGGACCCTGATGTTCCTGTTGCACACCGTGTTGCTCCTTCCCGCAGAGCAACACCTCACCAGGGCACTCGTCGTAACCGGGACGCTGTCCCAGATCGCCAAGGTGAGGCGTGAGATGCTCCTTGCCTTCTCCGCAGCGCTTCTCATCGGGGTGGTCTTCACTGCCACCACCTTGGACCGCTTCTTCGATGGATCGCCCGCCTACATCGCGTTTGCCGCGCTCATCGTGGTCAACCGTTCGATCATGGTTACCGGCCGCGGTCTACTGGCCGGGCATCGAAGGTTTGTCGCGTACGGTGCGTCGATCGGGCTCGAGTCGCTGGGCTTACTCGTCGGGGGAGTCGCCGTCGCATTGATGGACGGCGGTGCGCTTGCCTTCGGAGTGGTGATAGCCCTGGCACCCCTGGCCACTTTGCTGGCAAGACCTTTCGGAGGACGCACAAGGGCCGAAGGCCACCATCTGTTCGACGCACAACCGGGTACCTTCCTCGCGTGGCTTATCTTTTCCACCGGTGCAAGCCAATTGATCATCGCCGGCGGGCCGATCGCGATCAGCTTCGTCGGCGGCGACGCGGTTGCGGTGAGCATCTACTTCACGTCGTTTGCCCTGCTGCGCGGGCCGCTGACATCGGCATACAACCTGGTCGCTCGCGTCCTGCCAGACTTCACGGAGTTGGCCCACAGCAACGACCCGAATCAGCTTTGGAGCTGGGCGACACGCATTGTCTTGGGCGGCCTGATCGCGGCCGGGGTCGGTGCGGTGGGGGCAGGGCTGCTGCTCCGGCCGATCGTCGAGACTATCTACGGTGCTGGTTTCGCGCCACCGGTGCTGGCGGCCATACTCGGTGGGGCAGGTGTCGGGCTCGGGCTGGGTGCTTTGTTTGCGACCCAGGTGTACTCGGCCGCCGGCTTGGGCGCGCACCTCGCATTCGGATGGACCTGCGGGCTGGTGGCCGCTCTCATGGTTCTCGTCCTTGTCGGCATGGACCCTGTGAACAGAGTTGCCCTTGCTTTCGTCGTCGGCGAAGGCGTGGGGCTACTCGTCCTCGGAGTCGTGCTCCCGCAACGCCAGAAGGCGGCGCGACTTGCGGCAGATAGCTTGGCCTGACGCGGTCGTGCTTCGCCAACGGACGCGCCTGACCGGCGGTGTGAACAGCATTGTTGATAACGCCCAAATGCTCACGAATCTCCTATCTTCGAGGGCGGTCGTCACGATCCCATCCCTGATTGAGCGTTCCGTTGGCTCCCCGGTCATCAGGGCTAGCCACCCTCATAAAGACCCGCAGCATCGTGCCGCTGGCGTAGCCGGCCAACCTAGAGGGGAACGTCGACGTCGCGGATACGGCGGGCGGGTGACCCGACCCACACCTCGTCCGGCGGGACACTTCGCGTGACGATTGCTCCCATGCCGATTAGCGCCCGCTCCCCGACGGTGACATGTTCTCGGAGCAGCGCTCCGGCACCAACATAGGCGCCTTCGCCGACCGTGACTCCGCCGGCGACCCGGACGCCCGCGCCAACTGTGACATAGGCGCTGATCCGATCGTCATGCGTCAGCACCACGGACGGCATCATCGCCACGTGCGAGCCGACGGTGACATCTGCCGTCAGCACGCAATGGGCGTGGATCACGGTTCCGACGCCTATGTCCGCCGACCCGGGGATGACGGCTGTCGGGTGGATCAGCGTGGCATAGCGATCCGGCTCGAGTTCAAGCCGGGTTACGATCCGCCGTCGAATCCCATAGTCGGCGGGACTACCGATGGTGACCACCACCGTGGCACCCGGGTGGTCGTGCACCGCCTCGATGGGTCCGAGCACGGGAACACCAAGCACGCTGTGTCCCATCAGCTTGGGATCGTCATCGCAAATTCCCAGCAGATCAATCGGGCGGCCTTCCGCCCGGAGAGCACGAACCAGCTCGATCGTCTCCCGGCCGAAACCGCCTGCTCCAACGACAATGAGCGAACCGTCGCGAGTCTCAGCCACCATCAGCACCCCGCGCCATCGCAGCTACGACCCTGGCCACGTCCGACTCAGTCATGTCGTGAAAGAGGGGAAGAATGATCGCGGTGTCGGCCAGCACCTCGGTCACCGAGAGATCGCCGTGCGGATGATCGCGGAAAGTCGGCTCGCGGTGAGCGGCCATCACCCCCCGCCGCGTCGAGATGCCCTCGGCATGAAGCCGGGCAATCAGATCATCCCGACCTACCGGGTAGTCGTCCGAGACGACGACGCTGTAGGACTGGTAATTGGTGCGGCCATACGGTGGGTCGACGGGGGTTTGCAGCCCGGGAAGGGCAGCCAACCCGTCTCTGTAGAGCGAGGCGAGTTCTCGTCGCCGGTGGATCATCTCACCCAGCTTGCCGAGCTGAACGATGCCGATCGCGGCCTGGATGTCGGTCATGCGGAAATTGAACCCGAGTTCGGGATACTCCTCGAACACCGACGCCTGCTCCTGGTGCCGGTCGAAAGCGGACAGACTCATCGCATGCTGCCGGAGCGTACGCAGCCTGGCAGCAAAGCTCTCGTCGGCGGTCACCACCATCCCGCCCTCCCCGGTCGTAAGCAGCTTGCGAGGATGGAAAGAGAAGACAACGGGATCAGGCCCGCCACCTACCATCTGCCCGCGATAGACCGAGCCGATGGCACATGCGGCGTCCTCGACAAGTCTGACGCCCCGTGCTGAGCACAATGCACGGATCTCATCCAACTCGAGCGGCATGCCTACCTGATGGACCGCGACGACGGCCGCCGTGCGCTCGGTCAGTACCGCGGAGATCGTCTCCGCGGTAACGTTCTGTGTGATCGGGTCCACATCGGCGAACACCGGCACCGCGCCCACATACCGGGGAGCATTGGCACTGGCGATGAAAGACAGCGATGGGACGACGACCTCATCGCCCGCACCGATTCCCAATGCATGCAGCACCAGGTGCAGACCGGTCGTGCACGAAGACACCGCAACGCCGGCATTGGTGCCGACGTGATCGGCGAACCGCTGCTCAAACTCGGCGACGCGGGGACCCTGGGCCACCCACCCGGACCTGATCGCGGCCGCGGCCGCTTCCACTTCCTCCTCGCCGAGCCACGGCCGCATTACGGGCATCATGTCCAATTCTCAGCCCGTTCGTCAGCCAACAACGCCACCGGGTCGCCCAGTACCGCGAAGTAGTCGATGGTGCGTTGCAGCCCTTCTTCGAAGCCGACCCGTGGGGTGTAGTCGCTGTGTCGGCGAACCCGGGTGACATCCGCAAGCAGGCGCGGCAGATCGCCAGGACGGGGGTCGACGTGTCGAACCTCCGCCGCCACGCCCAGTCGCTCCAGAACCAAATCAGCCAACTGGTTCACGGTGACCTCTCGTCCGTACCCGATGTTGAATACCTCGCCTCTGAGGACATCCAGCAACGCCAGCTCGCAAAGCCAGTCCGCGGTATCTTCAACGTACATGAAATCGCGGGTCTGGGTGCCGTCACCATGAACCAGCAGCGGCTGCCCGGCCAACGCACGCAGGATGAACTTGGGAATCACCTCACCGGAGTCCCCTTCGAAGTGCGAGCGCGGACCGTAGTTGTTGAACGGGCGCACTACGAACGTGTCCATCTCGTAGGTCCGGTGGTAGGCGAGCGTCAGCAGCTCTCCCGCAAGCTTGCCGGCACCGTAGACGGTCGTCGGAGCCGGTACCGTCTCCTCCGAGAAGGTACCGCCGGTGGCCGCGGTTCCGTAGATCTCAGACGATGAGACGTACACGAACCGACCGCGTCGCCCGTGTCGCATCGCCTCGAGCAACTCCAGGGTGCCGTCGGCATTGACACGGAAGTTCTCGCGGGGGTCCCGTATCGAAGCGCGCACGTTCCGCACCGCAAGATGGAGAACCAGCTCGGCATCCGCCACGTGTCTGGCTACGTCGGGTTGGCAACAGTCGCCTTCGACGAACTCGATCTGGCTCTCGCATGAGGAGATATTGGCCAGGGACCCGGTCGAAAGGTCATCGATCACCTTGACCTTCGCCCCGCGCTCCACCAGAGACTCAACAAGATGGCCGCCGATGAAACCGGCTCCACCGGTGACGACGACCGACTTCCCTCGCAAGGTCATACGAGCGCCTTCTCCAGTGCAGTGGCGACGGCCTTCTGCTGCTCAGGGGACAATTCGGGGAACATCGGCAACGAGAGGCATTCGCGGGCGACCTTCTCGGAAACCGGGAACTCCCCTTCCTCGTGGCCAAGGTGCGTGTACGCTTTCTGGAGGTGCACCGGAATCGGATAATGCAGACCGGTGCTGATCCCGGCGGCTCCCATTTCCGTCTGGATCCGGTCGCGCTCTGGATGCAACACGACGTATAGGTGCCACACGTGGCGATTGCCCGGTGCCTCCACGGGGAGCTCGACGGGCAGGCCGGCGAGCAAGTCGGCATACGAGTCGGCATGGCTGCGACGCGCCTCGAGCCATCCTTCTAGGTGGTGGAGCTTGACCCCGAGTACGGCACCCTGGAACGCGTCCATGCGGTAGTTGAAACCGAGTTCGTCGTGGTGATAGCGCTCACCTTGGGCGTGATCTCGCAAGGCTGCGATACGGCGTGCCACCTCGGAATCGTTGGTAACGACAGCTCCCCCCTCCCCAAGCGCTCCCAGGTTCTTTCCGGGGTAGAAGCTGAAGCACCCGGCGAGCCCGCGGCCACCGACCGGCCGCCCCTGGTACGCAGCGCCGTGTGCCTGGGCGGCATCCTCGATAACCGGGATACCGTGCCGTTCGCCGATCTCCAGCAGAGGCCCCAGATCCGCCGCCTGTCCGTAGAGATGGACCGGCAGGATCGCTTTCGTACGCTCGGTGATCTTCGCTTCAACCTGGGCGGAGTCCATCGTGTAGGTGACCGGATCCACATCGACGAAGACGGGAAGTGCGCCGACGTAGCTGATGGCCCACGTGGTTGCGACGAACGTCATCGGCACAGTGATGACCTCGTCACCCTCGTCGACCCCGGCTGCGATCAAAGCCAGGTGCAGCGCCGACGTCCCCGAGTTGACTGCGACGCAATACTCGGCGCCCACATAGGCGGCGAAATCCCGCTCGAACGCCTGCACCGCGGGACCAAGCACATATCTGGTGCTGTCTGCAACCTCGGTGATGGCATCGAGCAGTTCGCTGCGGATACTCTTGTACTGGGCCCGGAGATCCAGGAACGGAACCTCGCTCGGAATCTTGCTACTCACCGTTCAATCCTCTCTCAGCAATCCGTTCATCAGGAACTGGCCCGACGATTCTCGCCGGCACCCCCACCGCCATCATGCCCGGCGGTACGTCTCTGGTCACTACCGCACCGGCGGCGACGAGAGCCGCGGCTCCGATAGTCACCCCACCCATGATCGTTGCACCCGATCCTATCGACGCACCTTTTGCTACAAGGGTGGTCGCCACGTCCCAATCATCCGCTCCCTGCACGTTCCCACCGCTTGTTGTAGCCCGAGGCACACGGTCGTTGATGAACGTCACCCCGTGGCCAACGAAGCAGCCATCCTCGATGGTCACGCCGTCACATACGAATGTGTGGCTGCTGATCTTGCACCTAGCGCCGATCGCTGCCCCTGCTTGAATCTCCACGAACGCCCCGATCGTGGAGTCGTCCCCGATCCGGCATCCATACAGATTAACGAAAGAGGAGATTCGCACTCCCTCGCCCACATCAACGTCGGGAGCGATCACCTGGTACTGACCGCTGAACGAACGGCGGCCGTCCACCCCGGTCAACGACGACCATCCAGTGGTTGCATGGACCCCTGGGTGTCGAGGCTGTGCTGGACCGCGGTGAGCGCCTCGAGGACACGCAGCCCGGCGTAGCCATCGGTCAGCGGCTGCCGTTGCTCGCGGATCGACGATGCGAATTCATCCACCACTGCTCGCAACGCCTCGGTCTCACGAATTGCCGGGGCCACCATGTCACCGCTGCGGTATGAGACCAGGTGCTCCCGACGGGCTTCGTCGTCGGTATCGCTGATCTCGACGCCACTGTCGTACACCTGGATACGCTGACCGGGCCGAAGATCGTCCCACACCAGCATTCGTCTCGACCCTCCGATGATGGTCGTTCTGATCTTGGTGGGGCTGAGCCAGTTGAGGTGAGCATGTGCGATGCCGCCATTGCTCAACGGCAGCGTCATGTAACCGACACAAGCCTGACCGACGTTCATCGGATCAGCAGCGTGGGCGGCAATTGCCGTCGGCTCGATTCCATCCGGGAGCACGTAATCGAGGATCGACAGATCATGCGGGCCCAGATCCCAAAAGACATCGACGTCACTTTGGATCAGACCAAGGTTGATCCGAACCGAATCGAAGTAGTGCACCTCTCCCAGATCGCCGCAGGCGATGATCTCCTTGATCTTGCGAACCGACGATGTGTAGCAGAACGTGTGATCGCACATCAGGGTTAGTGCCGCATCTCGCGCGGCTTCCACCATTGCTACACCATCCTGGAGCTTCTCTGCCAACGGCTTCTCCACAAGCACATGGCGGCCTGCCTCGAAGCACTGCAACGCAATCGGCGCATGGGTGGATGGCGGTGTCGCTATTGCAACAGCCTCAACCGTCGGATCCCGGAGGACTTCGGCGAGGTCATCCGTCACCCGGACCGAGGATTGCGCCCCGACCACCTTGCGGGCACGCTCGACAGAAATGTCGCATGCCCAGCGAAGGTCAGCCTTTTCGGTGGCAGCGAAGTTGCGGATAAGGTTTGGCCCCCAATATCCGGCTCCTACGACCGCAATGCCTACAGGTTTCATCCATCGGCTCCTATGCGCATGAGGCGGTGACGCCCGCAGCCGGATGAGAACCGCAACAGGTGTCTGACGCCATTAGTGTAACCCCAGCCGCAGTGCCTAATAGGATGTGGCAAGCCGAACCCGCAGAAAGCCCCGGTTGTGAACCCGCCGCTTCTTTCCGTCATATTGCCCGCCTTCAATGAAGAAGGAGTCATAGCGGGCACACTGCAATGCCTGCGTGCGGTTGTTCTTGCCAGCGATGATCTTCGCGGCTCGACAGAGGTGATCGTTGTCAGCGATGGCTCCACAGACGCCACCTTCGAGGAGGCTCGATCCGAATTGGACGAGGATCTTCCCGGCGAGGTAGTACAGCTGGTCACCAACGTTGGCTCCCACGCCGCCATCAGGAGCGGTCTCCGTCGTGCCCGCGGCAAACACATCGCGGTGCTTGCGGCCGATGGTCAGGACCCACCAGAAGCCCTCAGCAGCATGCTCGCCGCGTTCCGCCCCGGCATCGATGTGGTCTGGGGAGAGCGCGAGGATCGGCGGCACGATCCAGCGGTGTCTCGATTCCTCTCCCGCACGTACTACGGGTTCTTCCGCCGCATGACGGGAATGAACTTCCCACCCCAGGGCTACGACTTTGTGATGTTCACCGATCGTGTCCTCGATGCTCTGCTGCGCTATCGAGAACGAAACGCCTCGATCTTCCTCCTCATCTTCAATCTCGGATTTGGGCAGACGACGGTTCGCTACAACCGGGGAGCACGGACCGGCGGAACCTCCGGATGGACGCTACGCAAGCGCATCAAGCTGGCTGTCGACATGCTCACCGCATTCACCGCCGCGCCGATCCGTGTCGTGTCGGCAGCCGGAGTGGTCATTGGCGCCGTCGGGCTCCTCTTTGGTGGGGTGACGGTGGTGCGAGGCTTGCTGGGCCACATACCCAACGAGGGCTGGGCGTCGCTGATGGTCGTGACCTCGCTGATGGGCGGCATGATTCTGGTGGCTCTTGGATTCATCGGCGAGTACCTATGGCGCACCCTCGACGAGGTGCGGAGCCGCCCTCTCTATCTCGAAGCGAGGTCCGTCCGTGAACCATCACAGGATGCACCGGATGCCTGATCCGAGGACCCGATTGTGGCGTAGCCTCGGCCCCCGGCCATCGCGGAATGAGTTGCTGGCCCTGCTCGGGATCCTTGCGATTTACGGGCTCATCGGTCTGAAACTGGTGACGGACGGCGCCCCGCTCGGCCATGACGAGGCTGTGTATGCGCTCAAGAGCCGCCAAATGCATCTCGGTGGCAACTCCGCCTGGTACTGGAACGATTACCGATCCCCGGGATTGCCACTTCTCCTACAGGTCACATGGCTCATTCGAGGCACCGAGCCGTTCTTGCGGATGACGGTTTGGGCAATCGGAGCGGTGGGCGTGGCCCTGACCTGGCTTCTCGGCCGATCACTGTTCGACCGCGGAACGGGTCTCGCGGCCGCCGCCGGACTGGCAGTGGCCTCACCGTGGTTGGCGTCGTCGACCAGCATCTGGCCGGATGTGCCCAGCGCGGTGCTCGGGCTCATCGTGATTGCAATCATGCTGTTCACATCCGACGGCGAACGCGCCTCCTGGTGGATCCTGGCTGCCGGTCCGGTCGCGGTGTTGGCCGTCCTGGTCCGCTACGGCGCACTCATACCTATGGGAATTGGCGCGGTCGCGATAATGATTTGGCGGCGCCGAACCGTGCTCCGCTCGATCCCACAGTTCGTTGTGCTCGGATCGCTGGTCGCTGTGAGCAGCCTGCTGATCCTCATGGTTCCGGGGGTACTGGGCACAGCCACCAGCCCGCTGTCTTCCATCCGCACGCTCCAAGCTGAGAACGACTTCCCGATCACCCAGGGTATCCGTGACTACATCGAGCAGGCGGGCTTCATCCTCGGCGGCTATGCGGGGTTGCTCCTTGTCCTCGGGCTCGCCCTTGCCGCTCTTTATGCGATCCGGGAGCCGAAGCGACGCCAGCCGTGGGCCTTCCTCATGTGGCTGGCGGGAGGGACCGCTCTGGTCCTCGCCCTCGTCCTTCACGGGGAATATCGATACCTCGCCCCCGTCTACCCCATTGTCTGGATTGTCGCCGGATGGGGCCTTGCCGAGACTGCACGGCGGATACCAAAAGAGGTGGGTTGGCTCATCGGGCTGACCCTGGCGATCCTGGTCCCGCTCAACGCCGTTTCCCACGCGGGGTCGCAGACCGAGCTGCTCGCAGAGCGCTTTGGTGACCTGCGCGTGGTTTCCCGCGCCATCGACAGCGAGCATGGTTACGAGGACTGCGGGATCATTACCTCATACATCCCCCAGGTCGCCTGGTATAGCGAGTGCGTCACCAGACGTTTTGAGGAGGTACCGGTGCTGACTTCACCCTTCTTCACCAAACCTCAGGCCGATTACATGCTGCTAGTCACTGGTGGAAAGCGACAGCCCGAAGGCGACAGCCTTGCTGCGTATCTGGCAGCGACCGACGGGGTATTTATCGAATCTGGGGATCCCAACGCGGGCAACCTCGAGTTTGCCGTCGTCTACGAACTCGCTGGCGAAGGCTGAGGTTCAACGGGCCCGGCGCAATCGGCCGGTGCGTCAGAAGATCTCAGGACGCCACGGCGCCGGCGACGTCAGGAGTATGGAATCGAGGAGATCGACGGCTTCGCCGGAGCTTGAGATCGCACCTGTTAACGCAACGGCGCGAGCGGTCCGACCCCCCAGGCACAGCCCACCCAGCGTCGCAGCGTTCGTCTCGATGCCGGCAGCGGCCTCGGTCTTCTCGCACCGGGCGCCGACGCCGGTTTGGTGGCCCTCGTGCCGGTGATTAGCCCGTACCGCTCCGATCGGGATGCGGTCCGGTAGGCACATCAGGACGGAGGCTTGCTATTTGCCGAGGTGCATGTGGCCACTCCGCTCGAAGAGTGCGAAAGCCGTGATCCGAAGGGCCTCTATGCCAAAGCCAGGGCCGGAGAGATCACGGGCTTCACGGGTATCGACGATCCGTATGAGGAGCCGATCGAGCCTGAGGCCCGGATCGGCAGGGGAGAGGCATCGGATGAGTAGGTGGTCGTGTTGATCACAGCGTGTGATTCGACTTGGCTGTCGTCGCCGATCGCGCATGGCCCGAACACGACGACGTGCGGCCTGATCGAGTTTCCGCTTCCGATGACGACATCGCCTTCGAGGACCGCGAACGGTCCGACCGTGTTGTTGTCGCCTATTTGGACGCTCGAATCGACAATAGCGGTCGCGTGGATCTCATCCATGACTCGTCTCTGGGTTGATCGGCATTGGTCCGTGCACCGCAGACCCGGCCGATGATTGAGTCCGCCAGGCGGTCATTCGGTTGTCGGCTGCCTGGCTCATTACCATGTCGTCGACTGTAGGATG
>Ga0307423_1000460_pt1 | contig 27458 bp, 21 predicted proteins | sample SalMarWE160310MG_FD_202154 | JGI IMG/M metagenome (GOLD analysis project Ga0307423, IMG submission 202154) | Salt marsh sediment microbial communities from the Plum Island Ecosystem LTER, Massachusetts, United States - WE1603-10 | ecosystem: Environmental > Aquatic > Marine > Intertidal zone >... | reverse complement strand
CCGGATCGGGCGTTGGGTTCGGGTGAATGCCGCCGCATTCCTTGCGGTGATCCTCTCCTCGCTCACCGCCCACCTGGTCACTGCCCTTGCAACATCGGACGTTCTCTTGCGAGCCGTGGGCCGATCGGGCGATTACGCGACCTTGGGGAATCGCGGCCTTGCCTCTCTGGTCGCAGTCCTTACGCTGGCGAGCCCCTGGATCAGCCGACGTCTGCGACCTTGGGTCCTGGGTGTAATGGCGGCCGGGGTGTCTCTGTCGTATGTCGGCGGGGCTATTGCATCGATCACGCTTCCTCTGGACATCGGCGTCGGCATGGTCGGCGGTGCGCTAGTAGCGCTTGTGCTCAAGACCCGCGATCTCACACCTTCGGCCGAGGAGGTGGCGAGAACACTGGGAGAGAATGGCATCAGCGTGGCCGCAATCATCCGGGCGTCCGTTGACGCCCGGGGCTCCATTCCATGGTTCGTCACCACTGCCGACGGGTCTGAGCTCTTCGTCAAGACGCTAGGAAGCAACCATCGCGCCGCCGACCTGCTATTCCGGGCATACCGTTGGACACGTCTTCGTCAAACGGGAGACAGGCGCCCTTTCACCTCGCTCCGCCGAGCCGTTGAACATGAGGCGCTGCTTTCCCTCGCAGCCCGTGCACGAGATATCAGAACACCACGTCTTGTGACAATCGCCGAAGTCGGTACCGATGGCATGCTGCTGGCATACGAGCGTATCTCGGGTCGGTCGCTCGATTTAGTGCCTGCGGACGCCTTCAGCCCCGAGTTGCTGCAGGCGATTTGGCGACTCGTTGCCGACCTCGACCGGGCGAGCATTGCTCACCGCGACCTCCGCCTGGCCAATCTATTGCTGGCAGACGGTGGAGTCCCGTGGTTGATCGACTTCGGCTTTGCAGAGCTTGCCGCTCCACGCGATCTGGTCCTGAGAGACGTTGCCGAGCTGTTGGCTTCTACCGCAGCGGTGGTTGGACCCGAGCGCGCAGCGCGGGCAGCAATCGATGTGCTCGGACGCGAGCATGTCGCAGAAGCTCTCCAGTGGATCCAACCACTTGGCCTCTCGACTGCAACGCGGACATCGCTGGGCCGATCCAAGGACTTCAAGGCCATCCGTGCCGCGGTTGCCACCGCCGTCGGAGTCGACGAAGTAGCACCGGTGCGCCTGGAGCGGATCAGCGGACGGACTGTCTTTGTGTTACTGAGCGTTGCGCTTGCTATTTATGTCCTCGTTCCCCAATTTGCTGAGGCGAACGGGTTCCTCGATGAGGTCCGCCGTGCCGATATCGGATGGACCGCCGTCACCGTCGTCTTCTCCATACTCACCTACGTCGGAGCAGCGATCGGCATGATGGGGGCGGTACGGGTGCGGCTTCCGCTCGGTCCCGTCATCTCAGCCCAGGTCGCTTCTTCGTTCGCCAGCAGGATCACACCGGCGAAGGTCGGCGGCATGGCGACCAACGTGCGGTTCTTGCAACGCCGCTCGATTCCCAGCGCAGATGCCGTGTCCGCTGTCGGCCTGAATACCATCGCCGGGTTTGTGGTGCACGTGACACTGCTGTTGCTCGTGAGCCTGGTCGCAGGCACTTCCAATTCGGCGAGCATCCCGCACCCGTCAGGTAGAAGTGCAATCCTGGTGCTTGCGGCGGTAATGGTGGTGTCCGCGCTCACCGCGGCTCTCCCCCTGGGAAGGCGACTCTTCACGCGGAATCTCGCACCTGCATTGCGCTCGGCCTGGCAAACGGTGGCGTCCGTCGCCAAGACCCCGTCCAGATTGGCGACGCTCTTTCTTGGCTCGCTTCTTGTGACCTCGAGCTACACGCTTGCCATGGTCGCCTCCCTCAATGCGATGCAGGCCGACCTCCCCGTTGCCACCGCGGCCGTCGTTTATCTCGTCGGAGCCGCCATCGCTACAGCCGCGCCGACGCCCGGCGGCATCGGGGCTACAGAGGCGGCGCTGATTGCAGGGTATGCCGCCGTCGGTGTCGACCCCTCGGCTGCTTTCGCGGCCGTACTTCTGTTTCGCCTTGTGACTTTCTGGCTTCCTATCGTCCCCGGTTGGGTGGCATTGGTTGCCCTCCAACGCCGTGGGCAACTCTGAGGTCTCGCCCGGGCCCGTCCGCAGACACGACGTCGATCGCTTCAACCCCGCAGATAGAGAAGGACCGCAAGTACGCGCTTGGAGTCGCTTCCTGTGGACGGCATATCGAGTTTCGAGAAGATGTTGGATACGTACTTCTCGACGGCTCGCAGTGTGATGACGAACTCATCGGCGATGCCCTGATTCGATCGTCCCTGTGCCATTAGCTCCAGCACCTCTCGCTCGCGAGGGGTCAGCCGGTCGATAGGATCGCGATGCCGCTGTTTCGCGATCAGAGCGGACACGATGCTGGCATCGATGGCAGAGCCGCCGTTGGCAACCCGGTGCACCGCATCGATGAAGTCATTGACGTTCGCGACCCGGTCCTTCAGCAGGTACCCGGCGCCGTCCGCGGAGTCTCCGAGCAGCTGCATAGCCAGGCCAACCTCGACATACTGAGACAAGACGAGTACACCGACTCCGGGATGTTCGGCCCGTATCTCGACGGCCGCCCTCATCCCTTCGTCGGTGTGAGTGGGCGGTAGCCTGATGTCGACAATGACCACATCCGGCTCGTCGCCATCGACGAGTACGAGCAGCTTGTCGGCGGTGCCTGCCGTACCCGTGACTTCGATGCCGTGCTCGGTTAGTAGGCGGGCCAGGCCTTCTCTCAGCAGGACGCTGTCCTCGGCGATCATTACACGCATGGGATCATCGCGCTCAGACGGGTACCTTCACCCGGCGGGCTCCAGACCTGTAGATGCCCCCCGAGGGTTTCAACGCGATCGGCCAGACCGCGAATCCCCGTGCCGCCGGCACGGTTGGCACCACCGACACCATCGTCGGTCACGTCCACCAGCAGGTTTGACCCTTCCCGCTTCAACTCGATGACGGCCGATGTGGCCCCGGCATGCCTTGCGATGTTGGCCAACCCCTCGCACACGAGAAAGTAGGCAGCCAACTCAACGTGCTCCGGCAGGCGCTCATCGGTAACACCGACGATCCGCACCGGCACCGAAGCACGTGTAGCCAGCGATTCGAGCGCAACGGCCAGACCGTGATCGCTGACGCCGGCCGGGTGAATACCCCGGGCGAGATCTCGCAGCTCGGCGAGACTGGCAGCGACTTCCGAGCTCGCTGCGTCGACCCTGGTTCGCAACACCTCATCGGATGAGACCAATTCTCCAAGAGTGCTCAGTTCCAATGCGAGGGCGACCAGTCTCTGCTGCGCACCATCGTGGAGGTTGCGTTCCAGGCGGCGACGCTCCCGATCCTCGGCTTCGACAATTCGTGCCCTCGAGCCGCGCAATTCCTCGAGCCGTGACCGTAGTTCGACCTGCAACGCGGCGTTGTGGATGACCATCCCGGCTGCGGCAGCCACAGCTCCTACCAATGCCGGCTCATCTTCAAGATCCGCGGAGTAGTGCAGCATTGCGACCGGCACCCCCCGCCGCATTATCGGCGTTTCGGACCGCCCGACTCCAGGGTGAGCCTCCACTAGACGCCCGTCGACGTCCGAGTACGACCCGACCTCAGGAAGCCAGTACGCCAGCCGGGCCGATGGGTCACGCAGCGCCCTGGCGACCGCTTCCTGCAACTCCACTGGGCCGGGCTCAGTGTCCGGGCTAACCAGAAGCTCTCCCACCCATGCCCTGCCGAGATGGGCTTGCAGCAGGCCGATCAGGAATACGATCGGCGCTAGACCAACCACCGAGAACGTCGTGTGTCTGAGCGGATCGAGGAAGGCGCTCCACTCGAGCCACCCTGCCATGAGGAGCGCCGCAACCATCAGGAGGCCCAGCGAGAACGCGTCCACAAGCAGCGTCATTGAGACCCGCAGCGGTGGCCCGTTGCGTCGGCGTGTCCTGATGAGCAGTCCGATACCGAGAAGCATGAGTCCACTCAACACGAGAAGCTGGAGACTCTGCAGGAAGTCGGCCCAGGATGGCGCGGCAGCGAGCGCCAGCACGTTGCGGGGAGCCCCGAGCCCAAGCAGGATCGCAGGAACCGCGAGCGCTGCGGCACCATATGCCGCCCAGACGACACCACGGTCCAGACGACTGCCAAGACGCCCGGACGGAAAAGAGAGGAATACGTGCAGGAATAGCACCGGTGGCAGGAGCTGTGTAGCCGTGCCGATGGTGAACAGCAGGTCGTTGGCAGACCAGACCAGGAAGTTGGGAAAGGTAGCGAAACCAGCGATGACCATCAGCAGACCCAGCTTGCTAGCCGGTTTCTGCTTCCAGGCCACGACGCCCGCGGCGATATACGGAATAGTGATCCAGCACGCGAGCATTGCTCGCATGCCCGGCTGGTGCAATTCCGGGTTGGTCATCGCCATCGCCACCATGACAATGCCGGCCAACGCTCCGAATATGGCGATGAGCACAACCGCAGACGCACTGGGAGCTGTGTCGGTCCACGCCGGTGCAGCCATCGATGGCATATTTCTGATCATGCGCCAATTCGGTCCTTGCGAGGTCGCCTCCCGGGGTAGCTGGCGCAGCCAAGTATGCCCTACATCGTTCACGACTGCGTTAGCATCGGCTGTCAAGATCATCTCCCTCTGTAGACCGATCCGACGATCGCTCGACGGGGCTTGAGGGTTCACAGTCCCAGATCCGTCCCTATTGCGGAACCTGGTGCACCCACCAATCAGGGACCGGGTTTCTTGCGTGTGCAAATGAGCGTCTGCGGCGTCTGCCGCCAGTCGCTAACGAGAGGGAGTGTTCCGTATTCGATGAAGACCGCCATCCAATCCATCTGGCAGCTCGTCCGGAGCCGATCTTCTAGGTCTCAGCAGGAATACGACCCTCGATGTGTGACAACGATGGAATGCCCTGTGATGCACATGCGCTTGCCACACCGCCACGCGTGCCTGCGTAGAAATCGGCCGTGTCGCCTTGTCGTCTCACCACCCACACCAGGGGAAGCGCCAACAAAGTGACCGCACCACCAATGATGTATCCGGCCGAGAAACCCCTGCGGTCGGATAGGGCACCAAGACCCGTTTGTCCGACGGCACCCCCTACACCGGAGATCATCGACCCGAACGAGACGACCGTCGCCCGCTTATCACCTGGCACGACCTGGTGGATGAATGCCTGGCTCACCGGCATCTGGACGCCCATCGCAACCCCGCCAACCAACAACAGAGATAGGGCAGGCAAGAACGCGTCGACGACTCCGACACCGATCAGTGCAATCGTATATATCGAGCCCGTCCAAAGGAACAACGTCGTCCGCCGGCCGCACCAGCGCATTGCCACCTCCACAACGGCATTGCCGATCATCATGGAGATAGCGAGAAGAGCAGCCACTACTCCTGCGACCCAAACCTTGTCACTCCCGAGCAGTTCGAGAAAGTAGGGCTGCCAGGCGTACCAGGCCCAGAAGAAGAATCCTCCCTGGATTGCCCCGCCGACCATCAGAAGTCGCAACGATCGGTGCCCCCAGCCGAAGCGGACACCGTCCAACCCGATTCGCGTTGCAGCAGCGGGCACTTCCCGCCACCTCACCCGCTGTGGTTGGAATCCCACGTCACGCATGCCGAAGTATGCGAGCCCGAACAGAACGATGAGGAGCCCCGAGCGGACTACAAAGGGAAGAGCAAGGTTGACCTGTCCGACAACACCGCCGCCGACGGTTCCGGTAAGCATCGCCGCCCCACTGATGAACTGGCCGCGCGAAAACACATGGTCGAGGTCTCCGTCGTACCCGTGATACCGAACGCCGTCCACAAGCCACGCCTCCATGGCACCCGAGTAGAACGTGAACCCGAGGCCCATGAACACCGAGGCGACGGAGAATGCAACGACACCGGCCCCGGTCTGGGCGAGCCCGACATAGAGCATCGTTGAGACCGCAAGTACCACGAGTGATGAAAGGAATGAGGCCCGTCGGCCCACGGTGTCGGCGACAACCCCGGTCGGTATCTCGAAGAGAACCGTTCCGACTGAGAACGCCGAGTTGACGATGAACACCCCGGTAACAGACAGACCGGCATCGAGGAGAAAGAGAGTGTTGATTCCCCAGATCACCGATGCCGCAAGGGTGTAGATGGCGGCATACGCGTAGTAGCGGCGGATGAGGCCCACTGCCGCTTCAGGTATGCCGGTCGGCTCTGGCATGTCTCGCATCTAGTACCCCGCAACGGAGGATCGCCCTGGGCGCTGCCCCCCTCGTCAAGCTACACACCCACAACGGCACTGCGGGAGTCGGTCTCTCAGAGCCCTCAGAAAGAAATCGGTTGCGATTGGCCGGTTCGGCCGCGTACTATTAAAAGTGAACACTGAATCAGTATTCGGTTTTTCCGGATCCAGTGTGGAGGGAGTGCAGCGGGATGTCGGATGAGGGTACGGCCCGTCTAGCGGTGCCGCCGACCCCAAAGGGGCGAGCCACGAGGCAAGCGATTCTCGTGGCGGCGGAGCAAGTATTTGGCGAGAGCAGCTACGAACGCGCTTCGATCGCCGAGATCACCCGGCGCGCCGGCGTCGCCCAGGGAACGTTCTATGTCTACTTCCCAGACAAGAAGGCCGCGTTCATCGAGTTGGTCCACGTGCTCAACCACAATCTGCGGCGTGCGATTTCGGAAGCGGTCTCCGATCTCGACAACCGCGTCGAGGTCGAGCTGGTTGGTTTCAAGACTTTCTTCGAGTTCGTGGTCAAGCATCGGCCGCTGTATCGGATCGTTCGCGAGTCGGAGTTCGTCGATCCAGATTCGCACCGCTGGCACTACCAAACGCTCGCCGAAGGGTACGCCCGTGGTCTCGACAAGGCTCAGGGCGAAGGCCAGATCACATCGGACGTATCTGCCGAGACCCTCGCCTGGGTGTTGATGGGCGTCGCCGAGCTCATCGGCGCCCGCTACGTGCAATGGGAGAGACGGATGCCGCCCGAAGAGGTGCTCGACGAGATCATGACCTTCCTCTCGTGTGCCCTCAGCCCGGGGAGGGAACGATGAGCGACGGTCTGACGATGGGGATCGTCTCTACCGGGATGTACCTACCCGACACGGTGATGTCCGCTGACGAGATCGCCGAGCAGAGCGGGATGCCTCTGTGGGTGGTCAAGGAGAAGCTGGGCATCAACCAGAAGCACATTCCCAAGCCGGGTGTCCACCCCAACATGATGGCCGCAGAAGCTGCGCGGCAGGCCATCGAGAACGCCGGCATCGACCCCCAGGAGATCGACGTCGTCCTCTGCACAACGGAGGAGTGGAAGGAATACAGCCTGTGGACCGCCGGCATCGACCTTGCCTACCAGGTTGGCGCCACCCGGGCGTGGGGCATGGATATGCACATGCGATGTGCCACGACGATCGCCGCATTGAAGCTCGCCCGATCGCTGATGCTCGAAGACCCTGGGATCAACACGATCCTGATCGGGGGCGGCTACGTCATCGGCGACTTCATCGACCTCACCAACGTGCGCACGTCGTTCCTGTTCAACATCGGCGCCGGAGCCGGCGCAATGATCGTCAAGCGCGACTGGCCGGAGAACCACGTTCTCGGCACCCACCTGATGTCGGATGGGTCCATGAGCCGCCACGTCGTCGTGCCCGCCAGCGGAACCATCCAGCATCCGACTGACGCCGCGGTCGCCGCCGGATTGTTCAAGTTCGATCTGGTCGAGCCGGAAGCAATGAAGAGCCGGCTCAACGAGGTGTCCATCGACAACTGGATGCACTGCGTTGACGAGGCATTACGCAAATCCGGGACCAAGGCCGACGGTTCGCTGTATACCCGCGACGACCTCGACTACCTCAACATGCTGCTCGTCAAACCGTCGGCGCACCGGGAGATACTCGGATTGCTCGGTCTCACCGAGGAACAGTCGTGCTACCTGGGTGACATCGGGCACATCGGCGAGCAGGACTCGATCATCTCGATGATCGAGGGGCAGCGAACCGGCAAGCTGAAGCCCGGTGATCTGATGGTCATCGTCGGCGCCGGGATCGGCTACGTGTGGGGAGCCGGTGTCGTCCGGTGGGGGGCGGCGCAATGAGCGGCGCAATGAGCTACGCACAGACCTCCCACTACACAACGGACTGGCTGGACAAGAGGTCCCGCCTCACCCCGGACCGGGTGGGGTTGATCGAAGGCCTCGGTGGCCCCGAGATCACCTACCGGGTATGGAACGACCGGGTCAATCGGACCGCCAACTATCTGCGCTCTCTCGGCGTCACCAAGGGCGACCGGGTATCGGTATACGCCTCGAACTGCCCGGAGTATGTGGACCTGTTCTGGGCCGCAGGCAAGATCGGGTGCATTCTGCACAACCTCAATTGGCGGCTCACGGTCCACGAGCTGCAACAGATCGTGGCCGACGCCGAGCCGACCGTCTTCGTCTATAGCGAGGATTGGACAGCCCGGACCGACGAGCTGCGGTCGTCCCTCACCGCGGTTGAGCACATAGTGGCGCTCGGAGAGCCGGCTGCAGGCGACCGGTCATTCGCCGAGCGTGACACCATGTCTGCCGTCCTCGAGGACCGGCCCGATCTCGGGCTCGACGACATCTGGGGCATCTACTACACCGGAGGCACGACCGGGCTCCCCAAGGGAGCCATCCTCACCCACGGCAACGTCACCTGGAACTCGGTCAACACCATCACTTCCTGGGGAATCACCACCGACCATGTCGCCCCGATACAACTCCCCTTCTTCCACATCGGCGGCCCCAACATCTTCATGGTGCCACTGGTACACGTTGGTGGCGTCTCGATCCTGTGCAAGGGATTCGACATCGACGAGAGCTTCGATCTCATCGAGAAAGGCGGGATCACTCACTACGTGGCTGTACCGACGATGTATCAGATGATGCAGTCCCATTCTCGCTGGGAGACGGCCGACTTCTCGAATATGGCGCTGGTCATCTCGGGCGGGGCGCCGTGCCCGTTGCCGATAATGGAGAAGTTCTGGGCCAAGGGCGTCGACTTCAAGATGGGCTACGGGCTCACCGAAGCGGCGGGCAACAACTTCTGGCTGCCCGAGGAGAGGATCCGGGAGAAGCCGACCTCCGTTGGCTACCCGATCTTCCACATCGACATGAAGGTCGTCGGTGAGGACGGGAACCGGGTTCCCCGCAACGAGGCGGGCGAGCTGCTGATCCGCGGTCCCCACGTGACACCCGGCTACTGGCGGCGACCGGAAGCTACCGCCGAGACGATCAAGGACGGCTGGCTGTGGACGGGTGATCTCGCCGTCGAGGACGACGAAGGCTTCTTCTTCATCAAGGGCCGCTCCAAGGACATGTTCATCACCGGCGGGGAGAACGTTTACCCCGCAGAGGTCGAGTCGGTGATGCTTGCCTACCCGGGCATCGCCGAAGCCGCCCTGGTCGGAGCTCCCCACGAGGTCTGGGGTGAAGTAGGGAAAGCGTTTCTCGTGCTCGAAGCCGGATCGGAATTCAACGAGCCCGCGTTTCTGGCGTTCCTTGGGGAGCGCCTCGCCAAGTACAAGCTCCCGAGAACCGTGGTCGTGCTCCCCGAGATCCCCAAGACCGCGATCGGAAAAATCGACAAGAAGCTGCTGGAGGGAGGAGAAACGACATGACGAAAATCCCAACCATCGCCGGCGTCACCGCCACAACCGTGACCACCCCACGCATCACAACCAGAGTGCTCACCGCCGGACCGGACGACGGGACACCGGTGATCTTCCTGCACGGCAACCATTCATCGGCCACCTGGTGGGAGGACAACATGGTCACTCTCCCATCCGGGTTCCGGGCGATCGCTCCCGATCTGCGTGGATTCGGCGAAGCCGACACGTCGGCCAAGATCGACGCCACCCGGGGGATGGGAGACTGGGGTGACGACCTGATCGCCCTACTCGACAATTACGGCTATGACAGGGCCCACATCGTCGCCAACTCGCTCGGAGGCAACGTTGCCTGGTGGCTGATCGCCAACTACCCGGACCGGCTCGGCAAGGTGGCTCAGGTGTGCCCGGGTTCACCGTACGGCTTTGGCGGCACCAAGGACGTCGCCGGAACACCCTGCTACGACGACTACGCAGGAGGAGGCGGCGGGTTGATACACCCCAAGTTCGTCGAGGCGATCCGGGAGGGCGACACTACCGCAGATACCCCCTTCTCGCCCCGGGCGGTGTTCCGGGCACGCACGTGGGTTGAACCGCCCCGACGCGAGGACGAGTACGTCGCCAGCGTTCTCCAGATCCACCTCGGTGACGACGCCTACCCCGGCGACGTGACGCCGTCACCGAACTGGCCATATATGGCACCCGGGGTCTGGGGACCGAACAACGCCATCTCGTGCAAGTACGGAACCGACCCGGACGCTATCGCGGCGGCGGACCCGAAACCACAGGTCCTATGGCTACGCGGCGAGAACGATGTGGCGGTTTCCAACGCCGCGGCCGCGGACATCGCAACTCTCGGCCCGACCGGGCTCATCCCCGGCTACCCCGGGACCGACGTTTTCCCGCCACAGCCCATGCTCGATCAAATCCGGGCCACCCTCGACCGCTACGCCGACGCCGGGGGAACCTACGAGGAGATCGTGATGGACGGGTGCGGCCACGTGCCGTACATCGACAAACCGGAAGAGTTTGACGAGGTGCTCCAAGCATTCCTCGGCAACCGATGAGTAAAGAGAAAAGACGGAGGAGGAACAGATGAGAAAAGCCATCAAGCTGCTGTTGCTGCTGGCGGTCGTGGCCATGATCGCCACCGCCTGCGGTAGTGGCGATGCGGAGACGACAACCACCGCAGCCCCGGGGACCACCCAGGCTGCGACGGAGACCACCGCGGCGACTACGACGACAGCAATGACCGAGACCACCGCCATGACCGAGACCACCGCCATGGCCGAGGGTGTCACCTGTGCAGAGCCGGTGACGGTAGGTGTCATCACCGACATGTCGGGGGCGCTCGCCATCTACGGTGCGCACATGATGCGGGCGGTGCCCATCGGGTTCGCCTATGCCACCAACAGCGATGTCCAGGCAGGCGTACAAGACGGCACCGAGCAGACGTACATGGTCGACAACTGCGAGATCCACGTGATCTACCGAGACGACAAGGGTGATGCGGACACCACCGCCACGATCGGCCGCGAACTGATCGAGGTCAACGGCGCCGACATCATCGTCGGCACGGTGAGCTCCGGCTCCACTGCCGGCCTGCAGTCCCTGGCATTGGACAACAACGTCATTCTGATCGCGGCACCCGCGGCGGCGAATGACCTGACCGGCAAGGACTTCAACCCGAACACGTTCCGGGTCAGCCGGGAGAACTACCAGGACGGCATGGCCATTTGTGACCAGTTCGTCAACAACGACGGGTACAAGACGTTCGTACAGATTGCCCCCGACTACTCGTTCGGATACGGCGGTGCTCAGGCATACCGGGACTCGTGCACGTATTACGGCGGTGAGTTCCTAGCCGACGACATCTTCGCCCCGGCCGATACGACCGACTTCACGACATACCTGCAGCCGCTCGCCAACACCGACGCCAACGCCTTCCTGGTCACCTGGGCAGGCGGTGGATTCGTACCGCTCCTCCAAGGGGCCATCGACCTCGGTGTCATCGACGACAACACCGCGCTCGGATCGCCGTTTGTCGACAACGTGGTCCTGCCGGCGTTCTTCGGTAACGCCATTGGGACCACCTCGACAATCATCTACCACTACACCGCCCCCAGCAACTCGATCAACGATTACCTCGTTGCAGCGGCAAAGGGCGAGGGTGCTTTCCCCGACCTGTTCGACGCCGACGGCATGAACGCGGCGATCATGGTCGTTGAGGCGCTAAAGGCGACGGGCGGAGCGGCAGACGCCGACAGCCTGCGTGGTGTGATGGAAGGCATGAGCTTCGCGGGCCCCAAGGGCACGATTGACATCCGGCCCGAGGATCACGTGGCGATCCAGGACATGTACATCGTCAAGCTGACGAACCTGGACGACCCCGAGTTCAAGTTCTTCGAGAACGTCGGCACGGTGCGCCCCGAGCCGCCGTGTCTGCTCGAGGGTGACTACACGAGCCGTTGTGGAAGTCTGCCCGTCGGCAGTCTGACCGGCAACTAGGAAACCAACCAGACGAGGGGGGTGGGCCCGCCCACCCCCCTCTGATCGAGAAAACGGCATGGAGGAGCTGTGACAGCGATCCTCGAGACGAAAAACCTGCGCCGCGAGTTCGGTGCGTTGGTGGCGGTTGACGACGTCAGCGTCGCCATCGAGGAGGGCTCGCTGCACTCGATCATCGGCCCCAACGGAGCCGGCAAGACCACATTCTTCAATCTCGTGAGCGGGACCCTGGCGCCGACGTCGGGGCGGGTCTTCTACCAGGGAGACGACATCACCGATCTCCCGGTGCACCGCACCATCCATCGCGGCATCGGGCGTTCGTTCCAGATCACCAACATCTTCCCCAACCTGACGGTGTTCGAGAACGTCCGGCTCGCCGCCCAGGCGATGGGCCGCGGCAACTATGGGCTCTTCCGCTCACACCTCAGGTTGACAGAACCAGCCGCTCGCGCCGCCGAGGTCCTGGAGCAGGTCGGTCTCACCGGCCGCGCCCATGCCCCGGCCAGAACCCTGCCCCACGGCGATCAACGGAAACTCGAGCTGGGGATGATCCTGGCTCCAGACCCCCGGATCTTGATGCTCGACGAGCCAACCGCCGGGATGGCCGCCGAGCAGGTGCCGGAGCTGATGCAACTCGTTCAGGAGATCCAGTCGGCCGGGGACAAGACGGTTGTGCTCGTCGAACACAACATGAACGTCGTCATGTCGGTATCGGATCGGATCACCGTGATGCACCAGGGCTCGTTGCTGGCAGAGGGAACCCCTGCCGAGATCTCCGCCGACGAAAGGGTGCAGACGGCCTATCTCGGTGACCTGTACCGCGAGGCGGGGGGGACATCGTGAGCCTCCTCGAGGTCAATGACGTACATACATTCATCGGCCAGTTCCACATTCTCGAGGGAGTGTCTCTCGATGTGCCCGAAGGCAACATCGTCGCGCTGCTCGGACGCAACGGCGCCGGCAAGACGACAACACTGAAGACCATCCTCGGCTTGACGCCGCCCCGCTCCGGGTCGGTGCGGTTCGCCGATGCGGACATCACGGGGATGCGTAGCTTCGACATCGCCAATCTCGGCGTCGGCTACGTACCGGAGCACCGGGCGATCTTCTCCGACCTCAGCGTCGGCGAGAACCTCCGCATCGCCGAGCGCAGCAAGGGTGACCTGGCCCGCAAGGAGGAGCTGATCTTCGGGCTGTTCCCCGATCTCAAACGGCTGATCCGGTTGCCCGGCACCAACCTGTCGGGTGGCCAGCAGCAGATGCTGGCGGTGGCGCGAGCACTCGTACCCGACAACCGGCTCCTTCTCATCGACGAGCCGAGCGAGGGTCTGGCGCCCGTGATCATCGAGCAGATGATGGACGCCATCCGGCAGCTCTCCTCCCACCTCACGGTGCTGCTCGTCGAGCAGAATTTCATCGTCGCCAGCAGGCTGGCCGACCACTACACCATCGTCGAGGAGGGTCGCAGCGTACAGACGGGCGCCATGAGCGACCTCGTCGACGACCACGAGACCGTCAGGAGGTACCTCGGTGCGGGATGAGCTTCACAGTTGCCGCTACATGCCCCAGCACCGTCGACGGCGGGTGAGCCGATGACGGCCACGACAGCAACCGGCGACAGCAGGGCGGCACGCCGCTCCGAATGGCTGAGGGAGAACCGGGCGCGGGTCACCGTGCTGGCGGTGCTGCTGTTCCTGTTCCTGGCCGCTATGGCGGGGATCGACGCCGGCGATTGGTTCTCCACCATCATGCAGGGCCTTTCGGTGGGAGCGATTACGTTCCTGGTGGCTTCAGGTCTCTCTTTGATCTTCGGCTTGATGGACGTACTCAACCTGGCGCACGGTGAGCTGTTCATGCTGGGTGCATACGTGGGATGGACGGTCTACACCCGCTTCGACACCGTCGTCGACGTACTGGTTCCGCTCCTCACGGTGGCGGCTCCGTTTGCGGTGTTACCCGTGTGGCAGCGACTGGCCGCGCGAATCGGGCAGGTTCGATGGCGACGCCCCATCCGTTGGGGTCTGCTGATCGCCGGTGCCGGCGCCGTCTTCGCGGGTGTCACCAAGTTCCCGCTGGTCATCTGGAGCCCGGATGACTTCACGCGCAGCCCGGCCAACCTGTCGGTGCAGATCGGCCTGGGCACACTGACCCCGTTGCCGGCCGACTCGTTCGGTTGGCCTGCAGCCGTCGCGATACTGGCCGTGCTGGCAGGCGGAGCCGCCCTGGCGTTCGGATTCAGCATGTTCCGCAACCAGACGGCCGACCAAGCGCCGCTCCGGCGCTCCCATGTCCTCGGGCTGGCCGGGATGATCGCTGCCGCCATCGTCCTGTATATGGTGAAGAGCCCGCTCAACGACTGGGTATTCGGCCTGAGCACAACCTGGCGGTTCTTCCTTGCGCTCGTGATCTCGGTGGCTGTGGGAGCGGTGGTCGGTGCCCTCATCGAGGTGGTGCTGATCCGGCCGCTCTACGACCGGCCCATCTACCAGCTGATGATCACCCTTGGTGTCGGGTTCATTATCGTCGAGATAGTCAGAGACGTCTGGGGTCGTCCCTCCTTCACCATGGCCCGTCCCGCTGCGTTCGACGGAACCGGCGCCGGATGCCCCGGTCAGGGCATCGGAGGATTCTTCAGCGGATGCTCCACCGTAGATCTGTTCGGCACCCGGCTACGGGTGTACAACGAGGGCTTCGTGATCGTGGTCGGAATCATCGTGCTCGTCGGGGTGACGACGCTGCTGAAGCGGACCAGGATCGGCATGGTGATCCGTGCAGGTGTCCAGGACCCCGAGATGGTGCAGGCTCTCGGCATCAACGTCCGCCGTGTCTTCACCACCGTGTTCGCCATGGGATCGGCTCTCGCCGCCCTCGGCGGGGTCCTGGCCGCACCATCCATCGGCCTGAACCCGGGTATGGGCGCCACATTCCTGCTGTCGGCAATCGTGGCGCTCGCAGTAGGTGGGCTGACCAGCTTCCCCGGTGCGGCAGCGGGTGCGGTGCTCGTCGGATTGCTCCAACAGATCATCATTCGCTACGGCCAGAGCGGCATCAACCTGCCCTTCATGAGCGAACCGTTCAAACCGTCGGCGACGCTGGTCCCGGCCGCTGCCATCTTGCTCATGGTCGTCATCCTTCTGGTGTTGCCCACGGGTCTATTCGGGAGGGGTGAGCGATGACGGCGCGATCAGAGGCACGGCAGCGCTGGTGGGTCCGCCGCCGCGGCTTGCTGATCGTCACCGGGCTGATGGTGCTGTTCCCATTCCTCGTGTCGATCCTGGTCGACGGCGCAGGCGTCAATGCCGTGATCCACAACGACCAGGGCAACGCCCGGTTCCTCCAGGGTCTCGCCATCGAGATCTTCATCCTCGCTCTCTACGCCGTCAGCTACGACCTCATCCTCGGGATCACCGGTCTGCTCTCGTTTGGCCACGCCATGTTCTTCGCCGTCGGCGCCTACACCTTCGGGATCGCGCTCAAGACATTCGAGCTGAACTGGATCGTCGCCCTGCTGGTCGTGCTAGTGGCAGCCGTGCTCCAGGCACTGCTCTTTGCTGTTGTGCTCCCCCGGGTCCGTGGGATCGCCTATGCGCTGGTGACGCTCGGGTTTGCATCGGTGTTTTGGATCGTCATCCAGTCGAGCGACCTCCAGAAGTGGGCGGGCGCAGAAATCGGCCTGCAAGGTGTCCCGGCGCCGGTGTGGTTCCTCGACACAACCAACGAACGATTCCTGCTTTATCTGGTGTCACTAGGCCTGGTCGTGGTCACCTACCTGGTGTTCACCCGGATCGTGGACTCACCCGCTGGGAAGGTGCTCACAGCCATCCGGGAGAACGAGGACCGCGCGTTGATGCTGGGATACAACACGTTCTGGTTCAAGCTGCTCGCGCTCGTAGTCGGCTCGGTGACGGCATCTCTGGCCGGCGTGCTCCATGCCATCCACGAGCCCATTATCACTCCGAATGTCGCCTCACTGGGATGGATGGTGACCGCACTGCTCATCGTCCTCATCGGGGGGCTGGGAACAATAAGCGGGGCCATTGTCGGCGCCGCGGTTTTGCGTCTTCTGGAGTATTACCTCGATCGCTGGTTCGGGGGCACCTCGGCGCTCTTGATCGGCGTCGCCTACGTGGCCATCGTCTTGTATCTGCCGTATGGCATCGTCGGTACCTGGCGGGTCCGATCGTTGCGACTCAGAGAGGGGCGGAACCGGCTGCTCCGTATGGCGACCGGGGAACGGGAGGAACCACCTGGATCCGATTGATTGGAGGCTCTCATGCCAGCACCCGTCCCGGCCTTCGACTGGATCGGCCACCATGCCGATCTCAGCCCGGACTCCGTCGCTCTGATCGACGACGGACGCGACCTCACCCTGACTTACGCCGACCTCGAAGACCGGAGCAGACGTCTGGCTGCCTGGCTCGCCGGCATCGGTGTCGGGGTGGGCGACCGGGTGGCGTTCCTCTCAGGCAACACCACCGACACGTTCGAGGCGCTGTTTGCCTGCGCCAAACTCACCGCCATCCTCGTCCCGCTCAACTGGAGGCTCGCCGTTCCCGAGCTTCAGTTCATCGTCTCCGATTGCCGTCCCCGGGTTCTCATCTACGCCCCGGAGTTCGCTGAAGCAGCGAACGAGTTGGACACACCGACCAAGCTCGCTCTCGGTGGTGAGTTCGAGGCGGCCAAGGCAGCCAGCGACCCCACCGCTCTCGGACCGGTCGTCGCTACGCACGACGACCCGTGGGCGATCCTGTACACCTCAGGCACGACCGGCCATCCCAAGGGCGCCATCTGCACCCACGGGATGTTCTTCTGGAACGCCATCAATATCGGCCACGCCGTCGGCCTCACCTCGAAATCGACAAATCTCAACGTGTTGCCCACCTTCCATGCCGGCGGTCTGAATCTGTACACCACCCCCTGTCTTCACCTCGGCGCCCGCTCGATCAACCTGGCCGAGTTCGATCCGGCGAGAGTGCTGTGGTGGCTGGAGAGCGGTGAAGTGACCCACTTCTTCGGCGTGCCCGCGATCTACCAATTCCTCGCCGAACATCCTGGTTGGGAGACAGCCGACTTCAGCAAGATCCAGTCCTGGGCATGCGGCGGCGCACCGATGCCGGTGGCCCTTCTCGAGCGCTACGCCGCCCGCGGTGTCGTCATCCGGCAAGGGATGGGTCTCACCGAGACCAGCCCGACGGTGTTCCTCACCGACGAGGCCCATGCCCTCACCAAGGCGGGATCGGTGGGCAAGCCGACCTTGCACACCCGGATAAGGGTCGTCGACGACGATGGTGTAGATGTGGACACCGACACGATCGGCGAGCTGTGGGTGAGCGGCCCGAACGTCACTCCCGGCTACTGGGAGCGGCCCGAAGCCAACGAGGCATCCTTCACCGACGGATGGCTGCACACCGGCGATGCTGCCCGCGTCGACGCAGACGGCTACGTCTACATCGTCGACCGGTGGAAGGACATGTTCATCTCCGGTGGCGAGAACGTGTACCCGGCCGAGGTGGAGCAAGTGCTCTTCCACCACCCGAACGTCCTCGACGTCGCAGTGATCGGTGCCCCCGACGAGCGCTGGGGCGAGATCGGGGTGGCGGTCGTCGTGCCCCGTGACCCTGATGCCTTTGACCAGGAAGACCTGCTCGGATTCTGCGAAGGCAAGCTGGCTCGCTACAAGATCCCTAAGCGCGTTTCCGTGACGTCCGTGCTACCTCGCAACGCCGCCGGCAAGGTCCTCAAACGCGAGCTGCGTGAGGGCATCGCACCAAACACAGGGTCGTCGAGTTGATCAGGACCACCACGACCGGCTCGACTGCAACCGTCACACTGTGCCGCCCGGAGCGGCACAACAGCCTCGTTCCCGAGTTGCTCGAAGACCTACTGGCGGCCCTCGGCAGGGCACGGAACGACGCTCGAGTCGTCGTGCTGACGGCCGAGGGACGCTCGTTCTCGACGGGGGGTGATGTTCGCGCATTCTTCGATGCGAGCGAACCGCAACGCTACGCCCACGAGGTTGTCGGCCTGTTGAACCAGGTGATGCTGGCCATGATGCGCCTGCCCCAGCCGATCGTCGCCGCGGTGCACGGCATCGTCAGCGGTGGGTCGCTCGGGCTGCTGCTGGCCTCCGACGTGGTCTTGGTGAGTCCCCAAGTGACAATTACACCGTGGTACTCGGAGGTCGGCTTCTCTCCGGACGGTGGCTGGACCGCCCTGCTTCCCGATCTGATTGGACAGAAGCGAACCGCCCGGATTCTGCTGCGCAACGAGTCCATAACGGCTGAGGAAGCGGTCAATTGGGGACTCGCCTCCGACGTGGTCCCCGCGGAGACGATTTGCGACCGGGCCACCACGCTGGCAAGTGAGATTGCGGCGATGAAGCGGGGTTCGACGGCCTTCATCAAGCGTTTGCTCTGCCGTGACATCGAGACGATCGCCGCCCGCCTCGAGGACGAGCGATCGTCATTTGTCGAGCAGTTCCTCACGGCGGAGGCCCGGGCAGGGATGGCAGCCTTCCTCGGGGAAGCCGTATGAGGTTGCGGCTACCGGGGATCCGTGTCGACAGCGAGGACAAGGGACTTGCCGGATACAAGAACGCCACCGGGTGCGGCGGTCCTCGACTCGAGGTTGATCAACCCTTTGTCGGACCGGATCCTGGTGATCGTCACTGTGGTGGTCACCTCGATGGGAGCTATTGCCGTGCGGTGGAAGGCGAAGTGCTGTTTGAGCCAGTTGGTTCCCCGGCCCGGCAGATCGACCCCGAGGACGCAGGACACGGTTCCGGTGAGCAGCGCCGGCGGCAGCTCCGGCTCCGGCCCGGAGAACCGGGGGTCGGGGTCGTCCACGAGACGTACGTATGCGGCAACATCGTCGATGGTGAAGACTCTGCTCCTGGTGGCGCTCATTCCCACCTCGAGACCTTTGTACCCGGCCGACTCCTCGGGCACCAGGTGGTCGGATACTGCGCCGCCGGGAGCGCCGAACCGGGAGAACCCGCTTACCGTCACCTCGCCGTTGCTCGACCGGACGGTCTCCTCGAACCGACCCGGCTCTACCGGAGTGATGGTGAGAGAGACGGGATCGTCGGCGTAGGTCGGCGCCCGGAACATGAATTCCACACCGCTCAGCGAGACGGGATCGCTGCGGTAACGGGCGTGGGCCGCCTGCAGCATCCCGAACAGGTGCATCCCGTGTGCGACCGTACGGCCGAACCTCGTACCAGCCGCAAAACCCGGATCGATGTGGATCGGGTTGTCATCGCCGGAGAGCCTGGCGTACTCGTCGAATTGCGCCTGCGTAAGAACGGTTGTGAAGCTGGTCTCCTGCATCTGCCCATCTTGGGACTTCCGAACAAGACGTACAAACCGGTGATCTGAGGAGGATGGACGATGCCGATAAACACACTCGCAGCTCGCCACGCGCGGTACCGCGCCCACCACACGGCAGTGGTTTTCGAGGGCAGGAGGCTCACCCATCTCGAGTTCAACGCCGCGGCAAACCGGCTGGCAAACGGGTTGCTCAGGCTTGGTCTCGGTAAGGGCGACAAGATCGCCGTAGTGCTGGACAACTCACTCGAACTGCTGGAGATCTACCAGGCTGTGGCCAAGACCGGGATGGTCGTCGTCCCCCTGAGCCCACTGTTGCGCGGCGATGGGCTAGTGACACTGGTCAACGACGCCGATGCCGCCGCGGTGGTGACTATGCAGAAGATGCTCACCCACTTTGCTGCGGTCCGCGACCGTCTCGATGTCGCCGACGACCGCTTCATCGTCACGGATGCCCCCGGTACACCGGGCTACCGTGACTATCACGACCTGACGACGACCGCCTCGCCGGACGAACCGCCTCCGGTCGAGATCCGCGACGAGGATCCGTACAACATCATCTATAGCTCGGGGACAACCGGAGAGCCAAAGGGCATCGTCCACGATCACTACATTCGGATGGCCTATTGCACGGGTTTCACTGCCTCGTACCGGATCAAACCTGAGAGCGTGATCCTGCACTCCGGGTCTCTTGTCTTCAATGGAGCCTTCTTGACCTTGATGCCGGCCTTCTATGTCGGCTGCACCTATGTGCTGATGCCGTCGTTCGACGCCGGCAAGATGATCGACCTCATGGCCGAGGAGAAGGTCACTCACATCATGACGGTGCCGTCGCAGATCATCGCCCTGCTGGCCGAGCCCGACTTTCACGAGACCTATCTGCCAGATCTCGAAATGATCTGCTCGGTCGGCGCCCCGCTGCATCTCGAGCACAAGGAGGAGCTAGACCGCAGACTCCCCCACCGTTTCTACGAGCTATACGGGCTGACCGAGGGTTTCATCACCATCCTCGATCGGGACGACTTCCCCAGCAAGCCCGGTTCAGTCGGGATTCCCCCGCCGCTCTATGAGATGCGGATCGTCGACAACGACGGCAGGGATCTGCCACCCGGTGAGGTCGGTGAGATCGTCGGCCGGGGTCCGGTCACCATGCCCGGCTACTACAAGCGACCCGATCTCACCGCCAAAGCCATCAAAGACGGCTGGCTGTACAGCGGCGACCTGGGCTACGTCGACGAGGACGGTTTCCTGTTCCTCGTCGACCGCAAGAAGGATCTGATCATCTCCGGCGGTGTCAACGTCTACCCGCGCGACATCGAGGAGGTGGTCATCCAGCACCCTGCCGTCACCGACGTTGCTGTGTTCGGCGTGCCCGACGATCGCTGGGGTGAAGCGCCGGTGGCGGCTGTGCGACTCGACCCGGCCACCGTGGCGAGTCCCGGCGAGATAAGGGATTGGGCCAACGAGCGGGTGAGGGCCCGGTTCCAGAAGATTCGTGAGGTATTTGTGTTGGAGCAATTCCCGCTCAGCGTCGCAGGCAAGACACTCCGCAGGGTCATCCGGGATGGTTATCTGGGTAGTTAGCCACAACCGGGCGACGACCGTCAGAAATCGATGCGCATCACCACTCGCCGCTTCGTCGGTTGAATGACCTCGATGAAGCCGGCATCGGCGAAGACGCTGCGGGCTCCGACGTACAGCTCTCCCCAGGTGAGGTCTTCTCCCGGATGCACGATCATCGGGTATCCCTCGAGCGCCCGCGCTCGGTGTTCCCTGGCGAAATCCACGGCGGCGCGAGCGAGGGCCCGGCTGATGCCCTGATGCCGGTACCCGACCCGAACGGTGAAGCACGTCACCGCCCACACGGTGTCGTCTGCTATGTCCTCGTCACGGCCCGACCACGGGACACGCATGTATCGCAGCCGCGGATACGCTGATCGCGGCTCGACCGCACACCACCCGACCGGCTTGCCGCCGACGTAGGCAACCAGGCCACTGGTCGTCTCGGAATCGGGATACCCGCAATCGGTCTGCTGTCGCAGGCGAAAAGCACGTTCGGCAACCGGCACCGATTTCCAATCCTTGTCCCGGATCTTGAAGTACTGACACTGGCATCTCGAGGCATAGCCCCTTGTGCCGAACACGGCCTGAATGTCTTCCCAGGTCGCCTCATTGGCGGGCACCACCGTCACGGGTGCACCGATTGTCACGGGTTGATCAACCATTGTCTGCCGATACTGCCACGACTTGCGGACAATCGGTGTCCTCAATCGCGGGCAACGCTGTCATCGCGTTCTACCGAACCGACTCGATCCACTGATCGACGACATCTTCGAGAAGGCCAACAGGGACGGAACCCTGGCGGAGTAGCGCGTCGTGGAAACCGGCAACATCGAAGGTGTCGCCCAGCTCAGCAGCGGCCCGGTCACGGAGGCGCAGGATCTCGAGCATGCCGACCATATAGGCAGGCGCCTGGCCCGGCCAAACGATGTATCGGTCGACCTCGCTCTCAGCCATCCCCCTGTCGAACCCGAGATCGAGCATATAGTCAACGGCCTCGTTGCGGCTCCAACCATTCCAGTGAATTCCAGTATCGGCGACCATACGCACCGCCCGTAGCAACTCCATCCGTAACCTGCCGCTGTTGCCGAGCGGATCATCGTCGTAGAGGCCGGACTCATAGACAAGACGTTCCGCATACAACCCCCATCCTTCGGCATAGCCGGTGAAGTCGAAAACCCTTTGGTGCAGTGGCAACTCGTCGAGAGAGCGTTGCACCCCGAGCTGGAAGTGGTGTCCGGGAATGCCCTCGTGGTAGGTGGTCGTGTCCATCGTGAGGATCGGAAACTCGGGCCCGCCCAGCGATAGGTAGTAAATGCCGTTACGCGAGCCGTCGATCGGAGGCGATCGGTAATAGGCCCCGGACCCACCCTCGCGACCGGGTCGGGGGCGCACCACATCGAGCTCGGTGACCGGGCGTACCGTGAACTGCTCCGCAAGGACTTCGCCAGCCTTCTCGATCGTGGCGATGGTCCGCTGCAGCACGAGATCCCGCTCTGCGGCGGTTGTGGTCGGCATCGATCCGGCATCTGAGGCGACCTGCCGCATCGCCAGGGCGAAGTTGCCGCTGGCGTCGTAGCCGAGCGTATCCAGCTCGGCCGTCAGCTCGGCAACGATGCGGTCGACTTGATCGAGGCCGACCTGATGGACTTCTTCAGGGGTCATATCGATGGTGATGAAATGGCGGAGCACCGCGGCGTAGTACTCGTCCCCGCCGGGGACGTAGGCCATCCCCGCTTTGGCGTTCGAACGCCCATCGAGTTTCCGTACCGCATCGTCGAGATCCTCCAGGGCAGGCACGATGAGGTCCTCGACCACCGCCGCGGCCCTGGCTCCGACTCCGGCTGCCCAGGTGGGATTCTCATCAGGGAGGGCCTCAACCCGCTCCTGGAAGTCGGTGACGAGCGGGTGGGAGGCTCCATCGCCCGTCCCAATTGCGTTCTGGATCTGCCACCTGGCAATGGCAAGCGACGTCTCAGCCGGGACTATCCCTGAGTCTTCGGATTCTCTGAGCCGATCGACGAGATCCTCGATTTGAGTCGGGAACGCGATCAGACGATCGACATAATCCTCGGCGTCCTGCTCAGACTGAATCGGGTGCACATCCGCCATGAATTCCGCAAAGTTGGTGTGCGCCCCGGTGATGTAGTTGACCGGATTCTCGTATTGGGTGAACGCGGCCATTGTGACCTGATCCTCCAGATACCAGCGGAGTATCTCTGCCGAGAGCTCGTCAGCCGGGGACAGATCCGAACCTTCGAGAGTGGTGAGCGCCGAAAGCCCCTCGATTGCGGTATCGGCAAGTCCCTGCCGACCGCGTGCGGACAAATCGTCAAGCAAGTAGTTGGCATCAAACCCAATGAGCTCACCTACACCGAGATCGGTCACCAACTCGGGTTGCAGAACAAGCATCGACGTCGTGATTTCGTCCACGGTCCGACGGAATTCACTCACAGGAGCAGTCGTGGTCGTCGCCTCTTCGCCTGTTGCTTGGGACGGGATCGACACTGGCGCTTCGCTCGTCGAGGATGCGGCCGTCTGCTCGCTTGATGAGTTACATGCCGAGATCATCAACATCAGGGCGCCACACAACGCCAGGATTCTCATGCGCATCGCTGCCTCCAATGCGGTGCTGCTCGCACGGCTGCGGCCTGCCGTGCGCTCATCATTGTTGCCGGATCCCTGCCGGCTTCACAACGCCTTGAGGATATCTATCGACGTGGCTCGTCGAGCGAACCCAGTACCCCTGCCATGTGATCGTGGTACTGCTGAAGGGCCACCGCCCCAGCCTCGGTCATTCGGTAGACGGTGCGTGGGATCTTGCCAACGAACATCTTGTCGATCTCGATGTAGCCAGCCGCTTCCAGCTTGGCAGTGTGCGAGGAAAGGTTGCCCTTGGTGAGACCGGTCTGCTCCATGAGGAAGAGAAAGTCGACCTCTTCGAGGGCGTTCAAGATGACGAGAATCGCCAACCTGCTCGGTTCGTGGATGAGACGGTCGGGATCAATACGCGGCAGCGAGTCATCCATCGGTCGCTCTCTCCCGCAGCGGATGGGTACGGGTGAATCGGAACAGCGACCAGACCCCGACTGCGGCCAGCGGCACGGCGAGACCGATCAAATGCCAGACGACACCGCTGTAGTCCGCGCCCGACCCGAACCACCACAGCAGGGCACCCCAGACCACCGAGACTCCTGCGATAGCGCGATGTCGGATCAACCCCGACTGCTTGCCTGCGTACCAGAAGCCGGCGGCCAGCAACATACCCGACAGAAGTGGGGCGGCCCGCCGCCATTCAACTGCATCAGACACGTCCCCGACGACGGCTATGACGATAACCATCACCACGAAGGCCCCTCCCATGAACAGCAACATTCCCTTTGCCGATGATCGTGGCTCCTCGGCTCGCTCCCGGTAGTAGCCGATGCGGGGATAGGTAACCCGCGCTTTCACGCGGTCTGTGACCTTCCATCCGAAGAGAACGATGAACGCGGACAGGATCCCGACCAACCCGGGACTGATCACCCAGCCGAACGCGATCACCAGGAGCACCACTGCCGCAAAGATCTCGAGCAGTCCATCGCCGTATCCTGCGGTGCGCGCCCGCCTTTCGATCTCGCCTATGTCAAACTCGCCCGACATGTCACCTCCTCAGATTGCAAACTGGTTTGTGCTACAGACCACCATACGACGCGGCACCAATCAAAGTCAACATCGAGGTTGCGGCCACCGCATGCCAGGCTGATCGCCGACATCTGCTCCGGCGCTACGCCCCTATTGCTGTGAGTACCACTCCCGCAGACGTTCGAAGCCTTCGTCAAGGCTCACCGCAGGCACCCAATCGAGTGCTCGCCGGGTCTCGCGCTGGTCGAACCAATGCGCGGTAGAGAGTTGCTCAGCCAGAAAGCTTGTAATCGGAGGATCGTCGGCACGATCGGTCCTTTCCCACACTCGTTCGATAGCGAGCCCCCCGACCCTGGCCAATCTGTACGGCACCTTGAACCGGGGCAACTCGAGCCCGGCGGCACAGACAATCCTCCCCACCATCTCAGCAACAGGGCGCGGCTGGCCGTTCGACACCACAAGCGCCCGTCCCCGAATCTCCGGTGCGTGATCGAGAGCGGCCACGATGGCATCTCCCGCGTTCGTTACGTACGTGGTGTCGATAAGCGCCAGCCCACTGCCGATAGTCGCCAGCCTGCCGGCTTTGGCCCTGGCGACGATGCGCCCGACAAGCTGCGTGTCTCCCGGCCCCCAGATCAGATGTGGCCGAACCGCCGCGACGTTGAAGCTCGATGTGCTCGCTCCGAGCGCATGTAGCTCCGCATAAGCCTTGCTCCTGGCGTAGTGCCCGCGCGCCCCGTCGGGATCCGCCGGTGCCGCGTCTACGCCAACAAGCGAGCGACCGGAGTGAGCTACCGACGGAGACGAGATCTGCACCATTGTGCCCACTCCCTCAGCCCGCGCCGCGGCGACCACGTTTGCCGTGCCGACGACGTTCGTCTCTTCGAAGGTGTGCCAGTCCCCGACAATGCCGACTCGCGCCGCGGCATGGATCACCGCATCGACACCGGACATCGCCGCCGTGACTGCAGCAGCGTCGGCTATGTCACCCAGCCGGTGCTCATATCCGGTCGGGCCGCGGTGCCGCTGGAACAGGACGACCTCGTCGCCCCGATCGCGCAGCCGCATCGCCACCGCATTCCCCACCAGGCTGGTGCCACCAGTGAGTAGCACTCTCACGGGCGACCCACCTTTCCCCCGGCGAGCACCCGCTCCGCCCATTGTGCGACACGGGTTCGATCGATCTTGGAATTGTGGCGCTTGTCGACCGGGAGTGAAGGTACCTCGAGGACGGCCGCAACATCTACTGCAACGACCTTGCGAATGGCGTCGGCCAAATCGAGACTGGCGAGACCGGCAGCCCGGCCCGGTTCGTCCGATACGACTACGACAACGACCTGCTGAGTTCCGACGGGCCCAACGCCAATCGCGGCTGCCTGCGCAACGCCTTCGATCGACTCGGCCGCATGTTCAATGGCAACCGGTGTGACTGTGCCCGATGCCGTCCTGATGATGTGGACCATACGACCTTCAACCCAGAGACGCCCGTCGTCGTCGAGATGCCCGATGTCGCCACTGCGATGCCATCCGACCGGGTGTGAAGCTGCACTCGTTGTGGCCCACAACTTGTCATAGCGATCCCGGGCGTGAGCAGCCTGGACGCAAATCTCACCTGAGACCCCTGGATCGGTCGTCAAAGTCCCGGTGGCATTGCCGAAATCGTCCAGCGGGCTCACACCGACCTGGACTCCTGTGACGGGCGAACCGACGCACACTCCGTTGCCCTCGCCTGCCTGTTCTATCTCAGCAAAGCTGATGTCGGCGACAGGAAGCACCTCGGTCATACCGTACGGGGTGTGCAGCTCAGCGTTTGGAACCAGCCCCGACACCCGGCGAAGCAATTCAGGAGGCACGGGCGCTCCTGCCGACATCAGAAGCCGGACACCGTGGAGTGCGCTCTTGAGATGCGGAGTGAGGTCGGCGGCTGTCTTGTCGATGTTGACGAGCGCCGCCGGAGAAGCAAAAACCATGGTGGCCCCGATCGCGGCCACCGCGCCCGCCAGTGCTGCAGCCGTCAGGGTCCCCGGCTCGGTGACCTGCATGTCGGGGACGACCGAGGGAATCCCCAATGCCGCTCCGTACAATGCAAACGGGGCGAATGCCGCCACCAGTCGATCGTCGGGCGTGATGCCGTATAGCTCCCGGAGAATGTCACGTTGCGCTTGAGCCTGTCCGTGCCGGTAGACAACGCCCTTGGCCGGCCCGGTCGCCCCGGAGGTGAATACAACAACTGCCGGATCTGACGCTTCTGGGGGTTCAGGCAAGTTCGCGTGCTCCCCGTGCTTGCGGATCTCGGGTAGCGACGTCCACACGCCGAGCGCGGCAGCTGTCACGGACGACATTGCCTCGACTGCGATGCGCTTCCCCGGCCACCGCAACACACGGGCGGCAGCTATGGCCCGTTCAACACCGATGATGTATCCCGGTGCCGCGCTTTGCAGCGCCCTGGTTATGCCTTTGACTCCAAGACCGGCATCAGCGATGACGGGGACAGCTCCGATGCGCCAGCACGCATAGAGGCTGACCGTCAGATCGATCCCCGGGGGGATCAGCAGGGAAACACGGTCACCCCTGGAGATTCCCAGCGCCGCCAGACCTGCTCCGACCCGCTCCACATCGTTCGCTAGTTCGGCAAACGTCATCACCCGCTCCGGCCGGGCGCCATCCATTTCGATCACCGCCGGCTGATCCGATTCCCGGAGGCGGTCGATGCCCGACCACAACGGTTCGCGGTCATCAGTCGCCACGGCAGGGGTATCGGTGTGCAGACCGGCCGCCCAGGCAAAGATGGGACCGGCGATATCCATGTCCTCGGGG
>Ga0307423_1000459_pt1 | contig 27461 bp, 22 predicted proteins | sample SalMarWE160310MG_FD_202154 | JGI IMG/M metagenome (GOLD analysis project Ga0307423, IMG submission 202154) | Salt marsh sediment microbial communities from the Plum Island Ecosystem LTER, Massachusetts, United States - WE1603-10 | ecosystem: Environmental > Aquatic > Marine > Intertidal zone >... | reverse complement strand
GCGGAGCTTCGAGTTCAGACGGCTCGTGAACGAGCCGCCCAGCACCGTGTTGGCGACCGCGAGGGGGTAGTAGGCATCCGTGCGGCGATCGGCCGCGACGCGGCCGACCCGCACTTGGCTCTGGGTCGCACCCGGCTTGTCCACGAGGTAGATCGTCCGCTGAGCCGCGGCCACGTGCCCGGGGGGTGCCGAAGGATCCTCCCCCCGACCTGTCCACCCGGAGAACGCCCGGGTCAGCATGGAGTCCAACGCCTCGCGTGTGACGTCACCCGCCACGATCAGCGCCCCCTGCCCCGGCGCGTAGCGGGCGTGATGGAAGGCCACCACCTCGTCGCGGGTGAGCGACTCCAGGCTCTCCTTCGTCCCGAGGAGGGACACACCGTACGGATGTCCGTCTCCGTAGAGCACTTCGGCGAAGGCGTCGTCGGCCAGCGCCGCAGGGACGTCCGAGCGCTGGATTACGCGGGCGAGGCGCTCGCGACGCAGCCGCTCCAGCTCGGCCTCGGGAAAGGTCGGGTGCACGACCACGTCCGCCACGATGTCCAGCGCAGCCTCGAAGTGCGTGCGCAGCACCAATAGACGCAGCTGGCTGGCGTCGTAGCCCGCCGTGCTGGACAGGCTCGCTCCGAGCAGGTCCACCGCATCGCCGATCTGGAGCGCCGAGCGCGTGCTGGTTCCCTCGTCGAGCATGTCCGCGGTGAGCGAGGCGAGGCCCGCCAGCCGCGGCTCGTGCGCCGACGCGCCGCCCCGGAACTGGAGTTCGAGGCTCACGAGCGGAAGCGCGTGCCGCTCGACGAGCACCACCCTCAGCCCGTTGTCCAGCTCGTAGTCCTGGATCTCGGGCATCTCCATCGATTCGGGGGCGCCCACCGTGGGAACGGTGGTGCGGTCGGTCCCCGTCCTACCGCGCCCGGAGGGGCTCCCCCCGGGACCCACCGTGATCGAGGCCGGCGTCCCCTCGCCGGGGTCCGACGACGTGTACGCGACAGACGCGCACCCCGCCAGCGACAAAGCCGTCCAACTCGCCATCATCCGCCGTGCCCTCCTCGTCATGGCCGCACCTCCCCTTCCGTCCCCGCCGCGCTCGCCGCCAGCTCCGGGCGTCCCTCGGGCACGACACTCAGCCAGACGGCCGGGACACCCGCCAGCCAGCGTCGGGCCACGTCCGCGAGCCCCCCCTCGGTCACACGGCGGTACCGGTCGAGGTCCTTGCGCGCCCACCCCGGTGTGCCGGCGAGGAAGTGGTACTCGTTGAGCCGGTCGGCCTTGCCGCCGAATCCGCCCACGCGCTCGAGGGAGCGTACGAAATCCGTCTCGACGCCGTTGACGGCCCGCTCGCGCTCAGCGGCTGCGACGCCCCCGGAGACGACCCGGTCGAGCTCCTCGCGAATCGCCGTGGCTATCCGCTCGAGCCCGACGTCCGGCTTGGCGGTCGCGATGATCCAGAAGGTCCCGGCGAGCTCCTGGCCGTCCTGGAACGCGCTCACGTCCTGGGCGATCTGCTCGTCGTAGACCAACCGCTTGTAGAGACGGGAGCTCTTGCCCTCGGTCAGCACGGAAGCGAGCACGTCCAGCGCCGCGTCCTCGTCCGTGAAGACCTTCGGTGCGTGCCAGGCCACGTAGAGGCGGGGAAGCTGCACCGCGTCTTCGAGGACGACCGGCCGGTCCGCCGCGAGCGTGGCGTCCGGAACGTCCACGGTCGGGATCGGCGGGCCCGAGGGGATGTCCGCGAAGTACTTCCCGACGAGCGCCCGCACCCTCGACAGGCTGACATCGCCCGCGATGGAAAGGGAGGCGTTGTTCGGCGCATAGTAGGTCCGGAAAAAGGCCTTCACGTCGTCGAGCGTCGCCGCGGACAGGTCGTCCATCGAGCCGATGACCGGCCAGTGGTAGGGGTGGTCGGCCGGGTACAGGTTCTCGTACACGGTCTCGAACGCATTTCCGTAGGGCTGGTTGTCGACGCCCTGGCGGCGCTCGTTCTTCACCACGTCGCGCTGCAGGTCGAGCTTCTCCTGCGTCATCGTCTCGAGCAGGAAGCCCAGCCGGTCGGCCTCCAGCCACAGCGCGAGCTCAAGGGCGTTGGCGGGGATGTTCTCCCAGTAGTTCGTCCGGTCGTTGCCGGTCGAGCCGTTGTTCACGCCGCCGGCGGCCTCCAGAAGGTTGTCGAAGTCCCCCTCGGGCACGTGCGCCGACCCCTCGAACATGATGTGCTCGAAGAGGTGGGCGAAGCCCGTGCGCCCCGGCTTCTCGTTCTTCGAGCCCACGTGGTACCAGAGGTTCACGCTGGCCACGGGGAGGGAACGGTCCTCGTGGACGATCACGTTCAGGCCGTTGGCGAGCGTGAACTGCGTGTAGGGTATGTAGACCTCCACCGGTCCTCTATCCTCCTGGGCGAATGCCGTCGTGGCGAGCAGCCCCAGGGCCGCCGCCGCCAGGGCCGCGCCGCGTATCCTCCACCCCATCATCGTCGTCCTCCGAATCGTCCGGCTGTTCCGCTCGTCGAATCAGGGCCGTTCCTGCACCCGCCTGCGCAGCAGGTCCGGCGAGAACTCGTCCATCAACAACCTGCGCGCCGCGTCCGGCCCGCTGTCCAGGCGCTCCTCGACGGCCAGCACGAGGGCGGCATCCTCCTCGCCCGCACTCATGCGCCCGCGCTCCAGCATCTCCCAGGCGAGGTCGTCGGCCCCGGTGACGCACGCGGCCAGGGCGGAGGCCAGCTGGGCATCCACGTCCTCGGGGTCCAGGCGCGCCCCCTCCGACAACTCTCCCGCCGCCTCCTCGAAGCGCTCGGCTTCCAGGAGCACGAGGCCCAGCACGATCCGGCCCCACGCGTCCTCCCGGTCCAACCGTACGGCTTCGCCCATCGCGTCCACGGCGCCGTCGGCGTCGCCGGAGAGGTAGCGCGCCACGCCCAGCTCGTAGGCTACCTGCGCGTCGTCCGGGTCCAGCTCCCTGGCAACCTCGAGCTCCCGCAGTCCGTCGGCGACGAACCCCTCCCGGGCGAGGTAGGCCCCGTACATGAAGCGCGTGAGCGCGACTTGGGGCGCGATGAGCGCCGCGGTGCGCAGCGCCTGCTCCGCGTCCGGATCGTCGAACGCCGCCACCCCGTTGCCCGCGGTTGCCAGCACGTAGGGATCCCGCGGGTCCAGCGCGAGCGCACGCTTGAAGCGCTCGTACGCGATGCCCGGCATCCCGAGCTCCCGCTCCGCCACGCCGAGCCAGCAGTGGACCGCCGGATCTTCCTCGTGCTCGGCCACGTGCTCGCGCAGGAGCTCGGCCATCGTCTCCCAGTCGCCCTCGTCGGCCAACCCGAGGGCGCGCTCCAGCAGCGTATCCAGCTCCATCCCGGACGTGGTGCTACGCGCCGAACTTCACGAGCCGACCCGCGTGCGCCAGCGCCAGGGCCATCAGGTCGGTGCCGCGGAAGCGGCCGAGGTCTCCCCTGCGGCACGCGGACTCGCCGAAGCCGCCGCCGGTCGGGCGCGCCCACCTCGAGGCCAGCAGCACGGGGACGGCGTGCCACGAGTGCTCCTTGTACACCGCCGGCGTAGAGTGATCACCGGTGACCATCAGCACGTCCGGCTCGGTGTCCAGGATGCGCGGCAGGAGCGCGTCGATCTCCTCGATGGCGTCCACCTTCCCATCGAAGTCACCGTCGTGGCCCTTGGTGTCGGTGTCCTTGAAATGCAGGAACGAGAAGGCGCGCGCGGGGCCGTTCTTCTGATAGAGCGCCACCGTCTGCTCGACGTTCAGCGGAATGGCGGGAACTTCCATGCCGACCAGCTTGGCCACGCCGCGGTACATCGGGTACTTGGCGAGGGCCACCGCCGACAGCCCGAAGCGCTCCTGGAGCGTGGGGATACGCTCGTACGTCGCGAACCCTCGCGCCAGGAAGCCGTTCAGGGCGGGCTCGTCCGCCAGGATCTCACGGGCCTGAGCCAGGAAGTCGCGCACGATCTCCGCCGAGCGCTCCGAGCCGGGGGCCGTCGCCCGGCAGTCGAGGTCGGGCACGCCCTCCTCGAGCGGGTCGGTGTCGGTGAGCTCCGCGCCGAGGCCCTCGCCACGGACGAGGAGCACCACGCGGTGCTCCTTCTCGTGCGTCAGCGACACCTCGAAGCCCTCCGGCTGTCGCAGCGACGAATTGAGCTTGTCGACGACCCTGCGGCCCTGTGTGTCGCTGGGCCGGCCGGCCCGGCGATCCGCCACGAGTCCCTTCTCGTCGAAGGTCGCGAGGTTGAGGCGGGCCGCGAGGTCTCCGGCGTGGAGGTCGATCCCCACGCCGAGGGCCGACAGCACCCCCCGTCCGATGATGTACTTCGTCGGGTCGTAGCCGAAGAGGGAGAGGTGGCCGGGGCCGCTTCCCGGGGTGATCCCCGGACCTACGGGGTCGATCATCCCGAGGGAGGATCGATCCGCGAGGGCGTCGAGGTTGGGCGTGCGGGCGGCTTCGAGCTCGGTGCGGCCGCCGGCGTCGGCGTGCGGGAGGCCGCCGAGACCGTCGAGCACGACGAGTACGATCCGGGTGTCGTGGCCGCGGTGGACCTGGTCGTCCGGAAGGATGAGATCGGTCATGGTCGGGTTCGCTGAGGGAGGCCGCGCCCGGCAGTGGCCGGACGTTCCGGCGGAACCGGAATCTAACAGGCCGTTGTCCGGGACGGGCCTCCGGTCTAGGATCCGCCTGGGTCCCGTCCGGATCCACGACCAACCCACACGACGGATCATCCGCGTGCCAGCCCAGGAGCACCTCCCGTGCGCTACGCGCCTTTCCGCATGGAGCGATACCAGTCCACCTACGAGCACCGGGTGGAAATCAACCTCTCGGAGTCCGGCGTCCATCCGATGACCGTACGTGAGCTGCTCGAGCTCGCGGGGGCGGAGCACGGCATCGACGACGTACGCCTCGGCTACGGCCAGTCCAACGGCTCCGACGCGCTGCGCGCCCGCATCGCCGCCCTCTATCCCGGTGCCACGGACGCCAACGTCCTGGTCACGGTCGGCGTCGCAGAGGCCAACTTCACCTCGTTCTGGCACCTCATGGAGTCGGAGGGGGAGGCCGCGGTCCTCCTCCCCAACTACGGGCAGGTGCCCGGGCTTCTGGAGTCCTTCGGGGCGCGCATCCACCCGGTGAAGTTGGTGGAGGAGCACGGGTGGCAGCCCGACCTCGACGCGCTGTCCGCCGCCCTCGAAACGGGTGCCCGCTTCGTGCTGGTCACGAACCCGAACAACCCCACGGGCGTGGCGCTCAGCCCCGCGGCCATGGAAGCGATCGCCGGCCTGACGCAGCACCACGGCGCCTGGATCCTCGCGGACGAGGTGTACGGAGGCGCCGAGGTGGTCGGCGACCAGACCCCGTCCTTCTGGGGCAGCCACGAGCGCGTGCTGGTGACGAACTCGCTGTCGAAGGCCTACGGGCTGCCCGGGCTGCGCCTGGGGTGGATCGTGGGCCCCGCCGACGTCGTCGCCGAGCTGTGGGGGCGTACCGACTACACCACGATCAGTCCGGCCAGCCTCTCCGACACCCTCGCGACCGTCGCGCTGGAGCCCGCCACGCGCGCCCGCATCCTCGAGCGCACCCGCGGCATCATCCGCGCCAACCTCGGGCTGCTGCGCGGGTGGATGGAAGCGCAGGAAGGGCGCTTCCACTACCGGCTGCCGGACGCCGGCGCGATCTGCTACATGCGCTACCATGCCGACGTGAACTCGACGGCGTTCGCCGAGAAGCTGCGCACGGAGAAGAGTGTCCTGGTGGTCCCCGGCGACCACTTCGGCATGGACTCCTACCTGCGCATCGGCTTCGGCAACCCGGAGGACGAGCTGCGGGACGGGCTGGGCCGGATCCGCGAAGCCTTCGACGAGGTAGCCGCGGCGCGGGTCGGCCGCTGAGCCCGGGTCTGGCGGCCGCCAGACCCGGCCCCGCCGGCTACTCCGCGCTCAACGCCACCTTCGGATCCACCCGCACGGCCCGGCGCGCCGGGAGCCAGGCGGCAAGCGTGCCCGCTCCGCCGAGGAGCGCCGCGGCGACAACCAGGCTGACGGGATCCCAGGCGCGCACCCCGAACAGGGTCCCCGACAGCGCGGCGCCGGCGGCCAGCGCGCCGCCGAGGCCGAGGAGCAGACCCAACGCCACCAGACGCGTCGCGTGGCCGAGGACCATGCCCACCAGCGTGCCGGCATCCGCGCCCAGGGCAGCCCGGATGCCGATCTCGCGCGTCCGGCTCTGCACGGCGTAGCTGAGGACCCCGTAGATGCCGGCCACCGCCACGAGGAGGGCCAGCAGCGCGAAGGCCGCACCGATCCGGGACGCCGCCCGGGGCCTGGCGACCGTCTCGGCGAGCATCGCGTCCATGGTGCGCAGCCCGGCCGCGGGCACGTCGGGATCCACCCGTGCCACGGCACGCCGGATGCCGTCTACGACGCCGGAGGCGTCGCCGCGCACACGGACCACCACTGACATACCGCGTTGCGGGTTTGCCCCGTAGGGCATGTAGAAGATCGGCTCGGCCGACGCGGCGTAGCCGTCGTCCAGGACGTCGCCCACGACGCCGACGACGCGCAGCGGGATCGTGTTCTCGTCGCGGTGAAGGAGGATCACCCGCCCCACCGCGCTCCCCTCCGCCTCCACCATGCGCGCCATCCGCTCGTTGACCACGATGGGGACGTCCTCCACGGGCTCCCACGCCTCCGTGAAGATTCGGCCCTCCCGCACGGGGATGCCCATGACCGCGAAGTACTCGGGAAGCACCGTGTGGAAGTCGGCGCGGGGCGCGCTCGCTTCGTCGAACGGTCTCCCCTCCACGCCGAAGGTGGTCCAGCGGTTCTCGGTCGAGAACGGGAGATCGGAGGTCATGCCCACGGTCTCGACGCCGGGCACGGCCTCCACCTCTCGCCAAAGGTCGCTGAAATACCGCTCCAGCGACGCCCGGTCCGGGTAGCGGGCCCTCGGCGCGGTGACGTCGAAGGTGATCCGGTCGTGGGGATCGAAGCCCGGCGGCACGCGCACCAGCGCGTCGAAGGAGCGCGCCAGGAGCAGCGCCACCACCAGGAGCGTCGTGGCGAGCGCGATCTGCCCGACGATGAGCAGGTTCCGGGTCCCGCTCGTCGCCAGGCCGGACCCGACACGCGCGTCGCCCTCCACCAACGCGTTTCCGAGGTCCGAGCGGGCGGCCGTGCGTGCCAGTGGCAAGGCGAACGCGACGCCCGCCAGCAGCGCGACGAGCACCGTCAAGCCCACGACGCGGGCGTCCACGGCGACGTCCACCAGACCCGAGAAGTACCGTGCCTGCAGCGACTGCAGCGCTCCGCGCGCCGCGTACACGCCGAGGGTGCCCACGAGTCCGCCCGCGGCACCGAGCACCAGCCCTTCAACGATCACCTGGCGCAGGAGGCGTGCGCCGCCCGAGCCCAGGGCCGCCCGCACCGCGAATTCGCGCCGGCGCTCCTGGCCCCGCGCGAGCGTCAGGTTCGCGACGTTGGCGCACACGATGAGCAGCACGGTGGCGCCCGCGCCGAGGAGGATCAACAGGACCGGGCGCGCGTCTCCCAGGAGGTAGTCGTCGAGTGTGCGGACCGTGACCGTCCACGCGCCGTTCTGCTCCGGGTGGGCCCGCGTCAGCCGGTCGGCCAGGCCGTCCATCTCGGCGCGCGCCCGGTCGAGGGATGCGCCGGGAGCGAGTCGCGCCACCGTGCGCAGGTAGCGGGAGTCGAAGTCGTCGTGCTCCCCCTCCAGGAGAAGCGGGCGCCAGAGCTGCGTGTTCTGCCAGCCGAGCCGCCGCTCGGGTTGGCGGAACCCCGCGGGAGCGACGCCCACCACCGTGTGGGGGCGTCCGTCGATGCGCACATCCTTCCCGACGATCGAGGGATCGGCCCCGAACCTCCGTGTCCAGAGCGCATGGCTGAGGACGACCAGGTCCCCGGAGGCGTCGCGCGCCGTCTCCGCCGTGAAGACGGCTCCGAGCTCGGGAGAGACCCCCAGGACCTGGAAGAAGTCCGGGGTCACCACGCTGGCCGCCACCTCCTCCGCCGCACCGTCGCCGCCGGAGACCGTGGCCATGTCCACGTTGAAGGCCGCGATGTCCGTGAACGAGCCCGCCTCGTCCTTCCAGGCGAAGTAGTTCCCCGGGGAGACGGTCATCACGTCGCCGGTCGCCCGTTCGGCCTCCCAGATCAGGACGAGGTCGCCGGGCCGGCCGTAGGGGAGCGGCGTCAGGAAGTGCGCGCTGACCAGCGTGAAGATCGCCGAGTTGGACCCGATGCCGAGGGCGAGCGTCGCCACGGCCACGAACGTGAACGTCGGGCGTTTGCGGAGCCCGCGGAGCGCCCACCTGAAATCCCCACCCACGTCACCCAACCAGCCCATGCTCCCCTCCTCCCGTGTCTGACGGTGCGCCCACGGGGCGCGCAGCACAAAGCCCAGCACCTGCCGCCGGTACCACCATCGCGCGGCGTCCGGGCCTTCTTCCGCAGCCCGCACCTGGAACGCCTCTCTGAGCTCTCCCTCCACTTCGTCCGCGTCGCGCGCGCCCACGGCCCGGCGCAACAGCCGTCGGGCCAGAGGGGGCGGCCGAACCCTCTCGTGTTCCTCGCTCACGGCTCCCTCAGTCGTCCAGTGCCGGCTCGAGGCCGTCCCACAGGCTCAGGAACGCCTGGCGGACGTCCTTCAGGGGCTCGAGCGCCGCCTCAGTCATCGCGAAGTACCGGCGCGGGTAGGGCTCTCCGCTCTCGTCCGGCGTCTCCAGGCGGGAGGTGAGCATCCCTTTCTTCTCCAGACGGCGCAGCGCGATGTACACCGCCGACGTGGCCGCCTCGCGGCCCGTGCGCGCCTCGAGCTCCGCGACGATGGGCACCGAGTAGGATTCCCCGCCCAGACGCAGGATGGTGAGCAGGACCTGGTGCTCGAACTCTCCGAGGCCGATACGGCCCATGACGACCCTCCCGGTGGCGCCGCCCCATAGACTCACGACGCTATAGTATAGCGTTGTTATAGTATGGACGGGAGGAGTGGCCAGAGGGTTGGAACGCCCAAGCGCGCTGGACACGCCACCGCCGGGGCGGGCACGTTGAGGGTAGTCCACCCTCCCTCACAGGCGGAGCGCCCATGAACGTCGCCGAAATCGCCCGCGTCTTCGACGAGGCCATCAAACACCCGCTCTTCACGATCCAGGGCCGCAGCATCACGCTGATGGATCTTGCCACGTTCGCTGCCTTCGTGGCGGTCACGTTGATCGTGTCGAGGCTCCTCCGGCGGAGCACCGACGCGGCCCTGTCGCGCCGTGGCGTGGACGATCCCGGCACGAAAGCGATCGCTCGCAGGCTCATCCACTACGTGATCCTCTTCGTGGGCCTGGCCACCGCCGTCAATAACCTGGGCATCAACCTGTCGGCCGTCTTCGCGGCCAGCGCGGTCCTCGGCGTAGGGATCGGGTTCGCCTTCCAGAGCGTCGCACAGAACTTCATCTCGGGGCTCCTCCTGCTGTTCGAACGCTCCATCAGGCCCGGCGACATCCTCGAGGTCGAGGGGCGCGTGGTCCGCGTCGAGGACATGCGCATGCGCTGCACGGTGGCGCGCTCCCGTGATGACGAGCAGCTCATCATCCCGAACTCGACCCTCTCCCAGGGAACGGTGACGAACTTCACCATGGAGGACTCCCTCTACCGGGTCCGGATCTCGGTCGGCGTGACGTACGACTCCGACATGCGGCAGGTCCGCGAGGCGCTGGAAGAGGCCGCCGCGACCATGACCTGGAGCGTGCAATCCCATGAGCCTCTCGTGCTCATGACCGCCTTCGGAGACTCCTCGGTCGACTTCGAAGTCTCCGTGTGGACGAACGACCCGTGGCGCTCCCGCCGGGCGCAGTCCGACCTGCACGAGGCGGTGTGGTGGAAGCTCAAGGAGTCCGGTATCGTGATCGCGTTCCCACAGCTCGACGTTCACTTCGACCCCACCGTGAACGACTCGATCACCCGACTCCCGAAAGCCTCCTGACGGGCCGCCGACATGCCGAAGGACGCACTCAAGGACCTCCAGCTGCTGGTCCGCTCCCGATACGGGCTCATCTACGTCGACACGCCCGAGGAGGAGCGTGCCGAGGGGCTCCTGCGCCACCTGGCCGACGCGATGGGCATCCCGCTCTTCATCTGGACCCGCTCGCGCGGGCTCGTGCGCTCGGGCCTCCAGGACGCGATCTACGACTCCCGCGATCCGGTGAAGGCGATCCGCAACATCGAGTCCGGTGGCCAGCCCGGCATCTACCACCTGCAGGCCCTGGCCCGGAGCCTGGACGGGCAAGATCTCCTCCAATCCCACCTTCGCGACGCCGCCCGCTCGCTCGAGCAGCGCGACGGTGCGCTCGTGCTCACCGGCGAGGGCGTCGAGCTACCGCCCCCGCTGAAGGAGATCGCGGCGGTGCTCACGCTTCCCGGGCCATCTGACGAGGAGTTCCGCGAGCTCCTCGGGCGCATCGTCCGCGATCTGTCCGCCCGCCAGGACATCGAGGTCTCGCTGAGTCGGGAGGAGATGAACACGCTCGTGAAGAACCTGTCCGGCCTGACGCTCATGGAGGCCGGAAAGGTTCTCACGAAGGCCATCGTCGAGGACGGATCGCTCACGGCAGCGGACATCCACCGTGTCATCGACGCCAAGCGCGAGGTGGTCGAACGGGAGGGGCTGCTCGAGTACTATCCGGCCGAGACCACCATGGCCGGCGTCGCGGACCTCAAGACGCTCAAGGGATGGCTCGCCAAGCGGACCGCCGTCGTGAAGAGTCCCGAGAAGGCGGAGCAGTTCGGCCTGGGGTTCCCGCGCGGCGTGCTCCTCCTGGGCGTTCCCGGATGCGGCAAGAGCCTGTCCGCCAAAGCCGTGGCCTCGGAGTGGGGTCTACCGCTGCTCAAGCTCGATCCCTCGAACCTCTACAACAAGTACGTCGGCGAGAGCGAGGGAAACTTCAAGCGGGCGATGCGGGCCGCCGAGCGGATGGCGCCCGTGGTGCTGTGGATCGACGAGCTCGAGAAGGCGTTCGCGGCGGGAGGCACCGAGGACGGCGGCGTGTCCCAGCGCATCCTCGGGAGCTTTCTCGGATGGATGCAGGACCGGAAGGGCGACGTCTTCGTCGTCGCGACCGCCAACGACATCCAGCGCCTGCCTCCCGAGTTCCTGCGCAAGGGACGCTTCGACGAGATCTTCTTCGTGGACCTCCCCGACGAGAGCACGAGACGCGAGGTCTTCCGCATCCACCTGGCGGCCAGGGGGCACGACCCGGCGGGCTTCGACCTGGACGCCCTCGCCCGGGCCTCGGAGGGCTTCAGCGGCTCCGAGATCGAGGAGGTGGTGGTGAGCGGCCTCTATACCGCGTTCGCCAACGGAACGAAGCTGGACACGCGAGCGCTCCTCTCCGAGGCCGGAGGCACGCGGCCGCTCTCCGTCACCATGGCGGAGCGCATGGACGCGCTGCGGGCGTGGGCCCAGGGACGCACCGTCCTGGCGAATTGAAACACCGCGCCTACGGAGAACCGACGACCGTGGCGGCTGGCGGCTACACCTCGCGCAGGAGATCGGCGTCATCGTCCCTCACCGAGTTCACGCGCACCGACACGCGCCGTGCCTCCAGGAAGCCGGAGGCCGCGGGCGAGACGATCCGGCGAAGCAGCCCCGGATCGGCGTCCTTCGCGAGCCACGCGGCGCGGTCCGAAGGTGCCACGATCAGGGGCATGCGCTCGTGGATCGGCCCGACGTCGTCGCTCGCCGCGACCGTGAGGATCGCGAAGCCGTCCCGCGGCTCCGCGCCCGGCCGTTCCCAGTGCTCCCAGATCCCCGCGAAGGAGAGCACGCGGCCGTCCACCGGGTGGAACCAGTAGGGGATCTTCCGGCCACCTTCCTCATGCCACTCGTAGAAGCCGTCGGCGGGCACGAGGCAGCGACGGTGCGCGAAGGCCTCGCGAAACGACGGAGTGCGCGCCGCGGATTCCCCGCGCGCGTTGACGAACGGACGCCCCGCGTCGTCGGCCCGTGCGGGGACGAATCCCCAGCGGAGGAGCCCCATGCGCCGGCCCCGACGATCCTCGCCGACCACAGGCGCGTCCTGGCCCGGCGCCACGTTGAAACGCGGAGCGAGCACGAAGGTCGGCTCGGGCACGTCGAATACCTCGATGAGCTCGTCGGAGGGAACGGCCAGCGTATAGCGCCCGCACATGCGCCGCTCCCTACTTCAGCGGCTCCGGGTGAGGCCCGCACCGCGTGTACCGAGCGTCGTCGAACCGGCGACGGCGCAACACCAGACGGTCGCCGAGATCCTCCTCCCTGCGGAAGCCCAGGAGGTGGAAGAGCTGCAGCGCGTACCAGCGAGCGACGCGCTTGTCGACCACCATGCCGTCCGGGAAGTCTGGATCGCGTCCCACCCCGGGGAGGAGATGGATGACGCGATCCGCTCCCAGGCACCGAAGCGCGAAGGAGATGTGCAGCCACGTCGGCGCGACCTCACGGACCAGGAAGAAGCCGTCCTCACCCTGCTCCTGGTAGAGCGGCATGAGTATCCGGCCGCTCTCCTCCGCGCGGATCTCGCCCCGGGCGTCCCGCGCCACGGCCTGACCGGCACGGACGGGCTGGAAGTTCCGCCAACCCGGGTTCATCCGGAAGTGATCGGCGGGTTCCACCGGATGCCGATAGCGCATCTCCATCAGGTTGGGGAGCTCCTCCATGCCGCGCCGCAAGAGCTTGCGGCCGGCGGTCGCCTCCGGAAGCCCGCCTTCGGTAAGCAGGCCCAACGCCGCGATCTCCACCCAGATGCCTGCTTCCGCCCGTTCCACCGCCAAGGGCTCTTCGTGCTGTCCGGTCTCGAACATCACCGCGACCAGGCCGTGGCGGCCGAGGAACGCCAGCAACGTACCCTCCACCCGCTCCTCCAGCCCGAGGATCATGGGCACGGGAATGTGCGAGGCGAAGGCACGGTTGGGGAGCGTGTCCCCGAACGTCGTGAACGGACCGCCCGAGCCGGAGGTCGTGTGGAGATCCAACGCGTAGATCGGGCCCCGCGCCGCCTCGACCACGTCCTCGATGGCGTCGAGGAGCTCGACCTGCTCGTGGTCCTCGATGGTTCCGTTCAGCCTGCCCTCCGTGCGAAGCCGGTCCAGGCGCTCGTCCGTCCACGCCCGATTCAGGTCGCGGTGCATGAAGCGGCGTCGCGCTGCCAACGCCCGGCAGTTGCCGGCCAACGCCACGAAGTCACCGCGCATCGCACCGGCGAGGGGCGCGAGGCGCTCGCCGACCCTGCGCGCCGCTCGCACGCCCGCGGGCTCGTTCCCGTGCACCCCGGCGATGCACAACAGCGTGGGTCCGGGGCGCGCGCCGGATACGCGCGCGAGCGTGCGCCCCGCGCCCAGGGGCCCGCTGTCGATGTCTGAATGGATGTGGCTTGCCGTACTGCTCACCGTCTTCTCGTTTCTCCTGGAAGAGCCCGCGTGCGATCCGAGCTACTCGACGAAGGTCGCGATCTCGTCCAGGGACTTCTTCGTGATCTCGGGAACGGTGGCTCCCGCCGCGGGGTGGCCGACCACGAGGACCAGAAAGGGCCGCTCGTTGTCGGGGCGGTCCAGAAGGCGGTTCAGGAACTTCATGGGCGAGGGTGTATGGGTCAGGGTGGCCAGGCCGGCGTGATGCAGCGCGGTGACGAGCATCCCCGTCGCGATCCCGACGGACTCCGTAACGTAGTAGTTTTTCAGATGCCTGCCATCGGCGGCCACCTCGTAGCTCTCCGCGAAGATCACGACGAGCCAGGGGGCCGTTTCCAGGAACGGCTTGTGCTCGTCCGTTCCCAGGTGTTCCAGCGCGTCCAGCCACTCGCGCGGCGCCCGCCCCCCATAGAACTCGCGCTCCTCTTCCTCCGCCGCCTCCCGGATGCGGCGCTTCAGCTCCGGATCGCCCACTACGACGAAATGCCAGGGTTGCCGGTTCGCGCCGTTGGGCGCGGTGCCCGCCGCGAGGAGGCAGCGTTCGACCACCTCACGGGGGACCGGACGACCCGAAAAGTCGCGAACCGTGCGCCGCCGCCTCATGCGGGCGAGGAACGCTTCCGCCTCCTCGAGCATGCGGTCGGGCGGCAGAGGCGGATAATCCGTGAGCGGGATCATCCTCGCGCGGGTCACGGGCGCGGCGTTCCGTCCGGCGAGGCGTCCGGGTCGCCGAGCAGTCGCGCGTAGACCTCCACCCAGCTTCCGTCGCTCGCCGCCGCGAGCACGTCCTCGGGGGCCACGTGCAGGGTCTGGGAGAGGACGCGCAGGTTCACCAGGGACACGATGTCCCGGTCGGCCAGCTGCACCTGGCTCCAGTTGGGCGTCGGAGTCGAGCGGTATCGGTCGTACGCCGATTGCAGGATCCCGGCCGACGCTCCTTCGGGGATCGGCACGTAGAACTGAGCGGCGTCCACCTGGTACCGACCGGCGAGCTCGCTCCATCCCCGCCCGGATCGGCGAAGGGCCACGATGGCCTCCGGTGAGACCCCGGCGTGGTGCGCCAGGAACAACACCACGGGGATCTCGTCGGCGGGCATGCGCCACTCGCCGAGGATGGAGATCTCGGCCGCCGGCAGGCTGAAGTACTCCGCCACGGCTCGGAAGTATGCGTCGCGGACGTCCTGTCCACGAACCGCCGGCGTCACGGTGACCGCCGCCACCAGAGCCGCTCCCATGGCCCGTCGGATGTCGTTCACTCGGTCCCTCCTGTGAAGCCGGACTGCCAAGCCGCGTACTGATCCAATCTCCGGCCCTATCGCCATTCGGGCCAGAGTCTACGGATCCGGACATCGCGTGTTCCCGCTTCCGCCGCGATGCTTCCCCAACCGACGGACTGTCCGACTTAACACCTTCCCCCTGGCACGGGTCTTGTACTGTAGAGGGGTGACGAGGGTGCGGAGGGGCCGAGAGAGGAGGCGAACCATGGAACCGAACGGGAAGGGCGCCGCGCGAGCGGACCTCCGCTTCGGTCTGGTGACCGAGGCGTCGTCATCGACGATCCAGAAGGGGCCGGAGCCGGGTGTGGTCTTCGACTTCACCGGTCTCCGTCAGCCCGGACTGTGCGATCTGGCCCTCATCCTCACCGCCCGCCTGCAATCCGCGCCGGATCAGCGCGTGTGGGTCAAGGCGCTGCCCGATACGACGTGGTCGGTCCTCCAGGCCCTCGGGCTGGACCACCTCTTCCACGTGTTGCCGGGACCGGGCAGGGTGGTCAACTGAGCGGCCGTTCTGAGGATGGCCGAAGGCCACCGCAGGTCCACTGAGCGGCCCTGCCGCCTGCCAACTGCCGACCTGGGACGAAGCGCCCCGGTTCTTTCTCGAACCGGGGCGTTTCTTTGCGGTGTCCCTTCCGGAGGACGACGTGCGTGTCCTTTCAGGCCGGGCGCGGCCCGCGCGCGAGGATCCGCTGCACCCGGCGCCGCGCCGCGGCCAGTGGCCCGCCACCCGCCTCGGTGGCCTCCGCGAAGATCTGCTCCAGTGCGTCGCCGATGCCGGCGACCCGCTGCTCCAACGCTTCCTGACGGCGCTCGCCCTGATAGGCCAGGCCGAAAGCCATCGCCCCGCCCGCGTTCACGATGAAGTCGGGTGCGTACAGGATCCCCCTGTCGCCCAGCCTGTCCGCGTCCTCGTCGGACTCGAGCTGATTGTTGGCCGAGCCCGCCACGATGTCGCATCGGAGCCGCGGGATCGTCTCCGCATTGAGCGTCGCTCCCACAGCACAGGGCGCGTAGATGTCGCACTCCTCGTCGTACACGCTCTCTTCGGGTACGACGCTCCCACCCAGCTCCACGGCCAGCGTGACCGCCTTCGCCTGGTCGAGGTCGCTGAGAAGCACGGCCGCGCCCGCACGAGCGCACAGCCGCGCCAGCGGGTCGCCGACGTCACCCACGCCCTGGATGAGCACACGGCATTCGGCCAGGTCCTCACCGTACCCCCTGTGCCGCAGCGCCGCGCGGATTCCGGACAGCACGCCGAGCGCGGTGAACGGACCGGGGTCCGTCGGCCCCGCCGCACCCCGGGGCCTGCCCACTACGTGCTCGGTGACGGTGGCGAGCTCGCGCATGTCCTCGGGCGTCGTGCCGAGATCCTCACCGGTGCCGAAGGCTCCTCCGAGGCCATTGAGCAGATGCCCGAAGCGGTGCAGGAGCCCCACCCGCTCCTTCCCCTCGAGTGGGTGCGGAACGGCGAGGACCGCCTTGCCCCCACCGTAGGGGAAGTCGATCGCGGCCCACTTGTGCGTCATTCCCTCCGCCAGCCGCAACGCGTCCCACAGCCCGTCCTCGGGCCGGGGGTAGACCTTCATGCGGCAGCCTCCCACGGGACGCCCCAGGGTATCGTCGTGCAGCGCGACGAAGATCCACGTCCTCGTGGCGGCATCGTAGCGCACGACCACGCCGAGACCGTCCCAGCGCTGGACGAGATCGAGGATCCCCCCGTGTCTGTTCTCCATGGCCCACCTGGCGAGGATGGTCGCCCGACCACCTCCCGTGCGGAGGCGCCGGGTCGGAAGTCGGGTCCCAAGTCTAGGAGCCCGTCGCCTGGACCGACAGGCATCGGCGACAGCCGTCGGTACCGGCCCCGACACGAGATGATCCGCGGCTCAGCCGCCTCCCTCCATCCCGCGCACGAGCTCGAGCAGGGCGTCGCGCGAGGCGTGCGCGCGGACGACGAGCCAACCGCCGTTCCTCGGCAGGACCATCTCCGTGCGTCCGTCGCCCGCCACGGGCGCGAGCGCCGACGGATCGCTCCCGGATGGCAGATGCACGAGCTCCAGCGTGTCGCCGTCCGCCAGGAGCTGGCGGACGCGGACCGCACCGGCGAGCCCCTCCCCCTCCATCCCGGTCACGGAGAGCACCTGGAGCCCGGGCACCGAAAGCGATGTCGACCTGATCCCGGCCACCGCGATCGGCAGGTCCGCACGCTGTGTCGCCTGTACCACGGGGGGCGGCGCCTCCGCACGCGAACGCCGAAGCTCCTGTGCGGCGGGCTCGGTCGGCTGCGTCACGACCCGGTTGGCCGTGACCGCCGTCTTCGCGGCCGCCTCCTCCTCCCGACGCGGCGCAGCCGCCACCGCCTCCTTCGCTTCGGCCGCCGTTCGCGGGAAGGTCAGGGTGTCCAGGCCGACGACCCGTCCCGCGACCTCGTCCGATACCGGGGACGACTCGAGAAGCACGCGCGGGACCGGAGCCAGGTCCGCCAGGGCATGGCGCTCCGAAGCCACGCCCACCGTGGTCGACGCAGGTCGCGCGGCTCCCGAGTCCGCCACCGGCGCCGCCGTCATCCGATCCGTCCCTTCCGCGGCGGCCGCGGGGCGTTCCCCGGTTCCCGGTGAAGCATCCGCCAGCCGTTCACCGACGTCCGCGTCGGCGCCGGTCGCGTCGCCGACGCCGCCCATCGCGGCGGGGGTGGTGCCCTCGACCGCTTCCGCGGCCGGCGCGGGCGACGCCGCGGTGCGGGCCCCGTCGCCGATGGAATCCTGGCGAGCCGAATCCGGGGCCGTCGCGGCGCGGAGCATCCATCCGGCTCCGATGGCCAGCACCACGGAGGCAGCCCAGGCCAGGCGCGCCAACCGCCGCCCGAACCCCGGCGTCCCCTCCCTCACTCGCGCGCGTGCCCGCAGCTCCTCGAAGGGTGGCGGCTCGATGGCGTCGGGCGCGGCCCCCGCGAGGATCGCCGCGGCCTCGTCCCTGAGCGCACGCTCCTCCTCGAGGCGGGCTGTGCACACCTCGCACGTCGCGAGGTGCTCGCGCACCCGGGCGGCCTCCGCGGCCGGAAGGGCGTCCAACGCCCCGTCGAGGTACGCGTGCAGCGTGCCCTCATCCACGTGCGACATCGGTCCCCTCCCTCGCTTTGTACGCCTCGGCCAGTCGGCGGCGCGCGCGCGCCAGGGTCGTCCCGACCGCACCGACCGCAAGTCCCGTCTGTCGGGCGATCTCCGGATAGCTCATCCCGGCATCCCACAGCAGCAGCGCTTCCCGGTCCCGCTCGCTGAGCGCGTCCAACGCGACGCGCACCGCCGCCCACCGCTCCCGCTCCGCCGCCCCCTCCATCGGGTCGGGCGCCTCCTCCTGGCGATCCTCGGCCTCGCTCTTGAGGAGCGCCAGGTGCCGCTTGCGGCGAAGGACGGTGCGCGCCTCGTCGCGCGCCAGGTTCGACGCCACCTGGAACAACCAGGGACGCGGCTTCCGCGGCTCGTGCTGGAGCGCGCGCACGAACGCCTCCTGGGCCAGGTCCCGGGCCCGGTCCGGATCCCACACCTTGCGGTGGAGGAACCGGACCAGGTCCGGGAAGACGCTCCGGTACAGCTCGTTCCAGTCGAGGCTCACGGTGCTCCACGCGGTCCACGGAAGCGGGCCACCAGCCCGGCTACCGCCGCGTCGCTGAGGTCGCTCGCTCCGTCGTCTCCAACCTGCAGGCTCACATCCGCGCCGGCCACGATCACGGCGTCCATCCGCGTCAGCACGGGCCGGAGCTCGGGGAGCGCCTCCAGGATACGGAAGTAGGCCGAGCTGTACGCCTTGACCTTGAACACCGCCGCGTCGTCAGCGTGCGCGACGTCGATCCATACCCCGCCGTCCTGCCGGAAGATGCGCCCCCCCTCCGTGCGCGTGCCGTCCGAGCCGAGGCGCCCTGCGAGCTCGTCCTCGGCGGCTGCGAGGGCTCCCACGGACTTCGCCTCTCGCATCATGCGCGCTTCTTCCGCCCGGCGCACCGCGTTCGCACCGGAAGCCGCGGCCGGGGCCGTCGGCAGGATCGAGGCCGACACGTCCGTGCGCTGTCGCACCCCACCCACCCCGACCGGAAGGGGACGGTCCGCGACGACGTCCTGCTCCTGGACCAGGTACGACGTATACGCGCTCGGCAGGCCGTAGCGGAGCGCCAGGGTTCGAATCTCCTCGACCAGGCTCGGCGTCTCGCCCTCCGTCCACACCTGGCGCGTGAGATAGCCGAGCTTGCGGGACGCCCACAGGCGCGGGATGTACGCGTTGGCCTCCGTGGCGCGCGGGAAGGACGTGGTCGCCGCGAAATCCTCCACCTTCCCCGAACGCGCCCCGCGGATGCGCACCGGACCCTGGCCCTGGCCCCGATACCTCCCGAAGAGCACCAGCTCCTCACCAGCGAACACGTCGGGGAGGCGGACCGGGTAGATCTCCTCGAGGCGTACGGGCGCACCCGCGATCTCGAGGTCGGTGAGCACGGGATGGCGGATCTTCATGGCCAGCAGCCCGAGCGCGCGCTCCACGTTCTCCCCCGGCTCCACGTACTGCGTGCTCCCCCGCCCCGCCTCTCCCAGGCGGTCGAGCAGATGGGTGTTGACGTCGTGCCCCACCCCGAAGGCGAAGACGCGGGCGCGTCCGGCGCGAGCCTCGGCGCGGTCCGCGAGCTTCTCCGGCGACTGCTCTCCCACCGAGGGCAACCCGTCGGTGAGGAAGATCACCACGGGCAGGCGATCCTCCGGGCTGTGCACCTTGAAGGCCTCGTCCAGCGCCCCCCCGATGTTCGTGCCACCGTCGGCCACCAGGGCATCCACCCAGCGGCGGGCCTCCCTCAGACGTGCGTCGCTGACGGTCGACCATTCGGTGTCGAGCACCCTCACCGCGTTCGAGAACGCGATGAGGCGGAAGCGGTCGTCTCTCGACAGCGTCTCGAGCAGGCCTCGCAGCGCCGCCTTGGCCTGCGCGATCTTCTCGCCGGACATCGAGCCGGACACGTCGAGCACCACGGTCACGTCCCGCGGCTCGGCGCGCGCCGCATTCCGTCCCGGCGTGAGCGTGAGCATGAAGTACCCGTCCTCGCCCACCGGCCGGTGCGTCGCCACCGACAGCCCGACGGCCTCGCCCGCCAGCGGGAAGAAGAGCGACAGACGTCCCCGGACCTCGTCCTCTACCCGGACGGTGAGCCGCCCGTCGTCACGACGCACCTCCAGCTCGTGCGTCGGAGAGAACGGGTCGAGGTAGGCGTCGCCGTCGTCGGCCACGACCTCGAAGGAGGTCCTTGCCGGCTCGGGGGCGCCATGGCGGACGTCGACCCCCTCGACGGACGGCCGACGATCGACTCCGCCTTTGACCGCCCCTGCATAGACGAACTGCAGGGCCTCCCCTGCGCGAGCCAGGACCTGCGTGTAGCGGAGTGTCACCCTCCGCTCCTCGCCCGGCTCGATGGGGAAGATCTGCGCCCGCAGCAGACCCTGGCCGGCCAGCTCGATCAGCGCGGGGTCGGCCCTGCGTCGCACGATCTCCTCGTAGATCGCCCGCGCCTGTTTGGCGTCCATGATCTCGCCCCGCAGCTCGGCATCACCCTGGAAGAGGGAGAACCCCTGGAACACGGCCTCGCCGGGGAGCGGGTACAGGTAGTGGCCTTCCGCGACGCGGCGGCCCTCGTTACGGAACCACTCCGAGACCTCCACCAGCGCGACGCGTCCCTGCAGGCTTACGTGGACCTCGCTGCGGAACTTGTCCACAGTGAAGCCCGTACGGTCGACGCCGCGCGGCGGCTCGATCCACCCCTGGGCGACGCCCGGATCGGGGAGCGCCGCCATCACCAACAGTGCAACCAAGAACCCGCGTCCGTGTCCCATGATTCCTCCCGGCCGGGGCCGCCGAGTCCCGGGGCGGCCGTTCTCCCTGTCACACCGGATGACGCCCAACCCTCCCCGCCTTGCACACCGGGCCTTGCACCGCGGCGCCGCCTTCGCCTGATTTTCCGGGTCCGAAACGGAACCCGACCTGGAGGCTCCCCTGGAAATCGTCGTACTTGGAGGTGGCCGCGTCGGCGGCGCCATCGTTCGTGACCTGACCGCGGTCGAGGACTTCACGGTGACCGTCGCGGACGTCGACCCCGTGGCGGTCGACCGCCTCATGGAAGACGGCGCCAACGGCATGTGCCTCGACCTCTCGGACCCGGCGAACGTGGCGCGCGCCATCGAGCACGCGGACCTGGTCGTGGGCGCCGTCCCCGGCTTCATGGGCTACCGCACCGTCGAGCGGGTGCTCGAGGCGGGCAAGCCGGTGGTCGACATCTCCTTCTTCCCGGAAGACGCCTTCGGCCTGGACGCCGCGGCGAAGACGGCCGGCGTGCCCTGCCTGGTGGACTGCGGCATCGCGCCGGGGTTCAGCAACCTCGTGCTGGGCCGGCTCGAGGCGGCACTGGACCGGACCCACTCCTTCCGCTGTATGGTCGGCGGGCTCCCGGTGGAGCGCCGCTGGCCGTGGGACTACAAGGCGCCCTTCTCTCCGGCCGACGTCCTCGAGGAGTACACGCGGCCCGCGCGCTTCCGCACGGGAGGGAGGGAGGTGGTCGTTCCCGCGCTATCCGACGTGGAGCTCGTGCACTTCCCGGGACTCGGCACGCTGGAGGCCTTCGCCACCGATGGGCTGCGCTCGCTCCTGAAGACGTCCGCGACTCCGGACATGGTCGAGAAGACGCTTCGCTATCCCGGGCACGCCGAGGTGATGCGCCTGCTGCGGGAGACCGGGTTCTTCTCCAAAGTGCCGGTACAGGCCGCCTCCGGTCAGGTGCGGCCGCTGGACGTGACCTCGGCGCTGCTCTTCGACCAGTGGCAGTTCGAGGAGGGCGAGCCCGACCTCACGATCATGCGCATCGAGGTCGAAGGCGTGAAGGACGGATCCGAGGTCCGGCACGTGTTCAACCTCCTCGACTACTACGACCCGGACACCGAGACGTCGTCGATGGCCCGCACGACCGGCTTCAGCTGCACCGCGATGGTGCAGGTGGTGGCAACCGGCCAGTGGAGCGAACCGGGCGTGGCACCGCCCGAGATCGTCGGTCGCCGGGAAGAGTGCTTCGAGTCCGTGGTAAAGTACCTCGAGGCTCGTGGCGTGCACGTCTTCCACCACTTCGAGGAGCTCGACTGACAAGGTCCCGCGGGGCGCTCCGCCGGAGCGCCCCGCGGGACCTTCATGCATCCCCGTCCGGTCTCACCTCCGGATCGCCGCAACCCTCAGTACCGGGAGCGATCCCTTCTCCACCGACGCATCCAGGATACCCCAGGCCAGGAACCCGTCGTCGGAGCGCGGCTCGAGAAGGGTGAAGGCGAGCCGACCCAGGGGCTGATCGACCGACACGTAGGCGGTGCCCGCGGGCAACTCCAACGTGACCGGCTCCCACCGTCCCCATACCGTGCGCTCCCTGCGGCCCTGGAACTCCCCGTCGGCGACGACGGTCGAGTCCACCACGAACTGCTCGGCGCTCACCCGCCGCGCGTTGGCGTAGCGCACGACCGTGATGCCATGGGCCTCCGTCCGCACGATCGCCTCTTCGGCCTCGGGCAGGATGTAGTAGGCCTCTGGAGCGGTCGCGGTCTCGGTGGGACGGAACGCGCCGAAGTCGGTCATGCGCGTGGGCTCGGACACGTCGCGGCGGCGCAGCACGACCTCCCCGCTGAAGGGATTCCGCTCGCGGTCGACCTCGCCCATGCGGATCGTGACCTGTTCACCCTCCAGGAAGTCCGCGCGCGTCGCGAGGTCGCGGCCGACCACGCGCTCTCGGTCCGCCGTCGTCGTGATGTCGCGGATCCGGGTGGCGTTCTGCGCCGCGAAGTCGACCACCTCCTCCACGAACCAGAGCGTCGCCCGCACCCTGTCCTCGAAGGTCAGGTACGCATAGGCCTCGCTCAGGATGCCGATGCGGTTGCGCAGCCCGACGTAGTTGTTCTGGAAGCGGGGGCGGTGGTCGAAGGTGTACCACCCCTGTCCGCCGTCCGGCGTGCGCTGCGCGTTCCCGTAGTAGTAGTACTCCCACCCGTGCTTCTCGCGGATGCGCTCGGTCAGCTCCGGCAGCCAGCGGACGCGCAGGAAGCGGTCGATGCCGACCGGCGTGTTCGGGTGGAGGGGCGGCGCGTACGTCAGCTGGTAGGCGTGATGGGTGCCGTTCGTCGTGTGGAGGTCCACCACCACGTGGGGGTCGTAGTCGTTGAGCAGGCGCACGAACGCGTGGGCCTCGGGGGAATCGAGCTTCGTGTGGTCGCGGTTGAGGTCGAGGCCCTGTGCGTTGGGGCGCTGGCCCATGCCGCCGATGGGTCCGTTCTGCCTCGGCCGGTTGTCGAGCCGGATGCGCTCGTTCCCGTCCGCGTTGTAGATCGGTGCCACGAGGAGCACCACCGAGTCCGCCCACGCCGGATACACGCCGGACGCGTATCGGCGCAGCAGCATGAGGAGCGCCTCCTTGCCGCACACCTCCCCGGCGTGGATGTCGCCCTGCAGGTAGACGCGCGTCTTCCCGGTGGCCCGCACCGCCGCGGCCGAAGCGTCCGGAGCCCCCACCACCAGGAGCGGCAGGGCGCGCCCCTCCATCGTGTATCCGAAGGTGGTGAGGTGGATGTCCGGGCTCCGCTCGGCGAACAGGCGCGCGATCTCCATCACCTCGTCGTAGCGCGTGGTCTCACGGAAGTCGGTGCGCTCGGCGCGCGTGAGGAGAAGGTCGTTCTCCTGGAACGTCTGGGCTTCGGTGCGAGTGGCAGCCGCCGACAGGGTGAAGGCGGCTGCGGCCAGGACGGCGAGGCGTGGCATCGGTCGGGCTCCGGAGGCGATCGCTGCGGACCCTCGAAGCTACGTTCATGCCGAGGGCTCGGGAAAGCTCGGCCCCGTCCCTGGCCACGATCGCCGACCCCGTGTAGCTTCCGGCGCCTCTCGTGCCAACCTTCGCTCGCGTACCTGCCGAATGGCCAAGAGCCTTCCGGTCTTCTACGACTGCCAGAACTGTCCCTCGTACTGCTGCTCCTACCCTCGGATCGAGGTCACGAAGAGGGACATCCAGCGGTTGGCCCGCCACTTCGGGCTGGACTTCGAGACCGCGAAGAGGCGTTTCACCAAGAAGGGCGACGAGCCGGGGGAGATCGTCCTGCGTCACAAGAAGGACGAGACGTACGGAACGGCCTGCCGATTCCTGGATCGCGAGACCCGCCTGTGCACGGTGCACCGCGCTCGTCCGGCCATCTGCCGTGACCACCCCGGGACTCCGCAGTGCGCCTACTACAACTTCCTGATGGCGGAGCGGCGCTACCAGGACGACCCGGAGTTCGTGGCCCGGGCGTACAACCCACCCGAATGAGGAGCCACGCCTCCACCCGGGAACCCGGCGGCCAGGCCCTCGCGGAGCCCTTCCAGTACCCATTCCCCTTGACTTCCGACAGGAGGCGCGCGTAGCGTCCCTGTCGGAACCCTGAAGGAGCGGACGTCCGAGCGTCCGACCGGCCGCTTCCCCTCCGCCCGCCACCCCGCGATCCATGGCTTCCAGCCCGGGCAACGACGTCCTCCGCGGCACGCTGGACCTCCTCATCCTCAAGACGCTCTCCCTCCAGCCGATGCATGGATGGGGCATCTCCCAGCGCATCCAGGAGCTCTCCCGGGGGATCCTCGACGTCAACCAGGGCTCCCTGTATCCGGCCCTCCAGCGCCTCGAGCACCGCGGCTTCATCACGAGCCGCTGGGACATCACCGAGAACAACCGGCGCGCGAGGTACTACAGCCTCACGGGCGAGGGGCGGCGGGGGCTGGCGGAGGAGGCGGAGAGCTGGCGGCGCTACACGGGCGCCGTGGCGTGGATCCTGGAGGCGTCCCCGTGAGGCGTCTCGTGAGGGGGCTCCGCGCCCGACTGGGGGACCTGGTGTTCAGGGGCGCGGCGGAGCGGGAGGCGGACGAGGAGATCCGCTTCCATATCGAGATGGAGACGCAAAAGAACCTGCGCGCCGGCATGGCGCCGGCCGAAGCCCGGCGGCGGGCGCTCGCGGCCTTCGGCGGCGTCGAGCGGCACCGCGAGCGTCTGCGCGACGGTCGGCGCCTCCCGGTGGTCGAGTCGCTCTGGCAGGACCTCCGCTTCGGCGCCAGGGCGCTGGCGCGGAGCCCGGTCCTCTCCCTCGTCGCGGCGCTGACGGTTGCGCTCGGCGTCGGCGCCACCACCGCGGTCTTCAGCGCGGCGAACGCGGTGCTGCTCCGCCCCCTCCCGCTCCCGGAACCGGAACGGCTCGGGACGATCCAGGAGCGACGCTCCGGCGCGGTCTCGACGGGGCTGGAGGGTATGCTGATCCCCTACACCCGCTGCGAGGAGTACAGGGACGCCTCCACGGAGCTCTTCACGTCGGTCGCGGCATTCCGCCTGGTGGACGGCTTTTCGCTGCGGCTCCCCGAGGCCACCGTCTCGGTGAACGGCGCGCTCACCTCGGGCAACTACTTCGAGACCCTCGGCGTGCGCCCAGCGCTGGGTCGGGCCTACGCCTCGGACGACGCGCCCGAGATCGTGATCTCCCACGCCCTGTGGGTGTCCCGCTTCGGCGGCGACCCGTCTGCGGTAGGAAGGTCCGTGGGGCTCGACGGGCGAACGGTCACGATCGTGGGTGTGGCCCCGACCGGCTTCGGCGGCGCCACCTTCGTCGCCGACCGCCTCTGGGCGCCGGTGGGGCTCCGCGGCCTGGACCCGGGCAGCTGGGCGCTGCGGATGGTACCGATCGCGCGGCTGCGGCCCGGGGTGGAGCGCGCCAGGGCCGCCGAGGCCGTCGACGCCCTGGCACGGCGGATCGAGTCGCGCCAGGAGAGCGCCGAGGTCCGCGGCGCCCTCCTCGCGCACATCGCCGTCGTCCCCGACGACGACCGCGGCACGGTGGCGGCTTTCCTGGCGATGCTCCTCGGCATGGCCGTGCTCGTGCTCCTCATCGCGGCGGCGAACATCGCCGCAGTCATGGTGGCGCGTGGCATCGGGCGCCGTCGCGAGATGGCGGTGCGCCTCGCCCTGGGCTGCGGGCGCGCGCGCATGGTGCGCCACCTGCTCGCGGAGAGCCTCCTGGTCTTCGGCGCCGGCGGCGCGGCGGGCGTGGCGCTCGCGTGGCTCTGCACGGGCTGGCTGCAGAGGATCGAGCTCCCGCCGCAGGTGCCCCCGCTGCTGTTCGGGTTGTCGCCCGACGGGCACGTGCTGGCTTTCGCCGTGGTCGTGACGGGTGTGGTCGGCCTGGCTTCCGGGCTCCTCCCCGCCCTCGGATCCTCGCGCCCGGACCTGGTTCCCGCCCTGAAGTCCGGCGGTGCCGGGCGGGTGGAGGGGCGGGGCGCGGGTCGGGACGTGTTCGTGGGCGCCCAGATCGCGCTGGCCACGACGCTCCTGGTCGTGGGCGCGCTCTTCGTGCGCTCCGTGCAGCGGGGCCTGAGCGCCGACGTGGGCTTCGACGCGGAGGGCGTGGTGGCGACCACGATCGACCTGGGCGCCCCGCACGACTACGACCGCGAGAGCGGCCGCGCCTTCGACCGTGAGCTCGTGCAGCGCGTGCGCGCGCTCCCGGGCGTGGACGCTGCGGGGCTCTCCCAGTTCGTGCTCCTCTCGGGCGCTCGCTCGGGCGGCGGCGTGCGCCCGGAGGAGGCACCGGACGCACCCTCGACGTACGCAGCCTACAGCACGGTGACCCCGGAGTACTTCTCCACCATGGGCATCGAGATCCTGGACGGCCGTGGCTTCACCGACGCCGACGACGAGTCCGCCCCGCGCGTCGCCATCATCAACCGCACCCTCGCCGACCGGCTGTGGAAGGGCGAGAACCCGATCGGCCGTCGCTTCATCGGCCTCACGCGGGAGCCTGTCGAGGTGATCGGCGTCACCGGACCCGGCCGCTACGTCTTCGTCACGGAGGAACCGGCCGGCTTCGTCTTCTTCCCCTACCTGCAGCACTATTCACCGCAGATGAGCCTGCACGTGCGGGCGCCCGGCCACGAGGCCGCGGCGGTCCAGGGCGTCGCGGAGGTGGTGCGCGCGCTCGACCCGGACGTCGCCATCGGTACCCCCGTTCTCGTGCGCAAGGTCGTGGGCACGGGCCTCTTCCCCCAGCGCTTCGCGGCCCAGCTCGTGAGCGCGTTCGGGATGGTCGGCCTTGTGCTGGCCGCCATGGGGATCTACGGCGTGCTCGCCTACCGGGTGGCGCGCCGCACCCGGGAGCTGGGTGTCCGGCGCGCGCTGGGAGCCACGTCGGGGAGGGTGGTCCGCACTGTGCTCGGGGGCGGAGCGGCGCTGGCCGCCGTCGGCTGCCTGATCGGGATGATCGCCGGCGCGGGTCTGGCGATCACGGCGCGCAGCTTCCTCTTCGGCGTGAGCCCGCTCGATCCGGTCACCTTCTCGGCGGTCCCCGTGATGCTCTTCCTCGTCACGCTCTTCGCGAGCTGGCTCCCGGCACGGCGCGCCGCGGCGATCGAGCCGTCCGAGGCGCTGCGGACCGAGTAGCCCCGACGCACGGAGGCCCCGGAGCGACCGAGCCGCTCCGGGGCCCCCACCTTCACACCCCACCGCCCCTCCCCGTCCTCAGGCGATGTCGAAGCCGGCCTCTTCGAGCTGGTGACGCTTGACGTCGTCCTCGCTGACGATCTGGCCGTCGAACAGGTGGATCGAGCGATCCGCCACGTGCGCGTAGCGAGGATCGTGCGTCACCATGCAGATCGTCGCACCCTCGTCGTGCAACTCCTTCATCAGGT
>Ga0307423_1000458_pt1 | contig 27490 bp, 26 predicted proteins | sample SalMarWE160310MG_FD_202154 | JGI IMG/M metagenome (GOLD analysis project Ga0307423, IMG submission 202154) | Salt marsh sediment microbial communities from the Plum Island Ecosystem LTER, Massachusetts, United States - WE1603-10 | ecosystem: Environmental > Aquatic > Marine > Intertidal zone >... | reverse complement strand
CACCAGCAGATCCCCCGTTCCTGCGCCCTCGTCCTGCGGCCGCCGCCGAAACACGCAGAGGAAGGGGAGCTGCCGGTCCACGTGGATCCGACCCCAGACCGGGAGCACGCGCCGAAGCGGCTTGCCGGCGGCGAGGCGCTCGCACGCCGACGCGACGAAGCGATCGGTGACGACCGGCTTGTGCGCGGGTGTCCGCGCGCCGGAGGCCTCGCGGGCCCGCGCGAGCGACCGTTCGGCATCGCTCTCGAGAACCGGTTCGTCGACGCTCAAAGCCTCGCTCCCAGGCGTCGCAGCTCCTCCAGCACACCGGGCACGGTTTCCGCGAGGGCTCGCCCGATGGCGGCGTGCTGGACGCGATCGAGCTCACCCGTCCACTCGTCCATGAAGAACTTCTTGAACTCGATCGAGAGCACGCAGCCAGCTTCGGGGAAGGTCTGGTGGGCCCACCGCCCCAGGTTTCCACCGCGGAAGCGGACGTTCTCGCGCACGTCGAGGTGGCGGCCGAGGAACTCGGCTTCGCTCAGGTCCGCGATGAACCGCTCGATCAGCGGGGCCCACTGAGCGCGGTCCCGCATCGTGCCGGTGCCGACATTTACTTCGGGATTGCCGGCGGGGTCTGCCGGCGGGTCCGAGGGATCCGAGCGGCGGTGGTTGTAGCTGTGCAGGTCGAAGTGGACGAACTTGCCGAAACGCGCGGAGAGACTGGATTGGATCCGCTTCACCGTGGCGTAGAAGGCGTCGTAGCTTTCGAGCGATCTCTGGACGATCCCGTCCACCGGTTCCTCCTTCCACACCTCGAGCCCCCAGGCATCCTCGGGTCGGCGGTAGACGGATTTCTCGCGCGGACGGTTGAGGTCGATCTCGAAGCGCGAGCGCAGCACCACCAGCCGGGTGGGCGCGAGCGCGGTCCACTCGCCGGTGTAGGGATCTTCCTCGCGCAGACGATCGGCCTCGCCGAGAGCCATCCGCGCCGCCACTTCCTCGCGAAGCGCGTGTCCGTCGTGGATGGCCGTAGCCATGATCGGGTCATCTCCCTCGACGATTTCGCAGAAGCCGGGATCCATCGACATTTCGTTGCGGTTCTTCCCGCCACGACGACGCGTGTCGCGCTCGTGACCATGATTCCCCGAGGGGGTTGATTCCTTTGCGGTCAGGTGAGTAGCAGCCCGTGCGAGGATCAGTGATCTCTCGTGAAAGAGGATACACTCCCGATCGAGAAACGCCGCGAGACGGCTGGGGCCATGTGCTCGTCGATCGGAGCAAGTGAGGCGCGTCCCGCTCGGGCCGGAGGAGGAGCCATGCGAGTCGGAATGCTCGTCAATGACCTGGCAAAGGAGCGCCCCGGTTACACGACCACGCGTCTGGCTCTTACCGCGAGCGGGCGCGGCCACGAGGTCTGGGTCATGGGCGCGGGCGACCTGGCCTACGACCCGGACGAGAGTATCCACGCCCGGGCTCGCACGGTTCCGAAGGCCCAGTACAAGTCGGGGGAAGCCTACCTGGCGGATCTCCAGGGAAGAGCTGCCCGAGTCGAGCGGATCGTTCTCGACGATCTCGACGTCCTGATGCTTCGCAACAATCCCACCGAGGAGCCCCCGGAGCGCGCCTGGGCCCGGACCGCCGGTATCGACTTCGGCCGCATCGCCATGCGGCATGGCGTCATCGTGCTCAATGACCCCAATGCGCTTGCCAGCGCGCAGAACAAGACCTACCTGCAGCTCTTTCCCGAAGAGGTCCGCGCCCGGACGCTGGTCTCGATCGACCGGGACGAGATCAAGCAGTTCATCCAGCAGCTCGGGACGCGCGCTGTCCTCAAGCCGCTCTGGGGATCGGGGGGAACTCGCGTCTTCGTGGTGAGCCCCGACGACAAGGCCAACACCAACCAGATGATCGAGGCGCTGGTTCGCGACGGCTACGTGATGGCGCAGGAGTATCTCGAGCAGGACCGCGAGGGAGATACGCGCCTCTTCCTCATGAACGGACGCCCGCTCGAGTCCAAAGGGCGCCGCGCGGCCTTCCGGCGCTTCGGCGTCAGCGAGGATACACGAAGCTTCATGCATCGCGATCAGACCCTGGTGCGCGCCGATCTCACTGCCCAGCAGCTGCGGGCGGCCGACATCGTGCGCCCCAAGCTCGTCCAGGACGGGATGTTCTTCGTAGCGCTCGACTTCGTCGGCGACCTCCTCATCGACATCAACGTCTTCAGCCCGGGCGGTCTCGGGAGCGCACAGAAGCTGGAGAAGGCGAATTTCTGCATCCCGGTCATCGAGGCGATCGAGCGCAAGGTCGCCTACATGGGCTACTACCGCCGGAACTTCGACAACGTGGAGATGGCCACACTGTAGAGAGTGTGGTTGGGTCAGTCCTGTTTCCCGCCACCCGGCTCCTCGCGCCGGGAAGACCTGCTCGCTCGGCCTTCGACTGGTTCGCAGATCAATCGCACGATCCGCCGTTGTCTCACCTCGTCCACCCGAACTCGATATCGCCCGATCGTCAGCTCATCGCCGGCGCGGGGGAGGCGTCCGAGCTGCGCGACCAGGTGCCCTCCAATGGTGTCCGACTCGTCGCCGAGGTCATCCGCTCCCAGAAGCTCCTCCGCCTCCGGGAGCGCCAGCAAGCCGGGTAGCTCGAGGGCACCGCCCCCCACACTCCGAACCGCCGCCGCTGGCTCGTCGAATTCGTCCGCGATCGGTCCCACGATCTCCTCGATGGCATCCTCGAGGAACGCCAGACCCACCGAGGTGCCGCGCTCGTCGACGACCACGGCGCAGTGATTCCGGGTCCGCTGCATCTGGGCGATCAATCGAGCGAGGGGCTGGCTGTCGGGCACGAAGAGCGGGCGCCGAGCGAGTGACCGCAGCTCGATGTCCTGTCCGGCCGCCGCCGCAGCCAGGACCTCCTTCGCATGGATGAAGCCGATCACGGTATCCAGGCCGACCTCGCAGAGTGGGAAGCGCGAGTGGCCGCTCTCCCGAAGGACGCCGAGGTTCTCGTCCAGAGGGCGCTCGAGCGAGAGGTAGGCGACGTCCACGCGGGGCACCAGGATGTGGCGCACTTCCAGCTCGATCATCGCGAACACGTTCTCCGCGAGCTCGAGCTGCTGATCCGAGATGTGCCCGGCCTCGGCGGAGGCGCCCAGGATGTTGCGCAGCTCCTCCACGTTGTGCGAGGAGTCGCCCAGCTCGTCGGGGCTCATCCCGACAATCCGCAGCAGGCCGTTGGAGCTCCCGTTGATCACCCAGATGAAGGGACGAAATGCGGCAGCGAAGAGCTGGAGCGGCCGGGCCACCTGGAGGGCGACCGACTCTGATCGGTTGATGGCCCAGATCTTCGGCGCCTGCTCGCCGAGAACCATGTGCAGGAAGGTCACCACGGAGAGCGCGAGAGCCAGGGCGATGGCGTGCACCCAGACATTGCCGGGATCCAGCGCGAGGCCGGCGGAGGCGGCGCCCCAGAGGAGGAGCTCCGCGACGGCGGGCTCGGCGAGCCAGCCCAGGATCAAGCTCGCCAGGGTGATGCCGAGCTGGCAGGCCGAGAGGTACTTGTCCAGGTGGGAGCGGATGTGATACGCCACCCGCGCCCGCCGGCTTCGTTTGGAGCGCTCCCGGAGCTGCGTCACCTGCACCTTGACCAGCGCGAACTCCGCTGCCACGAAGAAGCTGTTGACGAGGACGAAGAAGAGCGTGGCGGCGATGCGCAGGACAAAGGTCATGAGATCAGGGTTGTGTGTATCCAAGGATCACTCCGCACCCGGACCGGGTGCCCCGGCCGCTGCCGTCATCGGCTTTCTACGGCGATCGAAGCGTTCCAGGGCGGCCGTCTTCCGCCGCTGAAGCCGTGCCGCGGTCCTCGACCATGACGCTAGCGCAACTGGGCGCCTGGGTGGCTGTCTCTTCCCCAAACTCATTCCAGGCTTCGATCCGAGCATTACGGACCAGATGGTGGCTGCGCGGGGGGAGGGCTCGGCTGCGCGCCCTTCTCATCCTCTTGGCGAACCGAGAGGCGCACGTGGTTCGGGACCACCTGCACGACCGTGAGAAGAGGCGGATGCTCGATATTGGCGGGCGTGATCTCGAAGGTGCGCCGTCCGAGCTTGACGAGCAGGGCGTCGAGCCGCACCCCCAGGCTGGCGCGATTGAGCAGGTAGGCGTCACGGCGACGTCCCTCCAGAGTGACCTCGATCTCCGGAGGATCGATCTCTTCCAGCACGTATCCGCGTGGGAGGTTGTCCACCAGGACCGGAACCCGGTGGGTCACCGCCGTCACCGAAGAGCCCGGAACGAACATGACCCAGAGCAACGCGGCGAGCAAGATCGAGATGGAAGCCTCCTTCCAGACGCCGCCGAACCGTCGCCAAAGGGGCTTTGCCTGCTTCTCGGGGCTCGCTTCCTGCAGAAAACGGTCCAGCTCGTTTGCAAGCTCCTCCGGCCTTTGCAGTGTGCGCAGCACCCCGTGAGAGGCCACGGAGACCTTTCCCCGCTCTTCCGAAACCACCACGCAGAGGGCATCGGTGCGCTCCGCAAGCCCCAGAGCGGCGGCGTGTCGGGTTCCCCACGTCTTGAGCTGCGCATGATCGCTCGACAAGGGGAGGTGGACCGCGAAGCGCTCGATTTTGGAGCCTCGCAGGATCGCGGCACCGTCGTGGCCCGGCGAGCTCGCGTCGAACAGACTCAAGAGGATCGGCTCGCTCAGATCGCCGTTCAGCGAGATTCCTCCATCGATGTGGCGGTCGAGATCCTCGGCCCCGGGGATGACCAGCAGGGCGCCGGTCCGGGTGGCCGCGAGCTGGGCAACCGCACGCACGATCAGCTCCGTCATTCCCGTCCGCAGGGTCTGCGGACGACGCCGCAGACCCCAGGAGCCGATCTGTTCGAAGAAGCGGCGCAGGTCCTCCTGGAAGACCACCACCACGACGATGATCAGGACGGCGAAGAAGCCCTGCAGGATGCCGGCGGTGACCCGGAGCCCCAGCTGGCGCGCAAAGAGGTAGACGACGCCGAGGATGGCGAGACCCGTCAGGGCCACCCGCGCTCGAGTGCGTCGCAGCAGCACCATCGCCGACCACAGCAGCGCGGCGACCATCGCCATGTCGGCGATGTCCAGGAATCTCAGGTTGAAGAAGGTTTCACGGATCAGGGGCATCATCAGCGAGAACTCAGATCATACCGGAAAGCAGGGTCGCGATGCCGAGGAAGCTGAAGAAGCCGACGACGTCGGTGATGGTGGTGAGGATGATCGAGGAAGACTGGGCGGGGTCCTGGCGGAGGGCGGTGAGCAGCATGGGGATGCAGGCTCCCGAGAGGCCGGCCAGCGTCATCGAGATGACCATCGAGATCCCGATGACGAGCGCGAGGCCCGTCGATCGGCTCCATGCGTAGACCGCAACAGCCGTGGTGGCGGCGACCGCCAGTCCGTTGCACGCGCCCACCAGGGTCTCCTTGAGCGAGACGCGCGCCCAATGCCGGACGCGAACCTCTCGCAGGGCGAGCCCGCGGATCGTCACTGCCAGCGCCTGGGCACCCGTGTTTCCGGACTGGCCCGCAACGACTGGAAGTAGCACCGCGAGGGCCGTGTACGCCGCGATGGTGTTTTCGAAGAGGCCCACTACCGAGGCCGCCAGAAAGGCCGTCAGGAGGTTCACCTGAAGCCAGGGCAGGCGCTTGCGGACCGCAAGCTGCGGTGGCGACAGCGCTCGCTCGTCTCTTCCGGCGCCCACCATGGTGACCGCGTCGGCAGTGGCCTCCTCCTGGGCCGCGGTGAGCAGCTCGTCCTGCCGCAGCACGCCGAGCACCCGCTGGTCGAAGTCCACCACCGGAAGGCTCGCCACGCGGTGGCGCTGGAGCTCCGCCACCACCTCTTCGCGGGGCGACGTGGCCCCCACCTGGGGCGTGGGAGAGCGCATGATCGCCTCGAGCCGGGTGTCGGACGGTGCGAGCACCACTTCCTGCATCGACACCGATCCGAGCAGTCGGCCTTCCGGGTCTACCACGAACACATCCTGCACGCGCCTCCGTCGGAAGGTGCGGAGGCGCCGTACCAGGTCCCGGACCGTGGCGTCGGGCCGGAAGGTGGTGATGCGAGGATCCATCAGCCCTCCAGCCGTCTCTCGCGGGTATTCCGCGAGCGCTCGGAGCTCCTGGGCCAGGGACTCGTCGAGAGCCGCGAGGCACGCGTTCCTCTCCTCTGGATCGAGACGCGCGAGGACGTTGGCGGCGCGGTTCGGGTCGAGAACGGTGAGGACGCGCCGGGTGGTCTCGTCGCCGAAAGCCGCGACGAGGCGAGCGGCCCGATCGGGTGTCAGGCGCCGGAGGACGGCTGCCGTTCGCTGCGCCGGCTGCGCTTCGAGAAGCGTGACGATCTCCGACACGGGTGCCGTTTCGAGGACTCGGGCGGCGTCGTCGGGAAAGCGGTCCAGGGCGAGCTCCGCGAGCGCCCTGCGAGCGATATTCTCGTTACGCGCCATCGCGAGACCTCCCGAGCTCCGCGGGGGGCTGACTTGGTGGCGTCGAAGCCACCATGGCCTCGAGCATGGCGGAGGCGCCCGCGCGGAGAAGGCCGCCGAGTGCGCGGGCCGTTGCCCCCTCGTCGGAGCGCCTGCCCCGTAGCTGCTCCTCCAAGAGTCTCAAGGTCCGGTAGCGGATCGCGCCCAGGTAGAGGCCTCGCTCGTCGACGACTGGGAGCGCGTGGACTTCACGCCAGCCTGGATCCGATACGATGGCATGGCGGCCGGCTCTCGCGGGGAGTCGGTGGACCCTCGTCTGCATCAGCGAGTCCAGCCGGTCTCCGGGTCGAGCCAGGAGCAGCTCGTGGAGATTGATCACGCCGACGAGTGTCTGATCCCGGTCGACGATGTAGAGGTTGTAGCGAGCGTCCCCGGCCGCCTCGCGGACGCGTGCGAGAGCCTCTCGCGCGGTCAGGTCGTGCGGCAGGGCGAGCACCTCGGGATCCATCAACGCGCCGGCCGTGCCATCGGGAAAGCGCAGGAGGGAGTTCAACGCCCGTGAGCGCCGGCCGGGCAGGGCGGCGAGGACCTGCTCGCGGAGGGACGGGTCCAGGCTGCGAAGAGAGAGCGCCGCCATCTCCACAGGCAGCGATTCGAGGATCTTGGAGGCCTTCTCCAAGGGGAGCTCCGAGAGCACCGCGCCCGCCAAGGGCGGCGCCATGTGCTGCAAAATCCCCCCACCGGCCTTTGTTTCCACCTTTCCGATCAGTGCCGCCACGTCTCGGGCGGGCAACCGCTCGGACGCCTGGGCGGCATCGAGCGGGTGTGCCTCGAGAAGGTCGCCAGCGAGCCTGGTCTCGATGTCCATGCGGAATTCCTCTGAGTCGGGGGCAAGAATGCCACGTCGGCTCCGGGAGGAGGGAAGCACGCCAGCCATCGGTGCCGCAAGTCGGACGCAGACGCCAGTGCGGGATAAGCTCCTCCTGGCCGTCACGAGTTGCCTCGCTGCGCGACCCGTGACCTCAGGGAGGGAGCCATGTCGGAGATCTTCGATGTCGAGGCCTGGCGTCAGGTCCTCGTGAATTCACTCACCGAGTTTGGTGCAACCACGGCGGTATTCCTGCCCAGTCTGATCGCAACGCTGGTGATCCTCGGGGTCGGCTGGCTGGTCTCGCGGCTCGTCGCGGCCGTCTCGGAACGGGTGCTTCTACAGCTGGGACTGGACCGTGCCGCGGCTCGGCTGGGGGTCTCCGAGACGCTCCGGGAGGCGGGTGTCCCCGCGCCTCCTTCGCGCATCGTCGCCCGCCTCGTCTTCTGGATCCTGATGCTCACCTTTCTGCTCTCGGCGGTGGAGACCCTGGGGCTGTCGGCGGTGACCGCGACGATCGACAGGCTGATCGCCTTTCTCCCCAACGTCATCGCAGCCGGGCTCATCTTCGTGCTCGGACTTCTCCTCGCCCGGCTGGTGCGCAACCTGGTCAGCTCCGGGGCGGCCGCGGCAGAGCTGGCCGAGGCGCCCCGTCTCGGTTCCCTGGCCGAGATCGTGGTGGCTCTCATCGTCGGGGTGGTGGCCCTCGAGCAGCTGGGCATAGAGACCCAGATGGTCGTCACCTTCGTCACGACGGTGGTAGGGGCCGTCGCTGTGACGGTGGGTGTGGCCTTTGCCCTCGGTGCAAGGCCCGTGATCACCCACATCTTTGCCGGACACTTCCTGCGGCAAAGCCTTCCGAGCGGAGGCTCGGTCGAGGTCGGTGGTCAGCGTGGCGTGGTGGAGCGCGTGGGAGCTGTCGACACCCTCATGCGGGACGGAGAGCAGACCTGGAGTATTCCAAACGGGAGGCTCATCGAAGAGATCGTGATCCGTTGAATTCTGGATGGGAGACGGGTCTCGACTCGATCCGATCCGGAACTGTCTCCGCACGTGCCCGCTGCGTTCACCGTCGCGGTTTCATGTCTTTCGGAGTCGCCGACAGAAGCAGTTCGGGGTCCATATGCAGCACCAGCTCACCCCGAGAAAACACCCGAACGTCGCCGTCCGTCGAGGATACCACCACTGCTGTCGCGTTCGCACGCGCGGTGACGGCCGCCGCAGTCAGGTGGCGTGCGCCGAGACCAAGGGGAAGACTGACCGCGGTCGTGGGCGCGGCGAGGAATGCGCCCGCTGTCTGAATGAATCCGTCTCCACGGAGCACGAAGGCGCCATCCAGCTTGGCGAGCTCGACCAGCATTTCATGAATCTCGGGATTCGTCACCATCCGATTCGCTTCTTCGTGACCCTCGAACGGATTCAGAATCAGCTGCCTCGATCGTTCCAGTACATTCTTGGAATCCCCGAGAACCAAGAGAGCTCCCAGAGGCTTCCCGCTGCGGGTGACGCGGCCGATCTTGCATGCCACCCTCAGGGTTGTCTGCAGCGCGTCGGGACGAACGCCGTCCGTCAGTTTCACCAGCTCTGAGAGCCTGAGTTCGCCAACACTGGATTCAATGTCCGTTACCAGGACGAGATCTCCCCCACCATTGCAAAGGTCATGTCCGATCGCACAGACGACGAGTTGTCCTTCGTGGACCCTTCCCGCGTTCACCACCGTGGCGATTGCATATCGAGCCTGCGTGTACTTGTGAGCCACGCGAACTGAGAGTCGCACGACATCAAAGCCCTCACGGGAGAGTGCGTCGTGTGTGTTGGCATTTGGTGTAGTGGCGACCAGCCGTAGATCCTCGCCGATCTCGTGCAGGTACCGAAAGAGCGCTCCAGTCTCCGTGCCACAGATGACCGCCTCGGAGCGCGCGCCTCGCGCGACGTCGGCGATGATCCGGGCCAGATCGCGATCGGAGCGCAGTGGCTTCAATTGTCGTTCGTCGTCCACCACGATCCTGTTCCTGTCGTCCTCTGGGCGCGCCGCCCCGGAGTATCGCATCGAAGTGCTGGCGATGACAAGGCGAGGTGACGGACCCAGCAGAGCTCAGCGGAGACTGGCTGGCAGGTACGGCGGGCCGGGGGCGATCCCCCTGCTCCGCGCCTCGGGCCCCGGCTCTGGGTCTCGTTGGCGCGACCACCGCGCTAAGATCGGATCTGCATCCGGAGCGAGGGCGTCCGCGCAGGGCAGGGGCGCTGCCTTCCGATCGGCAGCAGGAGCTGAGGCGATGTCGGCGAGACCCAGACAATTCCAGGGCTTCTTCAGGGACGTATCGCGGTATTTCGAGCGGGCCGCGCGCTACACGGAGTTTCCTCCGGGAATTCTCGAACAGGTGCGCGCCTGCAACGCGGTGTACCGGATCAAGTTCCCGGTGGAGCGCGACGACGGCGGGATCGAGGTCGTCGAAGCCTACCGCGTGGAGCACAGTCACCACCGGCTCCCCACCAAGGGTGGGATTCGCTTCAGTCCCGCACTCAGGCAGGACGAGGTGATGGCCCTCGCGGCGCTGATGACCTTCAAGTGTGCTCTCGTCAACGTTCCCTTCGGTGGGGCCAAGGGCGGGGTCCGAATCGATCCCCACACGGTGAGCGAGCGGTTTCGCGAGCGGGTGACGCGGCGCTACACGGCGGAGCTGATCAAGAAGAACTTCATCGGTCCATCGTTTGACGTCCCCGCGCCAGACTACGGAACGGGCGAGCGTGAGATGGCCTGGATCGTCGACACCTTTCAGGCGCTCAATCCGACGCAGCTCGACTCCTACGCTTGCGTCACCGGCAAGCCGATCTCGCTGCACGGCCTTCCGGGCCGCCGCGAAGCCACCGGCCTCGGCGTCTACTACGGGATCCAGCAGGCGATGGCGGTCGCAGAGGACATGAAGCCCCTCGGTCTCTCGCCGGGACTGGCGGGGAAGCGGGTCGTGGTGCAGGGGCTCGGCAACGTCGGGTACCACGCGGCGCAGTTCGCCCAGGTCGAGGGTGGCGCGGTGATCGTCGGGATTGCGGAGCTCGAAGGAGGGATCCACAATCCCAACGGCCTCGATGTCGACGCCGTGCTGGAGCACCGGCTCGAGAGCGGGTCCATCCTCGACTTTCCGGGCGCGCGAAACATCGACAGCTCGGCCGAGGTGCTCGAGCTCGAGTGTGACATCCTGATTCCGGCGGCGCTGGAGCACCAGATCACCGCAGAGAACGCGCCCCGCATCCAGGCCCGGATCGTCGCCGAGGGGGCCAACGGCCCGGTCGACTTCGACGGCGAGAAGATGCTTCTCGATCGCGGCGTTTTCATCATTCCAGACATCTTCCTGAACTCCGGCGGCGTCACCGCCTCCTACTTCGAGTGGGTGAAGAATCTCTCGCACATCAGCTTCGCCCGGATGACCAAGCGGCAGCAGGAGATCTCCAACCGGCGCTTCATCGAGATGATGGAGGAAGTTCCGTGGCGGAGGTTCTCTCAATCCGAGCGGGAACGCCTCACCGAGGGGCCGAGAGAGATCGACTTCGTCTACACGGCGCTGGAAGAGACGATTTCCGTTGCCTACGAGCAGATTCGGAAGGTCTGGAAGGCGCGCGCGCTCCCCGACCTGCGGACGGCTGCCTTCCTTCTGGCGATCGAGCGGGTCGCCAATTGCTACCTCTCCCAGGGGATCTTCCCGTAGGCCGGGATTCACGGTTTCTGGAAAGCTCCCGGTTGCGCTGCCTCGGCGAGCACCAGGCCGGATTTCGGCGCGTTGCAGTTGCAGCGGGCGGAGTGCGGAATGTCCTGAGGTGCAGCAGTGCTGATGATCGTCAACATGCTCGGCGCGATCATCGTGGTACCTGCCTTCTACTCGATCGTGCGCCCGAAGCTCGTCACCTCGCGGTTGCGAGGGCCGGGCGAGGTCATTGTCGAAGGTCGGAGATCCTTGCGCCGCGGCGAACCCGGCTGGACGGGCCGGCCAATCGTGTGACATTCTTTCGCAGGGGCCGAAGGGACCGGCGGAGGAAACCTGAGGAACGATGCGTCTGGTAGGAAATCTCTTCGCGTATGTGTGGTCGGGAAGGGATAACAATTGCAATCGTTACGTGCTGGCCCGGGTACTGAAGGACGACCGGCACGTGGTGATCGACCCGGGTCACGTGACGACGCCCGCGCTACGGGAACCGGGTCTCCAGGCTCTCCGCGACGAGATGGAGAGCGATGGCATCGATCCCGACGCCATCGGGTTGGTGCTGCTCACCCACTGCCATCCGGATCACAGTGAGGCAGCTAGCGTGATTCGAGAAGAAACCGGGGCGCTGGTTGCCATTCACGAAGCCGAAGCCGGTATTTATTCGCAATTCGGAGGGAAGGTGGACCTGTTCCTCGGAGAGGGGAATCTCGACCTCGGCGTGGAATCTCCGGTGCAGCTCACCGTGTTCCACTCGCCTGGGCATTCCCCGGGTCACACGACCCTCTATTGGCCGCGAGAGAAGGTGCTGATTGCCGGTGACCTGATCTTCTACCGCAGCACGGGGCGTGTGGATCTTCCCGGGGGAAACCCCGAAGCACTGAGAGACAGCATCGCCCGATTGTCGCGGCTCGAAATCGAGTACGTCCTCTGTGGCCACCCTTATGGCCATTCGGGGATCATCGAAGGCGGAGACGAGGTTCGCAGGAATTTCGAGTTCCTGCGGACTTATCTCCGGTTCTAGGCCTATTGTTCGTGAGTGCTGGGAGCAGGCCATGTCCGGCAAGATCAAGAGCACGCTCGAACTCGCCATGGAGAAGGCGGCGAAGCTGCCGAGGTTGACGAAGGAGGAGATCCGGCAGCAGCAGGAGAAGGAATACGGGCCTCGGGGACGCGCGATTGCTGGAGGGTTTCTTTCCGGAGATCTCGCGGAAAGGGACCTGGATGTCGAGCTGTCGAGGTACCAGGGCGAACAGGGCGAGATCGTCCGGAGCGCATTTCTGGCGTCGATGTGCCAGGCGATCGACATCGAAGACACGGAGGCCACCGCCAGAGTATTCGAGGGAATCGAGGTACTGGTGCGCGATCGCCAGCTGGAGGAGGCATCCCACCGCTTGAGCGGCATTCTTGGCGACTACCAGGAGCAGAGGCGGCGGGAATTCGCGAAAACAGAAGAGGCCGAGAGTGCAGCCCTGCGCGAGCTGGGCGTGTCCGGCTCGGCGATCCGCCTCAACCTGGAGCAGAGCGAGGGATGGCGAGCGAAGCGGAGCGCATTGCTGGAAGAATTCCGCCCGAAGCTGGATGAGATCAAGAGAGAGCTGAGTGATCACCTGCGCCGGGTGATCTGCTCAGGCTAACGCCCGGGAGCCGGCTCTGGAGCGGGCGCTGCGCCCGAAGGCACCGTGTCGCCCGAGTGGATCGCGCACCGCAGCTCCCCGTTCGGGAGCCGTTCGCAGCGGGGGTCTTCCGAAGGGTAGGCGGGCTCGATTTCCAGGTCGCGGCGCACCAGCGGGCAGACCATCAGGTCGCCGCTCACCCAGCAGCCCTTGCCCACCTGTGGCGCCGTGGCCTTGAAGTCACACGCGCACTCGCAGGGCGGCGCCTGGACGTTGACCACCGGGGGTGCCTGCTGGCAGGCGAGGGTGGCGAGCGCCAGGATCAGAAGTGTCGAGGCGGTCAGCGGTGCGCGGTTTCGCATCAAGAATTCCTCCCCCCGCGGCCGGGGGCGAGTGCCGCGGGTGTGGTGGCCAGCATAGCGGCGCCGTGGGAGGTCAGCTTCCGGTCGGTCCAAGCAGGGCGTCGAAATCCGGCGTCACATACCAGTTCTGGGAGGGGACCTGACGCCGCCAGCGCTGGACGACGCGAATCTCCCGCTCGAACGGCGAGGAGAGCGAGTAGCCGCGGAAGAGCACCACGGCCGTCGCCTCCGTCCGCCCCGCGTTGATGTCGATCGACTCGGTCGAGTAGTCGCTGAGCCGGAGCTCGCGGAAACGGGTCATCGCCTCCTGGAATCGCGGCTGGAGCTGGGGCTCCACGAAGGCCTTTGCGTCCTCGAAGAGCCCGAAGCGGATGTTCGTCGTGTATCTGTGCTGGGCGTCCGCGAAGGTGCCCTTCTTGTCGAGCGGATAGGTCGCCACGGCGGCGCCCTGCATCAGCACGGCGCACCCTCCGAGAAGGCAGGTCGACAGGGCGAGGAGCAGAATCAAGAAGCGCATCGGTCGATCCCTCCGTGGGGCGGCAAGAATGAAGGCTACCCCCTTGATTTGGTGAGCTGTTTCCCACATCGACAGGCTCTCCGGAAGCTTGAGGGATGGGACTTGTCTCGCTGGGAGGGGGAATGCAAGATGTCGGGCGGTCTGCCGGGTGCCGGGTCCAGCTCGATGAAGCGACGCGTCCTGCTCCGGTTCGAAGGGATGGCACTATGAGCATCGAGCTGCATTTCGAGCCACGAGGCTGGGAACGCCTGGAGCGGGATTGGACCGCCTGGTGGGAGGGCGAGCTGGAGCGTCCGCTGGTGATGATCGAGGGGCGGGTGCCGCGCTCGGGTGAGAAATCCCCGGCGCTGGCTCCCGAGAAGCTCTTCACCAGCGAGTTTCCTCTGGAGACGCCGGTCGACGAGGTGCTCGACCACTACCAGGGACACCTGGAGAGAAGGTACTTCCACGGCGATGCCTGGCCGCGGTGGTGGCCCAACTTCGGGCCCGGAATCGCGGCGGGGTTCCTGGGCGCGAAGGTGCACCCGGTCCCGGGCACCGTCTGGTTCGAGCCGGCCAAACAGCGCCCCATCGAGGAGCTCGAGCTCGCCCACGAGGACGGCAACCCCTGGTGGGAGCGGGTGCGCGCGCTCACCCGCAGGGCCGTGGAGCGCTGGGGGAGCCAGGTCACCGTCGGTCACACCGACCTGGGCGGCAATCTCGACATCCTGGCGTCTCTGCGAACCACCGAGCAGCTGCTCTTCGACGTCTCCGATGCACCAGAAGAGGTCGCGCGACTGATCGGAGAGATCACCCGGTTCTGGGTTCGCTACTACGACGAGCTCCACGCCATCATCCAGCAGGGAGAGCGGGGGACGACCCCCTGGGCGCCCATCTGGTCGCCCGGTCGCTGCTACATGCTTCAGAGCGATTTCGCCTACATGATCTCACCGCAGATGTTCGAGCGCTTCGTGCTTCCCGACCTGGCCGCCTGCTGCGAGAAGCTCGACCACGGCTTCTACCATCTGGATGGCAAGGGGCAGATCAAGCACCTGGACATGCTCCTCTCGCTGGAGCGTCTCCGCGGCATCCAGTGGATCCCCGGGAATGGCCAGCCGCAGGCGGAAGGGTGGCTACCGCTGCTGAAGCGCATCCGCGACGGCGGGAAGCGCTGTCAGGTCTACGTCACTGCCAAAGGAGCGCAAACCATCGTCCGAGAGATCGGCGGTCGCGGCTTCGCGCTCTTCGTGGTGAACTGGATGTCGCCGACCGAGGCGCAGGAATTCCTACGCACGCTGGAGGCCGGGTAGCCAGCTAGCGCCCTACTCACAAGAGGAGAGATTCCGTGCCCAGCCGTTTCTACCACGCCCTGGTACTGATCGCCGCTACCGGGATCGCTGCGACCCTGGCCTGCGGACGCGGCGAATCTCCATCGCCGCCGGCCGACCCCAGCTCCAAGCGCCTGCTCCAGCAGGGCGAGGTGGTGGGAATCGCCTCGGAGGAGGGCGCCCACGTCTGGCGGGGCATTCCCTTCGCGAAGCCGCCACTGGGTGATCTCCGCTGGCGCGCACCACAGCCGCCCGAGCCGTGGACGGGGACCCTCGACGCCGTCTCCTTCGCTTCTCCCTGCGTGCAGTTCGCGGGTCCCGGCGCCATCGCCCGTGGCGAACGCCCCGGCGGGCCGACGGGCAGCGAGGACTGCCTGTATCTGAACGTCTACGCCCCCCGCTTCGAGCCGCAGGCGGTGCCCCGAGGCGAGAAGCGCCTCCCCGTCATGTTCTGGATCCACGGCGGCGGCAACAGCATCGGCGACGCCAGAATCTACGACGCCGGCCGCATCGCCCTGGGCCAACAGGTGATCGTCGTCACCGTGCAATACCGCCTGGGCGTCTTCGGCTGGTTCTCCCACCGCTCGCTTCGTGACGAGGGAGCGACGGCGGACGACCGGTCCGGGAGCTACGGCACGCTCGACCTGGTACGGGCGCTGCACTGGGTGCGGGAGAACATACCGGCCTTCGGCGGCGATCCGAAGCGGGTGACCGTCTTCGGCGAGTCGGCGGGCGGTCGCAACACGCTCAGCATGTTGCTCTCGCCGCGCGCCAGGGGTCTCTTCCATCGCGCCATCGTCCAGAGCGGCGGCATACGGACCTCCACGACGGCCCGCGCCGAGCACTTCGCCGACGCTCCGGAGCCCGGTGACGAGTGGAGCTCGGGCGAGGTCCTGCTGAAGCTGCTGATTCGCGACGGCGAGGCGGCGGATCGCGAGGGCGCCAAGGCGAGGCTCGCCGCCATGAGCGACGCGGAGGTGGCCGGGTACCTGCGCGGCAAGAGCGCCTACCAGGTACTGAGCGTCTACGAGGGGAACCTCCTGGGAGGCATGTACTTCTTTCCCCAGATGCGGCGCGACGGCGCCGTCTTCCCCGAGGAGGACCCGATCGACGCTCTCGCCCACCCGGGTGGCTACAACCGGGTTCCCGTGATCCTGGGCAGCAACCGCGACGAGAACAAGCTCTTCATGGCCTTCGCTTCGCCGTACGTGACCCGGCTCTTCGGGATGCCGCTCTGGGTGAACGACGAGCGGCTCTACGACCTGGGGGCCGAGTACGGGGCGCTGATCTGGAAGGCCGCGGGAGTGGACCAGCTGGCCGCGGCGATGCGCGGCGTGCAGGGACCGAGCGTCTTCGCCTACCGCTTCGACTGGGACGAGGAGCCGAAGCTTCTATGGAGCGACTACTCCAAGCTCTTCGGCGCCGCCCACGGCCTGGAGGTCCCCTTCGTATTCGGGCATTTCGATCTGGGCTGGGCCACCCGTTTCCTGTTCGACGAGGAGAAGCGGGAGGGATACGAGAACCTCTCCAAGAGCATGATGTCGTACTGGGCGGAGTTCGCGTACACGGGAGACCCCGGGCGCGGGCGCGATGGCCGGGAGCTCCGCTGGACGGCGTGGGGCGATTCCTCCGCGGGAGCGGCGAAGTTCATCGTCTTCGACAGCGAGGAAGGGGGCGGACTTCGCATGTCTTCGGAGTCGGTGACCCCGGAAGAGGTGATCGAACGGGTCTCGGCGGATCCGCGCTTCGAGAGCTGGCGGGAGCGCTGCGAGGTGTACCAGGGGTTCGTGAGCTGGATAGAGCGGATGAGTGAAGATCGATACCAGTCGGTGGGGGAGGGCGCCTGCCGGGCCTATCCCATCGATGAATATCCCTGGGAGGAGTGAGCTCCGAGACCGCTGTAGCACTCGACGTCGATTCGCTCTTCGAACATCACCTGATGCCGTTTCGGCTGCGTCTTGGCGCGGGTTTCCAGCCAGCTGCGTTTCTCCGCCAGATCAGAAGGTAGCCGGCGAGAGCGGAAGCGACTCCCAGATCGAACAGCCACCAGCGATAGTGGCTGGGGAACTCGGTGCCAGGACCTCCGTGTGCCATGAAGGAGATCTCCCATGCGACCAGAGCGGCATTGACCAGTCCGAGTCCGTACCAAGGCACCAACAGCCTCTCTCGGCGCTCGAAGATCAGGTGAACCGACACCGCTCCCAGGATGCCGATGGCGGAAACCGTCATTGGAGCCAACACCGGCGAGAACCAGGGGACCGGAACCAGGAAGAGCAGGTCCCAGTCGTACGGGGAAGAGGGCCACCCCTCGAAGAGCCACAGCGCCGCGTAGTAGCCGAGATCCCAGATCGCGAAGAGGTAGGTGAAGCTGGCGAGGCGTCTGATGAATGGCCCGCTGGTGAGGGCGGCGACGGCGATCATCAGGACCAGCGTGCAGATCTCCCGGCCGACCTCGACGGCGAGGGTGTGGGTGTCGATCACCAGGGAGATCGAGTCATCGAAGCCATCGGGATACAGGTGCATCCGCAAGTAATGCGCCACCGCACCTTCGATGTAGCCGAAGGCGAGGGCGAGAACTGCCAGCCAGGCCAACAGGGCGAGAGTGGAGCGCTCTCTCCCAGAGAGGTGGTTCGCGTCCGGTCCCATGTCATTCCCCGTGCCGGGAGGGGTGGGTTGCACGGGACCACGGCTCAGGATAGCCGAGATCGGCGCCCGGCGGGACACCATGGGGCCGCCGGGTGCCGTCGGCGAGCGGGTTATTGCTCGTGTAGAATCCCAGGGGATCACGAGCCGGGGGCGTTGGAGGCCAGGCCCGATTTCGTCATGAGCGCCGTGAACCAGTCTCCTCTCTTCGCATCCAGGGACTTCGCCGGGGCCTTTGCGCTGCTCGCGGAGATGACCCAGGACTTCGCTGACTCCCACGACATCGAGACGACGCTGGAGCGCGCGTTGGAGAAGATCGTCGCTCATCTCGATGGCGTGGTGGGCTCCCTCTGGTTGATCGAGGAAGAGGGGCAGGAGTTGGTGTGTCGGGCCTCCGTCGGGCCGCACCCGATCACGGGCATGCAGCTGCCGGTTACCCAGGGGATCATCGGCCGTTGCGTCCGGGAGAATTGGTGTGCAAAGGTGCTGGACGTGCAGGAAGATCCACACTTTGCACCCGTCGTGGACGAAAAGTCGGGTTTCGTGACGCGTTCGCTTCTCTGCGCTCCTTTGAGCTTCTCGGACCGACCGCTGGGCGCGATTCAGATCGTCAACAAGCGCTCGGAGAGCGGCTGCTTCTCGGAGTCGGACAGCCATCTGCTAAAGGCGTTGGCGGCTTCCGCGGCGCTGGCGATCGCGAACGCTCGGATGGCATCAGCTGCGGTCGAGCACGAGCGGGTGCGCCGCGAGCTGGAGCTCGCGGCCGAGATTCAGCGAAATCTGCTTCCGGCGCCGCGGCCGCGGCCGTTCCCGATCCACGGGGTCAATGTCCCGGCTCGGATCGTGTCGGGCGATTTCTTCGACATCCTGCCCCTGGAGAGCGGGCGCATCGCGTTCTGCCTGGGCGACGTCTCGGGAAAGGGGATGAACGCGGCACTGTTGATGGCGAAGACGGCCAGCCTGTACCGCTGCCTCGCGAAGGTGGTCGAGCGCCCCGGACGGCTGCTCTCGATTCTCAACCAGGAGATCGTCGAGACGGCAACGCGGGGAATGTTCGTCACCATGGTCGCCGGGATCTACGACTCCGGCACGGGAGGAATCTGTCTGGCCAACGCTGGCCACGAGCCCCCGCTTCGCCACAGCCGCGGCGGGGACTTCGAGTCGTTTCCCGCCGAGGCCCCTCCGCTGGGAATCGTCCCGGGTGTCGGGTTCCCCGAGGCCGAGGTGCAGCTCGACGGGGATACCCTGTACACTTTCTCCGATGGACTCACGGAAGCCCACTCGAAGTCGGGCGGGCAGCTCGGCTCCGACGGGCTCCAACGATTGATCGCTCGATCCGCGGGACTGTCGCTGGCGGAACGCGTCGACGCCATTCTCGCCGGCGTGAAGAGCCTGGAGCTGCGAGACGACCTTACCATGCTGGTCGTCTGCGGCGATTGCGATTGTGTCGACGCGCACTAAAGATGGCGGCTGCGTGCTTGCGCTCCGAATGGCGGCGCGAGTGGACCAGTTGCGCAAGATTCGCGATGCGGTTCGAGAGGCGGTCGAGCCTTGCGGCTGCAGCGCCGAGTGCGCCGCCGACATCGTCATGGCGGTGGACGAAGCCTGCCAGAACATCATCCGCCACGCCTACTGTGACGATCCCGGTGGGGCGATCGAGCTGGAGATCGAGCGCTGCGGAGAGGAGTTGGTGGTGTGGTTACGGGACTTCGCGCCGGAGGTCGACCCGGACGAGGTCAAGCCGCGCGCTCTCGACGAGATCCGGCCGGGGGGGCTGGGAACCCACCTGATCCACGAGACGATGGACTCCGCCGATTTCATCCGGCCGGAGTCGGGTGGTGGAAACCTGCTCAGAATGGTGAAGCGGATTCGCTGAGGGGGGTCCTTTCCGGGGAGAGGGAGCCGAAGAGCCGCGATGACGCACAGCGTGAGGGAGGAAAGGGGAGTTCTCGTGGTTTCGTTCCAGGGCGACGTGGATCTCGAGTACTCCCCGAAGGCGAGGCGGGTTCTGCTCGATTCCGTGAAGCAGGGGCGCGACGTCCTGGTCGATCTCTCCAGCGTCAGCTACATCGACAGCTCCGGCGTGGCGAATCTAGTCGAAGCCTTCCAGCTCTCCCGGCAGACGGGGACGGGCTTCGCCTTGGTCTCCGTGAACGCCGCCGCGCTGCGCGTCCTTCAGCTGGCGCGTCTCGACAAGGTATTCACCATCCACGCGAGCCTCGAAGAAGGCCTCGATGCAGGCTAATCGGGCCGAACAGCCGCTGCTGCGCGTCGCGGAGGATCTGGGGCGGAGCGTGGTCCACGGTCTGGAGCTCTTCGGCTTGGGCGCGAGCATCGCCTTCCAGGCCCTCTCCTGGCTGGTGCTCGGCCACTTCCGCGAGCAGCCGGTGCGAGCCGGGCCGGTCTTCGTGCAGATGATGCGGGTCGGCATCGGAGCCATCCCCATCGTTTCGATGCTATCGGTGACGATCGGCGTCATGCTCGCCATTCAGGGGATCGATGCCCTGGCGCCCTTCGGTGCCGAGCATCAGGTGACGATCGGCGTCGCGCTCTCGGTGACCCGCGAATTCTCGCCGCTGATCACGGGCATTCTGGTCGTCGGACGATCGGGATCCGCGCTGGCGGCTCGGATCGGCACCATGACGATCAACAACGAGGTCGATGCCCTCCGCGTCATGGGCATCAATCCGATCCGCTTCCTGGTGGTGCCGAGCCTGGTGGCGATGGTGGTGATGCTTCCGGCGCTCGTGGTATGGGCGAACTTCGTCGCGCTTCTGGGAGCGGGTCTCTACATCACGGCGGAGCTGGGTATCAGCATGGGAGCGTACTTCGACCAGACGATTGCCTACCTCGATGTCGGCGACGTGATGCACGGGCTCGCAAAGAGCGTGATCTTCGGCGTGCTCATCACCATCCTGGGTGTAGTCAACGGCGCCTCGGCCCGCGGCGGCGCCGAGGGGGTCGGCCGCGTCACCACCAGCTCGGTGGTGCACGCCATTACCGCAATCGTGGTGATGGACATGATCTTCGTCTACGTGGCGACACGGTGAAACGGTGAGTGCAGCGACGGAGAGCCAGATGGGTCCCGTGATCGAGGTCACCGACCTGACCACCCACTACGGCTCACGTCGGATTCTCCAAGGGGTCAGCCTGACCGTCAGCCGGGGCGAGATCATGGTGATCATGGGCGGGAGTGGCTCGGGCAAGACCACTTTGCTGCGTCATCTCCTCGGCCTCAAGCGGCCGAGCTCGGGATCCATCAGGCTGCTCGGCCGTGAGCTCTCCGAGATGAGCGAGAGGGAGCTCTCGCGATTCCGCAGGAATCTCGGCGTGGCCTTCCAGGGTGGGGCTCTCTTCAGCTCCATGACGGTGGGCGAGAACATCATGTTGCCTCTGCGCGAGCGCACGCAGCTCGACGAGGAGACCATGGAGATCATGGTGCGCCTGAAGCTCGAGGTGGTGAGCCTGGCCGGCTTCGAGAACCTGATGCCGTCGGAGCTCTCCGGCGGGATGATCAAGCGCGCCGCCTTCGCCCGCGCCGTGATCATGGATCCATCGCTGCTGTTCTGCGACGAGCCGTCCTCGGGCCTCGACCCCGTCGTCTCCTCGGCCCTCGACGAGCTCATCCTGCGCCTTCGGGACGCCATGGGGATGACGATTCTGGTGGTGACCCACGATCTGGATAGCGCCTTTCGCATCGCCGACCGGATCGCGGTGCTGGATCGCGGTGAGATCCTGACGGTGGGCAGCGTCGAGGCGGTGCGCGAGAGTGACAACCGGCGCATCCAGGACCTGCTGAATCGAAGATTCAAGGAAGAAGAGGTCGATACGGACGCGTATCTGGCCAGATTGACGGGCGGGGCGCCGGAGTGATCGATACGATTGGGGAATCCTGAAGCGATGAGAGACGATCAGCGCAACTACGCCATCGTCGGCGCTTTCGTGATCGCAATGACGGCGGGCCTCGTGGTCTGGATTGCGATTCTCGCGGGCCGCACCGGAGCCACGGACGACTATCACCTGCACTTCGCCAACGTCATGGGCTTGTCGGACGGCACCCAGGTGTTCTACGAGGGATATCCGATCGGGATGATCGAAGAGATTCGACCGACTTTTCGGGAGGGTCGGCCGGTCTTCCGCCTCGACGTCAGTGTGCAGCGCGGCTGGCGGATTCCCGAGGACAGCGTGGCGACCATCACGGCATCGGGTCTTCTCTCGGCGGTGGTGGTCAACGTGCGAGCGGGAGCCTCGGAGACTCCTCTCGAACCGGGCAGCGAGATCTCCAGCGTCGAAGCTTCGGATTTGTTCGCGGCGATGTCTTCCGTGGCGGAGGATGTCGGCGAACTCATCGAGGTAAGCCTCAAACCGATGCTCGCCGCTCTTGGAGAGGGTGGGCCTGAGATCATTGCGGATCTGGAGGCATTCACCGCGAAGCTCAACGAGACAATGGCGAGGATGGACGGCTTCTTGAGCGAGGATAACGCCAGGCGCGTCGAGGATACTCTCGAAAACCTCGAATCCACCTCGGTGAGCTTCGCCGCCGTGTCGGGGGAGCTGGAGCAGACACGGATGCGAGTCGATGAGCTGCTCGATGCGGTGAACGGCATGGTCGAGGAGAACCGCAGACCCGTTGGCCAGGCGGCTCTCGACCTGCACTATTCGCTCGAAGCGGTGTCCCAGCGCATCGAGGCCATCGCCTACCACCTGGAGGTGACCACCCGAAACATGAACGAGTTCAGTCGTCAAATTCGAGAGAACCCGAGCGTGATCATCCGTGGACGAGCGTCCGGCGACGAAGCGGATTGATGCGCACCGGTCCGAGATACGCGAAGCGTTGGCCGGCGATCCTCCTCGTCGTCGCCACGATGATGATTCAGGGTGGATGCCTGTCTGGTCCGGCCCCGTCGGACCGGTTCTACCGCCTGGAGATCCCCGATCCCGTCGCTCGGCTCGAAGTTCCGCGCTTGCGCGGTCGGCTCCTGGTCGACTCCCTGCGAGGTGACGCGATGGTACTCGAGCGCCTGATGATCTACCGGGATGCGAGTGATCCCTCCCAGGTGAAGCGCCAGCGCTACGACCACTGGACCGATCCGCCGCCGGTCATGGTCCAGAGGGCGGTGGTCGAGTTCCTCCGCTCCGCGAACGCCGTCGAGACCGTGGTCACTCCGGAAATGCGATTCGACGCCAGCTTCCGCCTCGGTGGGCGCATCCATCGCTTCGAGCGTCTCCTCGGGCAGGGTTCTCCCCGCGCGACGATCGAGGTCGAGTTCACTCTGGTGCGTGCCGGGGAACGCGAACCCCTGCTGCTGGAGACCTACCGCGAGCAGGAGGAGGCCGTCGGGAGTGGAATCGGCGAATCGGTGGAGGCCTTCAGCCGGGCGCTCCACAGGGTTCTCGAGCGCCTGGTACTCGATCTTCCCGAGCTGCAATGACGGGCATCGACGGCCGCTGGGCTAGAGCTTCACGCGGACGGGGTGCGCCCTCCAGATCTCCTCGCAGTACTCGCGAATGGTACGATCGCTGGAGAACTTCCCCGTGTTGGCGGTGTTGAGGATCGACATCCGCGTCCAGCGCCGTTCGTCGCGATAGGTCTGGTCTACCCGCTCCTGACAGCGCAGATAGGAGGCGAAGTCGGCGAGAACCATGAACGGATCGCCCTCGTGTAGCAGGCGGTCCAGCAAGGGCTGGAAGAGCCCGGAGCGGTCGGGAGAGAAGAGGTCGTCGGCAATCTGGTCGAGGGCGGTCCGCAGCTCCGGCTCGCCGTGATAGCAGTCCCAGGGATCGTACCCGGACGTCCTGCGTGCTTCGACCTGGTCAGCGGTCAATCCGAAGATGAAGATGTTCTCGTCGCCGACCTCCTGCCTGATCTCGACGTTCGCTCCGTCTAGCGTCCCGATGGTCAACGCGCCGTTCAGGGCGAATTTCATGTTGCCGGTCCCGGATGCTTCCATGCCGGCGGTGGAGATCTGCTCGGAGAGGTCTGCCGCGGGGATGATGTACTCGGCGAGTGAGACGCCGTAGTCCGCGAGAAATACCACCTTGAGACGGCCTGCCGCGTCGGGATCGGAATCGACCAGCTCCGCCACTGCATTGGCGAGCTTGATGATCAGCTTGGCGTGGTGGTATCCGGGCGCCGCCTTCCCCGCCAGCAGCACGGTCCGAGGAGCGGAGCCGTCGTCTCTTCCCCTCTTGATGCGGTTGTATAGAGAGATGGCGTGCAGAATGTTCAACAGCTGACGCTTGTACTCGTGGAAGCGCTTCACCTGGCAGGCCAGCAGCGTTTCGGGGTCGAGTACCACACCCTGGGTCTGCCGCGCGTAGCTCGCGAGGCGATCCTTGTTGAGCCTCTTGACCGCTCGCCAATGCGACTGGAACTCCGGATCATCTGCCAGTGGCGCGAGTTGGCGAAGCTGGTCGAGATCGGTCACCCACGCCTCTCCGATGGCTTCGGTGATGAGACAAGCCAGGGGAGCGTTGGCCTTCTTGAGCCAGCGGCGCGGCGTGATTCCGTTGGTCTTGTTGTTCAAACGATCCGGGTAGAGCTCGTGGAAGTCCCGTAGGACCCTCGTCTTGAGGATCTCCGTGTGAAGGGCGGACACGCCGTTCACCGAGTGGCTTCCCATCACGCCCAGATGGGCCATCCGTACCCGCGGTTCGTCGCCCTCCTCGATCAGGGACATCCTGGCCAATCGCTCCATGTCCCCGGGGTGACGTTGGGCCACCTCGTCGAGGAGCCTCGCGTTGATCTCGTAGATGATCTCCAGGTGTCTGGGTAGCAGCTTCTCCAGCAGCGAGATGGGCCACCGCTCCATGGCTTCCGGCATCACGCTGTGATTGGTGTAGGCGAAGGTACGGGTGGTGATCTTCCACGCCTGCTTCCATCCCAGACCCTCCCAGTCCATCAGGAGACGCATCAGCTCGGGGATGGCCAGGACGGGATGGGTGTCGTTGAGCTGGATCGCAGCGCGCTCGGGGAGCAGCTCCCAGTCGTCGTTCTGTAGACGAAACCGCGCCAGGATGTCCTGCAGTGAAGCCGACACCAGCAGGTACTCCTGCTGGAGGCGAAGTTCCTTCCCGTGTGGGGAATCGTCCTTGGGATACAGGACCTTGGTGATGCTCTCTGCGCGCAGCTTGTCCTCGCCGGCGAGCAGGTAGTCTCCGTGGAAGAAATGGTCGAGATCGAACTCGCAGGTGGATCTCGCCGAGAAGAGACGGAGTGTGTTCACCGTGTTGGTGTCGTAGCCGGGCACCGGCATGTCGTAGGGCAGCGCCAGGACGTCGTGCGTATCGACCCACCGATAGCGAGGGCGACCATGCTCGTCTGCGTAGGGTTCGACCCTCCCGTAGAACTGCACCCGGAAGGTGTGCTCCGGACGGGCGATCTCCCAGGGGTTGCCGAGTCGCAGCCAATCGTACGCTTCTTCGACCTGGTGCCCATCGCGGATGCACTGATGGAACATCCCGTAGTCGTAGCGGATCCCGTAGCCGTATCCCGGCAGCTCGAGCGTCGCCATGGAATCGAGGAAGCACGCCGCCAGGCGGCCCAGCCCGCCGTTTCCCAGTCCCGCTTCCTCCTCCAGCTCCCGGATCTCCTTCATGTCGTAGCCGAGTTCGAGCAAAGCCTGCTCGCACTCCTGGTAGAACTGGAGGTTGATCAGGCTGTTGCCGAGCGTGCGTCCGATCAGGAATTCCAGCGAGAGGTAGTACACTCGTTTGACGTTGGGATCGTTGTAATAGGCCCGCCGTGTCGCAATCCAGCGTTCGATGAGCCGGTCGCGCACGACTCTAGCCAGTGCGATGTACAGGTCCGCCTTGGTCGCATGGCCCGGGACCTTGGCCTGGGTGAATGCCACGTGGTGAAGGAAGGAGCGCTGGAGCGACCTCACGTCGAGGCCGAGACGATCGCTACGCCGATCGAGCCGAGCCGCGATAGGTTCCGATAGGCTCATGCTGGATGGTCCGCGGGGTTCAGCATCGTCAACACCAGAAGTGTTGATCGGCGACCGAGGAGATGAAGTTGAGGCGCAACCCGGGGGCAAAGACCGTGCTTCGTCGGGCTTTCACCCCGGAGGGGGCCTTCTCAGGCCCTTCCGGGCAGGTCAGGGCTCAGACGTTGAAGCGGAAGTTGACCACGTCACCGTCCTGAATGACGTAATCCTTGCCCTCGATTCGCAGCTTGCCGGCCTCGCGGCACCTGGCCTCGCTCCCCAGATCGACCAGGTCCTTCCACTGCATGACCTCGGCGCGGATGAAGCCCCGCTCCATGTCGGAATGGACCTTTCCGGCCGCGCGCGGCGCCGGGGTGCCGCGCGGCACCGGCCAGGCGCGGCATTCATCGGAGCTGGCGGTCAGCATCGAGATCAGATCGATCAGCTGGTAGGCGCTGCGGATGAAGCGGTTCTTCGCCGGCTCACCCAGGCCCAGCGACGCCGCGAACTCCTGCTGCTCCTCCTCCGGCATCTGGGCGATGTCCATCTCGACCCGCGCGGAGAGCACGACCGCTCCCAGCCCTCGCTTCTCCGCTGCCGCCGCGATGTCGCTCGAGACCTCCGCACCCACGGCGTCCTCGGCGACGTTGAGTACCAGAAGCAGCGGCTTGAGAGTGAGGAAGCTGTAACCCGAGATCATCTTTCGCTCCTCGTCGCTGAGGCCCAGTGCGCGGAGGGTTCGCCCATCCTCCAGCGCGGCCTGCACTCTCTGGAGCAGCTCCAGCTCTCGCGGGTTGCTGCGATCCTTCTGCAACCGCGCCACCCGCGCCTCTGCCACCTCCAGGTCGGCGAGGATCGTCTCTGTCTCGAGGTCGGTGATCTCCCGCACCGCGTCCGGTGGCTGACCGCTGACGTCGGGAAAGGCGCGAACCACCTGACAGAGCGCGTCGAGCTTGCGCATGGCGTTGAGCGCCTGGCGATCGAGACCCTTTCCCTCCCCGCCGGCCAGATCGGTGAACGCGATCTCGGCGTAGACGATCTTCTTTGGCTTGACGATCTCGGCCACGGCGGCCACCCGCGGCTCGGGGACCTTGACGACTCCGATGTGCGCCTTGTCCCGCCGCGCGGCGTAGCCGGTCTCGACCGGGAGACCCGTGAGAGCGCCGAACACGGTGCTCTTTCCGCTTCCCGGGAATCCGACGAGTCCGATCTTCATGGCGAGGTGAAGGAGATCATACCAGCGTCGGACCCGCATCGATGGGGCGATATGCCCCCGATTCAGTGCCTCTGGCACCGGAGTGAGCGATCGCCCTCGCGGGCGGAAACGCCCGCCGCGCTCCGGAGCCCGTGAATCGGGATCCGCGGCATAATGGCCACGACAGCGCGCCACGCAGCAGGGGGTCGCCAGTGTCCAAAGACCGTTCCGAGCCCGATCTCGCCCGACGCCGGTTTCTGATCTGTGGCACCGCGGCCACCCTCGGTCTCGGAGTCCTCGACCTCGGTGGTCGCGCCTGGGCCGCTCCCTCTCCACCGCGGATTCGCCGCTTCCGGCGCCTCGGCAGGACCGGCCTCGAGGTCTCCGACATCTCCTTCGGCTCCAGTCGCACGACCGACCCGGATCTGGTGCGCTACGCCCTCGAGCGCGGCGTCAACTACTTCGACACCGCCGACGGCTACGAGGGCGGTCGCTCCGAGGAGGCCCTCGGCGAGGCACTCCAGGGCCAGCGCGACCGGGTGCTCCTCGCCTCGAAGGTGAAGGTGGGGGCACGCACACCCCGCGCCGAGATCATGAAGGGCCTCGAAGAGAGTCTCCGGCGCCTGCGCACCGACCGGATCGACGTCTACTTCAACCACGCGGTGAACGACGTCGATCGTCTCGAGAACGGTGAGTGGTTCGAGTTCGCCGACCGAGCCAGAGGGCAGGGAAAGATCCGCTTCACCGGTATGTCGGGCCACGGTGGAAGGTTGGTCGAGTGTCTGGACTACGTCCTCGACAACGATCTCGTCGACGTGATCCTGTGTGGATACAACTTCGGGCAGGACCCGTCCTTCCATCAGCGATTCACCGCCCGTCTCGACTGGGTCGCCGTGCAGCCGGATCTACCCAGGGTG
>Ga0307423_1000457_pt1 | contig 27511 bp, 24 predicted proteins | sample SalMarWE160310MG_FD_202154 | JGI IMG/M metagenome (GOLD analysis project Ga0307423, IMG submission 202154) | Salt marsh sediment microbial communities from the Plum Island Ecosystem LTER, Massachusetts, United States - WE1603-10 | ecosystem: Environmental > Aquatic > Marine > Intertidal zone >... | reverse complement strand
ATAAAAGTTGAATTAAATACAGAAAACCGGGTCGGTAAAATGAGCAGGACAGTTACTGTTCAATCAAATGATCCAAAAGATCCTGCAAAAGTTTTAACGATTTATGCAGACGTAGTTAAGCAAGGTAGTTAATGCCCTGGTTTAGCAGATCAAAAGATAATATTTCTCCAGACTCTCAAAAGAAGGATTTACCTGATGGGCTGTGGGAAAAATGCCCAGGTTGCGGAGAGATAATTCATAAGAAACAACTTGAATCAAATCTATGGACTTGCGTAAAATGTGAACACCATTTTCGTATTGGAAGTGAAGAGTATATCCAGATTCTTCTTGATAAGAACAGCTTTAAAGAAATGCACAAAAAGATGAGATCTCCTGATCCCCTGAAGTTTGAAGACACAAAAAAATACAAAGAAAGACTGACTTCTACAGTAAAATCTTTAGGTCTTTACGAAGCCGTAAAAGTTGGAACAGGAAAAATTGAAGGAAGAAATATTGCTTTTGGATGTATGGACTTTCAATTCATAGGTGGCAGTATGGGTTCAGTTGTTGGAGAGAAGATTGCTCGCGTTATTGATAAAGCTCATAAAAGTAAAATTCCACTGGTAATTGTATCAGAAAGCGGTGGTGCGAGAATGATGGAAGGGGCTTACTCACTCATGCAACTCGCTAAAACCAGCTCAAGATTGACACGTTTAGCTGATGCCGGAATTCCATATATATCAGTTATCACTGATCCAACAACTGGTGGTACGACGGCAAGTTACGCAATGCTTGGTGATATCAATATTGCCGAACCAAACGCATTGATCGGGTTTGCCGGTCCACGTGTCATCAGACAGACTATCGGGAAAGATCTGCCGGAAGGATTTCAGAAATCAGAATTCTTATTGGAAAAAGGATTCATTGACGTAATTTGTTCAAGAAAAAATCTCAAAGAAACAATTAACAACTTACTTGAATTGATGACTTGAGGTTGTCATTAAAACCATCTCTTCTGCAAAAGAAATTCAATCAATTTCTAAAAACCTAAAAGCGTCGGGTAAAACTGTCGGTTTTGTTCCGACCATGGGTTACCTGCACGAAGGTCATTTATCACTAGTAAGAGAATCCAAAAAAAAATGTGATGTAACTATCGTTTCGATTTTTGTTAATCCTACCCAGTTTGCTCCTTCGGAAGATTTTAAAAGTTATCCGCGCAACCTTGAAAAGGATAAAAAACTACTCGAGGTTAAAGAAGTAGATTTCTTGTTTCTTCCTGAAGTAAATGAAATATACCCAGGTAATTTTCAAACTTATGTTAATGTTGAGCACATCACGCAGAAACTGGAAGGTGAATTTCGTCCTACTCATTTCCGTGGGGTTACAACTGTAGTTATGATTTTACTTAATTCTGTTCACCCAAATTTTGTTTTTTTCGGTCAAAAAGATGCTCAGCAAGCTGCTGTTATTAAACAAATGGTAAAAGATTTGAAAGTTGATGTTGAGATTGTAGTATGTCCAATAGTACGCGAAAATGATGGTCTGGCGCTCAGTTCCCGCAACATTTATTTATCTCCTGAAGAAAGAAAAGATTCACTGGTTCTATATCGTTCGCTTGAATTAGCAAAAAAAATAATTTTTTCAGGTGAAAGAAGAGTAAATGTTATATTGTCTGAAATGAATGTATTAATAAGAGAAGTTAAGTCAACTAAACTCGATTACATCCGTATAGTTGAATCGGATTCTTTTGAATTAACTGATGAACTTGTGGAAGGAAATGAATTTTATATTTTGATTGCTTGTAAAATTGGTAGGACCAGGTTGATTGATAATATCAGAATTACAGTATAGTCTTCAAAGAAGTTTATTTATTCAATTCATAAATTACTTTTAAACCTTTTAGTACGAGCACTTCTTCGTAAGTAATATTGTGTTTAATGTAGGTAAGAATGAATTCAGCATTTCCTCCCGTAACAAAAATAATGGGTTCAGTACCTTTACTCATTTCTTTTAGTCTATTTACTGTTTCGTTTATCATTCCAATAGTTGCAGTAAAAACTCCGCTTAAAATTGAAGAATTTGTTGAATTACCAATTAAACCGGCATAAGAATTTAACTCAGGAATTGGAAGTTGTGCAGTTTTTTCATTTAGAGATTTCAGCATGGTTTTAATTCCCGGTGCAATCAATCCTCCAACGAAATAACCTTTCGGCGACACAGCATTTATTGTTGTTGCAGTTCCAAAATCGATTGTTAAAATGTATTGATCCTTTAACTCAATATTCTCTTTCATCACAAAATCATATGCTCCGACTGCAGAGCAAATTCGGTCAATACCTAAAGTGTCCGGTGTTTTATATTTTATTTTGAGATTTAGTTTGCTGTGAATGTTAGCGCGGAAAATGGAAATCTTTCTTATTGAAATTTCATCAATTAATATTTTCTCTTTTTTCGGGCTGACTGAACAAAAAGCGGCTTCAGAAAAGGTTTTGCTTTTTAAGTAGTTTATTGTTGATTCAATATCCGAGTGAATTTTAAATTCATTCAGCTCATCATCATTGAATAAAGCAGATTTAATATTGGTGTTGCCGATATCGAGCGTAAGGAGCATCAGATAAGACTCACATCACCAAAATGTATTTTTTCAATCACATTATTTCTTTTTAGAAGCAAATAACCATTATCATCTATGTCATAAAATGTTCCTGAAGTTGACTTCTCACCATCTGTAATTGTTATTTTATCTCCTATCATTTTGCATTTATTTCTCCATTCTTCCAGAATAGATTCTGGCTGTTCCTGCATTTTCATTAATAGTTCTTCAAAAGTATTAAGCACTTCAGCAAGAACTAATTCCCGATCAATATTTACTTTGCTTTCAAGTTTTAGTGAAGTCGGAGGATAATTAAAATCACCCTGGAATACTATCTGATTCAGATTTATACCGAAACCAACAACGACTCTTTCTATTTTACTTCCTTTCACAGTAGTTTCAATTAATATGCCTGCTACCTTTTTACTATTGATTAAAACATCATTCGGCCATTTTAACTCGGTTCGCAATTGATAAAGGTTTTCAATAGCGAGCGCAACGGTTAGAGAAGCGGCTAGGTTTAATTGATTAATATTTAATTCAGCAACAATATCCTTTGCCAATAAAATTGAAAGTGTAAGGTTTAAACCTTTTGCACTTTGCCAGGTTCGGTCCTTTCTTCCTTTCCCCTTTAATTGTTTCTCGGCAAATAGTACAGTCCCTGACTTTTTGTACAGTTTTTTATTTGCAAGCAAATCAGAATTAGTAGAGTTAATTTCATCACAATAAATAAAATTTCTGCCAACAAATTCCGTCTCTAATTTTATATCAAAACTATCAAAATTAAACATTCATTTTCCAGATGTTTTAATTAAAATTAATCATTTAGTTCTGAAATATATAGAACCACTGAATGAAGAAGTTCGAAAGTAATAAATGAATGAGATTTTGAGATAATAAAAATATGTCACTTTAATTGTCTTTTATCAAACAATAAGCGCCAAAATGGCAAAATCTCTGACCCACCTAATCATTCTCTTAATAAATTAGAAATGAGTTAAGTAATTTATTTATAATGAGTTAGAGAATCTAATACACGTTGGCACTCATATTGGATATATTATAGTTAACTGATTAAGAAATTAAGTAATAAATATTATAATTAACACAAAGGAGTAATCAAATGAGTAAAATTATTGGAATAGATCTAGGTACGACTAATTCATGCGTAGCAGTTATGGAAGGAAATGAGCCGGTGGTAATCCCAAATTCAGAAGGTGGAAGAACAACACCCTCGGTAGTTGCTTTTACAAAATCTGGTGAACGTTTAGTAGGTCAACCAGCAAAACGTCAGGCAATTACTAACCCAAAAAATACTGTTTTTTCTATAAAAAGATTTATGGGCAGGTTTATAAACGAAGTTGGTACGGAAAAGGGCGAAGTTCCTTATGAAGTTGTTGCAGGTGATAATAATTCAGCCAGAGTAAAGATACAGGATAGGATTTATTCACCTCCGGAAATTAGCGCGATGATTTTGCAGAAAATGAAAAAGACAGCAGAAGATTATCTTGGACAGCCTGTCACTGAAGCAGTAATTACTGTTCCTGCATATTTTAATGATTCTCAAAGACAGGCTACAAAAGATGCAGGTGAAATTGCTGGTTTAACAGTTAAAAGAATAATTAACGAACCAACCGCTGCTGCATTAGCTTATGGCTTAGACAAGAAAACGAAAGATCACACAGTTGCTATTTATGATTTAGGTGGTGGAACATTTGATATTTCTATTTTGCAATTAGGTGAAGGTGTTTTTGAAGTAAAGTCTACTAATGGCGATACTCATCTCGGCGGAGATGACTTTGATCAGAGACTAATTGATTATCTCGCAGATGAATTTAAAAAATCTGAAAGCATTGACCTCAGAAAAGACCCAATGGCTTTGCAGAGACTGAAAGAAGCTGCCGAGAAAGCTAAAATTGAATTGTCTTCAGCAAACTCTACAGATGTAAATCTTCCTTTTGTTACAGCTACACAGGATGGTCCAAAGCATTTGAACATAAACTTGAGCAGATCAAAATTTGAGCAGCTTATTCACGATCAGATTGATAGGACAAAAATTCCTTGTCAGCAGGCTATGAAAGATGCCGGAGTTAGCCAGTCAGATATAGATGAAGTAATTCTTGTTGGGGGTTCAACAAGGATTCCTATGGTTCAGCAGCTTGTTAAAGATTTGTTTGGAAGAGAACCTCATAAAGGTGTTAACCCGGATGAAGTTGTTGCAGTAGGTGCCGCAATTCAGGGTGGAGTACTGGCTGGAGATGTTAAAGATGTTCTTCTTCTGGATGTTACACCATTGTCGCTTGGCATTGAGACACTTGGAGGTGTAATGACAAAATTAATTGATTCGAATACGACAATCCCAACAAAAAAGAGTGAAATTTTCTCAACTGCATCTGATAATCAACCATCTGTAGAAATACATATTCTGCAAGGTGAACGATCAATGGCAGCTGATAACAGAACTCTTGGAAAATTTCATCTTGACGGAATTCCACCTGCACCAAGAGGAATACCGCAGATTGAAGTTACATTTGATATTGATGCAAATGGCATTTTAAATGTAGGCGCAAAAGATAAAGCTACTAATAAAGAACAAAGTATCAGGATTACTTCCTCGAGCGGTTTGAGTAAGGAAGAGGTTGAGAAAATGCAACGCGATGCAAAAGAGCATGCTGCAGAAGATAAGAAGAAGAAAGAAAGTATCGATATAAGGAACCAGGCTGATAGTTTGGTATTTCAAACCAAGAAGCAAATGGAAGAGATGAAGGATAAACTTCCAGCAGATTCAAAATCAAAACTTGAGTCTGAAATAAAGAAAGTTGAAGATGCTGTTGCAACGAACAATACAGATCAGATTAAATCTGCAACTGATTCTTTGAATAAAGTTTGGAATGAAATAGCATCAGAGCTCTATAAACAAACGAGTCAGCAGCAGACTGCAAATCAGCAAAGCACAGGTGCAGAGGAACAGCCGAAAGATCAAAAAGATAACGTTCAGGATGCTTCATACGAAGTGGTTGATGATAACGATAATAAAGATAAGTAATATTATTCCAGAGGGATCAGATAATGTTTTGATCCCTCTTTCATTTATTTTGAAACGATAATAGATTAAAGGAACTACAAAATGTCACAGAATAAAGAAATAATAGCTGTAAAAAACTTAAACAATAATTCAATTGAAGAAATATTAAGAACACAGGAAAGTGTTTCACCTTCCTCAGATATTTATGAGAATCCTGATGAATTTATCCTTGTTGCAAATATGCCAGGTGTTTCCCGAAATGAAATCCAGGTTAAGGTTATAAATGATTCACTGAATATATTTGGAAAAATAAATTACGATGAAGCAGTTTCAAGAGATTATATATTAAATGAAAACGAGATAGGCAATTATTTTAGAAAGTTCAAAATATCTGACGCTATTGATAAAACAAAGATTAATGCAAAATACGATAACGGACAATTAATGGTAACCCTTCCAAAACTCGAAAAAGCAAAACCAAGAAAGATAGAAATATTATAAAAATTTAATAATGATTATTGTGGCTGTCTTATGTTAAGGACAGCCTTTTTTATTTATAAATAAAATAAGCCTGATTCAGGTTGAATTTTAAATCTAATAACCTTCTCAAAATTAAAATGCTCGCTAAAAGACTTCGGCAGCATATGGTTTTCTTTTTATTGCTTTCATTGGTTTTGATGGGGACTTGGTGCATCCCACCTAAATGGACTGAAAAAGTTATACAGGAACTAAAAGCAAAGTATATAGTAGAGAAAATAGAAAAAAAAGATAGTTGAGATAGTGGTATTATTAACTTTAAAAGCCCGCTTTTTAGCGGGCTTATTTATTATTAAATTTCTCCAGTCTCTCACTTTAATGTATTATTTGTTTCAGTGCATACATTTGATCAAAAACATAGGGTTATCTTTATAGATTTATTGAGAGCCATTGCTGTCCTTCAAATGGTTCAGGGCCATACTATTGCTGTTTTTCTTTCCGAAGAATTAAGAAACACAGATTTACCCGTTTATGCAATATGGTATTTTCTCCGCGGTATGACCGCACCAATTTTTATGTTTACGGCGGGTACTGTTTTTGTTTATCTCTTTAGATCCGTTAAGAAAAACTTCAACGAAAATTACCGGGTTAAAAAAGGAATCCGCAGAGCATTCCTTTTAATATTAATTGGCTACTTACTTAGATATCCAACGTGGAAAGTTTTAGATTTTTCAGAAGTTACCACTGATAAATGGCAATTATTTTTTGATGTAGATGTTTTACAGCTTATTGGTTTCAGTCTATTAATTTTACTTGTTATTTTATTTATCACAGAGAAGCTAAAATTAAACTATACAACCACATTCATTATAGGTGCAAGTTTTGTTTTTCTTGTATCGCCATTTATTGAAACAATTAACTGGGATTCTTTTTTACCAGCACCCGTTGCTGCATACTTTTACAGTGGTTCTGGTTCTTTATTCCCTTTATTCCCGTGGATGGGTTATGTAATATCGGGTGGCGTACTGGGCAGTTATCTTGCTCAAAATCCGATGGTCTTTAAAACTTCGCGCTTCAGCATAATACTTGCAATTTACGGTGCAGCATTTACATTAACAGCATTGCTCAGTGCATTATTACTTAAAGCTTATCAGATTCAAATAATTGATCCGCAGGCCGAACCTAATACAATATTATTCCGTATGGGTTTTGTTCTAATGCTCACGGCTGTTATTTCATATATATCGTTAAAAGTAAATAAAATCCCGCAGCTTCTGATTCTTGCAGGAAGAAATACACTTCTGGTTTATGTTGTTCATCTGGTTATTCTCTACGGAAGCGCATGGAGCCCGGGACTTAATATTTTATGGGGTTATAGTTTCTCAGGATGGCAATCGTTTTTTGCTGCTTTAATTATGATATTACTGATGATATTTACAGTGATGGGAATACATAAGCTGAAGATTCGTAATAAAGAGCTTGTGACATAATTATATTTAAAAAATTCAGTTAAGATTAGAATTCTTTTTCATAAATTTAATCAGGAATAAAAAAAAATTATAAAAACACCTGATGCGCAAGTCCAAATCCACTAATCCTGAGATTTCTGAGGAAGAAAAAAAAATCGAGCAATCCCTTCGCCCTTTAAACATTAAAGAATTTGTCGGACAACCAAAGATTACTGATAATCTTAATGTATTTATTTCAGCTGCAAAGAAAAGGGGAGAAGCTCTTGATCATACATTGCTCACCGGACCTCCCGGATTAGGAAAAACTACTCTTGCATATATCATTGCCAATGAAATGAGTGAAAAATTAAAAGTAACCTCCGGACCAGTGCTTGAGAAACCCGGTGACTTAGCAGGTATACTTACAAATTTGGAAGAAAAATCTGTGCTGTTTATTGATGAGATACACCGATTGAGTCCGGTTGTTGAAGAGTATCTCTATTCAGCTATGGAAGATTACAAGCTTGATATTATGATAGACAGCGGTCCTAATGCAAGAACAATTCAATTAAGTTTGCCGAAGTTCACTCTTGTGGGGGCAACAACAAGAGCAGGAATGTTAACATCACCTCTTCGGGATAGGTTTGGAATAAAATTCAGACTGGATTATTACGAAGCAGAATATATTCAAAAAATAATTTTACGCTCAGCTAAAATATTAAACGTAATTATTGATGAAGATGCTTCATTTGAAATTGCTAAACGTTCCCGAGGAACACCAAGAATAGCAAACAGATTATTAAGAAGAACACGTGACTTTGCTGATTTTGACAACAAAAAGAAAATTGATTTGGAAGTAGCCAGGAAAGCATTATCTGCACTGGAAGTAGATGATTACGGTCTTGACGAGATGGACAAGGAAATTATTCTTGCAATAATTGAAAAATATAACGGTGGTCCGGTTGGATTAAATACTCTTTCGGTTGCTGTTAACGAAGATCCGGGAACAATTGAAGAAGTTTACGAACCATTTCTTATTCAGCAGGGTTTTATTCAAAGAACACCCAGGGGAAGAGAAGCTACTCATCTTGCATATAAAAGATTTGGCAAAAATAAATTTAAACAGGGAGATACCGAGTCTCTTTTTAAATAAAAAAATTCTGTTCGACGATTTATCATAAGGATTAAATCTAAATGAAATTAAAATTTTTAATTCTCGAAGTCTTTTTTATTTTATTTTCCTCTCAATTATTTGCTCAAAATGAATTATACATTCCGAGAAACATCAGATCAGCATACGAAAAAGGCACTCGTTCTTACGATGGAAAACCTGGACCAGAATACTGGCAGAATTCTTCTGACTATAAAATAGATGTGGAATTTGAACCTTCAGCTTATCTTATAAAAGGAAATGAAGAAATAACTTATCACAATAATAGTCCTGATACGCTTAAAACAATTGTGCTCAGGTTATACCCTAATATTTTTAAAAAAGGAAGTGTGAGAGATTATGGAATTGATCCTGATGGTGTTACAGACGGAGTTTCTGTAAAAAAACTTATTATCGGGAAGAATGAAATCAATTTAGAGAAAAAAAGTGTTTACAGAGTTCTAAACACAATTGCGATTGTTTCACTTCCTGAATTTATTCCACCCAAATCGTCTGCAGTATTAAAAGTAAACTGGGATTTCAATATTTCACCAAAATCAAAATTAAGAATAGGTGTGTATGATTCAACAACTGTTTTAGTTGGTTACTGGTATCCTCAAATAGCTGTTTATGATGATATAGATGGCTGGGATTTCAATATTTATAGCGGGCAGGAAGAATTCTATAATGATTTTTCAACTTTTCATGTTAACATAACTTTACCAAATAATTTTGGTGTTTGGGCAACAGGTCAGCTACAAAATCCCGAGGAAGTTTATTCAGAAAAAATATATCGAAAATATTTGCAAGCCAATGAATCAGATACGGTAATTCACATTATCACTTCTGATGATTTTTTCTCTTCATTTAAAAATAGTAGAGATAAAAATATTTGGAAGTATAAAGCTGAAAATGTTTCTGATTTTGCATTCGCAATAAGTGATCATTATTTGTGGGATGGTGTTACAACTAATCTAAATAATGCTGAAATTAAAAAAGTATTCGTTCAGGCAATTTATCCTGCTGAATCACCAGATTTTAATAAAGTTGCTGAAATCGCTAAGAATCTTGTCAATTATTATTCTAAAGAAATGCCAGGGATCATTTTTCCTTTCACTTCATTTATTGTGTTTAATAATGGCAGAGAAGGCGGAGGAATGGAATTTCCTATGATGATTAATGATGGTTCATATGATATTTATGAAAACACGGTTTCACTAACAGCGCATGAAATGGGTCATCAGTATTTTCCGTTTTATGTTGGAACCAATGAGCAGAAGTACGCATTCATGGACGAAGGATGGGCAAACTTTCTTTCTTCAAGCTATATGAAAAAAATGGCGAATTTTAATTCCCGTTTGGCAAGAAATGTAGCTACGTACGAAAATTTAGCCGGTACTGAGGATGATATTCCTGAAATAATACCATCACTTTCTCAAGCATACGGAGCTTATCGAAACTCAGCCTATGACCGCCCCTCAGTTGCTTATGAAATATTAAATGATATACTCGGAGATAAACTTTTTCGAAAAGCATTCAAGGAATATATTAATAGATGGAATGGTAAACATCCAATCCCGTACGACTTCTATTTTACATTTAATGATGTCACAGGACAGGATTTGTCCTGGTTCTGGAAACCCTGGTTTTTTGAAATTGGTTATCCTGATCTGGCAGTTGATAAAGTTGAAGTTCAAAATGGAAAAGCAACTATTAAAATTAGAAATGATGGAATAATGCCTGTCCCGGTAAAACTAACGGTTGACTATGAAAACGATGCAAGTGAAGCCTTATATTTTAAAGCTGATGTCTGGAAGAGTTCAGAAAAAGTATTTACTACTGAAGTCGTACTTAAAGGAATTTTAAAGCAAGTAAAATTGGGAGATGTAAATATTCCTGATTCAAACAGGGAGAATAATCTATATGTAGTTCACTAGAGAGTAAGTCCTTAAATACTTACTCTTCCTTTTTTTTCCTTGGTCTTCCACGTTTCTTTGGAGCAGCTTTTGTAGTTTCAGCTTTTTCCTCTTTTTTCTTTTTTGGTTTCTTTTCTTTTTTAGGTTCTTTTTCTTTGGGTTCCTCTTTGACCGGTTCTTCCAGCTTAATCGTTTCTTTTTCTTTTGACTCTTCTTTTTTAATATCTTCTGTTGGTGCTTCTTCCTTTGGAGTTTCCTCTTTAGTTTCTTCTTCCTTTGTTTCGTTTACTTCAATTTCTGCTTTTACAGGTATCTCAACAATTTCGGGAACTTCAGCAACAGTTTTTTCTTCAATTTCAACTGGTTTAATTTCTTCTTTAATCTCAACTATCTCGGGTTTTTTAATTTCAACTTCTTCGACCTTGGTTTCAGCGATTACCGTTTTTTCTACCACAGGTTCGGGCTTTGCTACTTTTTTCTGCTCGACATGTTTAGGTTTCTCTTCTAATTTTTTTCTGGAGCTGAGAATCCTTCCCTTTTTTCGCAATCTTGTTTTTCCATATGAATGTTTAAATCTTTTACCTTTTTTTGATTTTTTGTCGCCTTTTCCCATTATTCGCTTTCCGGATTGTTTATTCTAAAAAATTTAATATACAATAATACTCTGCTTGGTACTAACTTTCAATTATTACAGAAACTAAGATTATCAGCTATTTCTATTGGTATAGAACACTTTAATGCTTGTAATAATCATACTAATATATGCAATTAAAAATAAAATCCAGTTAAAATCGGTTGGTCTTGCCTCATTAAGATTACTGCCACCTAGAATTATTTTAATGCTGTCTTCCATAAACGTATAAAGAATAATAAAGATAGATAAACAAAATATTATCCAATTGAATGAAGTAATTTTAAATTTGACTTCAATTATTAACAAATAGGCGACTGTAATTAATAATAAAGAAATAAGAATAGGTGTTATAACAGGACCCCACCAGGGTAATGGTATCAGGAATAGTATATCCCATTCGAATAGCGATTTAGGCCAATGGATAAATAAAAAAAGCCAGACGTAATAAAATATATCCCAGATTGCGAATGCAAATATTGAGTAACCAATTCTTTTTTGCCAGGTATTACCAGCTATTAAACCAATAAGGAATAACATTACAAGTGTTGCAGCTTCACGTCCAATCTCAATAATCGTATATGGATCAGCTAAAAGTGGAGTATCTCTCAGAAGATCTTTTATGCCATACATTGCCCGCAGGTAAACAACAACCGCAGATTCCAGATATGCCATTGCAATGGAGAATAATATTATCCAGATTAGGTTTTTATTTTTTGACATTTTTATAATTAATTATCTTACTGATTAGACCGGAAAATTTTTCTTGAAAAATAAATTGAAATTGAACCAAAAATACCAAAAATAATTACTGCAAATGCAAATAGTTCCACATCTGCGAAAAGCAATCCCGGACCGTAACTTTGTCTTTCAATAAATGATATCAGGAAAAAGTATGCAGAAATTAGAAAAAGCAGAATAAATAGTAATCCCAAGACAAGTAATATTGAAGCGAAAAAAGATTTACCACGCATTATAAGTTTTACTTATCATTTTGTTTAGAGTTGATGAGTTTTTCTATTTGTCTTCTGTGCCTTAGAATGTGGACAATTGCATGTTCAAGTAATTGTTCCAAATCATATTGTGGACCCCAACGAGCTTTAATTTTAACTTTCATAATTTCATCATCAGAAAATTCCCCTTTGCCTTCAAGTGTTTCTGCTGTGTAAGCAAGCATTTTGTCTAACTCAAGAATGAAATCGTTTTTAGAATAGAGTTTTCTTTCTGGAGAGCTTTTGGGAATTGAAAACCAATCCCGGATGTAATTCGCATAACCATATCCTGAATTGGTAACGTGCGAAACTATTGTTTGAACTGAACGACAGTCCTCGTCCTTTGTATCCTGATCGATAATCTTTTGAAAATCCTGTTCAGAAATTTGTAAGATAAGATTTTTCAAATCAACTGCAGAACGCTCATATTCATCCATAAGCGCACCGACTGCACCTTTACGGTATTTTTTTTCCAAAGTCATATTTTAACTTTTTATTTTTTATGCTCAAGTACTTGTTTCAAGTAAATCAATATAAGCTTTATCAACCAAATCTTTTTTATCAATGCCTAACTTTTTTAGAAATTCATTTGCTATTGAAATACCTTCATTTTCATTTTGCTCATTACTCAGAACTACTTCCAATTCAAGGAACGTTCCAAGATTTTCGACTTTATCTAAGTGTATTCTTGTATTTCCAACAATATACAAAGATCGATTTTTTTTAACGACTCCGCGTATGCCTAAACTAGTTTCCAAAATCTCTTTAAGAGCTATAGGATTATCAGTTTTATATAACTTATAATCAGACCGCTTTGGTCCGGCAGAATCATTTCTAAGATAGTAAATCAATTCGCCTTTCTCTTGTGAAAAAATTCTGAGCTTTAATCTGCCAATATCTGTTTTAAAGAACGTATCTTCATGAAAGATCTCTCCTGTTTCTTTAATGTCTAATTTTTCTACTTTTCTTCGAATAACTTCTATGTTAGAAATTCTAGCTTTTATTTCGATGTTCGCTGGCATATTGGGAAATGTGAGAAAAAATGTTTTAACTTTATTTATTATATAAGTAAGACGTATCTAAATATAAATTACTTTTAATTCAAATTTGAATAAGATTTTAAATAATTTAAAATAAAAAGACCACCTAAGGAGGTGGTCTTAAAGTTTTGTTATTTAGCTGTTCTTACTTCATCAATATCATCTTTTTAACATCAATAAAATGATTATTTCCATCAACTCCCTGAACTTCAAGTTTGTAAAAATATACTCCACTAGTTAATCCCTTAGGATTGAATTGATATTCATAACTGCCGGTTTCTAAAGTCTGATTTACTAATTCAGATACGAATTCACCAAGTATATTAAACACCTTTAAGCTAACCTTACTTGTTGCTGGCAACTCGAACTTAATCTTTGTAGATGGATTGAATGGGTTCGGGTAATTCTGCGACAATGAGTAATTATCAGGTAATCCTTCATTAGTATTTTCTACAGATACCGGAGGCGAGCAACCATAGGCAGCCCAAACATCAAATGGACCGGTAGGTACGAAGGTCGCAAAACAACTATCACCGGCAGCGTATCTGAATCCTGGTTTGGGACCTACTAATCCAGAAAGAATACTTGTGCCATTCATCATACCAACATTTTGAGGCCAGACACCCAAATTAGTTGTTCCTATATAACGCAATGAATCAGGGCTTCCATCCAACCTCCAGGCAAAATAGTGTTTTGGTGAATTCCTTACACCTACAATATCGGGTTGCCAGGAATTGCTTGTTACACTTCCCTGTAGAGCCGCTTCGAACATTGAGTTGAAGTTTCCATAATTAATAGTCCGGAAATATTTAATTCTCCAAACATTATTTGTGTTTTGCCTGAATACGCAAATTATACTTCCATTGCCATTACCATTGGAAGATAGTCTTGCATATTGTTTATAATCACCTGCCTGGCTGCCACGGATAAATCCTCCGGCTCCGTCTGCAGTACCGGGTCCATTATAAATATCACTTTTTGCAAAGAATAAACCCGTACTGTCAGGTACATTTGAGAATGAAACAATTAATGAATCTGAACTATTATTGAAGTATGCTATATCAGAATGAAGATCTCTCTGGTTGTTGTCTGATTGGGAATACCACCAGAACTTGTCAGCCTTATATGCAAATGTAGGTGTTACTGTATATGGATTTGTACATCTTAATGTTTTTTGTGTATTAACACTTGAAGTCCCTGCACTGGAATCAAATGAAGCAACCATATAAACATATGCGTTAGTACTGTAAGTTGCGTTATCAGAAGTTATTCGTGGACGGTAGTATCTTTTGGTTGCATCATCTCCAGGCCAGGAGAGAGCAAAAAAACCACCACTGAATGTCGGCGTCTGTAAAATCATGCCACCTGTACGCCATCTTCCAGTTCCTGCATCGTTTCTGTATCCGTAAACTACCCATACATATTTTTCACCAGTGGAACTTTCAATTATTTCCATATCCATTTGATCATAGTTTATCCAATCTGTTCCACCAAGTTTTCCCCAACCATACCAGGTCCAATTCGCACCATTATCATCTGAAAAATATACTCTAATAGTATCGGCAGCACCAGTTGATCTTATTGAAAATGCTGACCAAATTCTACCGGCAGTTGAACCATTCTGTTCTGTTGTGGTTGCGTGCGAAGAAATAAAGGATGAACCGGAATTGAAGATTTCCACGTTTCCTATGAGATCTGGTGAGAACGGAGGATCTTGGTTATTAGCAAGTCCAATTTCACCATTATAATATTCACCGGGTCTTGAAACAGAATTCGGATTTAAAGCCTCAAGTCTGTTTTCAAGTTCCATAATTCTATTGAAAAGACTTCTGTCATTCTGTGCTCTTAGTTCTCTGATTTCATTCCTAAGCTGAATTTCTTCAGCTGTTGCCTGATGTACTTCGGGTAAACCCGACACATCATCAGGATTTATAGAATTGTTACCTTTGAACTGAACTCTTGTATTAAAGAGTCCTGTTTCTTCCTGGGCAAAGATACTCTCTGAACAGAATAAGCCCAGAATTAAAAGTAACGAGAAAAAGTGAATGAAATATTTCATTTACTACCTCCTTATTATTGGTTGATTAGTGTATGATTAAGTTCTTCCGAACTGTTTAAATAATCTGAGTGAATAGATCTTTGAATATTGTATTTCGTGAGAATGGAAAAAGAAATTGAATTGTAGTATTAAATTGTATCCAGAAATCATTTATACCCTAGTTGATGAAAAATTATCGTTATTAATTAGACTAACTTTAACAAAATCTATGCTAAAAGTAAAACAAATACTCTTAAAAACAAATATTAATTTATTTTAATTCGTTTTTTTAATTTATTTCCCGTTTATGCTTATGTAAGTATTATTAGACAATCGATTTATTTTTTGTTTCACCTCATTTTTGATTACAACAATTAGCTTTTATTACATCAAATGTTGAAGAATTAGGAAATTTTAACCGTTACATTTCTTTTTCTGCTATGACAGTTTTGTTCTTTACAAATTGTCCCTGCATTCTATGCTCATCCGTAATGTATACTATTCCTTCCTCATTGTGTGGTTCACCATAGACGGAATGAATGGATTTTAATCCACCTAGCCATTTTCTGGCGTCTGTAATGTAAACGAGGTCGCCTGGATCTGCTTGCATTTTTTCCATATCGATTCTTGAAAAATTAACTATATCGTCTTCTCCTTCTTTTATTTTCCAAGTGATCTTTACCTTTTCACCTTCACGATCATTTATTTTTCCACCTTTAAAGAATTCTTTTGCTGCTTTTATTGACCAGGCAGTAAGACCTTTTGTTTGTTTTTCTTCATCATACTTAACATAATAAGTTACTGAGAGTGCAACAAGGATTACCAGAGCTGCAGCCAGTAGTAACATAATAATTATTTCCGCATAAGAATCGGGATGGATTTCCATTATCGAAGTACTGAAGATTAGACCGACAAATAAAATTCCGGCTATTCCAGTTATAACAGTAAAAATTTGTTTATGATTGGTTTTGGTTTTCAGTTTTGCAACAGTGTTCTTTAACCACGGATTTGCATAAACAACGGAAATAGCAACGATACCACACGCAACCAAATTGTACAGTGCACGTATATAGGTGTATGGATGAATTTTGTCCATTTCAATTCCTTGTGCAAAAGGAGCAATAAGTATGTGTGGATGATTCGCACCCATTATCATCAGGGTAACTCCACCAAGAAAAGATGCAATAACCGCAGCCGGTGTAAAACGTCTCCAGAAAATTCCAAGGAAAACTGCAACTACAAGCGGCGGTGTAAGAGTTGAGTGGAAAAATCCATGTGCCTCATAAACGGTTGGAAAACCTTCGAATATCAAAACAGAAAGAACTCCAAGTGCAGTGATGACGATTGAAGAAACTCTTGCGGAGAATAATTCATGTCGGTCTTCTGTTTTTGCATCTTCATCGTATTTTTTTAGCCATACTTTTATTGGGCGGTGAATATCGTTTATATATATGGCTGCGCTTGCATTAATTAGAGTATCCACAGTCGACATTAAAGCTGCAGTTAGAGCAGCCATAATGAATCCGAAGACACCGGGAAGAGCTACAACATTTGCGACTACTACGAAAATCTGGTCAGGTGAAGTATTAGGAGGAATAAGATCGGGCTTAACAAGAGAGATTGCTTTTCCGATCCACCCAGCATTACCAACGACTATTGCAGAGATAGGAAGCATGAAAAGAATATTGAATGTCGCAGCTTTTCTTCCTTCATCAACACTCTTAGTTGCCATAAAACGCATGATGAGACCCATATTCATAAACAAGAAGCCGATGGAACCGGCGACACCATCCTCCCAGAAAATTCCCACGAAATTAAAATCGGGCGGGGAATTAAAATTTGCGAGCGGCATTTTCCATGAAGTCGGAAGTAAATTCCAAAAAACATCGAAGCCACCTAAAAAGTGTAAACCGAGGAAGAAAAGAAATAGCCCGGCGAATAACAGAATAAATCCCTGCAGTAAATCTGTGAATATAACAGCCGTTTGTCCGCCGAAGGTAATATAAATTCCTGTTATAACTGCGATGAAAATAACTACACCCATGAGTGTTATGTGGATGTTCATCCCAAGTAAAGTTAAGCTTTGGGGTAACATCGGTATCATTGCTTTACCGAGAGTCAAAAATCCTATTCCAATGTAACCGATCATATAAAACATCAATAGTATAGTTGCCAGGAATCGTGCAGAAGGACTGAAACGTTTTTCAAAATATTCGGGTATTGATCTGATCTTCGTGTAAACAATTATTGGTAGCCATCCAAATAGAAAGAAAGGAACGAAGAACCAATCATTTATGTAGGTCATCGTAGAAGAAAAGCCATTTTCAAAACCTTTGGCTGAGTATTTAACAAAACTGTGACTTCCAACTCCCGTTGCCACTATTGAGAATGCAATCAACCACCAGGCAAATCTTCTACCGCCAAAAAAGAAATCCTTTGTGCTTCTATTATATTTTCCAAAGTAGCTACCGAACGCCATAATTATTATGAAGTAAACAATAATTACTATCCAGTCGGTAGAGGTTCCAATACTGTGAAATGTTTGATGATCCATAAACTAAAAATATAATGCGGCAATTATTAAAATAAAGTGCAGAGCAACGAAATAGAAAAATCCGAAGAGCATTATACGATACCATTTTCTATGTCGCTTTATCGTAAGATCAATCGCACCCATTTTTCTAATAAGATAAATCCCGGAAAAGAAAAATATTCCGCCGACAACATAGAGATATATGAAAGGAAACCAGGAATCAAAGAATGATAGCATTTAAGAAATTTTATTTCAAATTAGTGATTGAGATTTTTCCGTTGAAAGTTATGAAACAGGTAATAAAGTTTCAAATTAAATAGCTATAAAAAATTCAAATTCGTTATTCTGTTTTTATTTTCAGGCTAATAGTTTTTCAAGACTCTTAAACATCAATTCTTTCATGCTTACTGATTTACCATCCGATGCTAATTGTTTGATAATCGTTCCATACATTAATCCCCAGCTCAAATGAACAATATATGAGGGTAATGCCGGCTCCATACTTTCAATTCTTCCGGTGTATATTGAACTTAAAATTAGTCCAACGACTTCTTCCTCAGTCCTTAAAAATTTTTGGAGAATTTGCCTTTCCTTTTCAAGAGAATCATTCTCAAATAAAGAAAGCATTAATTCATAGACAAGTCTGTATCTTTGATTAACCGTTTCCTTGAAAGCAAAATACTCGAGTAACCTGGCACCTACCGGAGTATCCTGATTATTGAAAATCGCTTTTATGTCTTCGATATATTGTTGAGTTTCCCAAACGATGGAAGAGTAATAAAGCTCGTCCTTCGATTTGAAATAATGATAAATAGTCGGTTTGCCGATTCTAACATCGCGGGCAATTTCATCAAGTGTTGTTTTACCGAGCCCATGCCTTCCAAAGCGTTTGGCAGCAGCACGGACAATCTCTTCCTGTCGGTCTTTAGACAAAACTGTTTCTGCTAATTAGTTCTGGAAAATAATTCGTCGATAATACCTTCTTCAGTCTCTTTATCGATGCTTGTATCCTCATCTGAACCATCGCCGGGTTTTGTATCGAAGATATCGTCGATTCCTTCATAAAACTTATGCTTTCGGTCGCGTTTATTTTTTCTGTAGCTACAGATAAATTTTGAGCTAAGATAAACGGCTACACCTGCACCGATTAAACTTCCGATCAGTACTCCATACAATAACAGATTTGATTCTTTTTCCTTCATCTTAAAGCCATTTTAAATTTTTTAATTGCATTCGAAATATATAAATCCACAACAAATAAGCAATCAAAAATCATTCCCTGTTTACTGTTTTTAAGATAATACTATTTACTATAAAAGCCCCACCGACCACTACGAAACAACCAATAACATTATACCATAAGAAAGGAATATCGGTAAAGAAGTAACAGTAGAGAACGAGTAACTCAGCAATTATCGCAGCTAAAAAAGTCGGAGTTCCTGAAACCCTTTTCAAATAGAAAGCTGTTAAGAAAATTCCCAGTATAGTTCCGTAAACTAATGAACCTAAAATATTAACTGCTTCCACTAGGGAGCCAAGTTCTTTGGCAAGAAGAGCAAACAGGATAGCATAAATTCCCCAGAAAACCGTTGCTGTTTTAGAGACTTTTAAGTAATGACTATCCGATGCATTTTTTTTATATAATCTTTGATAAAAATCTATTACAGTAGTTGAAGCAAGAGCATTAAGCTCAGCAGAAGTTGATGACATAGAAGCAGAGAGTATTGCTGCAATTAATAATCCAATAAATCCAACAGGTAAAAAGTTTATAACGAAAGAAATGAAAATGTAGTTTGTATCATTAGTGTCTGCTGATGGATCAGATTTTTTTATTATCTCGGCGGCTTGCAGTCTAAGTTCATTTGCTTTTTTCTGGCTTTCAACTACATTTTCTGTATGCTTCTCAATCTGATTCTCATTCCCATTATCAATCGATGAAATCAGCTTTTTTATCTCTGATTGCTTGTTTGTATGAAGTTGTTGAAAATCTTTTTCAACCGATTCATATTCTGTACTATACTGACCGGATTTTACTTTTGCCTCTTCAACGGGATTAAAAAATAGCGGGGGAGTAACAAATTGGTAGAAAACAAAAACCATTGCTCCAATAAATAAAATAATAAACTGCATTGGTAATTTGACCAGACCATTTGTCAGCAATCCTAAACGGCTTTGTGTAACTGAACTTCCGGCAAGATATCTTTGAACCTGAGATTGGTCAGTTCCGAAATAAGAAAGCATAAGAAAAGTTCCGCCTATTATTCCGGACCAGAATGTGTATCTGTTACTCAAGTCGAAAGAAAAATCAATTGCGTTAAGCTTACCCATTTTACCGGCAACATAAGCAGCATCAGTAATCGAAACATCTTTAGGCATGAGTGTCATCAAAACAAAAAAAGCAGAGAACATACCAACAGTAATTATTATCATCTGAAGAAAGTGTGTTTTGTTTACAGCCACTGTCCCACCAACTGTGGTATAAAGAATTACCATCGCTCCCACAATTATGATAGTAACATTCATTTCCCATCCCAAAATGATAGAAAGAATCAGAGCAGGAGCATAGATTGTAAATCCTGCAGCAAGACCACGCTGAGTTAAAAATAGTGCGCTGCCTAACATTCTGTTCTTTAAGTCGAATCTTTTTTCAAGATATTCATAAGCTGTGTAAACATTTAATTTATTATAAACAGGTATTGCAGTTATACACAAAATTATCATTGCAATTGGTAAGCCGAGGTAGAATTGGATAAAACGCATTCCGTCGACGTAAGCTTGACCGGGAGTTGAGAGAAAAGTTATTGCACTAGCTTGTGTTGCCATAATTGAAAGTGCAACCAGCCACCATTGAGAAGTTTTTCCTGCACGCATGTAAGTGTCGACGTCACGGGTATTTCTGGATTTCCAGGTTCCGTAAAGAACAATAAAACCGATAAATCCGCACATCACAATCCAATCAAGAGTTGTCATTCAAATACCTTTGTGAATAAATAGAAAAGAAGAATTAATACTACCAGATTTAAGAGCACAGCAGCATAAATATTTCTCCACTTGCTTAAAAAGGGCGGGGGAGAATCTTCACTATTTTCTTTATTGATGATGTTTTTATTCACTTATTCCCGCAGAAATTAAATTTATAAAAAGATGATATGCTCCTTCCACTCCTGCTGGTAACTGCCTGAAAAATGACAAACCGGTATAAATAAAATTTCCTTTGCCGTATTTAGCAACAAGTAGTGATCCTGTTGTTGAACTTTCACCTGTATCATTCATCTCTAGTAATGGTTCAAATTTATTGTCCCATTCATTTGGAAAATAAAGACCTCTTTCCTGTACCCATCCATCAAAATCTTTCTGTGTGATCTTATATGGATAATTTAATATCGGATTACTTTCATCTAATAATTTAACCGGTGAATCTTCTTCTGTAACTCTGTCTCTTGAAATGGTAAGTTTATAAGGAGATGGGTCAGTCATCAAATTACCTGAGGTGTTGTACTGAACCAATACTGTTCCACCGTTTTCAATATAATTTAAAATATTTTTTTCGTCGATTGCCAGTCTTTCATTTGTATTATAGGCACGGATACCTGTAATCACGACATCATAGTTTTTTAATAATTCCGGAGTCAGGGGTTCTTTATCAAAAACATCAACAATAAATCCTAGGTCTCTTAACAAGCCGGGGATTTTATCTCCTGATCCCATTATATATGCAATCTTCTTTGGTGTTTTCTTGAGCAAGCTAAGCTTAAGAATTTTTACTTTTGCATCCAGCAGAACATTTTGTGGTTGAATATGAGGATAATCAATTGTGACGAGACTTTTAGATAATATTTTATTCCCAATTTCTATTTGCGCTTTTATTAGTGAACTATTAGAATTACCGGTGGGAGTTATGTAGAATTTAAATCCCTTCTCGTCATCTTTTGTTATGAAGTCAACTCCATAGTACTTTGGAAGAATGTCCCATCCTTCCTCACATTTAAGACTAACCTTTCCATTTAATTTTCCTTTAATACTTTTTACAGATACTGTTATTTCTTTTACCTCACCATTTTTTATAAGGTAAAGATTTTTTTCGAAACTAATTACAGCTTCGGGAACAATATCAACTCTTTTATATACTTCACCTCTTACAGGATCATTCTCCCTGAAAAATACCGGAGTCCGGAAATCTAGTTCAGTTCCATTATAATCAATCTTAAAATCAGCATAAATAGGGTAATCAGTTTGTGGCAGCCCAATTAGTTTTTGATCGTCTACTATATAAGTGTCTTTATGATTTTCATTCTTTAGCCAATAAGGCTGACTATATTCTGCATCTTTAGGGATTAATATTTTTCTTTCGACAGAAATCATTACACCTTCAATAAGTTTTGAGTTTAAAGTCGAATCATTTATCTGGTAATCAACCTGAACCGATTTTAAAGTCATTGGAAAATCTGAACGGTTTACTAAACCTGTCTTAACTGTCAATTCACTTCTAGGGGAAGCCAAATTTTCGTCTGTAATAGCTTCCAACCAAATTCCTGCACAGGATTTTATCACATCAATAAGTTCTTTTAATTTAATATCGGCCCAGTAATTTCCTTTTAAGTTTTGTAGAACCTGATAAGCTTTTACAAGTGTAGGTAATATGTTAGATGGATTTTTAAAATCATAATTCACATTCGCAAGATGTAAAAGTGATGAGACATCTTCACTGCCATTAATTCTTTTCCAGCTAATATCGATATCGTCAAACAAATCATTTTTTGCTGGATCTCCGGCAAGTTGAAAAAAATAGTTATAATAATTTTTTCTGTTACCTGAAGCTCCGAATCCCTGACTCTTATGCATTGATCGGCTTTCTGCAGAAATTTCAGTATAAGATTTTCCGAGAAGCTCGTTATACGCTCCCAAATTTATTTTGATTAAAGTGTCACTGTTTATTCCCATCGAACTCAGAGCAGGTGTCCATGCATTCCAGAAGATTCTTTTTGCTTTCCAGGGTTTAAGATATTTCAACTGCTCTGGAAATGCTGTCGAGTCACCGGAAATTTTAAAAGCTTCAAGTGCAAGAATTGCTGATGCTGTATGATGGCCGTGAGTGGTAATTCCGTTTGGTGGAAACCTTGTAATAATTATATCAGGACGAAATTTTCTTATTACCCAAACTACATCTGAAAGAATTTCCTGCTTTCCCCATTTCCTGAATGTTTCTTCAGGTGTTTTTGAATAACCAAAATCCACTGCTCGTGTAAAAAATTGTTCAGCTCCATCAATATTTCTTGCTTGCAGTAATTCCTGGGTTCTTATTACTCCAAGCAAATCTCCCTGTTCATCACCGATTAAATTTTGTCCTCCGTCTCCTCTGGTTAAAGCAAGATAACCTGTCCTAAGCTTTTTGCCTTGTATACAGTAGGTGAGAAAAGCAGTATTCTCATCATCAGGATGAGCTGCAATATAAAGTACACTTCCGAGAGTATTCAGTTTTTCAAGAGCAATTTTTATTTCCGATGAATTTAGTGACTCTTTAGGTTGGCTCAAGATTGAATAAAAACTAATAATGAGAACAATTAGAATTTTTTTTGTCATACTGAAATACTCTTAGCTATTTGAAATATTGAATAGAATTGAAGCAGAATTTACTAATTACATTTAATTATACAATGAATAAATTCTAATACTATAATATTTTAATCGTTCCTGAAATAAATAAATACTGATTAGGAAAAAGTATATATTACTCTGGGCAGAGGATAAAATAAGAGAATTATATTCATAGATGAATTAACCTGATTAATCACAGCCTAAAAAATCCTATTATTTCTTATATTTACATAGTCTTACAGTAAATAATTACATCGGTATATGATTGAAATAGGAAAAGTTAAAATCGGGGATAGTCTTCCCTTTGTACTGATTGCCGGACCTTGTGTTGTTGAAAATGAAGAGATAACTTTTTTTACTGCTGAACAAATTAAAATTATTGCTTCAAAGCTCGGCATTTCTTTTATTTTCAAATCAAGTTACAAAAAAGCAAATCGAACAAGTATAAATTCATTTAAAGGAATTGGTGATTCAGAAGCTCTAAAAATACTCGGGAAGGTAAAAGAGAAATATAAGATTCCCGTCTTGACAGATGTTCATTCACGGGAAGAAGTTCAAATTGCAGCAGAAGTTTCAGATGTTTTACAGATTCCGGCATTCTTATGTAGACAAACAGAGCTTCTGGTTGCTGCAGGTAAAAGCGGAAAAGCCGTGAATATAAAAAAAGGGCAATTCCTTGCCCCGGGCGATATGAAGCACGCAATTGAAAAGGTTGAATCAACCGGCAACAAAAAAATTATGCTTACTGAACGCGGAACTACCTTCGGATATAATAATTTAATCGTTGATATGAGATCTCTAGTTATTATGAAAGAATTTGGTTACCCCGTAGTTATGGATGCAACACATTCAGTTCAGCAGCCCGGAAACCAAGGCAAAACAGGTGGTCAACCTGCATTTATTAAACCGTTGGCAAAAGCTGCAGCAGCGATAGGTATCGATGCTTTGTTTCTTGAAGTTCATCCAAATCCACCCAAAGCATTGAGTGATTCCGATAGTCAATTACCTCTGAGTGAATTAGAGAAATTATTAATTGAAGTTAAAGAAATAGATACACTTGTTAAAAAACATTTATCACAATTTTAATAGTCATTAATAACCGAGGAATGTTTTGACAGAGAATGAAATTATAAAAACAGGAAGAAATGTAATAAGAATAGAGGCGGATGCTGTAGCCAACCTTGAAAAAAGTATTAATCAGGATTTTGTAAAAGCAATTGATATAATTTATGCAACCAAGGGCAGAGTCGTTTTAACAGGAATGGGCAAGTCAGGGTTAATAGCTAGAAAGATTGTTGCAACTTTAAACTCGACAGGTACCGCAGCAATTTATCTTCATCCTACCGATGCGCTCCATGGCGATCTTGGAATGGTAAGAAAAGAAGATGTAGTTATTATTATTTCAAAAAGTGGCTCAACCGAGGAAATTGCAAAACTAATGCCGATGTTCAAGCGTTTGGGTGTCAAATTAATCGCAATGTCTGGAAATCCTAATTCATCTCTTGTAAAACAGAGTGATATTTTTCTGAACATAAGTGTAAAAGAAGAAGCTTGTCCACACGACCTTGCTCCAACTTCATCTACCACAGCAACGTTGGTTATGGGAGATGCTCTATCAGTTGCATTGCTTCAGAAAAGGGGATTTACAGCTGAAGATTTTGCCCTTCTTCATCCAGGAGGAAGTCTTGGTAAGAGATTATCGTTAAAGATTGATGAAATCATGATTAAAGGTGATGGTGTTCCGGTGGTTAAAGAGAACTCATCAATAAAAGATATCATTTTAGAAATGACCAGTAAACGTCTCGGAACTACTTGTGTTGTTGATAATGCAGGAAAGCTTTCGGGAATTATCACAGACGGAGACTTACGAAGGCTTCTTGAAAAAACAATGGATGTCAAGCATCTGGTTGCAACTGATATTATGTCAAAGAAACCGAAAGTTACAGAGAAAGATTATCTTGCATCTTTTGCACTTCAGTTAATGGAAAGTCACAAAATAACTTCGCTGATTATTACTGATAAGAATAAAAAACCCATCGGTATAGTTCACTTACACGATCTTATAAATCTCGGATTACAGAGAAGATGAAAATTTTTCTCCTTCTGCTTGTTTTTCTCATCTTCATCGGTTGTGAAAATAAAGATGTTAAACCACCCGTAGATTTAGCTTTCACCGGAGGGGAACTACCTGCCCAGGAAAGCTGGAACTCAACTGTTTTTTTTACTGATTCTGGTAAAACAAAAGCAATACTTTACACTGGTCATCTTCAGGTTTTTAATATTAGAAAAGAAACTCTTCTGGATGAAGGATTGAAAGTTGAATTCTTTAACTACTTAGGAAATAAAACCACGACACTTACTTCCAAACGCGGGAGGGTTGATGAAAAAACAAACGACTTATATGCCATTGATAGTGTTGTTGCAGTTAATGACAGCGGCATTGTTGTAAGAACCGACGAACTTGAATGGCGAAACAGGGATAAAAAAATTGTATCCAATAAATTTGTGACTATCGATTCTCCAAGTGAACACATTGAAGGTTATGGCTTTGAGTCTGATCAACATCTAAGGAATTATGTAATTTATAATATCACTTACATTACCAACGCAAAAAAGGATTAATGTTAAGATTACTTTTTCTTATAAATTTTTTACTGATTTTCTGCGGATCTCTGTTTTCCCAAAATGAAGGTGAACGCATAACTGTTATAGGTGATAGTCTTATAGGAAAAGTTGTCGATGGTGAATCTGTTCGAGAAGTAATTGGAAATGTCAAATTGAATCAAGGGAATGTTCACGTAACATGCAATAAAGCAATTCAATATTTAGTACGAAATGAAGCAGAATTAATCGGGAATGTAATTGTCAAACAGGATACTCTTACTCTTAAAACAGAAAAAGGATATTATTTCGGAAACCTAAAAAAAACTAAAAGTACATCGGGAATAATTCTGGATGACTCAAAAGTTGTGCTTTCTGCTGACAGTGGCGAATATTTTTTTGATGAAAACCGGGCTTTCTTTCAAACTAACGTAAACCTTATTGATTCAACAACAAAATTATTTGCCGATGAACTTACCTACTTTAAAGACTTTGATAAATCTATCTCAGTAGGTGATGTGCGAATAAATGATGGGAAAAATATTATTAAAGCCGATACGCTTATCCATTTCCGTAAAACCCAATACAGTATCGCAGATGGTGATGTTAGTATAAAAAACTTAAGAGATAACATAACCATTATTGGTTCTCATCTTGAAGATAACGGCGAATTGAAATACACATTGATAAATAAAAACCCGATTTTAATTCAAATTGACACAACAATCACTAAAAGCGAAGATTCATTAAAAAGCGTTTCAATTGATACTCTCTTCATAAAGAGCAAAGTGATGGAAGGTTTCAGGAGTGAAACTAATATTTTCAAAGCGACTGATTCGGTAAAAATTTTACGTGGGAATTTTGCATCGATTAACGATCTTACCACTTACTACCGTGATGAAGAAAAAATTATAACGGATAAAATCAGGGAAGATGCACCCAGACCAAAATTGTGGTACGAAAATTCTCAATTAACCGGTGATTCAATTACAATTTATCTTGTAGATGGTCAGATTAATAGGCTGTCTGTTAACGGGAATTCTTTTATGCTTTCGCAAAATAAACTTTTCGATGAAAGATTCGACCAGACTTCATCAGACAGCATCTATCTATACTTTGCCAATAACCGATTGCAGAGAGCAAATTTTTCAGGAAAGGTGCAGTCAATTTATTATATGTACAATGAAGATGAACCAAACGGACTTGTAAAATCAACTGGTCAAAAAGCCGTAATCATTTTTGAAAATAATGAAGTTGATCAGGTACGGTTGTACGGTTCACCAACCAGTGAATATCATCCTGAAGAAAAAGTTGCTGGTTTAGAAAGAACGTTTACTTTACCTAAATTTGTCTTTAATGAAAATCATCCTGTTAAAGAAGAATTTTTTTACGAACGAACAGAAGAAAGATGAGCAATACTCTAAGAAGCGAATCATTAGTTAAAATCTACAAGAAACGAAAAGTTGTTAACAAAGCCTCCGTTCAGGTTTCAA
>Ga0307423_1000455_pt1 | contig 27544 bp, 24 predicted proteins | sample SalMarWE160310MG_FD_202154 | JGI IMG/M metagenome (GOLD analysis project Ga0307423, IMG submission 202154) | Salt marsh sediment microbial communities from the Plum Island Ecosystem LTER, Massachusetts, United States - WE1603-10 | ecosystem: Environmental > Aquatic > Marine > Intertidal zone >... | reverse complement strand
TGGCTCGGGCGGTGCAAAATGCTATTGAGGTCATCGAAGGACTTGGCGCAACCTGCAAGCCGGTCTCACTTCCCCACACCGACCATGCGGTGGCCGTCTATTATTTGATTGCCCCTGCCGAGGCAAGCTCTAACCTTGCCCGTTATGACGGCGTCAAATATGGTTTTCGGGACGAGCATGCTGACGATCTGATTGAAATGTTCAGGGAAACCCGATCAAAAGGATTCGGTCCGGAAGTCCAGCGGCGAATCATTATCGGCACGTTCGCTTTATCGGCAGGATACTATGATGCATACTACGGAAAGGCCTCGCAGGTGCGCACCCTGATCATGAGAGACTTTACTCAAGCCTTTCAAACCTGCCACGTCCTGCTCGGCCCCGTGGCTCCCACACCCCCGTTCAAGCTGGGGGAGAAGCTGGACGATCCTCTTGCGATGTACCTGTCAGACATCTTTACACTGCCGGCTAACCTGGCCGGGATTGCCGGCATGTCCATACCGTGCGGATTCAGTAAAGAAGGGCTTCCGATCGGCCTTCAAATCCTGGCCAAACACTTTGATGAAGAAAGCCTTATCAGGGTCGCCTACAATTTTGAACAGGCGACCGATTTTCACACCAGGAGACCCGGCCTTTAAAAGGCCTTATGAGAAGGAGAGGAAAACATGAGCATCCAGCCCGAAGGTGAAGACATCAGAAAGGCCACCCGGTGGATATCCGATCAGCGTCTCGATAATCCTGCAGCAAAGCTGACCGCCTTGATTGAAAAGGCCAGCGTGAAATTCGACTTGTCACCTCAGGACGCTGAATTCCTCGCGCGCTTTTTTTCCAAAGCAAGCCAGGAGTAATGTCCCTGAACCTCACATCTGCCACCGTAAAATGCCACGCATAAGAATCCTTCCGGAAGGTTTGTCGAATAAGATAGCTGCCGGTGAGGTGGTTGAACGCCCGGCCTCGGTCCTTAAAGAACTCATCGAAAATGCCATTGACGCGCAGAGTACCAAGGTTTTGGTGGAAATCAAAAAGGGCGGCAGGACCCTCATTCGTGTCTCCGACAATGGAACCGGCATGGACCGCGACGACGCACTTCTTTCGATTGAACGCTATGCAACGAGCAAGATCCACGGAGAGAAAGACCTTTTCTCTATCGCCACATTGGGATTCAGGGGAGAAGCCCTGCCCAGCATTGCTTCTGTGTCAGAGATGGAAATCGTAACCCGGGCGGCAAACTCTGAAACGGGCACTCAAATCGTTGTTGAGGGCGGCAAGGTCAAGAGGGTCTCCGAAATCGGGGCCCCCAAAGGCACCATGGTTTCGGTGAATCGTCTCTTCTTCAACACCCCTGCCAGGCGAAAGTATCTGAAGACCGAGCAGACCGAGCTGGGCCACATCAGCGACACATTGACTCGCACGGCTCTTGCCTGGCCCTGCATTCACTTCCGATTCGTGCACAACGGAAGAGAGCTTGGAAACTGGAGTCCCGCTCGGAGCCTCCTCGACCGGGTTCTCGACGTGCTCGGTGCGACCCTACAGAACCGTTTCTTTGAAGTGGACCTGAAGACATCCGGCATCCAGATCACCGGCTTTGTGGGGTCCCCCGAAAACTCGAGGACAACGTCTCGTGGTCTCTACGTTTACGTCAACGGCCGTTTTGTTCGAGACAGAGTCCTGGACCATGCCATCATGGAAGGCTACAAGGGGCACCTGATGAAAGGGAAATTCCCCCTGGTGGTGCTGTTTGTGAACCTCCCCCACGATCAGATCGACGTTAATGTGCATCCCACGAAAAGTGCGGTTCGATTTGAGGCGCCCGGCAGGGTCCATGACGGGGTGGCCCGGGCTGTGTCAGAGAGCCTGAAGCGGTTCGATCGACCCGGCTGGGGAGACGTGGCGACGCTGAAGGCAACGCCCCACAAACATGTGCAGCCATACCGACTTTATCCAGACCGGGGAAAAGTGCGTGAGCCTGAACCCGCCCGTGCCCCTCGGCCCAGTGTGGTGCCGGCCGAAGCTACGGCACCCTTGTGGTCCGGAAAATCCTTTTCCACGCTTAAAATCCTTGGACAACTCCACAACACATACATTGTCTGTGAGGCTCATGACGGCCTGGTCCTGATCGACCAGCATGCTGCTCATGAGCGGGTCGTTTTTGAATCCTTGAAGGCCGGGTACAAAGAGGCGGCCATCGCCGTCCAGGGTTTGCTCATACCCGAGACCCTCGAGCTGAGCCATCGGGAAGCGACTATCCTGGAAATGCTTTTGAAAGACCTGAACAAGATGGGTTTAGGGATAGAGCCTTTTGGGGGACAGACCTACCTGATCAAGTCCGTCCCGGCCTTGCTGGCGGGCAGGCCCGCAAAACCGCTCGTCATGGAAATTCTGGAGAAAGCGGCAGAGATCGATCTTGCCTCGGATCTTCAACGCGGCCTGGAGGCGTCCTTGACCCTTATGGCCTGTCATGGCGCCATAAGGGCAAATCAGAGTCTTGCTGAAGAACAGATGCGGACACTTTTGAAACAACTGGACAACCTTGAAAATCCTTCTCATTGTCCTCACGGCCGACCGACTTACGTGATCCGCAGCTTGCGTCAGGTAGAAAAGGACTTTAAACGGATTGTCTGAAGTCTCGACCCGGGCGGTTTTCGAATCTTTCTCTCCACCGAGATCATCAACATCACAATAACTTTGCTTGCCACTATCTCTGACTGCGTGGAAGAAACGCCGCTCTCTCAGCAGCTATAGTCATTCTAAAAAATGTCTTTCGACAGATCCGACCGGCCGGAGGAGAGGTTTATAAAAGTTGACGCTTTTTGGTTTTTCGGCTTTATGCAACCGGATCTTCAGGGCCTATCCGAATCCCCATTTTGTAGACAATCTTGTCCTCCATCGGCTCGGCGATCGCCCACCGGACTTCACCCTCGACCCGCTCCGGTTCTTTAAGGAAAAGCAGGGTCTCGACTTCGGTTCCCGGTCGGATGAAACTGTCGCTTTGTATGCTGAGCCAACGTTTGCTCATCAGGAAGGCGACGCCCCTCACAGAGGTTCCATACTTTGTCTGAACCGCCGCATTCACACACTGTTTATCGTCCATTCTCTTTCCTTTCCCATCCTCCGATAAAGGAGGTCGTTCGCGTTTCTTGGAGGGCACAGGCTACTTGCGACATCTGTTGAGCAATTTGCATGCCCAAAAGATTAGTCCTTGACCAAGATTTTAAAAAGTGATGTGAACACAAATAGTTAGCGAACGTACGGGGGTAGGCATAAGGGGGTAGGTGTTAGGATATGTCGTCTGCGAAGCCCTGGACGTACTGTTTTGTATACGTCCTGATGTATAAAAATGTATACAACGGATGCGCGATCCTGCAAACAGCGTCCGGATCAGGATGAGTTCATAATCACTGATTCGTGCCTTTTGCCACAGACCGTCGATCTCGGGAGTTGTCTCGGAATTCTTGAAGAGCCGCCTGCTTTTTTCTCATGGCCAGATACTTTACTCGCAGTAACCCGGGGCTGTTATGAAGATACATGAGGCTGGAAGCGTGCCCTGCACGAATGCAGTGGGTCTCCAGCGCATCAAACAGGACAGGCTGATTTGGCCAGGTATAGCGTTTCTCCCTCCTTTTCAATCCCTGCCACCCTTTAAGCGCACTCGAGTTTCCGGCAAAGACTGCTTTCCTGGCCGGCTTGCACAAAAACATCACACAGACGATCGGCTTCACGACCCAAAGACAACCTTGTTGTCCCAGGTAGACACACTTCATGCCAACATTGGGACGGCTCAGGACGTGAACCAGCCTCTCAATCTCCTCGTCAGAGGATACGAGCCCATTAATAAATACGTCGGCAAAGAAAGTTGTAATCCCTTCACGACTGCAGCATGCACTGTAATGATCCTGGTAACACTTTTCCGTACAAAGGTTCGAAAAATGTCGTTCCAGAAATTGATCGACTTCTTTCCTGAATTGCAGATAGTTTTTGATTCTTCTCTTAAGCCATACCCGGTCCGACCGGGAAATCCTTTTGAGATGATCCCGAACCCACAAAATTGCTTCCAACTGTTCCCGATGATAGTCGTTCATGGAACGGCAGATTCTATTTTAATGGATGGTAGGCTTTTCTTTTTTCAGAGCGGCCTCTTTCAAAAACCAGAAAACCTGGTGACCTTCAGCCCCGGGCTCCACATCTCCCAAGGCAACCCCGGTAATCAAAGTCTGGCTCACAGGGTCGGCCACGAGCAGGGTTTGTTTGATCAGCCGGAGGAGGTTTCTCTTGTCATTGTACATGATAATGGTGCCAAAAGATTCCCTGGCATCTCCTCCTGCATGGCGATCCCCAAACATCACATAATCATTGGCCAGGACGGCTGCAGGCACGGAGTCATAGCCTAGAAGTTCAAAAAACAGCTCAAGAATTTCCAGGACGGCTTCGGAATCCCCTCTTGCGAAAGCGTCTATCCCATCGTCGATCATCTCTTGGACATCCTTCTCTGTGATGCTTAGATCAAACAACTCAAGCGCACGATCGTGCACATAGCAAACCGTGTCCGTGCCTTTACAGAGACGAATGTCTTTGTCATTCAGAATCTTGATGATGTTCCTGATGCTGACCATCTCTTTGACTTCCGGGCTTCTCCTGAGGGCGACATCCTCGATGGTCGTCTTGCCGTAAAGAGGCAGCTCGTTGTCAAGGCTGACGATTTCGCCCATGCCCGGTTCGAGCTCTCTAAAATAGAGTTCAAGGTCCCTTCTTTTTTCGAGCACAAAAGAACTCAATGAAAGAAGCTTCCGCATGTTCTCTTTGTCGATCTTTCGGGCTGAACCGGGCGATCCTATGGATTGCGCCACGATCCTCGAAAGTCTGTCGATCAAGATCTTCTTCTTTAAGTTTTCTTTCAGGGACATCGCATCCTCCTGACCCTGCGACTGGAAAGTGCCGCTTTTGAGCTGGAAAACTTCGACCCGTGCCCGTGTGCTCCGGTATCTCTGTTTCAGAGACCTTGAAGACCGACTTATCGATATCATACCCCTTGCTTCGCGTAAACCGGAAAACCCGTTCTCCTTGACTCCAAGTCCCCATTCTGATACGAGATTTTCACCTTCGGAAAAGGAGATGTCTATGGATTTGTATGAAGCGATCAAAGGCCGCAGAAGCGTCCGGAAGTTCAAGCCGGATCCTGTGCCAAAAGAAATCTTGAATCGGATCTTTGAAGTGGCCCAGTGGGCCCCGTCCGGGATGAATCTCCAGAACTGGTTTTTTGTGGTCATGACGGGGGAAAAAAAGGACAGCCTGGTACAAGTGACAAGTAAAGGGTATAACTACATTGAGCCGGTCCTCAAAGAGGTGTTTGCTGACAAACCGCCCGTTGTGGAGGCGACCAAGAAGTTTTTCAGCAAGCTTGGCGGCGCCCCGGTTCTTGTCTTTGCCTACTATGAGCCCACCAGGGAGCGGCCTGAGACGAGCATCCAAACGGTGTCTGCAGCCATTCAGAATCTTTTGCTCGCAGCCTATGCCGAGGGCTTGGGTGCGTGCTGGATGACAGGTCCCCTTCATGTGGCTGAAAAAATCAACGAGGCTCTAAACATCCGGGATAAAGTTCTGGTGGCGGTCATTCCTATCGGGTATCCGGACGAATCGCCCCGCCCCCCGAAGCGCAGGCCGGACCGCATGCTCTACGAAGGTTTTTGAGGCTGGGGCACGGTGCCGGGTTGTGAAGCCTTCCCCCCTTTCGGGCCGGGGATTTTGTTATACGCACTGGACGGTTTGTAACGGTTATGAAATTCAAGCGCCTTCGGGAAAAGATGGTGGCCGCGCAGCTTGAAGCCCGTGGCATCCGCGATTTCAGGGTCCTCGAGGCAATGCGCAAGGTTCCCCGCCATCTTTTTGTCGGTGAAGCCCTGCAGGATCAGGCCTATGGGGATTTCCCTCTTCCGATCGGAGAAGGCCAAACCATATCACAGCCATACATCGTGGCAGAGATGACTCAAGCCCTTGAAGTGACTAAGGACGATCGTGTTCTTGAGATCGGCACCGGCTCGGGTTATCAAACGGCCATACTGGCCGAAATCGCCTTCAGGGTCTACACGATTGAGAGGATGCGAGATCTGTTCATCAGGGCACGAAAGCTTCTCGACCAGCTTAGTTATCATAATGTGGTCGCAAAATGTTCTGATGGGACCCTGGGCTGGCCGGACGAGAGTCCCTTTGAAGCAATTATTGTTACGGCGGGAGCTCCGCAAATGCCTGAAAAGCTTGTAGAGCAGCTATCCATCGGCGGTCGCATGGTCATTCCTGTTGGCGATCAGTTTTCTCAGACCCTTGTCAAAATCCGCAGAGACGAAGACGGCATCCATAAAATGGATTTAGGGGGATGCCGATTCGTAAAACTCATCGGAGAACACGGCTGGAGGACAGGATAGCCCGTGCTGCGGAGACTCTATGACTGGGTCCTGCGCTGGGCAGAAACCCCTTACGGCACCTGGGCTCTATTTTTTCTCGCCTTCTGTGAGTCCTCCTTTTTCCCCATTCCACCGGACGTTCTTCTCATCGCCCTGTCGCTTGCCCTGCCGAGAAAGGCTCTCAAATACGCTTTGGTCTGCTCCGCGGGGTCCTTATTGGGGGGCTGTTTCGGCTATTTTATCGGATGGCAATTTATGGCCACGGTCGGGGATCCCATTATCCGATTCTACGGATTGACCGAGAAGTTTGAATACATCCGCGCCCTTTATAGCCGATATGACGCATGGGCCGTAGGAATCGCGGGCTTGACCCCGATTCCCTATAAGGTTTTCACGATTACGGCCGGCGCCTTTCGAATCAATTTCATCGTCTTTCTTATTGCATCCGCCGTTTCCCGCTCCGCCCGGTTTTTTGCCGTCGCAGGCCTGATCTATCTGTTTGGCCCCAAGATACAGCCTTTCATAGACAAGTACTTCAATGCACTGGCTATCGCCTTTGTCATCCTGTTGATTTTGGGATTTGTCCTGATCAGATACCTCTTCTAGGAGCCTGTCGAAAAAGCGTATTGTAGGAGGCTGATGGAAAACGCACAGATGCAAGGCATCCGACATCCTGAGGAATGAGGTGTACTTATTGGTACACCGCAGTGACGAAGGACGAGGATAACGCCGCAGATGGGCGTTTTCCGACAGCCTCCTAACTGCACTTGGAGAACCCGCAAGATCGACACACCAGACATCCCCCTTCATGTTCAAGGGCACCGCCACAGTCAGGGCAGGCGCCCATCATGGCAGGCATGTCCGTAGTGGATATGTGGGTGTAGTTCTTTATGACCTGGGCTATGGCATCGGGACACGAAAGGACCATCCTGCCGTTTTGCCAGATGGGTGAAGGACAACGAATGCCGCTGATCTGTTTCAAGATGGCTTCCACCTTGACCCCGCTGCGCAGAGCAAGGGATATGAGCCTCCCTGCCGCCTCGATCTGGGAGGAGGCACATCCGCCTGTTTTTCCCATTTGGGCAAAGACCTCACAGATCCCCTGCTCATCTTCATTGATCGTTACATAGAGTTTGCCGCAACCTGTATTGATCCGTTCGGTGACACCCGTGGTGCGCTCGGGACGAACCCGCGGCACGATTCCCGGATGGGCGCCTTTCGCCCCATCTTCGGCGGGCCTCTCGACCGGGTCCTTCCCTAAATTCAGAACCTGCAGGCCTCGACTCCCATACCGGTATATGGTGACGCCCTTACATCCCATTTTGTAAGCCAGTCGATATACCTTTTCGATATCCTCGGGGGTGGCGTCATGGGGGAAATTGACGGTTTTGGAAACCGCGTTGTCTGTGTGCTTTTGAAACGCCGCCTGGATCCGGACGTGCCACTCAGGCGCAATGTCATGGGCAGTCACAAAAAGGCGCTTTATCTCGTCCGGCACCATTTCGGTACGCTGAATGGAACCCGTTTCCGCGATCTGTACAGCCAGCTCCTTGGTGTAGAAGCCGCTCTTCTTTGCGATCTTTTCAAACAGGGGATGAGTCTCAAAGAGGACCTCGCCGTCCAGCACTCTTCGCTCGAATGCCACGGCAAAGATCGGCTCCACGCCGCTCGAACATCCGGCAATGATGCTGATCGTGCCTGTGGGAGCCACGGTTGTAACCGTGGCGTTTCGCATATAGGGTGTCTTGGCGTTATCAAAAATGCTCCCCTTGTAAGCCGGAAAATTCCCCCTTTTCTTCGCCAGGTCTGCTGAAGCTTTCCTTGCCTCCCGTGAGATAAAGGCCATGACCTTCTCGGCCTGCTGGACGGCTTGTTTTGAATCATAAGGAATGCCAAGCTTGATGAGCATGTCTGCAAATCCCATCACGCCTAAACCTATTTTTCTGGTCTCTTTACTAACGGTTTCAATCCGTCTGAGGGGATATTTATTGATTTCGATCACGTTGTCGAGAAAATGGACAGCCGTTCGAACGGTCTGTCGCAGCCTGGCCTCACTCAATTGATTGCCGGTGATCATCTTCTCGAGATTGATCGACCCGAGATTGCACGATTCATAGGGGAGAAGGGGCTGTTCGCCGCAAGGATTCGTAGCTTCAATTTCACCCAGGTTGGGGGTCGGGTTGGCCTTATTGATGTGATCCAAGAAAATGATCCCGGGCTCGCCGCTCTCCCAAGCAGCGCGGACAATTCTGTCAAAAACAGCTTTAGCAGACAGCCGCCTGACCACCTTTTGATTTCTGGGATTGATCAGGTCGTAGTCTTCGTTAGCGCTCAGAGCATTCATGAAAGCCGACGTAACAGCAACCGATATATTGAAATTATTAAGCTTGGCCAGATTGGTCTTGCTTTGGATAAACGCCTCGATGTCCGGGTGATCGATTCGGAGAATGCCCATATTGGCTCCCCGACGGGTTCCTCCCTGTTTGACCGTCTCCGTGGCAACATCAAAGACGGTCATGAAAGAGATGGGACCGCTCGATATGCCCCTTGTTGATAGAACCGCGTCATTCTCCGGTCGAACGCGGGAGAACGAAAAACCTGTGCCTCCGCCGCTCTTGTGAATCATGGCTGTATGCCGGAGCGTCTCAAAAATGCTGTCTATGGAGTCCTGCACAGGCAGTACAAAGCACGCAGCCAGCTGTCCAAGCCGACGGCCTGCATTCATCAGTGTTGGAGAATTAGGCAGAAAGACCAGGCTGGTCATCAGCGCTTTAAACTTTTGTGCGGTTTTCTCAACATTTGCCTTGGAATCAAAGACGGCATCTGCTTCGGCCACACTGCGAGCGACGCGTTCAAATAGCGCTTCCGGGGTCTCCACAGGGTTCCCCCTTCCGTCTTTCTTCAAATAACGCCGTTCTAAAACGACTAACGCATTCGGAGCAAGCGATAAGGCCATGATCGGTTTCTCGGATTTGTGGTTAAAAAAACGTCTATGCCTTTACCCGGCATCCACCTGATGGTTCAAGAACGCAATAAACGTGCGGCATAAAGGAGACTGGGTCCGACGTTTGTGATAGGTTAAATAAAACGCCCTTTTAAAAGACAGCCCTTTGATCTTCAGTTTTCTGAGACTCCCCGCCGCCAGTTCCTCAGATACGGCTCGCTCAGAAAGTATGGATACGCCCAGCCCCGCCTTAATGCCCTGTCGAACGGCTTCTGTACTTCCCATTTCAGCCACAATATTCAGGGTACCGGGCGAATGACCCGATTCCTCCATGACTCGTTCGATCGATTTCCTGGTCCCGGAACCGAGTTCACGCATGATAAAAGGTTCTCGACTCAGCTTTTCCATGGTCACCTGGCTTTTTTGAGCCCATCTGTGTTTCTCCGGCACGATAAGAAACATCTCATCGTCCATAATCTTTGTCTGAACGAGTTGAACTTGCTGGTCCTTAGCGCCGACAATGCTTAGTTCCACATGGCCTTCCAGCGTATCCCTGATAATCCTCGCCGTGTCGCCCTCCACTACGGTTACCACCACCTGGGGGTAGCTGTCCTTGAACCTTCCCAACAAGAAGGGGAGGATATAACCGGCAGGGATGGTACTGCCGCCAATTGTGAGATGTCCTTTCATCTTGCCCTGGAACTCGGCCAGAGTATTCTCAGCCTCTTCCTTCAGGGCAATCATTTTTCTTGCATAACTATAAAGGATGGCGCCTGCCTTTGTCGGGACAACCTTCCTGCCCAGACGGTCGACAAGCTTGCATTCAAAGTGGTTCTCAAGATCTTTTATGTGGCTGCTGACGGTGGGCTGGGAAAGGTAGACTGCACCGGCTGCTCTGGAAAAGCTTCTCAGCTCAACGACCTTGCAGAATATGTGGAGCCTCCACAAGTCCATGCAAACGCCCAATAGCGAGGGGCCGAACCGTCATCTGTGAAGCCCCACCTGCTACCTGGTTGGTGCCCATCCACGAATCCAAAAGGGCGCGAGCCTTTGTCGAATTCGGAAATGAGCAAGTTTTTGGAAGGAGAACGCAGCTCATCGGCGCGAAGCGTTGCTCGGCAACAAAAAAGGCCATTTGTGGATGGACACAAATTAAGGTTTGCTAAACTTCTCCTTCAGCCTGGTGAATACAATGCCGGGGACCATATCACGAACATCTCCCCCGAACTGAGCAGCTTCCTTGACAATGGAGGAACTGATGAAAATCCAGCGCAACCCTGTCATCAGGAACACGGTTTGAACCCTCTTGTTGAGCTTCCGGTTCATCAATGCCATCTGGAACTCGAGTTCGAAATCAGAGACGGCCCGCAGCCCGCGCAGAATGACATCTGTCTGACGCTTCACAACATAATCGACCAGAAGCCCGTCGAAGCTGTCTACCACAACGCCGGATATTCCCTTGAAAGTCTCCGTCAGCATCTCCAGGCGCTCCTGAATGGAAAAAAGAGGCGTCTTGGCTCCGTTAATAGCCACGGCAACGATAATCGTGTCGAAAAGACTGAGACCCCGCTCGACCAAATCGAAATGTCCGTTGGTCACGGGGTCGAAAGATCCTGGATATATGGCCGTCTTACCCATGATTTTCCCTGTTTAATTATCTTTTCATTGAATTTTTTATAACACAGGCCTGTAAAAGGAAACAAGGGTTTTCCCGTGCTGTCGCCGGTCGCTGAGCACCACACCAGCGATCTCCTCCGGCAGGATTTCCCGGCTGCTATGCTCCACAACAATGGACGCCCCATCCGCAATGGTCCTGGCGCGGTCGAGCAGTTTCAGGGTGAGCTCGCAAAAACCTTTATCATACGGAGGATCCATAAACACCAAGTCAAAGGCTTGGATCATCGGTTTCAGGTAACCCAATCCCCGAAGGATGTCCCGCCTTAATATCCGACTTCGCTCTTCTAAAGCACAGGACTTCAGGTTTTGACTGATGGCCTTGATCGCCTGAGCCGCCTTATCTACAAACACAGCTTTTTCAGCGCCCCGGCTCAGCGCCTCAATGCCCAAACTGCCGGTCCCCGCATACAGATCGAGTACCGTCGAACCCTCTATTTCCCCCACGAGGATATTGAAAATTGACTCCCGCAGATAGTCCGTGGTGGGTCGTATACTCAAGCCCCGCAGCGGGGAGAGCCTTTTCCCTCTCAGATTTCCGCCCGTAATCCTCACGCATTCCCCAAGACTCTGTTCATGAATAACCCCCCTGTGACCCTGCAGAACCCACAGTCACCCTCTCATAAGGTCAGTCCATAGGACTTCATCTTCTTGTGGAGGTGGCTTCGTTCAATGCCGATGGAATCGGCCGTTTGTGAAATGTTGTTTTGGTTTTCAGAGAGTTTCCGCAAGAGATAAGCCTTTTCGAATTCTCTCTTGGCGTCTTTCAAGGAACGGGTGTTAAAGAAACCCTCGGTCCCCGGCATTCGGTCCTTTCGCTTATACGGATACGGGATGTCTCCTTCATCGATGACATTGGCCTCGGTCATGATGGCGAGTCTTTCCACCAGATTCTTCAGCTCACGGACGTTGCCCGGCCAATGATACGCCATAAGGTGCTCTAAAGCCCGGGGCGTTATCTTCTTCGGAACCACGTGGCCCTCTTCAGAGGACTCTTTTAGAAAAGTCTCCAAAAGCAACGGGATGTCCTCTTTCCGCTCTCGCAGGGGCGGCACTTCGATAGGAATGACATTCAACCGGTAGTAAAGGTCTTCCCGAAAGGTTCCTCTCTCAATTTCTTTTTCAAGATCCTTGTTGCTCGCTGCTATGACCCGTACATCGACCATGAGGGTTCTTGTGCCACCGACCCGCTCAAATTTCTGCTCCTGTAAGATACGCAGGATTCTCGCCTGGGTCTTGAGGCTCATATCTCCAATTTCGTCCAAGAAAATTGTCCCGCCGTTGGCAATTTCGAATTTGCCGCGCCTTCTCGTGGTCGCCCCGGTAAAGGCTCCTTTTTCATGGCCGAAAAGCTCGCTTTCCATCAGTTCATCGGGGATGGCGGCGCAATTCACATCAATGAGGGGTTGTTCTGCGCGATGGCTCATCTGGTGAATGGTCCGAGCCACGAGTTCCTTGCCGGTTCCGTTTTCCCCGGTAATGAAGATCCACGCATGAGTCGGCGCAGCAATAGCAATTTGCTTCCTCAGTTCCTGAATGGGGGCACTGTTTCCAGTAATCGAGTGTTTTTCCAAGGTTTTTTTGCGCAGGAACCGGTTTTCTTCCTCGAGGCGCCGGAAATTGAGTGCGTTGTTAATCGTGACCACAACCTTTTCGATAGAAAGGGGTTTTTCAATAAAATCGTAGGCACCCAGTTTGGTCGCTTTCACGGCGGTCTCAATGGTTCCATGTCCTGAGATGATGACGACCTGGAGAGACGAACTGGTTCTTTTAATCTCCTGAAGCGTCTCTATGCCGTCCATTCCCGGCATCCAGATGTCCAGAAGGACAAGGTCTGGAGATGCCTCCTCGATGACTTTAAGTGCCTCGTATCCATTGGACGCTGTGAGGACTTCAAAGCCTTCATCAGAAAGAATGCCACTTAGGGACTGAAGTATGGTCGCTTCATCATCGACAACGAGTATGGTGGGGAACACTGAACGTCTCCTTTGGTGTTGCTTGCTGGACGATAGAAATTCGATCCTGTCATCAAATGGTGTTTCAAAATCACAGATGGCGCTCAATATCAAGGCGCATGGCAAAAAAAGTGCACCAAGTTCACACCTGCCATATCGAGAATCATGCACGCCAATCAAGTTTTGCACCCTTCTTCTGGCGCAGAGCTCATAATCACAGTCTCTAAAGCTTTGTTTCAGGTGTGAGTTCTCACCAGACTCTGGCCCTAAAGTGAAAGGAGACCGGTCATCGCTAGGCTGGTAGCTCCAGAATGAATTTTGTTCCTTGTGGTTGATTATCCTGCACCCGGATGAAGCCGTTGTGATCCTCAATGATGGTGCTGACAATGGAAAGTCCCAACCCCATGCCAGTCTTCTTTGTGGAAAAATAGGGTTCAAAGAGCCGGACCTTGTCGTGGGGTGATATGCCTGTCCCGGTATCACTGACCTCCAGACGAACGATTTTTAGAATTGAATCATAGGTCAATGCCACCCCGATGGTCCCATTGCCGTGCATGGCTGCAATGGCATTGTCAATCAGATTGATCATCACACGCTTCATCTGCTGCTTGTCCAGATTGAGTGGTGGAATGTCCGGCTCCGCATCAATTTCAAACGAGATATCCGGCTGCGCTTCTCGATAAAGGGCCACAGCATCCTCCACGACCTCAATCAATTGACATAGCTCGGGATGTACCGCCGGAAGCCTGGCAAAGGAGGAAAACTCATTCACCAGATTGCGCAACTGATCGACCTGGTCGATGATGGTTTGTGTACACTCGACGAAAACCCCGTTGTCGCCCTTAATCTGATCTCCATACTTCCTCCGGAGTCTTTGGGCCGAGAGTTTAATTGGCGTCAGGGGATTCTTCACCTCGTGGGCTATCCGCCTCGCCACCTCACGCCAGGCTGCCATTCTTTGAGCCTTTTCGATCTCCGTCATGTCATCAAAAACAACGACGATGCCCATGTAGCGATCTTTGTCATCCCGCAACGCCGTGAGGTGGACCATAAAAGTGCGCAAGGTCTGCTCGATGGTGACCCTGACCGGTTTTTCCATCGTCTTTCTAGAACTATTTTCCAGTTCTTCCAAAACCTCGTTTGCCAGCTTCAGATGTTCAGGGCTCAGGACTTTCTTGTAACTTCGATTCACCACATTCTCCCCTTTGAAGCCAAGCATTTTCTCTGCCGACTTGTTGACGGTGGAAATGAACCCGGAAGTGTCAATAGAAATCACGCCCGTGGAGACATTCTTCAAAACGGTCTCCATGTAAAGGCGTCTTTGCTCAATTTCGCGGTTTCTCTCCCTGAGTTCCCTGGCTGACAGTTCAAGCTGTTGTTTACCCGATCTCAGGTCCCGGGTCATCTGGTTGAAGGCGTCAACCAGCGTGCCCATTTCGTCATCAGTGCCTCGATCTATTTTAAAGTTCAGGTCCCCTTCAGCAACGCGCCGGGTTCCTTCGGCGAGTTCTTGAATCGGAATCGTTAATGTTTTGGCTAAGTAAAATCCAAACCACGTCGCACAGAACACAATGAGCAGAGCGACAATGGAAAGTGTTATCAGATGGCTGAGCTGAATAGGCCACTTCATCATCTTCATTTGTTGATACTGGTCAGAGCCACGGGAAACGGCCGCCAAGTCTTCAGAGACGCTATCGGGAATGATCGTGGTGACAGCGACGACACCGATCGCCTGGTCCGGACCCGCGTCAAATGGAATGCATGCCAGGGTTCTGACCATTTCACCTTCGGGGAGGCGACCGGTTATGGTCTTCGATTTAGCCTCATGAAACTCCTTCTGGATCGCATCTGCCGACACCGGGTTGAAGGGGGTGCCTTCCAGGTCTGCATGGAGGGCCAAGGCCAGTCGGTCTGAGCGGGTCGAATAAACTTCAATAGCGTGGATATTGAATGCCCGTTGGGCAACCCTGATGTATCGGCCTAATGCCTTTTCGTTCTCTTCGTTAAGCAAGTGCCTGCTGGCAATCTGATAAGCGATTCTCTCAAGATAGAAACGGTTGTCCTCTGTCACATGTTTGTACACATATTTGCCGACTTCGATCGATTTGGCCAACGAGTCCTCCACGGGCACATTGAACCAAAATGCCACACTTGATGTCACAAACTGAACTGAGAAAAAGAAGAGAAGAACGGTCGGAATCAGTGAAAGGCCCGCAAAGGCCACCACCAGCTTCGTCCGTAACTTGGCTCCCATAACCTTGCGCCTGCGGTCATAGAGGAGCTTGACCACGTTTCTGAAAACCAGGAAGATCAGCAACAACAACACCAGCATGTTGATGTTGATGAGGATGAACATGATGACCGTATTGGAGATCGGCAGTCCTGCCCCGAACCGGACAACCCTGGTTTCCATGTAGGAAAGAAGGCCTGCCACAAGGACAAGGACCACGATGATGATCCGTTCACGCTTGCGGCGGCGAGCTTCTTGTTCTGATAATTTTGCCATGGAGATATGACCGGTCCGCGCCCGGCCAGCCAAGCGCTCCCGTGAAGGAGACTCTCGGCCCCGGAGGCCGGAAGGCTTCACTTAGTAGATGAAGTCAGTCGTATACCAGTCGGTTTCAAAGTCCCAAAGAAACAGGAAAAATCGAAATACGTGGTGGAGATAGAACGGGAGTGTAATTTTGCTGAGTTCTGCCTTGACGCTGACCTGATAGCGGCGGTTCTTCTCAAGGGTCTTAAGCTTGGCGATTCTGAGATTTTCGATCTCGGCCATAACCCTTTTGGCATCATCGATCGAATGAACCACTATCGGATCTTCGCTGTGTTCGCTACGGGTTATCACAAACTCATTCTTAAGCTTATGATATTTGACGGTGTGTCGAATATCCAATTCCGCAAGGTTCTTATCCTGCCAGAAGTTTCGGACCTGGTCCAGTGAAACGAGAAAAGTAAAGGTTGCAGGGACACCGTTCAAGATGGCCTGTTCCAGCTTTTCAGTAAAACAATCCTGAACCCGAAAATAGACAATGAGATCATCCCTCGTGTTCGTGACAATAAAATCCGTGATCCGGGCATCCCGGCCCCAGGAGGGCCCCGGAAATAAAAAAACGAGACAAAACGCCCACGAGAAGACTGTTTTCTGCATAACCGATTATAGTAAGCAACCGGAGGATAGATTGCAAGAAATTTGAGGGCTTGAAAACGTCTGGAGCCGAATGCGTCCGTTTTTTCGGCAGGTCGATGGGGATTTTACCCTATCGTTGCAAAAGTTGGGGATGCCTCAGATGCACGACGTCAAGGGTTTGGCTGTAGTCATCTACGCCGAACCCTTGACAACAAAGCAGATGCGGTATCGTCAGCTTTCCCGAAGGATAAACAACAGGGCGATTATGGCATTGTTTCTCGATTCCACCAGACGTGACTTCTAGGAAAGACATTTCAGCGTCGCAAAAGCTTGTGTTCACGAATAGTTAACATCGCTCAGCCCTGTTGTTTATGAAACATTTGGGTTTAGGCAGAGGTACCGGCAGCCTCCACAGTCTCCCAGCAGGACTTTTGGTCCATAAATCTCTTCAAAAGGGCATGATTGAGGGCGTGCCCGGACTTGTGAGCAATGAAATGGCCGACAAAGGGCATGCCGAGTAAAGACAGATCCCCCATGCAGTCGAGAACCTTATGGCGTACAAATTCGTCCTCGTAGCGAAGCCCTTCCGGGTTCAGGATCCTGTCCCTGTCGAGAACAACGGCATTCTCCAGCGACCCCCCCTTGGCAAAGCCGTTCTGCTTGAGGTAGTTGACCTCATGCAAAAATCCAAAGGTTCTCGCCCAACTGATCTCCTTTTCGAATAAATCGTCGGTGAGCGAAATCGTAAACGACTGTCGCCTTACAAGGGGGTGATCGAAATCAATGGTACAACTGATTCTAAGGCTCTTTGATGGATAAAGGCCGACCTTCTTGTCATTCTCGACCATTTCAATCGCCTCTTTCACAACAAATGTATAGCGCTTCCCTGACTGCATCTTGATGCCGGCCTGGTGGAGCATGGCTGTAAAAGGCCCGGCGCTTCCGTCCATGATCGGTGCCTCGTAGGCGTCCATTTCTATCAAAGCATTGTCGATTCGAAGCCCCGTGAATGCGGCCAGGAGGTGTTCAATCGTTGAGATAATCACGCCATCGGTGCCGAGGGTCGTTGCCAGGCTTGTGTCAACGACATTGCGGAAATGGGCGCTGATAACCGGCTTGTGAGGGAGGTCCGCTCGAACAAACTTGATGCCATGGTTCACCGGTGCCGGGTGAATGACCAAATTGACTTTTCTCCCCGAGTGAAGTCCGATGCCGGTGCACTGAACGGGTCGAACTATGGTTTTCTGAAGGGAAGACATCTCTCCTCTCCTCTCGATCTGCAATAAATTAAGGCCACACCAAGAGCCCTAAGACTGACCTGTTATTAGAAGTTTTAGCTTTGAGCAATAGGCGTGCCATCCCCCAAACCTTCCTTTGCGACAAGGGGATATATAAAGTAAACTATTTGATCTTACATGACAAAGTTTGATCTTGGCCCAGGCAACTCATAAGGTATGGCGCCATTTTCCTTTGATGCGATCTTGCCTGCGGTGTGTAAAAATATACACGCTGTGGACAGAAATTGTGTTCTTTTTGCATCAAAAAGGCCTTATACGCTCTTTTTCGGCTAAGTCAACCATGAAAGACCCGGAAACGATTCGCATGATGGATCAAACCTGAACTCTTGGAAGAACATAATGGCGGTTCAGACGAGTAAAAAAGTTACGACTTTTCAGTGTCCTTTCGAGTCAATCCCGGAATTCGTTGTTTGAACGCACCCTCAACCATACTAAGTTATTGCAAAAAAAAGACAGTCCCTTCTGAACCTCGGCCTGTGCACGATTCTTGCCTCCATACTCAATCCCGCATTCTGCCCGAGCCATCACTATGGACAAAAAACCAGCAGCAGACAGGGGGGCTTTGTTTTTTCTAAAAGCGGAAAAAACAAAGGAGACAGCCGGCGTCTGCCTTCAGTTCAGGTCTATTTGGGTCTCAGGAGGATCCTTTGCTTGCAAGAGTGTTGAGTAGCGCCGTGCTCGGGGTTGACGCCTACATCGTGGAGGTGGAAGTTGACATCACACAGGGCCTTCCGACCTTCACCACGGTCGGCCTGCCAGAGGCCGCTGTGAAGGAAAGCAAAGACCGGGTCAAGTCCGCAATCAGCAATTCGGGGTACAGGTTTCCAGACGACCGCATCACCATCAACCTGGCACCCGCTGATGTCAAGAAGGTGGGAACAGGTTTTGACCTTCCCATGGCCCTTGGGATACTGGCCGCGACTCGCGTCGTGCCCCAGAGCCGCTTGGCTGAGTATGTGATTTTGGGGGAGCTGTCACTTGATGGTCGTATCAAGCCCGTGCGCGGCTCACTGCCCATGGCCATACTGGCTAAAGATGGTGGATTTCGGGGTATGATCCTTCCTATGGAGAATGGCCGGGAGGCTGCGGTTGTGGACGGTATAGAAGTCCTTCCTGTGCCGACGCTGAGCAGGGCGGTGGAGTTTCTATGCGGGCTGGCACCTATACCGCCTCAAACTCTGGATATCCAAACCATTTTTCAAGGCCTCCACGGTGATGAGATCGACCTGTGCGACGTGAGAGGGCAGGAGAGTGTGAAGCGGGCCTTGGAGGTGGCCGCTGCGGGAGGCCATAACCTCATTATGGTAGGTCCACCTGGAGCGGGCAAGACCATGTTAGCTAAGCGCCTTTCGACCATTCTGCCCCCGATAACCCTTGAAGAGGCAATCGAGACAACCAAAGTGTACAGCGTCCTCGGCATGCTTGGAGACACCGAGGCATTGATTACAAAACGTCCCTTTCGGTCTCCACACCACACCATATCCGATGCCGGTCTCATTGGCGGCGGACATGTCCCGAGACCCGGGGAAGTGAGCCTGGCACACAACGGGGTTCTCTTTCTGGATGAGCTAGCCGAGTTCAAAAAAAATGTCCTTGAGGTATTACGACAACCCATGGAAGAAGGCTATGTGACCATAGCCCGAGCCCTGACCAGTATCACTTATCCGGCCCGCTTCATGCTTGTGGCCGCCATGAACCCGTGCCCGTGCGGCTATTTTTCCGATCCTAATCACGAGTGCACTTGCACGTACACGAAAATTCACCGGTATCGTTCCAAGATCTCCGGTCCCCTGCTAGACCGCATTGACATCCATGTAGAGGTCCCTGCCGTCCCATACAGGGATCTGGTCAATCAGCAGGACCCTTCCGGTTCAGCTCAAATTCGGGAGAGGATTCATCGTAGCCGGGCGATCCAGGCAAAGCGATTGCAACGAACTGCGATTCACTGCAATGCCCAAATGGACAATCGCCAGCTCAGGCGATACTGCCCGATTGATGCGGATTCTCGCAGCCTTCTTGAGGCGGCTATCGACCGACTGGGGCTTTCTGCTCGGGCCTATAACCGTATCTTAAGGATCGGAAGAACCATCGCAGATTTAGAAGGATCGGAACAAATCACCCACCACCACATCTCCGAAGCTATTCAATACCGCAGCCTCGACCGGGGCTCCCTGTTCGGCCGGCCATAGTTGCCACTCTGATTCATACTTACGGACGCCGGACGAACAGTCATTGTCCGACATACCGCTTTTTTCTTGTTCTGATTTCTAAGCTGAACCTTTGTTTCCCGCCGCCTGAAGAAGGTGCCGGCCAATGGCCTCCCTGCCACCGTGGCGCTCCGAAAACAACCTAACTATTTGACTTTTCAGGTTTATATTTTATTTTTATTGCATCGAAGGACCCCAACCCCCCTTTCTCATCCTATATCTTGTATGTATGGAAAAAAAAACCACAATATATGCTTGACATGGCTTTGAGAGTCTGCTATAGGGTACCCTGACAATATAAACTTTGAGCCCTGCATCGACCTAAATCGAGGATTGATGGATTCGTAAGGAGTCCAATTTAGGCGGCAAAGTAAAAAGTTCCAAATTCAAGACGCACAAGTCCTGAGGAATGAGGCGTACTTATAATACATCGCAGTGACGAAGGACGCAGTGCAACGCAGAAGTTGGACTTTTTACGAAGCCGTCAGAATTGAGAAACGGGGGTGATAGACACTCAGAGTGAAGGTCTAGGGTCGGAGGCGAGCCTTTTCTCTCTTCACCTAATTCAATTTTGAGATGAGAATACGACCCCGACCCTGGATTTCACTTTACATCTACAAGGCCACAACGGGATCTCCTTGACCCTCCTTCCTAAAAAGCACGCCGAACGCGGGAAACAGCTTATAGCGTCAAGGTCATAACCCTAACCCAACTCCTCGAGGAGATCCCGTGGCCTTCGATTTTGCCTGCTTTCTCCAGACCCCGGCCTTGTCCGAATCAGCGATGCCTTTGCTCTACTCCAGTGGACTTCAGTCTTTTCCTGCCCGTATTGCCCCCTCCCGAGAAACGAGCGTTGTTTTTTCAGCACTAATTTTGAACCGAGGCGGGCAAAGGTGGAGATGGGGGCTTTCCCCTGGCCGAAGAGCTTCTAAGGGGGGTAGGCCGCGGTTAGCGAATTTGATTGAGTTCCTTATCAATGATGGCCTGAAATCCTTGTATGGACCGCTGCCGCAAAAGCCTTCCGTTGACAAAGATTGTTGGGGTTCCATTGACGCCAGCCTTCGCGCCGTCCTGGATATCCTTGGTTATCCTCCCGTCAATCTGGGGATCCTTCCAGTCTGTTTTAAACCGGTCTTCATTGAGCCCCAGCAGAGATATAATCTGCTGAATCGTATCGTCATTGAGCTGTCGCGAATGCTTAAAAAGCTGTTCCTCAAACTCCCAGAACTTGCCCTGCTTATCGGCCGCGAGCGCCGCAGCGGCGGCCTTTCGGGCATATTGGTGGTTCCTCAGCGGAAAGTTCTTAAAAACAACTTTCACCTGCTCGGGATACTTATCAAGCACCTGCTTGAGTAGAGGCATGACCCTCTCACAATAAGGTCACTGGAAGTCGTTGAAAACAGTAATGACGACAGGGGCGGCATCTTTTCCTTTGAAGGGAGATCCTACGGTGTTGATCTCGTATATGAAGTCCAGAGAAATCTCCTCTACAGTCTTATTCTTCTTGCTAATAAGGAAAAGAACGTCTTCTCTTGGACCGGTCTTTATACTATCCACATGTTTCCCTGCAGTAATTCTGTCGTTTAGCTTGCCATCGGCTGAATAGATATCAACGGCGCCCTCATCGGTGAGAACAAAAATCCATCTGCCGTTGTTTGAAAACGCCACATCTGCCGGAGGCTTCTCTAACTTCAATGTCCTGGCGACGGTCCATTCAACAGACGCAAGGGCATCTTTGACGATGAACAAGAAAAGAAATAGGACCATCAACAGGGCGATGGATCGACCTTTCATAGACCCTCCTTCTATATGCCGTCTCGTTCACAGGGTTGAAATCCTGTGACTGGCGGGACTCGACTTTCCCACGATCGTCAATGACTGTGACCGGAAGGCATCATATCACACTTTTGGCCCATACCGCATATGCTGTCCACCATTTCTTGAAATTGAAACGTCCTTCAGACCCTTTTTTTCACGATCGCCCCTTTACGGCGACTGGTTTCGGGGAACGCGTCCGCCCTGTAGAATAGGGTTCTCTCGGCAAAATTGAAGGCTTCCCGGGAAAGCCCTTGCCTGTTGGTATTTCAGACAGGGAAATAGTCCGTCAAGGCGCGTGGTCAAGCTGTGCGCCCTGACTGGGTGCATCCTGATGTGCAAAAAAAGCTTGATTTTATAGCTGGTTATGGTATGTGAACTCACGCTGTTTGCGGGACATGGAACGGAGCAGGCAACCCTTTGATCGGCATTTGAGGCATTCGGCTTTCGTACCGGGTCCAAGTAAAAAGGAGAACAGGAGGTATCAAATGAGCAAGGATAAGGAAAGCTGGCTGGAATTGTTATCCGTTCTGATCATCTGCGGTGTTGTCGGACTTCTCCTGTTGGTCCTGTTTGGGCAACTTTTGTTTGGATAACAGTCCAGCCTTGATGGCTCCTCGTGGCCCCTCCGGCCAAGGGTTGGAATCGGCCCGGCAGCATGGTGCCAAACAAGACTGCACTCAGCTTTGAAAAGTGGCGTTCAAACTGTTGGGTTAGATGATGGCCTGCGCCTCGCCCGCGGAGCACTCCCGTCAGAGATGCCCTCCGCGCAAGTGTGGGAAGGCTTCGCCCTCCGGGAATTGTCTCGCCAAATGTACGGGGTGGACATTCCTGAAATGCCGGTTCCCATCCACCCGCGCCACATTTGATAAGACGCCCCGTTTCTTCACATAATGCAGGCCTCTATGATCTGGAGGTTCGTGGAAAAACGGATATTGTCTACTATCCTTCCTACCCATTGAATACACCTCTTGTCTCCCAAAAATACATGCCGATCGCCCTCGGTGACTCCCCCCGCGTTTTCTCTGCATTTGGGTTATGTGCATGCTTTCGAAGAAACGCTCAAGGAAACGGGTATGGACCTTACCGGTCAACCGGTGTCTATTGAATCGACCCTGAGCGAGAACAGCTTCGATTTCGGCCTGACCTGGAGATTCTAACGAGACTGCAACGTCACGGGCCCGGTCGCGGAGTTTTTTTGGTGCCGGACCGGTCATCCTTCCGGGCGAAATTTTTTTGCAAATCACAGCTGAGTTTTTTGATAGATACGCCCATATTTCCCGAATATCACGCATCTCAAGGCCACGCTAACCGTTTAAGATCACAAGACATATCTTAAGGTACCTTGAATTGGCACATCTCTTGCTTTACCTTATAGACAGGGTGTATGGCATCAAGAGGATTGCCAATGTAACCCTGCATGAAAGGGGGCGATCGTTGTGGCCAAAGCAGAACAGACGCATGAGGGGACGAACGTACTCCCTGAGACCGAAACCGGTGCAAAGGTGGCCCTATGGTGGTTGAGGCACTTCGATAGTATTACTCATTTCTGGACCGGGTTTAGTTGGGTCTGGGTCACAGGCCTTCTCCTTTGTGCCGTCACCGGACAACTTGGGTTGAGAGAAGCGCTATCCCTTATCTTTGTCATCGGCGTCATTGCAAACACGGGTGTATACTGCGGCATCAAGACGCTGGCGAGTTATTTGAAACACCTGAGGAATAGCGCTGAAAAAGAAGAAGCCCATGAACTGATGACAAAAATCATCAGGAAACGGATGGCGATTACGCACTGAGAGGACGGCATTGCCCCTCATGACTCATCAAGCCCTTGTTTTCTTCCATTACATGGACAAGCGCCTTCCCTTGAAGTTCGTGGCGCCGTGCCCCAACGGGGAGTATTATACTGTCTCGCTCAAAGGCTTTTCAGACGCGCATGGGCTTCTGCGAGCTGATACACCCAGAGCATTTTCGTCCATCCTTGCGGGTCTCTGCCGGCAGGACAAGCGGGCACCCAAACGACCACTTCAGAAGCAGGCCCATCAATAAAGTCCGATATATCTCCAGAAGTCGGAAATGCAGAGTTAAAGAACAGGCAGGAAAAGGCCGCGGAAGCTCCGATGGCCTGATAAGCAAAAAAGGAGATCCCGGATCGGGGTCGTTGTCTCTCCTAAGTCCTTTTTGGGTGTCGAGAGTTTCTTTCGCCGCTGATCCGAGATGTCCCCTTTGATAATTTTATCGGCCCCACCGGGAAAAACTTGAGACAAAAAACTCCTGCGAACTGCACACGGCCCGGAGAGCCGCTCCATTGATCACCGGGCCGAAACACACCGCAGGGACAAGGTTGACTTGACCCTGCAGACTGATGATCGGACCGTGCCAAGGTCATTCAGGTTCTGTACCGGCCCAGCACTGACTGTGATGTGTGCAAGAATCCCCGCAAAAAACGTCCTCATAGGCACCACCCACATTTTGCTGAGATCCTCGACCTGACCACATAGGGATTTTGGGAGCTGGAAACTCCCTTGCACCCCAGGAAAACCAAACGTCGCGGGCGTAACATCATTGTCTGACCCTCATACGGAATCCGGCTGAAAACATCTTTTGAAGGAGGAAACCCCTGTAATGTGGACAAAATTTACTCTGTCTGGTAAGAAATACTTTTCAAGGCTCACACAGACGACTCAAAACCCGATACCTGGAGACATTAAGCATGACTTTGAAGACTTTACCTCACGTTCACATTGTGGTCCCCGGGCGAGAAACCGCGATCGAAGTCTTCAGTCGCCTTTTGGAGACTTTCATGTGATATTCTAACGTTGATGAACTCGCAAAAAGTCGGAAAATCGACTTTTCCGTCATACCGGCCCCGCATCAAGGGCGGGATAAACTGCAGCCGGTATCCAGTAAAATCAATAAGTTAAAATCCCTCTGGACCCCGGTTTTCACCGGGGTGACGACTTTTTGCGAGACCATCAACGTTAGCTAACCACATTTCACAGGTCAAGCAGATGGAAAAAATTCTGGAATACTCAATCATCGAGCAAATAGGGGATGCAGGGGGGGTCTGTGCCTATCGAGTGGAAAATAGTGATAGCCATGGGACTCTTATCATAAAGGTTCTGAAAACCAAATACCCCTCCCCCTCTGAAATAGCCAGGTTTCTCCAAGAATATGCAATCATTCAGCGGATTGAGATCGAAGGGGTTGTTAAGGCGATCGATGTGAGACAGCATAAGGGCAATGTTGCGTTAATACTTGAAGATTTTGATGGGGTTCCACTGAGAAGTTGTATTGATGAAAAAAAGTTCGACACAACTACCTTCCTGAAAATTGCCATCCAAGTGTCTGAAACTTTAGGAAATCTCCATGAAAATGATGTTGTTCACAAAAGCTTAACACCTCACAGTATACTCTGGAACAAAACAGGCGGGAAAGCCAAAATAACGGATTTCGGCGCCATAGCAGAGCTCACCCATCAAAATGAAGCAATCTACGATGCCCGGGTAATAAGAGAATCCCTAGCCTATATGTCACCGGAGCAAACCGGGCGAATGAACCGGACGGTGGATTATCGGACAGACCTGTATTCACTCGGTGTCGTATTTTATGAAATGCTCACAGGTCATATCCCATTCGAATCCGACGACCCCTTAGGGATGATCTATTCCCACATTGCCAGGAAACCATTGCCACCCGCCGAGCTGAATTCAGAGATTCCCGCGCCGGTCTCAGATATTGTAATGAGATTGTTGTCTAAGACTGCCGAAGAGAGATACCAAAATGGTTACGGCCTCATGGTTGATCTCCAAAGATGTCTCGATCAGCATCGAAATACCGGAAACATCGAATCTTTTGAATTGGGCCAACGGGATGTTTCTGTCAAATTTCGTATTCCCGAAGAACTCGTTGGTCGGGAGTATGAAATCGACACACTGATGTCAGCCTTTGACCGGGTGAGCCGAGGCGAGAAAGAGATCATGCTTGTTTCAGGATACCCGGGAGTCGGTAAGTCGGCACTCGTCAACGAAGTACATAAACCTATAGTGGCAAAGAAGGGCTATTTCATATTCGGAAAATGCGAACCCTTGAGAAGAGACTTGCCTTACAGTTCTATAATTAACGCCCTCCAGAAATTGGTTCGGCAGATACTGAAAGAGAGCCCTAAGCGGGTAGACATCTGGAAAAAAGAACTTACAAAAGCGCTTCGAAACAAGGGGCGTGTGGTCACTGATGTCCTTCCCGAGATCGAACTGATTATCGGGAAGCAACCGGATGTCATAGAACTTAGCCCTGAAGAATCGCAGAATAGATTCAACAGGGTCTTCAGGAGCTTCACTAGAGTATTTGCAAAACAAGAGCACCCCCTCGTGCTTTTCTTGGATGATTTGCAATGGGCTGATTCTGCGAGTCTTCATCTTATGGAAAATTTGATCACCGATCCTGATATCCAATTTCTTTTTTTGATCGGCGCATATAGGGATAGCGAGGCGTCAGAATCCCACCCCCTGCAGAAGATCCTTAAGAATTTTAAACAAGCAGGACTTAGTGTCCACAAAATTTCTCTTTCCCCGCTAAATGTTTCCCACGTGAACCGCATCATAGCTGACTTGTTCAAGGCTGATGCCGAAGAGTCACTTCCGCTCGCCCAGATCCTCTATAACAAAACCGGAGGAAATCCGTTTTTCCTCAAGCAATTCATAGAAACACTGTATCAGAAAGGCTTTCTTACATTGAATCCGGCAATGGGCTGGCATTGGCACATGGATAAGATTCAGCAGATGCAGGTTACGGACAATGTGGTGGATCTTATGGTGGCAAAGATTATTGGACTGCCGGTCAATGAGAGAACGATGTTGGAAGTTTGTGCGTGCATCGGCAACCGGTTCGACCTTGAAACCTTGTCGAATGCTCTTGACAAATCCATAGCCTCGACCCTGGGTCACCTAAATAATTCCATCTCCCATGGTCTTATCAATATCTCCGATGACACGTATATGTTCCACCACGATCGAATTCACGAGGCTGCATATTCTCTCATTCCAAAAGAAAAAAGAGCCGAGCTCCATTGGCGAATCGGAAGACTTGTTCTTAATAAGACCAACGAAGAAGAACTCAAAGACAAAATATACTATATTGTGAATCAGCTTAATCTTGGAGCGGACTCGCTTTCTAAAACCGAAGAGCGAGTCGAACTGGCGCGTTTAAATCTTGCGGCAGGCCTGAAAGCCAAGGCCTCCACTGCTTACGAGGCTGCCTACCGCTTCTTCACCCAGGGGACAGGTCTCCTTCCCCGCGACGGATGGGAGACACTTTATGATCTGGCACTCGCACTTTATCTTGGGGCCGGCGAAGTCGCATATCTCATCGGAGATCAAACCCGCGGTGACAGACTTCTTGACGCAGTCCTTGACAGGGCAAAGAGTTCACTGGATAAGATAAGGGTCTATGAAATCAAGATCTCTTCCTATACTTCTTTGCATAGATACGAAGAAGCCCTGCAATTCGGAAGAGCAGCCCTGAAGCTTCTCGGTGTCACTCTGCCTCGAGGCTTCACCCGGCTCCACGTAATCAGAGAGCTGCTGATTGCAAAATACATGATGAGAAAGCGCACGATAGAGGAGCTGATAGATCTTCCGGAGCTCACCGATTCACGCACACTGTCAGTAGCTCGCATTCTCGTGTTGTGTGTTCACTCCAGCTACATAGGTCAACCCGACTCTCTGATCATAATCATACTGAAGCTCCTTAACTTAACTCTGAAGTTCGGAAATTCTTCTTATGCAGCTTACGCTTATGCAGCCTACGCTGCCGCGTTGTGTGGCATACTGGGAGACGTCCAACGGGGATACCGATTCGGAAGACTGGCTGTGCGTGTTCTTGATAAATTTAACGCAGAGGAATTGAGATGTAAGGTTTATTTTATCCTTGGGAACTACGTCAACCATTGGACCGGACCCGTTAAACAGAGTATTGACTATTTTCATAAAGCATATAGAAGCGGCATAGAAACGGGTGGAGACTTGTCATATGTATCCATGGCGTTACTTCACTATGGAGTCTTTTCATTTTGGTCAGCTGGAACGCTTGACGAGGTCGCAAAATGGTACGGGCAACACTATGAAGAGATGAAGC
>Ga0307423_1000454_pt1 | contig 27631 bp, 26 predicted proteins | sample SalMarWE160310MG_FD_202154 | JGI IMG/M metagenome (GOLD analysis project Ga0307423, IMG submission 202154) | Salt marsh sediment microbial communities from the Plum Island Ecosystem LTER, Massachusetts, United States - WE1603-10 | ecosystem: Environmental > Aquatic > Marine > Intertidal zone >... | reverse complement strand
AGCGGGCTGCGCAGGGTGGCCGAGCGGGGGGGGCCTCGAGAGCCCGCCTTCGAGGAGGGAGCTCTTCTGCAGCGGGTGGCGGCGATCTTTCACGGCCTCGACCGCGACTACATCGCCCGCATCGCGGCGGACGGTGAGATCGCCGCGGTCCACCAGCGGGTGCTCTCGGAGGTGCGCCAGCGCCTCGCGCTGTGCTGAGCCTGGCGGGTCACGAGGTGAGGAGAGGGGCCAGGGCCTTGCCGGTGTGGCTCGACGGGTTGCTCGCCACCTCTTCGGGTGTCCCCGAGGCGACGATCTCGCCGCCCTTCTCTCCTCCTTCGGGGCCGAGGTCGATTACAAAGTCCGCGGTCTTGATCACGTCCAGATGATGCTCGATCACCACCACCGTGTTGCCGCGGTCGACGAGTCGGTTCAGCACGTCGAGAAGCTTCTCCACGTCGGCGAAGTGGAGACCCGTGGTCGGCTCATCCAGCAGGTAGAGGGTTCGCCCCGTCCCCCGGCGCGAGAGCTCCCGGGCCAGCTTGATGCGTTGGGCCTCGCCGCCTGAGAGCGTGGTGGCCGGCTGGCCCAGTTGAATGTAGCCGAGGCCCACTTCGTAGAGGGTCTGGAGCGGACGCCGCACGCTGGCCACGTTCTCCGTGAATCCCAGCGCCTCCTCGACGGTCATCTCGAGGACGTCGGCGATGGTGCGGCCCTTGTAGCGGATCTCCAGGGTCTCGCGGTTGTAACGGCGCCCGCCGCACACCTCGCAGGTGACGAAGAGATCGGGGAGGAAGTGCATCTCGATGCGCAGCACGCCGTCGCCCTGACAAGATTCGCAGCGCCCACCCTTCACGTTGAAGGAGAAGCGGCCCGGGCTGTAGCCGCGCACGCGTGCGTCGGGCACCTGGCTGAAGAGCTGTCGAATGCCGTCGAAGGCGTTGGTGTAGGTGACCGGGTTGCTGCGCGGCGTCCGGCCGATCGGCGCCTGGTTCACGTCGATCACCTTGTCGATCTGCTCGATGCCATCGAGGCGGTCGAAGCTGCCGGGGAGCGCCTTCGCGCCGTGGAGACGTTGGGCCAGGGCGCAGTAGAGGGTGTCGTTCACCAAGGTGGACTTGCCCGAGCCCGATACTCCTGTCACCACCGTGAACAACCCGAGGGGGATCCGCAGCTTCAGGTTCTTCAGGTTGTGTTCGCGGCAGCCGGTCATGGTGAAGACCCGGTCGGTCGCCCGACGCCGGCGCTTGGGAACGGGGATCGAGAGGCGTCGCGCCAGGTAGGCGCCGGTGAGCGAGGCGGAGTTCGCCACGATCTCCTCTGGCGCGCCCTCCGCGACGATCATGCCGCCGTGGATGCCGGCGCCGGGACCCATGTCCAGGACGAAGTCGGCGCTGCGGATGGTGGCTTCGTCGTGCTCCACGACGATGACGCTATTGCCCAGGTCTCGGAGCCGCTTCAGGCTCTCGAGAAGTCGCTGGTTGTCGCGGGAGTGCAGGCCGATGGAGGGCTCGTCGAGGATGTAGAGCACGCCCATCAGGCTGGAGCCGACCTGGGTGGCGAGGCGGATGCGCTGGCCCTCGCCGCCAGACAGGGTGGCGCTGGCGCGATCGAGTGTCAGGTAGTCGAGGCCCACGTCGGCGAGGAAGCGCAGCCGCTCGCGGATTTCCTTCAGGACCCGCTCCGCGATGGTCTGTTGCAGTGGAGCGAGCTTCAGTCCCTCCAGGAACTCGGTGGCCTGGGCGATCGAGAGGCGGGCCAGCTCGTGGATCCCGAGGCCTCCTACGCGGATGCTGCGCGCCTCGAGGCGCACCCGCGCACCGTCGCACTCGGGGCAGACGCCCGGACTCATGTAGCGGCGCAGCTGCTCGCGGCTGCCCTCGGCGCTGCCCTCGTTCGAGCGTCTCGCCAGCTCGCCGATCACCCCATCCCAGGGTCGCTTGATCCGCTCGGTACCCTTGCCGCGCTCGAAGCTGAATGGAACCAGCGTCGTGCCGGTGCCGAAGAGGATGGCATCTCGCGCCTTTCGGGGCAGGCTGCGCCAGGGTGTGTCGGTGTCGATGCCGAGGTGCGCGGCCAGGGAAGCCAGGAGCTCGGTGTAGTAGCGCGGAATTCTCCTGGCGCCCCAAGGCTCGATGGCGCCCCCCGCGAGAGAGCGCGTGTCGTCGGGGACGATACGGGCGGGGTCGAAGGTCTCCTGGGTTCCGAGACCGTCGCAGCGCTGGCAGGCACCGTGCGGACTGTTGAAGGAGAACAGCCGTGGTGCGATCTCCGGAAACGAGACGCCGCAGTCGACGCAGGCGCTGCTCTCGGAGAGCAACCACTCGTCGTTTCCCGGTCCCGCGTCGATCACAACCAGGCCGTCGGCCATCTCGAGCGCCGTCTCGATCGACTCGGCGATGCGGCTCCGCGCGGCTTCCTTCACGATCAGCCGATCCACGACCAGATCGATGTCGTGCTTGCGCTTCTTCGAGAGGGAGATCTCCTCGGCGAGGTCGCGGATCTCGCCGTCGATGCGCGCGCGGACGAAGCCCTGGCGGCGGAAATCGTCGAGCTCTTTCTGGTATTCACCCTTCCGTCCCCGCACCACGGGACCGAGGATCTGGGCCCTCGCGCCCTCCCCCAGCGCCAATACCCTGTCGGTCATCTCCTGGACGGTCTGACTGGAGATGGGCTTCCCGCAGCGGTAACAGAAGGGCTCACCGATCCGCGCGTACAGCAGGCGCAGGTGATCGTAGATCTCCGTGGTGGTGCCGACGGTGGAGCGGGGATTCTTGCTGACGGTGCGCTGCTCGATGGCGATCGCCGGCGAGAGCCCCTCGATCGACTCGACCTCCGGCTTGCTCATCTGCTCGAGGAATTGCCGGGCGTAGGCCGAGAGGGACTCGACGTAGCGCCGCTGCCCCTCGGCGTAGATGGTGTCGAAAGCGAGCGAGGACTTACCCGATCCGGAGAGCCCGGTGATCACGACCAGGCGATCGCGGGGGATGCGGACGTCGATCCCGCGGAGATTGTGCTCCCGGGCGCCCTGGATGACGATGTGGCTGTGACCCGGGGGGGCGGGAGACGTCAAAATCTGTCTTTCCCCAGGTCCAGATCGATGGAATCCGCGCTGGTCTTGCCCTCATCACCGAGGCGCGCGGCATCGGCGAAGACGCCCTTGAGCTCGATGTAGGTCTGCTCGCGCAGCTCCTCGATGAACTTGGAGTACTCCTCACCGAGACGCTGCTGGTAGAGGAAGTCGGCGAGGCGGCCCCGGACGGCGTCATAAGTGACCTGCTCGTAGGGCCGTTTCGAGACGACGTGGAGCAGGTTGCAGCCGAAGGGCATCTCGATCACCTCGCTGGTTCCGCCAGCGGGAAGGGGATCGATGGCATTCGTCATCCAGGGCGCCAGGGAGCTGGCGTGGAGCCAGCCGATGTCTCCACCCTGTTCCGGATTCACCGTGGAGACCTCGGCCGCGACCTCCCCGAACGACTCTCCGCCGCGGATCCGGAGCAGCGCCTTCTGAGTCTGGTCACAGGCGAGGCGGCGGGAGGCGGGATCTTCGCTGTCGAAGGGAACCAGGATGTGGCGGAGATGTACCTCCGTTCCTCCCGTAGGCTGGTCGGCGTACTCCTCGTCGTAGAGCGCCCGGATGTCCTTCTCCTCGACCCTCACTCGCGCGCCGATCATTCCGTTGATGACCTTCGCGTGCTCGATCTCCGAGCGGATGCGCTCGCGGTAGATCTTGAAGGGGAGCCCCTGGGCCTCGACGCTCTTCTTCAGCTGCTCGATGCTGAGGCCGTTTTCCGTGGCGATGCTCTCGATGGCGCTGTCGATTTCGGCCTCCGTGGCGTCGAGCTCCGCACGCCGCACCACCTGCCGGATCAGGGCGCGCTCGATCATCCGCTCCAGGATTTCAGCGTGGAGCATCGCGATTTCCTTGTCGGTGGCCCCTTGCTCGTGCAGCCGCCTCTCGGCCGGCTCCGCGATCTGCTGGACCTCCGAGATCAGGACGATCTCGCTTCCGACCTGGGCGGCGATGCCGTCTACGATCTCCTGCGCGGCGGCGGTGCCCACGACGAGCAGGGTGATCAGAAGGGCGAGCGGTGTTCTCATGGACCTCTCGATACCGGATCTGAGTCGCGCGACATGAAGCACGAATGGTACCCTGCGCCCTCCGCGCCGGAAAGATTGGGCGGCGACAACGGCTTCTCCTCCGGCAGCCCAGCGCGGAGCGCCCCGAGCTCCGAAGGCAGAGCCGCAGAAGCCCCGTTGGAGTGTCGCGAGCCGGACTCGACCGCTAACCTCTCCCCCGGGGTGGAGGGAGATGGCGCAGATCACGCTTTACGGTCCCCGCGAGGTGCCCTTCGTTCTGAAGGTCGAGCTCGCTCTGGTTCTCAAGAAGCTCGACTTCACTCCGGAGGTGCCCAGCGGCCCCGAGGACTACAAGCGCTGGAACCCGGAGACCGGGTTGCTACCGGTGATCGACGTGGACGGCACCCGCGTCCATGACTCCTCGGCGATTCTCGACTTCCTGGACGAACGCTTTCCCGAGCCGCCCCTGGTATCCAGCGATCCCAAGGCCGCGTCCTCCCAGCGAACGCTCGAGTCCTGGGCCGAGGAGACCTTCTCCTTCTACTGGACGAGCTATTTGCGCACCCTGGTTCGTGGCGGCGAGGGGGCGGACTCCGACGCCTCGGCCGGGTCGCGCGCAGGTCCGCGCTCGCGCCTCTCGAGGCGAAGGAAGGCCCCTGCATTGAACCTCGAGGAGGGACTCGGCAAGGAGTTCGGCCAGCGTCTGGACGATCTGGTCAACTTTCTCGGCAGCCGACCCTTCTTCTACTCGGACCGGGTGAGCCGCGCGGATCTGACCGTCTACGCCTTCCTCAACTACATCCCTGAGACGGCGGGGCCGGTGAAGGCCATCGTCGTCTCGCGCCAGCCGCTGGTCGATCTGATGGCCCGGATCGAGGCCGCCGTCCGCTCGTGAGCGATTCCGCGCCGGGCTATCGGCGCATTTATCGGGTGGTGCGACGGATTCCCAGGGGAAAGGTCGCGACCTACGGGCAGATCGCGGTGCTGGCGGGAATTCCCCGGCAGCCCCGGCAGGTCGGCTACGCGCTCTACGCGCTGCCGCGGGGAAGCGACGTGCCCTGGCAGAGAGTCATCAACGCCAAGGGCGAGGTGAGCCAGCGCTCGACGCCGGGGTACGAGGGGGTGCAGCGCGCGGTGCTCGAGAGCGAGGGGGTCGTCTTCGATACACGCGGCCGCGTCGATCTCACCCGCTACCAGTGGCGGCCGGCTGAACGGTGGAAATCCCGCTAGATCGTCAGGTGGTGATTTCTCTGACTCGGACGAGGGGATGATCGGGGGAGGTTTCCCCGGTCAGATCGACCTCCGCTTGCACCGACCAGATGTCATCGCCTTCCGGATCGGCCAGCACCTGCTGGACCTCCCAGACGCGCGGTGCGGTCTGCCGAATCGCGGTGCGGTGGGCCTGACGCGCGCCGGGATCGAAGAGGATCCGCTCGTACTCGTCGTGGAAGGGGGCCAGGGCCTCGGCGAAACGAACGGCGTCCCAGGGGTCGTCCGGGTCTTGTCGCACGCAGCGGGCCGCCTCCTCGTAGTTCCGCTCGGAGAGAGCGCGCACCAATTCACGCATCTCGGAGCGCACCCGGGCCCGAAAGGCCTTCGGAGTCAGGGCCAGATCGAGCTTCGGAAGGGGCGCTGTCTCTACACCTTCGATGCGCTTCGCCTCGGGGTGAAGCTGCCGCTCCCACTCCTCGAAGAGGCTCGAGTCGACCCGCTCGATCAGGGTCCGCAGGTAGGCGAGGATATCGTGGATCTCGTCGCTCTTGGCTGCATCCGGTACCGAGCGGGAGAGAGTGCGGTAGACCTGCCCCAGATAGCGCAGCAACAGTCCCTCGCTGCGCTGGAGCCCGTAGAGCTGCACGTAGCTGTCGAAGCGGCTGTAGCTCTCCAGCATCTCCCGGGCCACGGATTTGGGGCGGACGTTCTCCTGGGAGGTCCAGGGGTGTCTCCCGGCGAAGATCTCGAAGGTGGCGTAGATGAACTCGGCATTCGGCTTCGGGTGCTGCACCTGGTCGAGCTTCTCGATGCGCTCCTCGTAGGGGACCCGCTCGGCTTTGAGCTTCGCCAGCAGCTCCGTCTTCAGCTTCGAGATCTGTTGGCGAAGGATCGGCACGGGATCCTCGAGAACCGCTTCGACCAGACTCAGCACATCGAGGGCGTAGGAGGAGTCTTCGCGGTCCAGCACCTCCAGCGCCTCGACCAGGTAGAGAGACAAGGTCTCGTGGAGTGAGAAGTCGCGCTGCAGGGCTTCGCTCACCCGGACCGTGCAGCGCACGCTGCCGCGCTCCCGGGTCAGCTCGACGATTCCAGCCTGCCGCAGCGAGCGGAAGCGCTCCCTTGCCTGGCGGCGAAGCCGCTGCTTCCGCTTCGGCTCCTCGTGGCAGCGCTCGATGAGCTCCCCCAGCCAGCGATAGCCATTGCCTTGGAGCACGGCCACCACCATCCCGTGGCTCACCTCGAATCGGGAGATCAGGGTCTCCGGCGGCCGCACGACCAGCTGATCGAAGGTCTGGCGGTTCCAGCTCACGAAGCCGCGGGTCGGGGCCTTCTTCTTGACGAGCTTCTTCTTTCCGCCCGAGCGGGCACCCTTCTCGGTGATCCGCTTGTTCTCGATCACATGGTCCGGGGCCTGACACACCACGCTGCCGCGGTCGTCGAATCCCTTGCGCCCGGCGCGCCCGGCGATCTGCTTGAAGTCGCGGGCGCTGAGGATGCGGACCTTCTCCCCGTCGTACTTGCAGAGCTTGGTGAAGACCACCGTGCGGATGGGAATGTTGACGCCCACGCCGAGGGTGTCCGTTCCGCAGATCACCTTGAGCAGGCCGCGCTGGGCGAGTTGCTCGACCAGCAGGCGGTATTTCGGCAGAAGCCCGGCGTGATGGATGCCGATCCCGTGTCCGATCATCCGGCGGACCTCTTTGCCGTAGGGAGTATCGAAGCGGAACTCGCCGATCGCCTCGGCGATGCAGCGCTTCTCGTCCCTGCTCGAGATCTTCGCGCTGGTGAGCGCCTGGCCGAGCTCTGCGCACTCGCGCTGGGTGAAGTTCACGATGTAGACGGGTGCCCTGTCGGTCTGGAGCAGGTTCTCGACCGTCTCGTGGATGGGCCGCTCCTGATACTCGAAATCCAGGGGCACCGGCCGCTCGTCGGAGTGGACGTGGGCGACCTCGCGTCCGCTGCGCTCGTGCAACTTCTCCTCGATGGAGGCGGTGTTGCCGAGTGTGGCGGACATCAGCAGGAAGGTCGTCCTCGGCAGGGTCAAGAGAGGGATCTGCCACGCGCTCCCTCGCTGGCGATCGCTGTAGTAGTGGAATTCGTCCATGACGACGTAGGGGGCGTCGGTGGCCTCGCCCTGTCGCAATGCCATGTTGGCGAGCACCTCGGCGGTGCAGCAGATGATTGGCGCTGCCCAGTTGAGGCTGACGTCACCCGTCAGCATTCCCACGTTCTCTGGCCCGAAGACGTCGCAGAGGGCGAAGAACTTCTCGCTCACCAGGGCCTTGACGGGGGCGGTGTAGAACGAGCGCTTTCCCTCGCAGCGCCCCTTGAAGTGCAGGCCGAGCGCAACCAGGGACTTGCCGGAGCCGGTGGGCGTGCTCAGCACCACGTGGCGGCCGGCCATCAGCTCGAGCAGCGCCTCCTCCTGGGCCGGATAGGGCACCAGGCCCGTCTCGCTCACCCAGCCGAGGAAGCGATCCAGGATCGCGCCGGGATCGCGAATCGCCGCGCCCAGCGGCACCCGAGATTCGAGGGAAATCACCCGTTCTTGGCGGCGAAGTCCCTCATGAACTGCACCAGGACCTCGCACCCGGTGCGGGGGAAGGCGTTGTAGATGCTGGCGCGCATTCCGCCGACGGATCGGTGGCCCTTGAGTCCATCCAAACCCTGCTTTGTGGCCTCGGCGATGAACTTCGCGTTGAGCTCCTCGCTCGGGGTGACGAACGTGATGTTCATCATCGATCGGCTGTTCTCCGTGGCGGTGGCGGTGTAGAACTCCGACTCCCCGAGGACGTCGTAGATCAGAGCCGCCTTCTCGGCGTTGCGCTTTTCGATCTCGGCGAGACCTCCCTGCTCGAGCAGCCAACGGACCACCCGCCCCAGCACGTAGACGCAGAAGACCGGTGGCGTATTGTAGAGGGAGCCGCCCTCGGCGTGGATCGCGTAGTCGAGCATGGAGGGAAGCTCGCGCACCCTGCGCTCCAGCAGATCGCGGCGCAAGATGACCAGCGTCACCCCGGAGGGTCCGAGATTCTTCTGGGCCCCGGCGTAGATCAGGCCGTAGCGATCCACGTGGATCGGCCGCGAGAAGATGTCGCTGGAGGCGTCGCAGGCGAGCCAGACCTCACCGGGAGGTGTCGGCTCACTGCGGAACTGGGTCCCGAAGATGGTGTTGTTCGAGGTGAAGTGCACGTAGGCCGGCGCCTCGGAGTAGCGGGTCTGGCTCTCCTCGGGGATGTAGGAGAAGTTGGCGTCCTCGGAGCTGCATGCCACGTGGACTCCGCCGCAGAGCCGGGCCTCCTTCATCGCCTTCTTCGACCAGCTGCCGGTGATCAGGTAGTCGGCGGTGCGGTCCGCGGGAAGGAAGTTCGCCGGCAGCATGTAGAACTGGGTAGAGGCGCCTCCCTGCAGGAAGAGCACGGCGTAGTCGTCGGAGATGCCGGCCAGCTGGCGGCAGTCGGCCTCGGCCTCCGAAATGACGCGCTTGAAGGTCGCGCCACGGTGGCTGTGCTCGAGGATGCCGATCCCCGAACCGCCGATGTTCCAGAGATCCTGTCGAGCCTCCTCGAGGATCGGTTCGGGAAGAATCGCCGGACCCGGGGAGAAGTTGAAGATTCGATCCGCCATACTGTCACCTCGCTCTCGATTCCGGCAGGGGGGGTGCCCCAGGCCAAAGGGGGTCGATTATTTAGCTCAACGGGGACGGAGTTGCCTTTTGCCTTCTTGTCCCCCGGAAAGGTGTCCGCCGAGAAAGGGACCGCGAGAAGGCAAAAGGCAACTCCGTCCCCGCTCACGAAATCTAGCCGGTGTCGTCTCCGCCGGCGTGCCCGAGGACATCCAGGTAGACCCGGCGGATCGCCTCGGTGTGGCGGCGGTAGTCGTCCAGCAGGGGCGGCCGGACGCTGCCGGTCCGTTTGGATGGCGCGTAGCCCAGGGTGCGCCCGACGGATTCGAGGTCGCTGCGTTCCTCGCTCAGGTCGGAGATGGAGCGGTTCTCGACGATGCGGAGCCGGCTCGAGAGCCGCTTCAGGAACACCCAACCTTCCCGGAGCACGGCGACCTGCTCGGCGGAGAGAAGGCCCAGGGCGCCGATCCGCTCCAGCTGGTCGGCGATGGGCTCGGGCTCAATCAGCTCCGGATGCCGCGTGCCGTGCTGGAGCTGGCGCAGCTGGACCACCGTCTCCACGTCGAGCAGCCCTCCGCGTCCGGTCTTGAGGTCCCAGCGGCCGTGGACCTCATGAGCCAGCTCGGCCTCCATGCGCCGACGGATCCTGTGCATCTCGGCCATCGGCTCCTCTCGCAAGGGGCTTTGCAGGATCGCACCGCGCATCGCGATGAAGGCCTGGGCAAGCCGCTCGCTCCCCGCCACCGGACGCGAGCGCAGCAGGGCCTGGCGCTCCCAGACCTGGGCGTGCTGGGCGTGATATCGCTGGAAGGAGCCCAGAGAGGTGACGAGAAGCCCCTGGTTCCCTGAGGGACGCAGGCGGGCGTCGACCTCGTAGCAGACGCCCTCGGCAGTGGGGGTCTGGAGGGCCCAGCCGAGCTTCTGGGAGAGCCGTACGAAGGACGCCTGGGCCTCGAGCGCCCCCTGCTCGTCGGCTCCCTCCACGTCGAAGAGGAAGATCACATCGAGATCGCTGCCGTAGGTGAGCTCGCGGCTTCCGAGCTTGCCCATTCCCACGACCAGGAAATCACCGCTCTCGACGTTCTGGGTGGCACTCGGGCTGGTTCGGGTCAGCTGCCGGGTCGCCAGAGCGAGCGCCCCCTCGAGGCATACCTCGGCCACCTCGGTGAGGGCTGTCTCGGCCTCGGACGCGCTGATCTTCTCGGCCAGATCGAGGAGACCCACGTTGACGAGCTCGCGACGCTGGAACAGGCGCAGGGCGGCCAGCGAGACCTCGGCATCGTCGCGGCTCTCCGACGAGCCGAGCTCCTCGAGGATGGTGGCATGGGCCTCGCGAAGCTCGCTCTTGGAGAGCCACAGCTGGCTGGGATCGCTGAAGACCGGCTCGATCAGCTGTGGATGGGTGGCGAAGACCGTCGAGAGGTAGCGGGAGGCGCCGAAGAGCTTGGCGAGGCGGGTGACCAGCTCGGGGCGGTCGAGGAGCAGACCCCAGTAGAAGGTCCTGGTACCCACGCCGCGGATGAAGCGATCCAGGTTGTTCATGGCCCGCTCCGGATCGGCGGCGGAGCTGATCTCCCGGGCGAAGTGGCGTGCGAGCCCCTCGATCATGCCACGGGTCGATGGAACCGCGAGGAGCCGGGAGGCACCTCTGGCGAACAGATCGAGGACTCGCTCGGAGTCGTCCTCGGAGAAGAGACTGTCGAAGACCTGGCGCACCCGCGAGCGCTCAGCCTCGAGTCTGGCCTCGAAGCCCGCCCGGGCTTCTTCGCCCCGGTAGCCGAGGGCTCGGGCGAGCCGCTCCCGCGCCGCGGGGCTGGGCGGGATCAGATGGGTCTGGCGCTCCCCTTCCATCTGGAGGCGATTCTCGATGCGCCGGAGGAAGCGGTAGGCCTGCAGCAGCTCCTCTGCGAGGTTGGGCTCGAGGATTCCGGATTCGGCCAGAGCGCGCAGGGCGCCAGGAGCGGAGCGGCCCCGGATCTGGGGCACCCGGCCGCCGTGGATGAGCTGCAAGGCCTGGGCGACGAACTCGACGTCGCGGATCCCCCCGCGCCCGAGCTTGACGTCGAAGGCACCCTCCGCCAGCCCTTTCTGGCGCTCGATCTTCTCCTTCATTTCCTTGATGGCGTCGACGCCGCCCAGGTCCATGGAGACCTGGTAGATCATCGGATCGATGGCCCGAGCGACCCGCCAGCCGAGCTCGCGATCTCCGGCGACGGGCCTCGCCTTCATGAAGGCGGCCTTCTCCCAGGTGGCAGCCCACCCGTCGTAGTAGGAAGTGAGGGCGTTGCTGGAGGGGACCAGGAGGCCGTGGCTGCCCTCGGGTCGAAGGTCGAGATCGATGCGGTAGAGGAAGCCCTCGCCGCTGGTCTCCCCCACCAGCTTCGCGAAGCTGCGGGCGAGGCGCGTGAAGTACTCCTCCGGGGAGAGATCCCGCGGCCCGTCCCGAAGCTCCCCCGCACCCACCGCGGGACTCTCGTAGACGTAGATCAGATCCACGTCGGAGGAGTAGTTGAGCTCTTCGCCTCCCAGCTTGCCCAGCCCGAGGACGGTCAGCCCCAGCCTGGTCTCGCTTCCGTCTGCGCTCCTCCAGCGCGGCGGTCCCAGCTCGGCAGTCATGCGTGCGGCGGCGCGCGTCAGGGCGCAGGAGAGCAGACTCTCAGCTAGGTAGGAGAGCTCTCCCAGGACCTCCCCCACCCGGGCCTCGGGGACCAGGTCCTCGCAGCAGTCTCGTACGGTGATCCGGGCGAGCTCGACGTACTTGAAGCACCGGAGCGTGTCCGCTTCCTCCTCCTCGCCCGCTGCGGCCAGGGCGGCGTCGAGCCGCGTCCGATAGTCGGCGAGGGAACGCGGGGCTCGGAGGTCGTCCTCCACCAGGTCGAGCAAGGCGCCGGGATGACGCTGGAAGAAGTTCGAGAGAAAGGGCGCGATCGCACTGACCACGAAGAGCACCCGGCGCAGCTCGCTGGCCCGGCTCTCGCGGCTGGCTTCGAGACGTTCCGCATCGGCTGCGCCCAGGACTTCGATCAGCGTCGCCGCCCGGCGTGTGGCACTCGCCGGCTCCGGGCCTTGGGCGAGCGCCTCTTCGAGATCCGGCTCCAGTAGCGCTTGCACGGCGTAGCAAGCGTAGGGACCCGGGTGGGACGGGTAAAGCTGTGCAAGATTTGGGTGAGCATGGTGGCTGGCGGCGATACTCTCGCGGAGACCCTCGAAAGGGTGATCCAGGCCAGGGGGCGACTCCTGCGGGTCCAGAGGGTTCCCCTGGCCGGTCCGGCCGGCGCCCGCTCCTCGTCGGCGCTGCGTCTCACCTTTGATGCGGGAATCGTGACTCTGCGCCCCTGCGGGAACGAGGCCGATCTCGAGGTCCAGGTCGGGCACCTTCCGGACGCAGGGTCTCCGGTCTTCATCTCTGCCAGCGAGGAAGATCCCTGGTGGAAGGTGATGGGATGCGCGCTGACCCGCGTCCAGGTCCGGGCTGCCGGGGGCGTTTTGATGCAGTTCCGCGGCGACCAGGACAATCCCCGCTGCTTTGCCCTTTTCCCGCGGCACGGGGGTATCGAGGCATCGGTGGATCGCTGAGCTGATCCGCAGGCTTGCGTCCACGGATTGCCTGTGGACGGGGGGACAGGGCGTCACCCAGCGCCTCTCGCTGGCCACTTGATGAGTATGTGGAAGAAGTGGGTGCGGACGACGACCGGAGTAAGGATGATTCACAGTGGCTTTCTGATCCAGTCACTGCGCCGCCGCGGCGCCGTACACCGCTGCACCAACTGCGGTGAGCGGATGTTCGTGAAGCACGCGTCCGGCCTCTGCCCTCTCTGCTACAACGGCCGCCGCCAGCTGCGTCTCGATGAGCTTCTCCACCGCGCGCCCGATGAGATCGTCCTGGCGGGAGTCCTCGACGATCCGGCCATCGAGGTGGTTCCCGACGAGGGCTAGGTCCCCCGCGCTACGCTCGCGGCATGGCGATCTATCTGGTCCGGCACGGCGAGACGGCTGGGAACGCGGAGCGGGTGGTCCAGAAGCCCGACACCCCCCTTTCTCCAATGGGTATCGACCAGGCGCGGCGTCTGGCCCGGCGCCTGGCCAGCGAGGGCATCGGTCGGATCCTCTCGAGTGATCTCACGCGCGCGGCCATGACGGCCGAGGCGATGCGGGAGACCACCGGAGCACCCATCCGCTACGACGCCCTGCTCCACGAGCGGAACTTCGGCGATCTCCGCGGGACGCCCTACGCCGAGCTCGGTTTCGATCTCTTCGCCCCGGACTACGAGCCGCCTGGCGGGGAGAGCTGGGAGCGCTTCGAGGCGCGCATGGACGAAGCGTGGGTACTGATCCAGCGGGCGGCGGACGAGTGCCAGGAGAATCTCGCCGTGATCACACACGGCCTGGTGTGCCGTTCGGTGGTGGCGCGGCGCACGCGTCTGCCCGAGGGCGTGGCCCCGGACCTGAGCGGCCTCGCCTGGCGCAACACCTCCCTCACGATTCTCGACGGCCCGGACCCGTGGCGGGTGCGTCTCCTCAACTGCGGCGCCCATCTCGACGAGGCCGAGCTGGAAGAGGGCGGAGTGGTCTAGGCGATCGCCTTCTGGTCGCGGAGTCGGGCGATCTCTTTGGCGGAGAATCCCCACTCGGCCAGTGCCTCATCCGTGTGCTGGCCAGCGTGGGAGGGTGGGCGCGAGATCTCGGCGGGGGTGCGGCTGAAGCGGGGCGCTGGACCCGGTTGCAGCTTCCCGGCCACCTCGACGAAGGTGCCGCGGGCGAGGTTGTGGGGGTGCTGGTAGGCCTCGCCCATGCTGAGCACCGGAGCGAAGCAGACGTCGGTTCCCTCCATGATCTCGCACCACTCGTCCCGGGTCTTCGACTTGAAGATCTCGGTCAGGCGTTTGGCCAGAGGGCCCCAGGCGCTCCGGTCCATCTGGCGCGGGAGATCCTCACCCTCGAGACCGGTGAGGCGCAGCAGCTCCTGGTAGAACTGGGGCTCGATGGAGCCGATCGAGATGTACTTCCCGTCGGCGGTCTCGTAGGTGTCGTAGAAGTGGGAGCCCGTATCGAGCAGGTTGGTGCCGCGCTCGTCCTTCCAGAAGCCCGCGTGCCGGAAGCCGTGCATCATCGTCATCAGCAGCGCTGCGCCGTCCACCATGGCGGCATCCACCACCTGACCCCGTCCCGACCTGCTGCGCTCGAAGAGCGCGGTGACGATCCCGAAGGCCAGCAGCATGCCTCCACCGCCGAAATCACCCACCAGGTTGAGCGGCGGGAGCGGCTTCTCCCCGGCGCGGCCGATCCCGTGCAGTGTGCCGGCCAGGGCGATGTAGTTGATGTCGTGGCCGGCGGCGTGTGCCAGGGGCCCGGTCTGGCCCCAGCCGGTCATCCGGCCGTAGACCAGACGCGGGTTGCGTTCGAGGCAGACTTCGGGCCCGAGGCCGAGACGCTCCATCACGCCGGGGCGAAAGCCCTCCAACAGGACGTCCGCCTGCTCCACCAGCTTCACCAGCGCTGCCACGCCCTCGGGGTTCTTGAGATCGAGGCCGAGACTGCGGCGGCCCCGGTTGAGGAGATCTCCAGGCGGCTCCCCACCGGCTTTCGGGCCCACGTTCTGGGCTCGATCGATGCGCAGCACCTCGGCGCCCATGTCTGCCAGCACCATGGCAGCGAAGGGGCCCGGCCCGATGCCCGCGATCTCGAGGATCCTGACTCCCGCAAGCGGTCCCATGGTCTGCTTCCTCCGGCTCGAGGCCGCGAATGATAGAGGTGTGGGGTTCCGCGCGCCGCCACCGGGGGACCGAGGCCGCGCCGGAGCAGCGATCCGGTGAGAAAACAGGCTACGATGGCCGCTCGCCGTGTCCCAGCCGAAGCGATCTCCCCTGCTCTTTCCGCTGCTGGCGACTACCTTGGTCGCGCTGGCCTGCCGCTCCCCGGCGCCGCCTCCCTCGTCGCCGGAGGCGAAGCCACCCACCCCAGCGGCGACCGCCGCGCGCCGACCCGCCTCCCTGGTGGCGCCGACCACTCCACCAGCGCCCCCCGAAGCGGCTGCCGAGGATCCGACCCTGGTCCTGGTACGCGGCGTGTTGACCGCGCGGGCCGGGCATTTGGCGGATTCGCAGCGCGAGCGCCTCGCGCAGGGACTGGTGGAGGTCGAGCGGGAGCACGGCATTTCGGTACTCCTGCTGGTGGCGTTGATCGAGCGGGAGAGCCGCTTCCACCCGCTGGCGAAAGGACCGCGCGGCTCGCTCGGGCTGATGCAGGTGCGTCCCTTCGTCGGCGAGGATGTCGCTGGCAGAATCGGCGTTCCCTGGCAGGGCAAGAGGACCCTCTTCGACCCCGTGGCGAACCTCCGCATCGGCACCGCCTATCTCGCAGAGCTCCTGGATCGCTTCGGCAGCCAGGAGCTCGCCCTGGCCGCCTACAACATCGGTCCGAATCGGCTGGCTCGGCGCCTTGCCCGTGGCGACGTCAGGCCCCCCGCCTTCGTCCGCCGCGTGCTGCTGGAATACCAGGGACTGCAGCGGGAATTCGCATCCACCGTGACCGGAATCGGTGGTTAGACTTTCCGCCTGAGGGTCTGCGTCGCTCCGAGGAATCCCCCCATGAGCCAGTACGACTACGACCTCTTCACCATCGGCGCGGGCTCCGGCGGCGTGCGCGCCAGCCGCGTCGCTTCCTCCCTGGGCGCCCGGGTGGCCGTGGCCGAGGACACCTACCTGGGCGGAACCTGTGTGAACGCGGGCTGCGTTCCCAAGAAGCTCTTCGTCTACGCCTCTCACTACCCCGAGGACTTCGAGGACGCCGCGGCTTACGGCTGGAGCATCGGCGAGCGCCGCCGCTTCGACTGGAAGACGCTGCTCGGGAACAAGGACAGGGAGATCGAGCGGCTCAATGGCGTCTACGCGCGACTTCTGGACGCGGCTGGAGTCGAGCGCATCGAGGGCCGCGCCAGCCTTCTGGATTCGCACACCGTAGCGGTGGGCGAGAAGCGCCATACGGCGGCGACCATCCTGGTGGCCACCGGGTCGCAGCCCTGGATGCCGCGCATCCCCGGCATCGAGCTCGCCATCACCTCCGACCATGCCTTCCACCTGGAACGGTTTCCCGAGCGAGTGGTGGTAGTGGGCGGCGGCTACATCGCCGTCGAGTTCGCGGGCATCTTCCACGGAATGGGCGCAGCCGTCACGCAGCTCTACCGCGGTCCGCTCTTCATGCGAGGCTTCGACGACGACGTCCGAGTGAACCTGGCCGACCAGATGCGAAAGAAGGGAATCGACCTGCGCTTCGAGAAGAATCTCACCGCCATCGAGCGCAGCGGCAGCGGGCTCCGCCTGAGCGTGAACGACGGCAGCACGCTCGAGGCCGAACAGGTCCTCTACGCCTGCGGGCGGGTTCCGAAGACCGCGAACCTCGGCCTCGAGAAGGCGGGTGTCGAGCTGGGGCGGAATGGTGAGGTCATCGTGGACGACTACTCGCGCTCGAGTGTCCCCCACATCTATGCCATTGGAGACTGCACGGACCGGCTGATGCTCACACCGGTGGCCATTGCCGAGGGCATCGCCTTCGCGAACACCGTCTTCGCCGGAACGCCGACGCGGCCCGATCACAGCGGCGTGCCGACCGCCGTCTTCAGTCAGCCCCCGGTCGGCTGCGTCGGCCTTACCGAGGCCGAGGCGCGGGAGCGCTGCGATGCGATCGACATCTACCGCAGCAGCTTCCGGCCCATGAAGCACACGCTGACGGGGCGCGACGAGACCACCATGATGAAGCTGATCGTGGAACGGGCGAGCGACCGCGTGCTGGGCTGCCACATGGTCGGTCCCGACGCCGGCGAGATCACTCAGGGGCTGGCGATCGCCCTCAAGTGCGGTGCGACCAAGGCCCAGTTCGATGCGACGATCGGCATCCATCCGACCGCGGCGGAGGAGTTCGTGACGATGCGGGAGAAGCTGCCGGATCCGGGGTCGGCGTGAAGCGGGCGGAGAAGGCCGAGCGAATCCGCAAGATCCTGGATCGCCTCTACCCCCTGCCGCCGGTGCCACTCCGGCACCGGGATCCCTTCACCCTGCTGATCGCGGTGCTGCTGTCGGCCCAGTGCACCGACGAGCGGGTCAACCGCGTGACTCCCGCCCTCTTCGCGGAGGCGCGTACTGCCTCCGAGATGGCGAAGCTCCCGGTGGGGCGGATCCGCCGGCTGATTCGCTCCTGCGGACTCGCACCCTCGAAGGCGAGGAACATCTCGGCGCTCTCGAAGATCCTGGTCGCCGAGCACGGCGGATCCGTCCCCGAATCCTTCCAGGCCCTGGAGGCGCTCCCCGGCGTCGGCCACAAGTCGGCCAGCGTGGTGATGTCCCAGGCCTTCGGGCATCCCGCCTTTCCCGTCGACACCCACATCCACCGCCTGGCCGCCCGTTGGGGTCTCTCCAACGGCGTGAGCGTGGAGCGCACGGAACGGGATCTGAAGCAGATCTTCCCCGAGGAGGCGTGGAGCAGGCTCCACCTGCAGATCATCTTCTTCGGCCGCGAGCACTGTCCGGCCCGCGGGCACGACCTGGCGAGCTGCCCGATCTGCTCCTGGGCCGCCACCCGGAAGCGCATCGCCGAGGAGGGCCGTGGTCTCAGAGCAGTGCGCGGCCGCTCAGGTAGCCCAGGTACACCGCCAGCAGCCAAGCGCCCTCGACGCGGATGATTCGCCGCTGCTGGGTTGCACACACGACCCAGAGCAGCACCGAGAGCAGCGAGAGAACGCCGAGGTCGTGGATGCCGCCCGCGGGGACGGGGATGGGCCGGAGCGTCGCCGTGGCTCCCAGCACCAGCAGCAGGTTGAAGATGTTGGAGCCGATCACGTTGCCGATGGCGATCTCCGCGTGACCGCGCCAGACGGCGGCCAGGGAGGCGGCGAGCTCGGGGAGGCTGGTACCGATGGCGATCAGTGTCAGTCCGATCACTGCTTCGGAGACGCCCAGGGCGCGGGCGATTCCCATGGCGCCCTCCACGGTGAAGTGCGCGCCGATCACCAGGGCCACCAATCCGGCCGTCACCAATACCAGGCTCACGGGAACGCTCCAGCTGCCGGCGGCCAGCCCCACCTTCTCTCTCTTGCCCTCCCGCTGGCGGAATACGTCCCTGGCCGTGTAGTAGAGGAAGACACCCAGCAGCAGCAGCAACAGGATGCCGTCGCCACGCTGGTAGCGGGCGGAGGGGTCGCCATCGATAAGGGGGCCGAGCGCGAAGACGAAGACGAAGGCGGTGGCGAGCAGCATCATCGGAAGCTCTCGGCGGACGACGATGCTCTGTACGTCGATCGGCCGCAGGAGCGCGGTCAGCCCGACGATCAGACCGATGTTGGCCAGGTTGGACCCGACCACATTTCCGAAGCAGATCCCGGTGCTGCCGCGCCAGGCCGCGGTGAGGTTCACCGCCAGCTCCGGGGCGCTGGTGCCGAAGGCCACCACGGTCAGGCCCATCACCAGAGGGGAGATTCCCAGCCGGCGGGCCAGGGAGCCGGCGCCGCGCACCAGCGCGTCGCCACCGCCGAGGAGCAGTGCCAGACCGATCAGGAGCAGCAGGAGATCCATGGTTGCCCGTCGAGCATATCGCGAACGCGGGCGGGCGTGCCGCTCGCCTCCTCGGGGAAACGGACAGTGGCTCACCGCGAGCTTCGGCAACGATCCGGGCTAAGATCGGTCTGAGAGGAACGACGATGGCAAAGAGGGTCGACTGGTACTACCACCGCAAGGGCTGAACGTCCTCTGGGAGAGCGTCCAAGTTCTTGGACGCCAACGGAATCGAGCCGCGGGAGACGGTTCCCGCCAGTCGCAAGCTCGGCCGCAAGGACGCCGCCGCCCTGGCCAAGGCGGCGTCCAGGGTGATCGCCGCCAAGGGCAAGAAGCGGGGCGAGTGGAAGACGGCGGGCAAGGCTCCAGCCGCGGTGATCGATGCGATGGTCGGCTCCACCGGCAACCTCCGCGCGCCCTGCCTGCGCACCGGGAAGACTGTCGTCGTCGGCTTCAACGAAGATGTCTACGCCGAGGTGCTGCTGTAGAGCGGGCACCGCGGAGGAGAGTCGGAATGCCCGTGTACGTCGTCGCACAGGGTCGGATCGAGAACCGCGAGATGCTCGATGAGTACGTCGCCAAGGTGATTCCCACCATTCAATCCGGTGGTGGACGGATTCTGGGCTTCGATGAATCACCCCAGGTGGTCGAAGGTGAGGTGGAGCATCCGCGCACCGTGATTCTCGAGTTCCCGTCATCCGAGGCCTTTCGCGCCTGGTACGACTCCCCCGGCTACCAGGCGATTCTTCCGCTTCGCCTCGAGTCGACGCCCGGGACCCTGATCGTCGTCGACGGGCTCGCGTCGTAGCAGACCCCAGATAGAAGGCGTCAGCGGTGGAGCCGCTCACACTGCAGATCCGCGAAATGGTCCCGACGGACTACGAGGCCCTTCGAACGCTCTGGGAGTCCTCGGAGGGTGTGGGTCTGAGCGATGCGGACTCCCCCTCCGGCTTCGAGCAGTTCCTGAAGCGGAATCCCCGTTTGAGCTTCGTCGCACTCGATTGCGACTGCCTGGTCGGGGGGGTGCTCTGCGGGCACGACGGACGCCGCGGATACATCCACCATCTCGCGGTTTCTCTCTCGCACCGTCGTCGTGGAGTCGCTCGAGCCCTGGTCTCCCGCTGCCTCTCGGGTCTCAGCGCCGAGGGCATCCAGAAATGCCACGTCTTCGTGTTCGATGAGAACGAGGCGGCCAGGGTTTTCTGGCAAGCCGCGAGTTGGTCTGCCCGAGCCGAACTCGTCATGTTCTCCAGCCCGACGGGTTGACGTCCGCTACGCACGGCGAGTTCCGCGCTGGATTCCGCGGCCCATATCTGGCTAGTCTCCATCCGAATCTCCCAGGAGGGCTTCGAAGTGGAGACGGTGCGAAACCGCGCGACCGACCTGTTTCCGTCAGTTCTGCTCACGGTCCTGAGCATGATTCAGGCCCTCGCCCTCGAGCTGCTCTGGGCCCGCCTCCGTGAGAGTCCCTACCTGTGGACGGTGGGCTGGGATGCCCTGCTCGGTTGGGTTCAGGTCGCCGCGATGCTTCTCGGGTTCCTGGTGGTGTGGCTCTTCTACGTCAGCATCGTGATGCGTTTCCGCTGGCTTCCTTCCCTTCCGGATTCGGTCGTCCCATTCGGGGTCGGAATCCTCGAATTCATCCTCATCGATCTGATGGGCCCCGATTCGTTGGGCCCCTGGTTCTATGTCCTCGCGCTCATCTTCGCCGTGTCCACCTGGGCAAGCCACACCATCTACCGCCGCGCGCGTCGAGATCCGGCCAACTCGGAGTTCTTCGAGTCAGTGCAGCCCGCTACGCTTCAGGACTTCGCGCCCGCGATCGGTGCAGTAGCGGGGTTTGCCTTTCTCGGGCTGGTCTTGCAGGTCTCCGGCAGTCAGCGCTGGCTGGCTCTTGGCTCACTCCTGGTCGCCATTGCTGCACTCGCCAACCAGATCAGGATGACTCGTTGGTACTGGCGGCGTTCGATCTCCGACGCGGCTTCGTCCGAAGCCGCGGCCTGACCGGGAGTTCTGGAAGATGAGGGCCGGGTGGCGGCGAGTCGGCTGGTACTTCGCACTCACGCTGCTCCTCCTGCTGCTGGTTCCGTTGATCCACGCCATCCGCGGGGGCGGAGCTCTCGACTTCGACACGGCGGCGGCTCGAGCGAGTGAAGAAACCGGTCTCGCCTGGACCTCGAACCTCTGGATCGTGGTTCGCCTCTGCCTGGCCGAACCGACACTCTGGCTGCTGGTGCTCGGATCCTCGGTTCCGAGCCTCGCCGCCCTGATCGTCTGCTGCTGGTCGGGGCCGGCGCAGATCCGACGCCTGTTCGGACGCTTCAGGCCGGTCGGCAATGGGGCTCCCCGGCGCGATGCCCTCCTCTCCTACGCTGTTCTGATCGCGGCGCTTCCTCTCTGCCTCCTGGCCGTGTACGCGCTTCGATCGCTGCTCCCCGGACCCGAATACTCCCAGCCCGCCGGCATCTTCGGGCCAGCGCTGGCCGCCTCCCTGCTGACGGCGGCATTCCTCGATCAGGGCGCGGTGCTGGAAGAGCTCGGGTGGCGGGGGTACGCCCTGCCCGAGCTGCAGGCGGGTCTGGCGAGCCCGCTGGGTGCCGCCGTGCTCGTCGGGGTGGGCTGGGGGCTCTGGCACGTTCCGAGAGACGTGGTTGCCGGAGTGATCGATCGCCTCGGCCCGGTACAGTACCTGCTGCTCTTCCTTCCCGCCTTCGTAGCGGGGACCGTGACGATGTCGATCGTCGCTGCGTACTTCGTCAACCGATCCGGGGGTAGCGTCATCCCCGCCATCATGGTGCACGGGCTGGGCAACGACGCGGTGGGCCTCTCCGGCATCGCCGCCATGGACGTCGCCCTCTCGCCCTATCATCAAGTCACCAAGCTCCTGCCCTTTGCGGTGCTCGCCGCCTGCATCGTGGCCCTGTCCGGGCGCCGGCTCGGCCTCTCCCGAGCGGCGCCGGCCGGTACCCGCCGGAAGCTTTCGTGACGGGGCCTCCGAGCGTGCTTCGGCCGATGGCGACGGCAGCCCTCCTGGCAGCACTTCTCTCCTTTGGGACCGGCGCCGCTCGCGCGGACTCCGGAGCTTCGTCGGCGGAGATCGACGCGTACGTCATCGCGGCACGGAGTCGTTCGGCATTCCGGGCTGCGCCGTCGCCACTTTCGATGCGGACGGGATACGCCATTCCGCGGCCTTCGGTGTCGCCGACGCGAGCGGAAGGCCCGTGACCGAGCGGACGCCCTTCGTGATCGGATCGATCTCGAAGGCCATCACGGCGTATGCGGCACTCGCCCTGGCCGAGGAGGGCAGACTCGACCTCGACGGGCCTGCTACTCGTCACCTCCCGTGGCCCACCTTCGCTGTGGACGCGGGCGTGGTCGTCCTCTTGCTCTGGGCCGTTCCTCGCCTCTGGGGGGTCCATCTCGACACCATGTTCTTCATCCAGCCGGACCTCGCCTGCTTGATGTGTGGCGTCGCCGCCCTCAGCGGAGTCATGGTGATTCTCCGCCTCTCGCTGCTTCTGGTGGTTCGCGCATCAGAAGACTAGAACGTCCGCTTCGCCGAGCGGGTTCCCCGGCCCGAGGAGGCCGTGGTAAGCTCGATGCTGGCCGTCGGGGCTCGAGGAATGGAGGGACCATGGAGATCGAAGGTGGATGCTATTGCGGCGCGGTTCGCTACAAGGTGCAGGGGGATCCGCTCTTCAAAGGACAGTGTCATTGCCGGGAGTGTCAGTACATCTCCGGTGGGTCTCCCAACCTGGTGATGGGCACGCAGGAAGCGGGCTTTTCCTATACCAAGGGCTCTCCGAAGGCATTCCGCCGTAGCGATCTCGAGAGCCCGGTCACTCGCGAGTTCTGTTCGGAATGTGGTACGCACCTGGTGAGCAGGGCGCCGAGTCTGCCCGGTGTAGCCCTTCTCAAGGTAGGTACGTTCGACGATCCGAGTGTCTTCGGCGCCCCTCAGATGGCGATCTTCACCATCGACAAGCAGAGCTTCCACCACGTGCCCGACGGCGTGGCGGTCTTCGAGCGCAGGCCGGGGTAAGGCCAACCGTGGAGCGGTGCCCCGGGTGACGAGCCGCTGAACGATGAGTCTTCAGACGAAGGAGGCAGAGGCGAGCCCCGTGTGGCTGCTGTTCCTCCACGGACCGCCCGGCTCGGGCAAGCTGACGGTCGCCCGAGAGCTGAAGACACTCACCGGCTTTCGTCTCTTCCACAACCACCTCGCCGTCGACCTCCTGGAGTCGGTCTTCGAGTTTGGGAGTCCGCCATTCATCGACCTGCGCGAGGAGTTCTGGCTGTCCGTCTTCCGCCAGGCGGCGCGAACGAACGTCTCGCTGATCTTCACCTTCGCACCCGAGCGGACGGTTCGCCCGGAGTTTCCAGCTGTCGCCGAATCCACCATCCTGGCCGGGGGCGGCCAGGTCCTTTTCGTGTCCCTTCGTTGCGACGAGTCCGAGCTCTAGCAGCGCCTCTCGGACCCTTCGCGCTCCGCCTTCGGCAAGCTGCGCTCCGTGGAGACATACCGGGAGCTGCGGGACTCCGGGGCTTTCGAGTATCCGCCCTTGCGCGCGGACATCGAGCTGGATACCGGCGCTCTCTCTCCAAGGGAAACCGCGCAGCGGATCACCGTCCGCCTGGGAGGCGCCTGAGTGATGCCGCAGCAGAGTGGCCTTCCCGATCTGCTGGGCCGGAGCAGCGAGGTCCAGGGTGAGGAGGTCATCAACCGGTTCGCCAACGGTCTCACCATCAAGACCGAGGTCTGGAGCAAGGGCGACAAGCTCCGGATACTCCCCCTGGGCAGTCCCCAGGGAAGTCTGATGAACCACATGCTGCACTTCCCGGAGCTGGTCCGAGGCAAGAGGGTCTTCGAGCCCTTTGCCGGCTCGGGGCCGCTCGGCTTGATGGCGTTGAACCTCGGTGCGCGCCACGTGGACTTTCTGGACATCAATCCCAGGGCGTCGGACTTCCAGCGCCAGAACGCCGAGCTCAATCAATTTCCGGCCAGCCGCTTCCGATCGTTCGAAGCAGACATCGCCACCTTCGAGCCGGAGGCCCCGTATCAGCTGATCCTGGCCAACCCGCCCTTCGTGCCGACTCCAAATGGGATCGACGGCACGATCACCTCCAACGGTGGGACCGACGGGAACCGCTTCGTCGAGATCCTGCTCCGGAGGCTGGAGGAATTCCTGGAGCCGCACGGCGAGGCGTTGATCCTCGTCTTTCAGCTGGTGAGCGGCCAACGGCCGCTCCTTCTCCAGCTGATCTCCGACCTGGTGGTCCGGCGGCCGGTCGGGCTGACGCCGTCCCAGAGGCGTCCCATTGGCTTCGCGGCGTACTGTCGAGCCTACACTCAGCTGTTTCCGAAGGCGCAGGAAGACATCGCCCGCTGGAGAGCTTCCCTGATTCGAGAGCACGGCGAAGACCTGAGCCTCTGCCATTACGTCGCCCGCGTTGGTCCTCGCGGGGATCTGCCGACCTCCTGTGTCATCCGGGACGACTTCGCGGAACAGTTCGGCGAGAGCTTCCTGGTTCCGTCCGACAACGAAGAGGAGTTCTCGATCGGCAGGGTCTTCGAAAGCCTCGTTCCCTCTGCGCAGCGCCGATGAGCATCCCTTGCGGCGTCCTCGCCAGGACCCGGTGAGAAATACGGGCTAGGATCGCGCCATGACCGGGCCCGCCTGGTTCGAGCGCTTCTTCGGAGAGGACTACTTCGAGCTCTACCGGGACGCCTTCCCGGAGACGCGCACGGCCTCCGAGGTGGAGGGGATCGCCTCGCTCCTGGGTCTCGGCCGGGGCGCGCGGGTCCTGGACCTGGCCTGTGGCCACGGCCGCCACTCCATCGGTCTCGCGAAGCGGGGTCTCGACGTCACCGGGTACGACCTGAGCGAGGTATTCCTCGAGAGGGCGCGAGCGGACGCCGAAGCGCAGGGCGTCAGCGTCCGGTGGGTTCGGGGCGACATGCGCGAGCTGCGCTTCGACGGCGCCTTCGACGCCGTGATCAACGTCTTCACGGCCTTCGGGTATTTCGAGGATCCCGAAGACGATCTGAGAACCCTTCGCGGCGTCCGTGCGGCCCTCGCGCCGGACGGGCGCTTCCTTCTGGAGACACTGCACAGGGACGGGCTGCCCGCGAGGTTCCAGGCCCAGACCGCGGAGAAGACCTCGAATGGCGCGATCGTGCTTCATGACCGGGTCTGGGACCTCGCGCGCGACGTGATGGACGACCACGTCACCTTGGTCCGGCCCGACGGGACGAGCGCCGAATACACCACTGCGGTCCGCATGCACAGCCTTCACCAGCTTCTGGAGCTGGCGCGGGAGGCCGGCCTGGAGCCCAGGGCGTGGTACGGCGGCCTGGACGGCAGCGACCTCCAGCTCAGCAGTCACCGCCTGGTGCTGGTCAGCGCGCGAGAGCTGTAGCGCCGTTCGCGCTACTCGAAGGTGAGAACGAGCTTCCCCACCGTCGATCCCGCTGCGAGCATCTCTTGCGCCTTCGCCGCCTCGCGGAGCGGGAAGCGCGCGGCGACCAATGGCCGGATCCGGCCATCCGAGAGGAGCGCGAGAAGCTCCTCGAGATCTTCCCGAAACCAGCTCGGATGCCGGCGCTTCAACATCTGGATGCTGTACAGCTTCACGCTCTTGTAGCCGGGGACGAGGTTGAAGGAGAACGCCCAGAGCCAGGCGAGGGAGCTGGTGACGATGGCACGCAGGGTCTGTCTTCCGTTCGCCGCGGTGGAGCCGAGGCCGTAGGCCACCACCTGACCGCGGCGGCGAAGGGTGCGGACGGACCGGGCCAGGTGTGTTCCGCCAATGCCGTCGAAGACGACATCGAGCCCCTCGGGTTCGAGCTCCCCGCAGACCTCGACGAAGTCCCTCTGCTTGTAGTCGATCGGCACCGCGCCCAGGTCGCGAACAGCCGCGTGTTTTTCGGCTGACGCCGTCCCGTACATCTCCAGACCGGCCAGCCGGCCGAGCTCGAGCAACGCCGTTCCGACGCCTCCGGCAGCGCTGTGCACCAGGATCGCCTGCTGAGGTCGAACCCGCGCGCTACGATGCAGCATCTGGTAGGCCGTCACGTAGTTGAGGACGAGGCTCACTGCTTCCGCAGGGTCGACCCCTGTGGGGACCCGAACCAGCTCCTCTTCGGGGAGATAGATGATCTCCGCGTAGCCTCCCACAATGGGGAGAGCAGTGACGATCTCCCCCAGACGAACCGTCGAGACCCCCGCACCGGTCGCGTCGACACGACCGACGATGTCCCATCCCGGTGTGAAGGGACGACGCCTGAAGATGGACTCCGGATGAAACCCCTCTCGCATGAAGATGTCTGCGAAGGACACTCCCGCGGCAAGGGTCTGGATGCGTACCTCTCCTGGCGCTGGCTCTCGCACGATTTCCTCGACGATGCGAAGTACCTCGGGCCCGCCGCGCCGAGTGATGACCACGCGCTTGTAGGTCATGGCTCACTAATTAGCACGGGAGCGGCAGGGCGAGCCGCTGGAAAGCCGGACTTCTGGATCTCGCAAGGCGAGGCGGTATGTCACCAACCCGAGTAGAGCAGGCCAGGGCCCGGGGATGGCACCCTCTTTCGCGTCATAGCGGGTGGCGAGCGCCGGTGTCATGGCGTGGATCCCAGCGTCAATGCAATGTGTCGGCGAATCGGGGTGAGTGCCGAATACCGACGCCACCAGGAGCCGAGACGCCCTTCATCGACGCGGAACGATTACCTCCTCCGCTAGCCTTGATCCTTCTGCGGAAGCCTCTGGTTGGCGGGCGGTCTCTCGTCGAACTTGATGAGATCGTCGTCTACGGGGTACCAGGGCGCCTTCTGACTCAGGAAGACGTGCCGGAACGGCTTGGTCTCGGGGTCGCCATCGAGGATGCCGGCGAGGAATGCCACGAAATCGCTGTCCTGCTCGACCATCGGTAGGGGCGAGCCACAGACGCTGCAAAACGCCTTTCGGAAGGGCGGCGGCTCCCGCAGCAGCGGAGCCTGGTAGCGCGTGATCAGCTCCTCGCCGCACACCCAGCGGAAGCCGCGCTTTCTGGTCGCCATCTCGGGCGCGAATGCGGCGCCGGTCGACTTCCGGCATCGCCTCGCATGGCAGCATTGGATGGGGGTCAGTCGGCCATCGATCTCGAACTCCACACCTCCACAGAGGCAGCTGCCGCGGATCATCTTCGTCCTCCCGAACTTCGCTTCTTCGGGCCGCCCCGGGCCGGCGACCCGACGACCGTTGAAGGTAGCGGTTGCACGGCACGGGCCAAGACTTCCGCGGTGGGGATCGGAGCCCCGAGGCCACCGGGCCCGTGATAGAATCGATCCGGGCCGCAGATCGGCGACCGTAGTAGCGAGCAGGTGAGAAGTGCAGGCCAACGTCGTCCTCGAACCCACCTCGGAACGCGCACTGCGCACGGCGACCGACATCGCCCGGGACCTCGGCCTCTCGTTCGTCGATGCGGACGTTCTGCGGGATCAGAGCAATCTGCTGTTGCACTTCCGCCCGACACCCGTCGTCGCGCGCATCGCGACGGGCACGGTGGGAGTCAGACACGGGAGTGCCTGGCTGGCACGAGAGCTCGCCGTGGCAGAGCATTTGACCGCCGCGGGTGCGCCGGTGGTCTCTCCGAGCGGGGAGCTCCCGCCCGGTCCCCACTCGCGGCATATGATGAGGCGGTCGACACGAGGTGCTCGACTGCCTGGTCGAGGCGAGGGCTCTTCAGGTGGCGGTCTGGCTCGCACTCGGATCGCTGTCAATGTCCGTAGAGAATAGCCGTCTGGAGGAACGAATGGAGTGGCTTCGAGCTCGGGATGAAGCTGCCGCCCGAGAAGGCGGCGAAGAGGAGTGCAGATGGGGAAGATGAATGACGAAGCGCGCGAGCGCTTCCTGGCGGAGCCGAGATACGGCATCCTGAACACGATTCGAAGCGACGGATTGCCGATCGGCGTACCCGTCTGGTTCGACTGGAACGGCGAGACAGTTCGCATGTTCACCAGCGTGCTTTCCCCCAAGATCAAGCGCATCCAACGAGATTCACGAGCTTCGCTTCTCGTCGTCAATCACCCGACGGAGGAGGAGGCGTGGGTCTCCTTCGACGGCCCGGTATCGATCCACGAGGAAGGGGGTTTCGAGCTGGCGGAAGAGCTGGCTCCCCGCTACTGGGATCTCTCCGATCCCGGTCGGCGGGA
>Ga0307423_1000453_pt1 | contig 27645 bp, 24 predicted proteins | sample SalMarWE160310MG_FD_202154 | JGI IMG/M metagenome (GOLD analysis project Ga0307423, IMG submission 202154) | Salt marsh sediment microbial communities from the Plum Island Ecosystem LTER, Massachusetts, United States - WE1603-10 | ecosystem: Environmental > Aquatic > Marine > Intertidal zone >... | reverse complement strand
CCGTGAAGCAGCTTCTCCATGGCTTCCAAGTAGTTCTTGGGAGTGCCCACGTCGAACCAGTTTCCCTTTAACGTGTAACCGTACACTGGGCGCCCAGTATCCGTTACGTAAGGTATGAAGTCGTAGCCGAAATCTAACCTGTGCTTCTCCTCAATGATTTGTTTGACGCCTTTCTCCTTGAAGACCTTTTTTACTTCAGGTGAAAGCACGTATAAGCCTGTGTTGGCGAGTCGGCTGGGCGCGTCTTTCGGCGCTGGCTTCTCCACGAAACGCCTGATACGATTGTTCTTGTCGATGTCGGCTATGCCTAAGCCTTCAACGTTATCTACTTCCCTGAGCACGATAGTCATCAAAGCCCCTTTTTCACGGTGAAACCGCATAAGGTCTTTCACGGAGATTTCGAAAACGTTGTCGCCTTGCACCGCGAAGGTAGGACTGTTAACCTCGTAATACTCCATGTTTATCCTCGCAGAATCAGCACTTCCCAGGTCTTCCACGTTAGGCTGATATTTTATGTGAATCCGCGGTTTGATACCGTACCTTACGGAGAAGCCGTAGCCTGACTCAAAGTAATCGTACAAGTCACGGTAATTCGTGTAGCCCTTCACTCCGAAGATGAAGTGGCGGATGCCCTGTCGGGCAAGAGACAACAGTGAAAACTCCACCAGTGGCCTGTTCAAAAGCCTAAGCGCTGCTTTGCTTGTTTCCGCTGTCAACGGAAGAAGACGTGTGGCTTTTCCTCCAACCGGAATTATCACTCTCAGCCTATCTGGAGCGTAGTTGTCACCTACTAAAGGAGCGTAATCAATCCCCATGATACTTCACCATAAATGGCTAACTATGAGTTTTGGGAGCGTATTAACTTTTTTCAAGTGCCACTTCAAGTTGAAAAATCAGTTTTGTGAAAATCAGCTTCTTTTGAAAGTTGGCAACCTTAAGATGTGAATGCTGACCGCAACTGCCACGGCTATCATAACCAACTGCAATGGTAGAACTAGGTTCGCTGGTAAAAGTCGGTTTAGCATGAAAATTGTTGAAAAAATTATTGTTGCCCAGAGCAAGGTTAGGGCGACGATTTTGGTTTTTTTTGTTAACCCCTTGCCTTCTGTATAGTTGCGTATGTACTCTCCGAACCATTTGTTGTTCAATAGCCACTTGTGCATTTTTTCAGAGCTTTTATAGTAGCAAGCTGCGGCGGCCAACAGAAATGGTGTAGTCGGCAAGACAGGCAGTACTATTCCGATGGCGCCCAAAACAACACAAATTGTGCCAGCAATGAACCATAGAATTCTTGCGATTTTCCGTCCTTGCTCTTTGCAAGCCGACGCAAACGTTTTCTTTTCGTTCATGACGCCTTCCCTTACTCTTTTTCTGGGTTTTGTGTCTTAAAAACCGTGCGACGACGCCAATAAAGCACCCTTTTTCACGCTTCAAAGGAGAATTTTATAACTTAGTCGAAACAATGCTTCTCTAACAAAGGTTTGACTCTGATGGGGAAAGTAAGCGGCTTCGTACGGCTAATGCGACCAATCAACTGTGCGATGATGGGTTTCGCAGTGTTTGTTGGCGCGGTTCTGGCGTATCCACAGTTCTCCAGCTTCAACTGGCTTGGCATCCTGTACGGTTTCCTCACAGGCTTCACGCTGACAGCCGCATCCATGGTCATAAACGACTATTACGACCGTGCAATTGACGCCATAAACGAGCCAGCACGCCCCATCCCAAGCGGTTTGATAAGCGTAAGGGAAGCTTTGGCTTTTGTTTTTGTTCTTTCGCTTGTGGGTTTCGTCTTCGCCTACTTCACCAGTGTTCTCTGCCTGATCGTTGCAGTAATTTCTTGGGTTGTGGTGGTGGCGTACGTTACGGTTGGAAAACGAAGCGGGTTGCCCGGCAACTTTCTCGTCAGCACCTGCGTGGCTATCCCGTTCATCTACGGCAGCATAATAATGCTCAGCACTGTTCCTTTGAGTGTTCTGCTTTTCACGCTGATGGCTTTTCTGTCAAACACGGGCAGAGAAATCACCAAAGGAATCGTTGACGTTAAAGGCGACGAGGCTGAAGGCATCAAGACGCTGGCGGTGCGTTACGGAGAGAAAAACGCAGCCGTTGCCGCCGCGTTGTTTTACATCTCCGCGGTTGCTTTAACGCCTCTTACGTGGCTCTTGGACTTGGTTACTTTCTGGTTTATTCCTCTTGTTTTAGTGACGGACATCGGGCTTGTGGCGTGTTCTGTTCTTCTGCTCCGAGAGCCTTCGCGGGAAAACTCTAGAAAAATCAAGAAAATGGTGTTGTTACTGTTTGTGGTAGGTTTGTTGGCGTACCTTGTTGGCGTCATCAAATAAGCCTGGCACGTTGCGACGCCGCGTGGGCGCGGTTACTTTGTGATTTTGGCAACTTTAGCGGATTTTTTCCAAAGTGTGTTGAAGTAGTTTTCGGATATTCCTATCAGGGGCGTAGCGGTTGTCCACAACACGGGTACTTGTTTATAGTCGTTTACTGGGCATGTGGAGACAAGCACTTCTTTTTCGTCGTATATCCAAAAGTTTTCTTTAGGTGTTTCAGATGTAATTCTGATCTCAAAGAGTGGGTTTTCTGCGATGGCTTGCACTGTTGCTGACCACGCATTTGTTTCTAAGGGCTCGTTTAGAATGCATCGAATCTTCACTTTTCTCTCCAAGGCTTTTTTGAACTTATCAGATAGGTTAAACAAGACATGCAGAAATGGCTCCTTCGGGTAAATGACCTCTATGCTTGTTTGAGTATCCTCTACTGCTTTTTCCATCCTGAGCAGAAGTGCTTTGCTCTCAGGAATCAAAACGAACTCAGACTCGCCTATTACGTTTTCCCTTTTGTTTTCTCTATGTTTTAATAACGTTTTAATTTTCGTGGATAGTTTGTTTACGTCTTTCTGTATTTCAGAAATCTCTTTTCGTTTTTCTGCAATCAGAAAAGATAATCCGTTTTCTAGTGAAACTGGTGTAAACTCGTTTGGAACCGCGATTATTCTTTCAACTAAACTTTTTTTTTCAAGTTCCACCAGTATTCGGTAGACTTCCTGCCTCGCCACCTTCGAATTGTTCGAAATTGTTTTCGCAGTAGCCTGCTCTAACCTGAGAAGTGTGAGGTAAACCTTTGCTTGAGAACTGGTCAGCCCCAGCCTGTTTAGAATCTGCGTGGCTTCATCTTCAACATCCACTTTTTTTTCTCCCTTAGAAAAACTTGGCTTTTTAGATTTTGAGAACCTACCCTCTACTCGTTATTATCGTTGTTCACTCGCTTAAACCTTGCGTTTCTGTCACATCAGTTTGTTCTGACTCATTCAAGTTTTCTGAAACAAAATCGCTATACTATCAACAAGTTTTGCGAAAAGATGAAAAAACGCTTTCCTAAACGCGGGTGAGGCTGAAAAATACAGCTTATTTGATTTAATTAATGCATCCTCAGGTAGTGTAATGTTTACTGTTAAAGTGCAACTTGCACCTGAGAAACGGTTCAACGTATATACGTGCATGTTTCACGCATGTTAAAAATGCATAAGTACATTCCTCACGCTTTTACCTTTGAGGATGTTCACATGTCGGAACGTTTTGCTAAAAAATGGGAAAGCAGACGAGATGAAACAACATTCGTAGATGCCATACGAGGAGTCGTCACTCCACCACCACCTCTGAAGCCACGCATGAACTACGCCGTAAAACGGTTAACCATGCAAATCAACAAGCTAGACCAAGCCGCTAACAGGTTCACTCAAAAAGACCAAGCGCTTTTCAGCAAGATAGTTGCCGCTTACGAGAAACACGACAGCGCACACGCCAACATATACGCTAACGAGCTGGCTGAAATTCGCAAGATGGAAAAGATAATTATGAACGCGCGGCTAGCCCTCGACCAAGTGAAGCTTAGGCTGGAAACCGTAACTGAATTCGGGGACATAGTGACCACGCTGGGACCCGCCATAGGCGTTTTACGAACAGTCAGCGCAGGACTCGTAGGTGTTCTACCCGAAGCGGAAAACGAACTCGGCGACATCGGCAACATGCTAAGCGGACTAATGTTCGACGTGGGCCAAAGCTCAGGCATGAATCTCAACTTCAACTCCGTAAACGAAGACGCCGCAAAAATACTCAACGAAGCAGCAACAGTCGCAGAACAAAGAATCAGCTCCAACTTTCCAGACCTGCCGGCAGGCATGCCCAACATGGCAAAAGGAAAAAGTACCAGCTAAAAACAACCAGACAGCTTTTTCTTCCCAATCCCATCTCCCTTTTTTCTAGCGTACTCTCCCAATTTAGCCTCTTATACCTCTGCATGTTGCGGTGACCACATTTGCACTCTGTTTTAAAATTAAACAGACGCAAGCGGCTCAAAGATAACTTCTGAAATGGAGTTTTATTTCAAGCAAATATAAAAAAGGAAAGGAATTTTAGTTGTTTACACTCTTAGATTGCGTATTTTATAGCTGTTTTTGGTCGTTTTCGCGTAAGGTAAAAGCTGACGGCAACCGCAACGGTTGATATTGCCATTACAACCGCGAAACTCAACCCTTCTGGGACAGTTTCCTGATAGCCTGATATGATTCCGTATTCATCTGGAACGTCTGGGTCGGTAGGTGGCCATGCTGTCCAGTTACCCGTGGTTTCATCGTACATTGCGATTCTCAATCCGTGTGGTGGCGGATTTGCTCCCCAATCGCCTAAAGTTCCCTTGTCTGCCTTGATTTCCAAGACGTAGTGTTCGTCAGCAGCTTCTCCCCAAATGTTGGTTGTTTGTTGGCTTTCATCCCATTGTACATCGGCGCCTGTCTTTTCTACCCAACCAGATCCGTCTCCTGCATACACTGTTAGAGTGCTGTGACCTACGATTTCAATTTTGTTGCAGTCAGTAGTTGGAGCATCGCCCCCCGCAGAGGTGCCGTCTAAACAGATTTGCCAAATGTCGCCGGCATCATCGGTGTTATCAGGAGAATCGATAATCCATGCCATAAAATATGGACTCTGACTGGCCATCTTATACGCAAAGGTAACATTTGAAGTCACATTCTCGAACCAGCACATGCTTGGATCCCAATCTCCGTCATTTTGTCCGTCAATAACGACGTCTCCAGCACTGTAAGCCTCTATTATATCATAGCCCGGTTCGGTCGCCTTAACCATTACTACAGCTCCCAACAGCAAGCAGCCTAGCATCAGTATCGAAAACGCGATAGCTAACTCTCTTTTCATTCTTCTTTTCTATCTCCTATAGTTTGCTAAAGTATACTTATCAATTCAGTCGCTTTAAAAATCTTGTCATACTTTACACTAACCCCCTATTTCTCTTATCAGAATAAATATCACCTGCACTTGCACACATGCTTGAAGGTTTTTTTATATCTCTTTATTGTATGCTTGTTGCTAAAATCGAGCGCGCGCTTCAAAAGCAGTTAACCTATATTGTATAAGATTGCATTAAAAAGTAAACTATATACAAAATGAGCTGAGGATATACTGTTTAGCGCTCGTCAAAGGCAACTATTACGGTGATTATCAGGGCAACGATGCGAACTGGGATGGCGTGGGCGACTCACCATACACTATTCAGGAAACCCGTTGGGAAGAAGAACTGAAAAGCGATGTGACTATCGTATTTTTCCAAGATAATTATCCGCTAATGTCTCCCTTTGACATTGACGGTTTCAGCGTCGAATTGCCCGAGTGGACATCTTCATTGATTACTTTGCCTGAACCTGACACAACAACGACTTTTCCTACAACATTAGTCATAGCTTCCGCAATTACCGTAACTGTTGCAGGCGTAGGTCTGCTGGTCTACTTCAAGAAACGCAAACACTAAACGCGAGCAAGTCAGTTTTCTTCACTTTAATCTGTCATTACAGACAAAGACCCTTCTCAAGTGGATTTTGAAATAGTTTTAATAGAAAGGAAGGCGTTGGCAAACGCAGGAAGCTTGCCAAATGGCACAAGGCTATAGTCGATGCAGAATATGCGGTGAACATATCGCCAGTAGCAAACGTAAAATCCACGAACAGAGTCACAGTCGCATAAAACATTTACTGAGACTATTGAAAACTTGAAACCTGTGAGCACCGTGGTCTCCACAAGTCTTAGCGCGCTATATTATAAGAACAACCTGTTCTAACGATTGGACTTATAAGTTCTGTGCTGAAACTACTTATTTGCAAGGCGGCTTTCCTGTTGAACATGGACGATGAAACAAAGCTTGAGTATGAGCTTCGAGGCAAAGCGTGGAAGGTTTACTGGTTCCTCCTGAAGACTGGACGCCCCCTGAGCGTGCGGGAAGTCCAGCGTGCCCTGCACTTCAGCAGTCCAAGCGTGGCGAATCACCATCTTGAACAGCTGCGCGAGTTGGGTTTAGTTGAGAAACAAGAAATCGGCGGACACTATGTTCTGGTGGGCGAAGTTAAAATTGGCGTGCTCCGCCACTACGTGAAACTTGGTAAACTGCTGTTTCCAAGATACTTCTTCTACGCGGTGTTCTCAACCGTCTTCTACGCCGCATACCTCCTGTTCCTAGCGCAGGACTTGTTCACGCGCGAGAACCTTTTCATTGCAGCGTTCGGCGCCATCGTCTGCGCCATATTCTGGTACGAAGCCTACCGCGTGTGGACTATGCGCCCGTTCTAAAAACTGGAACAATATGTTCCACAGCTTAGGATAATATCAAACGCCGCCGTAACCCTAAACAGGCGAAAACATAATGGTTCAAAGAGAAATCAAGAAAAAAACCCGCATTTACGGAACAGTAGCAACCCTCTCCGCAATAGTGCTGGTCGCATTAATCTACGTTTACGGTTCAACACCAGGCGTCTTCACACCAGACACTTCAGAAACTCCGCTGGAAACTTCACCCATGAAACAGTTCACGTCCTACGCTGAACTCAAAAACTTCTTAACCGCCAACACAAAAGACGGTACTAATTCTTATGGCGGCAGTCCTCTAGACTCCCAGTTCTTTGGGTCTTCACGTGAGGCACTGGATGAAGCAGCCCCTTCAGCGATGGGTGGGGTAGGTTTTGAGAGTACAGATTATTCAACGACAAACATTCAGGTTGAAGGCGTTGACGAAGCTGACATAGTGAAAACTGACGGCAACTATATTTACGTTGCAACAAACAATAATTATCAGTCAGCAAGCCAAAACAACGTGTACATTGTGAAAGCGGACCCGCAAGATCCGCGTGTAATCGCAAAGATTAACCTCGGCAACAGCACTTATGTGGCGGGCTTGTTCCTGAGCCCGGACAGCAGCAAACTTTTGGTTATCGGAAGCCAATACCAGTTTTACGCTTACGATGACGCGGCGCGTGCTCAAGACATAATGATTTACCCCTACTACAGCAGCGTCAACACTTTCTTGACCGTTTACGACGTTTCTGAGAAAGCCATGCCTGTGCTGGTCAGGAACGTTACGCTCAGCGGCAGCTACTTCAACTCTCGTATGATAGGCAACTACGTGTACGCTGTGGTCAGCCAACCCACATACCTCGTCAACAACGATGTCGTTCTTCCGCAAGTTTACAAGGATACAAAAGCCTCCCAGATTGAACCCACAAGAATCTACTACGCCGACACCGCAGACACTTACTTCACTTTCACCACGTTCATCGGACTAAACATAATGGACAACGCGCAGGAACCAACAAACATGACGATCATGATGGGCGGCACAAGCACCATGTACGTCTCCCTAAACAACATCTACTTAACCTACCCCACATGGAACGGACAGAAACAGTACACGTCAATTTACAGAGTAAGCGTAGACGGCGACAAATTATCATTTGAAGCCAAAGGCAACGTGTTAGGCTACGTGCTTAACCAGTACTCTATGGACGAGTACAACGGATACTTCAGGTTAGCCACCACATCATGGGAAAACCAGACGGAGCGGAACAGCGTTTATGTGCTTAACGCAGACTTGAACGTAACTGGCAAACTGGAGAATCTCGCCATGGACGAAAAAATATACTCAGCCAGATTCATGGGCGACAAATGCTACCTTGTCACGTTCCGGCAGGTGGACCCGTTCTTCGTGCTGGACATGAGCAACCCCGAGGAACCCAAAGTCGCAGGCGAACTGAAAATTCCAGGATACTCAAGCTACCTGCACCCCTACGACGAAAACCATGTAATCGGCTTAGGCAAAGAAGGCAGCAACGTGAAGCTGTCACTTTTCGATGTCTCAAACGTTAACGCGCCGACTGAAGTAGCGAAGTACATTGTTGAAGGCGACTGGACAGACTCGGAAGCGTTGCAGGATCCGAAGGCGTTCCTGTTTGACAAGCAGAAAGAGCTGCTGGTTATCCCAGTTTCAAAAACCAACTACGGCGTAATAGACGACACAAAAACCACTGAAACCTTTGAGCAGCAAACAGGCTTCTGGCAAGGCGCATACGTCTTCAAAATAACCGCAAACGGCTTCACGCTGAGAGACGGCATAACTCACCAAGAAAACCTCACCAGCTCGCAATACTACTACGGATACGACTATAACCTGTGGGTTCACAGAGCCCTATACATCGACAACACGCTATACACAGTATCCAATGCAAAAGTGCTACTCAACAACTTAGACACGCTGTCGATGGTCGCAGACGTAAACCTCAGTTAACAACCCTTTTTTTTCCTTTTTTATTTTGTAAGCGAACCTTGCTTGTTGAGTTTCTGACCTAAGCTACTTTTTCAGCAGTTCCATGAGTTTCGGCATTAACTCGTAGGCGTGCTCTAAGAGGCCTAGGCTTCCGTTTGCGCAGTTTTTCTCGGAGAACTTGCCAGCTTTTTCGTCTGTTATTTTGCCGCCTGATATGAGCACTGGTACGGGTGTGTCGCTGTGCACTTTCAAGGCGCAGGGTGTTGCGTGGTCGCAGGTTACGCAGAACATGTGGTCTTCAAGCGAGATTTCCTGCATGAGGGGTCCGAAGAAGTGTTTGTCTATGGCGGCGATTATCTTGGTTTTTAGGTTGCAGTTGCCGTCGTGTCCTGGCTCGTCGGGTCCTTTAAGGTGAATGTAAAAACAGTCGTGACTGGGCAAGATGTCTAGCAGTTTCTTTACTCTGATGTCGCAGTCTCGTTTAAGGTCGCCTGACGGCGGCGGCAACAGAGTAGCCTGCATGCCAGCCAAGTGGGCTATGCCTCTTTCCGCGTGCATGTCCGCAAGAGCCGCGAAGTTCACGCTGTAGCGTTCGTTGATGTTGAAGAACTTCGGCAACTGGCTTCCCGCATCCCGCGTGAGGACACAGTTTGCTTTCAGTTTGCCTTCGGCAGCGCGTTTCTTGTTCACGGGGTGGTTTTCCCACACCTGATGGGTTTTCTCGATAAACTCGTTCACGAGGTTCGCTGAGCTCCGCGCTTCATCCGTGTCGTCCATAGGCTCGCTTTTTTTAAGAACCATTTCCGCGTCTGGTGTGGCTTCGCCTATGCCGTTCACGTAAGAGTAAGCAGGGTCACTGTTTGATATACTGCCTGAGAGGCAGTGGGCTTTGCTTTTGAAAACAAGAACCGCACGGTGACCTAGGGTGCTTTTGAACTCAAAGGTCGCAGGACACGACTCCAACGTTATCTTTTCATTAACGGCTTTGCTTAGTTCTACGGCTTCCTCGGTGGTGAGGGTTCTTTTCACTCTGCGGTCGATTATTTCTCCGTCGTTGCCTAATGTGGCAAAGTTGCAGCGCAACGCCAAGTCGCCGTCCTTCATGTCAAGGCCAGCACCTACCGCTTCGATTACGCCTCTTCCAGTGCTGTACACGAAAGGGTCATAACCCAAAAGCGAAATAACCGCCACATCACTCTCGGGCGCAACGCCCTCTTTAACAGTGTACATCAACCCTGTTTTCCCGTTTTTCGCAAGAAAGTCCAAGTGGGGGGTTTCAGCAGCCTCCAAGGGTGTCTTATTTCCCAACTCGGCAATTGGCAGGTCACCCATACCATCAATAGCAATGTATATCAGCTTCAACGCTGGAGCGTTCCTCCTTAAAGCAGAGAGGGTTTACTCTATTTTGAGGCGGTATTTCTTTTTTGTGTTCCAAAATTAAGTTTTCGAGGATAAAAGTGCCTCAGATTCCGTCTGCAACTCGAAAGTTTTCTGGGAAACCGCGGTTTTCGCAGGCGCCCAACTGCTTTGAACCGCAACGGTCTGAGTGAACTCGATATCTGTTGGGGTGGGGTCTGGTAATATCAAGTAGTTTACAGTAAAACCTGACTTGTCACTTGTAAGAGGTGAAACCGAAACCAGCGGCGTATCCTCGTCATGCATCACAAGCCGCGCGTGAGAAAAATTGCCAATCACGCCGGTTACGCCGTTGATTGTTGCTTTGCAGTCGGTGAACGTTGAGGTTCCGAAGTCCGCTAAAGTGCTGACGGTACCATTAACTTTTGGTCTTTCAACTATCCACTCTGCTGATAAACGCGAAGAGTTGTAAACAAAAGTTTTTTCGAAATGTGTGCCCCGAGTTACATCGCTAATCTTTATTGACCATGTACTTTCTGCCTCGTTCAATAGGCTTATGGAAGCCGTCATTTTGTCGCCTGGCTCAACATGAATGTGTGGGATTTTAACCAGGTAATCAGGCACCAGCTCGTACCACGCGTAATAAACAGGTTTGCCGTTATAATACTCCTGCTCGGTGCCTGTTTGAATTAAAGTTTCCTCGCCGTAGCCGCCTATTCCCACCCATATGCCTGAAAACGTCATGTTCTCCGAAGGATTAACTTCTGGCACCACCCAAGAACCGCTGACACTGCTTACCACGGGAGAACGGTTTTGGACGTCTGAACCCGCCAAGTAACCTGACCATTGAGTCGCATGCAGATCCGATGGTTCTCCAGGCATGCTTGAATTCGCCAAAAACAGGGTTATGGAATAAAAAACTGACACGGCACCTACGATGAACGTAAGTACGGCGATTGCCGCCATGAGCTTTGAAGTGCTGATTTTGTAAACGACCGCCAGCCACCTTTTCAATGGAAATAATCAACGACTGTATAAGAACTTGCTGTTTACTCTGAACAGAACCGCCCTCGCGAAACAGTCCTTGTCGCTTATATGGTTTCTCTGAATCCTGATATGACATCTTTGATTGATTGGATCAGGGGGTGCTTCACTTTCTCTGGAGCCTTAAGTTTATCCAAGCGGTCTACTCTGAAGTATATAGGCGGATGAGGGTCTAACCCCAGCCACTCTTGAAGCCGGAAGGACGGCGTTCGTTCGTACAAAAGTCTTTGAAAACCGATTTTTTCCAGAGCACCCGCTAGCACTTTTGGCTGTCCCATTATAATGGCTGAGACGAGGTCAGCTCGTGCTTCAAAGAATTTGGCTATGAAAAATATGACAACCATTACCGCCCAGAAGTAGGCAAAGAACAGGAACGAAGTGAAAATTAACGGGAAAAACGTGAACAGCACGTAGAATCGAAAGAGGAACTCGGCAGAGGTTAACCCGTAAAGAAGCAGAGGGTCTCGCCCTTTAAGGTGACCAAACTCGTGACCTAACACGCTTATGACTTCCGCCTCCTCAAGCTGAACAAGAAGACCCGTAGTTATCAAAACTACGCCGCGACTTGGGCTGGGACCCGATGCCGCAGCGTTTGGAACCATCGTGTTTGAAACCACAATTTTTGGCATCGGAAAACCGAATTTATCTGCGACTTTTTTCACGAGTTCGTAAACGTTCACTTTTTTAGCTGCTATGTTTTCAGGCTGGCACGCAATTTTGTTTTTCTCAAAGACCTTTTGCGCGGCGGAGCAGTCGATTTCGCCTTTTTTAGTTATGATTTCATGGTAGATTTCTTTTTTTATGGATAAAATCTCGTCTCGGTTGAGGGTTTCCTTTAGTTCTTCGTTAGATTTGATGGGTAAACTGTATTTCAAGAGGTGTATGACAGGGTTTGATTTAGTTATGTGCCAGTCGGCTGTTCGCGAGATGAACTTAGAGGAGTAAAAGACGAAAACAAACTGCACCGCGATGAGCACTAACGGCGCAATCCATATGGCGTCTGGATAAAAGATTGTTACAGCCACAAAAACTGCCATGCCGAAAACTATGAACACCACGAAAAAGAGGATTTGCGTTTCAAGAAACAAGCGGCGGAAAGACTTCTCCTTTTTTCTAAGCGTTTCCGGGACTATTTCTTCGCCTTCTCTCCAAGCGAAGTACAGTGTTGCCTTTCGAGCGTATTCCTCGAAGATTTGAACTGAAATGACAACGTCTTGTTTTGCTTCTTCCATTTCTTCGGCGGAAACTGCATAGTCAGTAGGAACCAGCTTAACATCTATTGGAAGAGTGCCTTTAACTTCGATTTTAAGAATTTGTTTTCCCTGCGCGTTAAGGACCATGTAAGAAAGAAATGGAACGCCATTTACGGTTTCCCTGTACAAGCTGGTGAACCGTTCCTTCTGAGGCGCCAAATACTTCGTATACATGAAGGCGAATAGCTTTTCCATATAACTAAATGGAACTTCCGTAACAATTTTATAAGAAACAGCTTCGGCCATTCCGCCTCAAATCACCGCTCGGCTCTGGTCAACTCAATCAACAGTCTTTTTTATAACCGTTTAGGTGAAATTTAATGAGTAGCAGAAATATTTTCATCCGTTTCAGTTTATTCGGTGAATAAGGTTTCCGCAAAATCCCTCCCTTTGAAAGATAGTAACGTAGGCTTTTATGGTGTTGAGTTGTCATAACTTTCTGTTCTGGCAACCGTTTAAAACCAACTGCTCCAACGCTAGTTTCAGCAAACTAAAGGAGAAAAAAGAGAAATGACATTATTGAAAAGTAAAACTACAGCTATAGCGCTTTCTTTGGCTTTAATATTTGCTATGACTATTTCAATTGCGGCACCACTTGCTAACGCACAACCAGGAGTAACACAGAAAACTTATGCGTTTGTAGATGCCACCCCTGACCCAGTAGGGAGAGGAGAGCAAGCACTCATTCGCTTCGGCATCACCCAGCAGTTACCATCAGTTAACTACGGATATGAAGGACTAACAGTAACAATCGAAGACCCAAATCAACACACTACAACTTGGTCAAACTTGAGAACAGATTCTACAGGTCAATCCGCTCGGCTATTCACTCCTGACATAGTCGGCACATACCACGTTACGTTCGATTTTCCTCAAACAACTTGGACTTTTGGAAACTTCAGCAGCCTTGAACAAGGATTCACAATTTACGAGGGTACAGTGTTGCAAGCAAGCCACGCCGAAGTAGACCTTATTGTAACAGAAGAACCCTTGACAGCCTATCCAGGTCATCCTCTGCCGTCGGAATACTGGTCGCGTCCAGTTGACCCGCAACTCAGAGAATGGTTCTCGATAACTGGAAACTGGGTATCTGTACCTAAGAACTCTTGGGCAATGTACAATGATGATGCACCAGAGACCGCTCACGTACTATGGGCACACCCGTTGACTACTGGAGGCTTAACCGGCGGATTATGGGGCGATGGAGTTCCAGCGTCATCTGAAACAGGAGACGCCTACGAAGGTAAATTCCCTGGTTCAGTGATACTGAACGGCATCCTCTACTACCAGAGGACGGACACCCGAAGAGAAACAGCACCAGCAATCATGGCAATTGATTTGCACACCGGAGAAGAATGGATGTTCAGAAACGACACAACGCTATCATTCGGTCAAGTACTCTACTTCAACAGCTACAACTACGACGGCGTATTCACTTACATCTGGTCAGTATCTGGCAGCACTTATACCGCATACGACCCATTCACTGGTAATCAGCAGATTCAGATAACGAACGTACCATCAGGTACCAGGACCTTTGGTCCAAGCGGCGAAATCCTCATCTACCGAATAGACTACAACAATAATTGGCTGGCTCTATGGAATTCAACTGATTGCGGACTACAGAATGCTGTTATTGGCACTCCCGACTACGGCAGCTGGGGTAACACAGCCCACGGAAATGCTCTCGGATCAGGATTGGATGGAACAAACCCAAGATGCTACACATGGAACGTAACGATACCCGCAGGAATACAAGCTGGTACATCATTCTTCTCACCAGTGCTCGTAACATATCCTACCCAAGTAATGTCAGCATACTGGACCTACGACAATGTCAGAGTCTGGGCATTAGACACTGAAGGCTTAACAAAAAGTTCAACTTCAACATCACTGCTGTTCGACGAGGATTGGACTCCACCCGCAGAATGGGGCACTGGCAGGAACACTATACAATATGACGGCTCAACTAACCAAGTTGAAAACGGCGTTTTCACTCTATGGAACAAAGAACTCAGAAAACACTATGCTTTCAGCACAGAAACTGGAGAATATCTGTGGCAAACCGAGTCAGAAACCTTCTTGGACTATCTAGGATGGGGCAACGTAGAACACACATGGTACTATGCTTACGACCACCTGTACTCAGTTGGTGTCGGCGGCATAGTCTATGGCTTCAAACTATCGGACGGAACGACAGATTGGACATACACAATGAGCGACCCATACAATGAACCCGTAACTGGCGAAAACTGGTGGGGTTGGATAGACCTCATCGCCGACGGAAAAATCTACGTAGGCACTGTTGAACACTCCGCTGAACAGCCACTACCGCGCGGTGGACCATACATATGTCTCAACGCCACCAATGGCGAAGAGATATGGCGAGTAAACGGCATGTTCCGTGCTACGCGCTGGGGTGGAAACGGCGTAATCGGTGACAGCATAATTGCTACCATGGACACATATGACCAACGAGTATACGCCATAGGCAAGGGACCAAGCGCCACTACAGTTTGTTGCCAAAGCAAGGTTATCACCGAAGGCGACAGCGTGATGGTGGAAGGCATGGTCACTGACATCTCACCTGGCACAGAAGAATACGCTTTGAGCGCAAGGTTCCCGAATGGAGTTCCAGTGATGTCTGACGCAAACCAGAGCGAATGGATGCTCTATGTGTACAAGCAGTTTGAGCACCCAGCAGACATGGTTGGAGTTACAGTAGACATAAGTGTGATTGACCCGAACAACAACTTCTACTCTGTTGGCACAACGACAAGCGATTCAACTGGCTTCTATAAAGTGATGTTCACTCCAGAAGTCCCAGGCGAATACACCATAATCGCTTCATTCGCAGGCTCTAACGCCTACTACGGCTCATACTCCGAAACATCTGAGGGCGTAGTAGAAGCACCAACAACACCGCCACCGACAGCGACGCCAGGATCACCGACTGACTCATACGTGCTAGGACTAGGTATAACAGCTATAGTTGTAATCGTCGTATTCGGGCTGATAACCATCCTGATGCTTAGACGACGATAAACAACCAACAAAAAACCCAAAACATCTTCCCTTTTTTATTTTGTATTGGCAAGCGAAAAATAAAGGGCTGAGAGGGCTCTCACTATTCAGCTAATAGCAATAGCCACTAGCCGCAAGTTTCCTTTGTTCTCCTTCTTGCGCGTGTGAAGCCCCAGCAAACCTTTCAACGAAATATCAAAGGCTTCTGTAATTTTTTGGTCTATCGAAAGATATAAAGGAAAAAGTATCTGAATTCAGATGTACTTGTCGTTATGGCGTGGAGATTTTGAAAGTGGGTAATAGAAACCTAACATTAGACTGCATGTACGTAGCTCTTGTGATTGTTTTAGTTCTTCCTTCCGCTTGTCTTACAGCACAAGCCCAAAGCGACGTTAATTTTACTTCCAAAGACACGTTTGCTATTCCAGCCTCCAATGGCTCCATAAGTTTCGCCGCCAACGGCACCTACACGACGGCAAGTCTGGACAATGACTTTTGGACCTTTGTTAACCTGCAACTTGATAATTTGCAGCGGCTGAAGAAACTGGAGGTTTTCGCCCAAAACTCCAACATCACAATTCTCGCTTACACCACGTTCGACACGAGATTCAGGGGATTCAGGGGTGCCCTTTTCAGCTACACGGTTGAAGGTCAAGGCAAACAAACTTTCAACATAGGCGTTCCCTTAGAACCAGGCGAATGGAGCGTCCTTTTAGGAGACGAGTTTAAGGGGCAAGGAGACGGCTGGAACGTTTCACCTGACGCTACAGTGACTGTAACAGACGCAAAATCAAATGTTACTATATGGTACTTTGGTTTTCCAGAATCTTTTAATCCAGATGCAAGCCAGCCGTTTTATGTGGAACACTCAATTGCCATCGCCACAGCAACCGCCTTAGCAATAACCATTATTTTTGCACTTGCAGTTAAAAGAAAAACCCAAAACGCTTCAGGCAAAAACACGTTGGCGACAACACACATGCGGATGCACTGGAGACGAAACCAAGCTGGAGGAACACGTAGTTGATATGGGAAAACTCCAGCGTCTTAGTACTTTCCATATTCCTCACAATCGCGCTGGTCGGCATATTCGCCATACTGAAACGCGAAAGGGACAAAACAAGAAGGGTCAGCACACTTAGGTTATTCATTCAAATAATCGCCACAGTTGCCGTTTTTATGGGTCTCCTTCTGGGACCATTCAACACGCCGTTATGGGCACCGTTAGGTCCAGCACCACGAGACCGATTAATTGGCTCTGACTTGCTTGGTTACCAGTTTCCAGACGGCATCTCCGTGCCCATTCTCGCATGCTACTACGCCTCTGGAAGAACAGTAACTTGTCCCATCTGGCAGATCCAAGCTTACATTTTCCCGTTTTGGGATTATGCAAGAGGCTACACTGTTTTCTACTCCACATCTGGCTTAGAAAAAATATTCATTGCAGTTGGATTAGTCGCTGTCATGTCCATCGTGTTAGGGAGGTTTTTCTGCGGTTGGCTGTGCCCTTTCGGCTTGTACATGGACTTGATGACGCGGGTTAGAAAAGCCTTTGGAAAGCGGCACCTGAATCTTTCTGATAAGAGAAACGAGGCAATCGGGCAATTCAGGTATATAATCATCGCAGTCTTCATAATTTTAAGTGTTATTTTCGGATCATACGCCATCTTTGGCACCCAACTTATTCTAGGCACAGCCCCTGGAGGTCCTTTGGGAACCGAAGCAGGTATAGTGAGCAACATCAACGAGCCGTTCTGCCTTGTTTGTCCGATGCGGCCGTTGTGTGTTCTGGTTTTATCCGCTTTAGGCTACATGGACTTCTCGTACATCACTCAAATTACGTATGGACCATTTTGGATTACAGGCTCATACTTAACCTCGATAAACCTAGCCGTTTTGATCGCCATTACAGTTTTGTCTCTTGCGTACAGGCGTTTCTGGTGCAGAATTTGCCCTCTAGGCGGATTAACTGCCCTGTTCAGCACGTTCACCCCGTTTAAGCACATCGCCCTAACACGCCTGCACAAGGACGAGCAGAAGTGCACCAAATGCGGAGTTTGTAAACGCGTTTGTCCAACTCAAGCCACAGATGTATACGAGAAGAAAGGCGGCGACGTAACTGAATCGAGATGCATGCTATGTGCAAGATGTGTTGAAATGTGCCCCTACGAGGATGCGTTAAGCTTGAAAGTTGCTGGAAAGACAGTGATGAAATCAAGAAACTGGCTGTAAACCACAGAACTGAACGGGCAATCACCCTTAGAGAACCTGCTTTAAAATAATGATGTTCACGTAACGTTCAGGACCGTTTAGAGAAGCTATAAATAATATTGCAGAAAGATACTTAAACAGTGCAAGTTTGAGGGTGTACGTTTTGAGAATTGGCTTTTTTGTTTGGGAATATCCTCCTAGGCTTGTCGGAGGTTTAGGCACTTACGCGGAGTACTTGGCGCATGAGTTCGTTGATATCGGACACGACGTTTCCGTGTTCACGCTTAACAGCGGCAACCTGAAAACTAGGGAAATTCTGCGGGGCGTGGAGGTTCATCGACCGTTGATTGCAGATGCAAGCAACGTTTTTCCGTTCTTTGTGGTTGACGACTTGAAGAAGTGGGGTACAAACATCAAACTTTTCAACGACATCTTCATCTATAACATTCTAAGCGCAACAAAATTCCTTAACGGGTTAATAAAAAAGGAAAACTACCACTTCGACGTGGTCTGCGTTCACGACTGGCTAAGCAGCGTGGCAGGCCTTGTAGTAAAGAACGACTCGGAAATCCCCGTGGTTTTCCACACACATAGTACAGAATGGGGCAGAAGCGGAGGCCACGGCTCCGAAGTAGTATCACACTTGGAGACGGCTATAGCTCACGGCGCGGACAAAGTGATAACTGTCAGCTACGCCATGCAGCAAGACCTGATTAGACACGGCTGGCCGCAGTCAAAAATAAGCGTTGTTTGGAACGGCGTTGACCCAGACCGCTACGACCCGCGCAAGATTCAAAAAGAAGATGTTGCGAAGATTCGAAAGTTCTACAAGGTTCCTGACGGCTGGAACATGCTTCTTTTCGTGGGCAGGCTCACCTGGGTGAAAGGCGTCAGAAACTTGTTGCAAGCCATGCCCAGCGTTCTAAGCGAGTATCCCAACACTAAACTTGTGATTTTAGGTAAAGGGGAAGAGCAGGCGGACATTGTGGAAACCGCTGAGAGGCTGGGTATAAAAGACAAGATAGTTTACCGTTTCGATTTTATCCCTGAGAAAGAGCGAATACTGCATTACGCGGCTTCAGACGTATGCGTTTTTCCGTCTGTCTACGAACCCTTCGGCATAGTCAGCTTAGAAGCGATGTCTATGGAGAAACCCGTAGTTGTGGGCGCACGCGGCGTAGTAGGCTTCAAGGAACAGGTGATAAGCTCTGGTCCAAACCAGAACGGCGTACACATAAACGGTGAAGACCCCGCGGATATAGCCTGGGGAATAAAACAGACTTTGAAAAACCCTGAAAAAGCCAGAAATTGGGGGGAGAACGGACGCAAACAAGTTCTGGAATATTTTACGTGGAGAAAAGTTGCGGAAGAAACACTCAAAATCTACGAGTCACTTATCTAAGTCTTCATAAGTGAGGAAAAATTAAAGAGGCACGGGATCTATAGTCGGGCTGTTAGAAGGCTTCTCTCGTGAGTCCTGAAAAACCACCGTTTTCTGTGGAAGAAACGCCGCTTGAGATTTATGCCAAGACAGGGCTTTCTTCGGAAGAAGTGGAGAGAAAACGTCAGCAATACGGGTCTAACGAGATTCCTGAAAAAAAGGTTAGTCCCATCCGCAAGTTTTTGAGCTATTTTTGGGGTCCTATTCCTTGGATGATTGAGGCAGCTGCGACGTTATCCGTGGTTATCAGCACTGGGAAGATTTTGGGATAATTTTTACTTTGTTAATCGTGAATGCGGTTGTGGGGTTTTGGCAGGAGCACAAAGCCGATAACGCTATAGAGTTGTTGAAGAAGAGGCTTGCACCTAAAGCCCGTGTTCTCAGGGATAGCAAATGGATGGAGATACCCGCGAAGGAGCTTGTGCCCGGCGACGTAGTGCGGGTTCGTTTAGGCGACATTGTTCCCGCAGACGTTAAACTAATGAAAGGTGATTACCTGCTTCTGGACGAGTCCGCGTTAACAGGCGAATCGCTACCCGCGGAAAAGCATGTTTCTGATCTTGCCTACTCAGGCTCCATAGTTCGGCAAGGCGAAATGAACGCTTACGTGGTGGCAACTGGAATAAGCAGCTACTTCGGCAAAACCACCAAGCTTGTGGAGGAAGCCAAAACTGGTAGCCACTTCCAGAAAGCCGTAATAAAAATAGGCGACTATCTGATTGTTCTCGCCGCCCTTATGGTTTCCACAATATTCATCGTGGCACTCTTCCGCCAGGTTCCTTTTCTTGAAATTCTGCAGTTCGCGCTGGTTTTGATAGTAGCAGCTATACCCGTGGCGTTGCCTGCAGTGTTGACTGTGACCATGGCTATCGGAGCAATTGCCCTCTCGCCAAGAAGGAAGCCATAGTGAGCAAGCTTGTGTCAATTGAGGAAATGGCAGGGGTGGACGTGTTATGCTCAGACAAGACAGGCACCATAACAAAAAACGAGCTTGCCATTGCGGAAGCGCGCGGCTTTGGAACATTTGAAACCAACGATGTCTTGTTGTGGGGAACATTGGCTTCCCGAGAAGAAAACCATGACCCCATCGACGATGCAATTATAGCCAAAGCCAAGACCATGAAGGAAGTTGCTGGTGACGTTGGTGGTTACGAAGTGGTTGACTTTAAGCCGTTTGACCCTGTTTCAAAAAAGGCCGAGGCAACCGTAAAAAGCGCTGGGGGTAAGCAGTTTAAAGTTGTGAAGGGGGCGCCGCAGGTTGTTCTCGCTCTTGCTTCCAACAAAGGCGACTTAGAAAACACAACAAACGAAATAGTGGACACCTTCGCGGGCAAAGGATACCGCGCTTTGGGTGTTGCCAAAACCGATGCAGATGGCAAATGGCAGTATGTTGGTTTGCTCGGCATTTATGACCCGCCTAGGGATGACTCGGCGGAGACGATAAAGACGGCGCAGAAAATGGGCGTCGAAGTCAAAATGGTAACGGGCGACCACGTTGCCATAGCTAAAGAGGTTTCTCGCGAAGTGAACCTCGGCGCTAATATTTTGCCTGCTTCTTCGTTTGTTGGTAAAACGGACAGTGAATCAGGTGGGCTTATTGAGAACGCGGACGGCTTCGCCCAAGTTTTCCCTGAGCACAAGTATAGGATTGTGCATTTGCTTCAGGAGAGAGGCCACATTGTGGGTATGACGGGTGACGGCGTGAATGATGCGCCTGCGTTGAAGAAGGCTGATGCTGGTATAGCGGTGGCGGGAGCCACGGACGCCGCAAAGTCAGCCGCGGATGTGGTGCTCACCAAACCTGGGCTTTCGGTTATAATTGATTCCATTAAGGAAAGCAGGAAGATTTTTCAGCGCATGAACAACTACTCCATCTATCGCATCGCCGAGACCATTCATGTGCTTATTTTCTTGACGCTTTCGATTATCATCTTTAATTTTTATCCTTTGACGGCGGTTATGATTGTCATCTTGGCTTTGCTTAACGACGTTCCCATCATGATGATTGCTTATGATAACGTGAAGATTCAGGAGAAGCCTGTGCGGTGGAACATGCGTGATGTGTTGTTGGTGGCTTCCCTGCTAGGCATTACGGGTGTGTTCGCAAGTTTCTTCCTGTTCCTGATAGGGATGCAAGTGCTGAATTTGGACACGGGTACTCTGCAGACACTTATTTTTCTTAAGATGACCGTTGGCGGGCACATGACAATCTACCTTGCGCGGACTGGCGTGCACCATTTCTGGGAGCGTCCCCTTCCCGCAAAAATCCTCTTCTTCACTGCTGAAGGCACCCAGCTTTTCGGCACTTTGATAGCGATTTTCGGGGTTTTCATGTCGCCTCTCGGGTGGGGACTAGCCGGTCTTGTATGGGGTTATGCGCTGCTTAGTTTCTTCATAACCGACCTTTTGAAGATACATTATTTCAGGTTAATGTGGCATGGCGAAGTAAAGATGAAAAGGTAGCTCTTATGTCGCCAGCATTTCAGCCAGGTTAAGTAAGTTCAAGTTAAGTGGCTTCTGGTTTCTGGTTGATTGTTCTATGTCAATGTTTGTTACCGTGCCGTTCTGCAGGCCAACCACTTGGTTTCCTTGTTTCTGGCATAGCAGTTCCACGGCTTTTTCAGCGAAAAGGCTGGCTAACAGGCGGCTACGCGCGGTGGGGCTTCCGCCGCGTTGAGCGTAACCTAGAATTGACAGTCGCACTTCTGAGCCCGTCTGTTTTTGAAGCTCCTTGGCAAGCGCTGAGGTGTCGCCGATGCCTTCCGCGGCAACTATTATTCCTGCTCTTTTTCCTTTTCGTTTGTTTTCTTTCAGCGTTTCAATGATTTGGTTCATTTTGCATTCCTGTTCAGGGACGAGAATGACTTCTGCGCCGACGCTTATTCCCACTTCCAACGCTATGAAGCCTCTTTTTCGACCCATGACTTCAACGATGAAAAGCCGTTCATGAGAGAGCGCTGTGTCTCTTATCTTGTCGATTTCGGTTACTGCGGTGTTTACGGCTGTGTCGAAGCCTATGGTTTCGTCAGTGCCGTAAACGTCGTTGTCAATTGTGGCGGGTATCCCCGCAATCAGCGTTTCGCTTATTCTGCTGAGGTCTAAAGCGCCTCTGAACGAGCCGTCGCCTCCTATAACCACTAAGCCGTCCACATTGTTCAGCGAAAGTGTTTCAGCAGCTTTTTCCACGCCCTCTTCCTTCTCGAAGCCTGGGCAGCGCAGAGTGTGAAGCATGGTGCCGCCTAACTGTATTATGCCGCCTACCGAACGCGGAGTCAACCGTTTAAAATTGTTAGTTAGTAATCCGTCCCAGCCTCTTTCAAACCCTAAAACTTGCAGCCCTTTCGAGTGTGCAATGCGCGTTACGGCGCGGATGGCAGCGTTCATTCCTGGCGCGTCTCCGCCTGGCGTTACAACACCGATAGTTTTCAACAACAACACCTCATTGTGTTAAGTGCTTAAGGAATTAAAACATATCTTAACTTCCAAAACACATAAATCTTTTAGTCTTATCCTAATGGTTTTTGTCGGGAGGTAGCTCAGCCTGGCAGAGCTCTCGAGCTGGCTAACTTGCTTAGCTGGTGGAGACGCTGTAGAGGTCTACCCACGGTAGGCTTCATTCTAGCCTGTCTAGGCCACAGACACCGAGCTGTCGCAGGTTCAAATCCTGCTCTCCCGACCACTAAATCTCCACAAATCCTGCATCTCACGAATAATGGTGCTGACTGATATGGCGCACGTAGCCACAAAAAAATTGAAACCTGTTGCGTTGTTGTGTGATGTGCGTAAATCGGTTTCGGAAATTCTTGGCAAGCCTTTTTCAGAGCGTATTGACCATCAAGTGTTCCAGCCAGATAAGAAGGTGTTGGCTCTTTGGGCGTTTGATTGTGCTGAGCGTGTTTTGCCTTTGTTTGAGGCGAAGTATCCTTGTGATAGGCGTTCGCGGAAAGCGCTTGAAACACTTACGGCGTGGATAGATACGGGCGTGTTTAAGATGTCTGTTATACGGAAGGCTTCACTGGACGCCCATGCCGCGGCTAAAGACGTTGAGGAGGATTACGCGAAGTATGCGGCTCACGCAGCAGGTCAAGCAGTAGCAACAGCGCATGTTCCCACTCACGCATTGGGCAGTTCAGTATACAGCATCAGGGCAATCGCAGCCTACACTGGCAATGTAAATGAAGGATTAATCAAAGAACGAGATTGGCAGCTACAACGCCTATGTGACATAACAAAGCAGCGTTCTACGCGCAAAGTGTGAGATTTCTATGGTCGTACGCATTCGGCTTTGGGTCTGTAGGGGCGTTTTGTTGTTCTTTTTCGCTTGTGGTACTCGCATTCGGTGACTCGGGTTAAAAGCCAGCCTTTGTCTTGGTATTCGCATCCGCAAGGCGCTCTAACAGTTTTAGCTGGTTGTTCCTTTTTCTTCGTCACTTCTGTTTCACCGTTTGCTTCTTTAAGATGGGTTTGGTGCCTAAAATAAGTTGGTGGAAACCCGTGCGGTAGGCGTGTGCTGGGTTTAGTCAGGGGTGTGCTAGGCAGATGAAGCCGCCGAGTTGTGTGAGGCGTTTGCCTGCTGGGGTTTCGGCGTTTATTATTCGTGTTTTGACTTTTTTGTTCGCGGCGATTTGCATTAGTCTGTGGAGCCTGTTTTTTTGACGGGTTTCTGCGAGATACTTGTCTGTTAGCATCAGGCACTCAGGTTTGGGTTCGTTTGGCTTCTGCCGTTTGAGGATGAGGTTTTCTGCTTCTTCAAGCGAGAACAGTACGAGGTTGTTGTTGCTGGTGGTGTTGATGCGTTTTTCCATGATTTCTATGAGGTTTTCTGTTTCTTCTTGGGTGGTTTCGCTGATTAGCTGGCGGAACATGGGCGTTCTTGTCAGGGCGGCTACTTGAGCTGGGGTGGTTGCGGAGCCTGTTATGGTGGAAAACGCGGCTTTGTTTTGTCCTTGGGTGAGCCACCTGTGATGTTCTTGGATGTGGATGATGAGTTCTTGGTGATGGCGGGTTCTTGCGGGGGATGCAAGGATTATGCTTCTGACGCCTTCTTTCAGGGTGGGTCTGAGGGCGTTGATTACTGCTTCGTGGAAGTTGTATAGGTCTTTGGGGTTGTTTCTTGCGCCGTGGAGGTGGATTGTTTTTTCGGGTTTGGCGACGTTGCTGAATATTTTCCATAGGGCGGCGGTGTCTTCTTCTATTCCTGCGAGGATTGCGACTGGGTAGCCTCGCCTGTACCGTTTTTTTTGTGTCAACGTTTTCACTTGGGTGTGTTATAAGGGTGTGGTGGTTTTTGGGTTTTTCTTTTTTGTTTGGTGTTTCTTTCGGTTTTTGAGATATATCGGTTTGCGGAATACGGGTTATATTATGTATTAATACACTTGATAGTGTTGAGGTTTACACATGTTTGACATATTCAAAAAACCAGAAGAGGAAAAAGACTACATAGAACTGGAAGCTACGGAAACAAGCGAAATTTCCGAAGTTACAGAAGAAGCTCCTAAAGAAAAACAAGGCGAAGAAGTGAAAACGCAAGAACCATTCGAAAGCGCAGAAGCTGACTTGCTAGACACGCTGATGGCGCTGGGCGGAGAAGAACGCACGCTAATAGCCGAGAAATCCCAGTTGATAGACATGGAAGAAACGTTGAAGCAGAAAATAATGGATGAAATCGAAGTCAAAAGGCACAAAATCGAGAACTTGAAATACGAGATTCCCGAACTGAAACAACGGTGCGAAGCTCTGGCGAAAGCGCTAGACATACCCGTCCAAAAATAGCAACACTTCTCACACGTTTCCACATTACGTTTACTACTCTCTTCTTTTTTTCAGAAAACGGTTAGCTGAAATCTCAAAGTTCAGGTCGCTGTAGTTTCTTTCGTTTCTTCAGGTAGACTACAGCTGCAAATACTGTGCCGATAAGAATCATAACGGTAGCGTATGGTGCCAACGACTCGGTAATGCTTGGGGTTTCAGTCTTTTCAGTTTTTTCTGCTGGTTGGTCTTGGGGGGTGAGGTTTTCGATGTTTAGGTTTTTGAAGGCTATGGCTCTGTCTGTGTTGTTTGCGAGCAGTATTACTAGTTCGTTGACGTTTACGTCGGGTGTGGTTGCTATTCTTTCTATGACTGTGCCGTTGGCGTCATGCAGTTCGGCGGTTACTTCGTTGTCGGATATTTTCGCCACCATCTTGTACCATGTGTCTTCTTTTACGCATGCAGAAGTGTTGAGGAAAGCTTTTCCGTTTCCGCCAGACGGGTTCATGTTGGCCAGTTCTTTAGTGTCTAAGCCTTTCACGTTTAAGGTGTAGTTGTCTCCGCCGCCGTTTCGCAGTATGAAACCAAACTGGTTGTTCGTTGTCTGTTCAATGTCGTCAGGCAGCCTGAGCGGTTGGGTGCCCTTGGGTACTTTTATTTCTTTTATGCTTTCGCTTGTTTCGCCTTCTCGGGGGACAGTTACTAATTCACCGCTTTTCACTATACTGAATTCGCCTGTGAGGAGGATTCCTTTTCCCGACATGTTGACATCAAGGAAATCTTCTACGCCTTGCCTGACCTTTAACTCGTGTCTGGCAACGTAGGCGTAACCGTAAATGTAAAGAAAGTTGGGTCCTTTAAACTGAATTAAAGATTTGGGGAACCCGAGAAACACAGTTAATATGTCGCTGTCTGCGCCCGTGTAGTTCTCGTTGCCGCTCCAGCTTGTTCTAGCGTAATACGTGCCTGTTGACGTAAGGTTCCAGCTGAACGAATAGTTCCCAAAATCATCCGTTTCCGTCTTGTACGCATCGTAGGCAATTCCGTTTTGGCTGAAGTACACGGCAACGGTTTCGTTTGGGTACGCGGGGGAAAGCGAACCTGAAATTGTAAGCGGTCGCTCTTGACTGGTGACGTTTAAGGGTCCTGAAGAAAGACTGATGGAAAGGGCGGACGAGTTCAATGGGCTGCCAAGTTTTGATGAGACATGCGCTGGTGACGATTCCTCTATGTTTTCAAGAGAGATAATTGAAGGCTGCTGGTCGGATAGGAGAGGCGGCACGTCGCCTACTTTCCAGTCCATGGCAGGCGTGCATTCAGCTATCCAGTATGTTTTGCCGTTGAATTCGTAGCCTGTTGGAGTCAGCCACCAATATGTGGTGTGGGGTTTGTAAGGCAGGTAAACTCCCATGTTGATGTGATGTACCCCTTTGAAGTAAAGCAAAACAGCATCTAAGCCTCCAGCCTTCATGATTGAAGCGGCAAGAAGCGATAGCGTATCGCATTTTCCCTCGTTTTCCACTAGGGTTTCAATGGGGTAGTTGAGTTTGGTATCATTGTATGGGATTTGGTGAACCAGCGACAGCACGGCGTTGGCGAAGTCTTCGTCGCTGCGGGAACTGTCACTTGTAATGTTTCGGATATTATCCGCGATAGGTTTAACGGCGTCAGGCGTCACCAGCGTCGCGTACTCATCGTCGCTGGCAAGCACAGGATTTTTGCCGCTGTAATACTCGTAAAGGGAAGAAGGAATAGAAACGTGCAGTTCGTGGCTGACAAGACCAAACTCAACATGAGAATCAAAAGTGAGGTCATAGTTGTCTGCGAAAGAGAGCGGCGTAACTAAAACCAGCAGCAAAACGCTGACAAGCAGGACACCAAGCTTCCAAATCTTAACACGCATACGCGTCAGACAAAAAAGCTACCTCTGCGAACCTAATTAATGTTTTAGCCATAATCCTGCTATATCCGAAGCCGGAAAAACCCAGTTTTTGCTGGACTACTGTATCGAAATCCAACCCACTAATTCCACACCTGAAACCTCAAAGTAGACCCCCTCCCCTTTTCTGCATGCTATTTCTAATGGGCTCCAAATACGCATGCCTTTTCAACATGCTATTGGTGTGGAAAAGCGGCAATACGGAGCCTACCCCCTACTGTTTTTGTAGTGAATCGCTTTTCTAATGGTTGATGAGGTTAAGAGACTTGGCTAAATTCAGGTGTGTCCTTTGTTTCTTTTTGTGAATTATGGTGTTCTCCGAGGAGAGCTAAATACAGGTTTGAAGTAGTGTAGATTGATGCTGGAGTACTTCCCCTTTCTGGAGAAGAACTTCTTGCGAGTGAGCCAAAAATGAATCAGAAAATTGTGGCGGCGGCACTCTTAGCAACTATAATCGTGGTGGCCATTGCCCTGTGGTTTTCCCTTTATCGAGGTGACGCGGTTGATCCAGCAAGTGATGTGCAGATTACTGCTTTTTCAGTAGACCCCGAAGGCTGGACAGACCCTCCCGATTCGTGGGCTGCCTGCCTGTTCAATATTACTATTGAGAATTAGGGGGACGAATGATGTGCAAGGGTTGTGGTTAAAAGCTACAATGTTTGGTTTCGGCGAGATTGTTAGACATAGTAAATCGGGAACTAGTTTGGCTGTAAATAGTGATTTACGCGGTTTTACGCTTTCTGCAGGAGAGGTCAGGACTTTTCAAGGAGAGATGCATGGAGGACCGACAATGGAAAGTCTTGTTCGTAGTCCTGTTGGGGCTACCTATTTGGCGCAAGTAGTCGTAGGCAGTAGCAATGTTCTAGATGAAGCTGAATGGACAGACCCATTCGCGGCACTCGTAGTCGTTGCTGTCATCGCAGCGGGTGTGACGATTATTGCCACAGCAATCTACTTCAAGAAACGCAAACACTAAACAGGCATGTTTGCTCTACCTTCATTCCCTTGTCAAAAGCATA